>Ga0111539_10009999_pt1 | contig 11956 bp, 7 predicted proteins | sample RhiMethybrSRZTD1_FD_79667 | JGI IMG/M metagenome (GOLD analysis project Ga0111539, IMG submission 79667) | Populus rhizosphere microbial communities from Tennessee, USA - Rhizosphere MetaG P. TD hybrid SRZTD1 (version 2) (version 2) | ecosystem: Host-associated > Plants > Roots > Rhizosphere >...
CCTCCACAGCTCCGCAAAACTTCCGTCGAGTGGAATAGAGTCCACCTGATCGACGATCCACTGGCCCATGTTGTCGATCAACGGAGGCGCACTCGCGACGCCCATGTATGCGATCAGTGCTGTCCAGGCGTGACGACTCACCGGGATCAGTTTCTGCGTGTCGTAGCTGTCGGGAAGTGGCGTCAGATCCCTGATGGATGTGAGCCGAAAGTCGCCGCTCAGGTAAACGGCATCTTTAGAAGTGAGCATGAGGTTCAGCGTCATAGTCGCAAGGTGGAAAACCCTCAGAACGTCACCTTTTTCCGTAGAACAGCTGCCTGATCGGGATTGAGCATGTGAACCCAGGCAAGCAGACCGACGAGTTCCGCCCGCCGCCTTTGATCGACACCTTCCGTTGATGCGTGATGCAACATGGAACGAATCTGACGACGCTTCTTCCGAGACAGACCGAGAACAGAGTTGACCGTTACGCCGGTGACGAGTTGAGGGCCGCATTGCTTCATCACGCGGGTCTTGGCGCCGTTCACTTCGAAGCCTTCCTCCCGAATGACGCGTTCCACCGCGCGCCGTAGTCGGTGCGCTTCATCTTCGGAGGGGCCGGAAAATGTCAGGTCGTCCGCGTAACGCGTGTACGTGAACCCGTACTTCTTTGCCAGTCCGCCAAGGCGCCGATCCATTCGGAGGAGAATCGCATTGCAGATGCCTGGGCTGGTTGGCGCTCCCTGTACGCATGTGCGCGGACCCACCGGCACGAAGAACTTCGTTCCGTCGATCTCCACGGGCTGCCTCAACGCCTCCGTCGCCAGCACCGCAAGGGTCGCGGCGACAGGATACCCATAGCCCAGCGCGATCAGCAGCCCACGAACGCGTGCGGACGTGACTGAAGGAAAAAAGTCCTTGAGGTCGAGGCGCAGGAGAACGGGTTTGCCAACATGAACCTGGGCGCCGGTCTTTACCGATCTCTGTTTGAGGAAGCCGTGGGCATAGTCACTCACCGGCAATCTCGACACGAGCTCCCGGTTCAGCGCGCGGAGTATCGCCTTCAGCTTCCTCTTGGGGGCATGAATGATTCGTCGGCCGCGGGCTCGCTTCCGGATCGCATACGTGACGTAGTGATGCACACGCTCTCGTTCCCGGTGGGTTGAGAAGTGGCGCAGTTGTCCGACGGTGATTCCCAGAGCCGTTGCGACTTCGGCGTCGTTGTGCCAGAGAGGAAGGTTGTAGCGCTTGAGCTGAGCTTCATCGCAGTCGAGGGTACGCAGTTCGCGGTTGCTGGAGCGAAGCGTGGCCGCAAAGAGCCGTGTCGACTCCTCCGCTGACATGACCTTCGCCGGCTTCGTCCAGGCCGTCCCCTTCGGCGGCTTGGGCATGAGTCGCTCATCGCGGACGATCTGCCGGTGCTGGTCTGGCTTGAGAGGTCCCTTGCGACGGACCTCCTCGCGAACAACATCTGCGGTTCGACCCCGACCGGCCGTCGCGGACGGAAGCCGCAGCACGTCGCGACTCTCTGAAAGGCCAGCCAGGCGGCGGATCCAGGCCAGGAGACGCGTCAGCATCCCGCCTCCGTTCGCCGAAAAGGAAGTGCTCCGGGGCCGGGCCCGTGAAAGTGACGACTAGCGAGGCTTTGGACTCGCGGATCCCGGCGTTTCGTACGCTGGGACCGTGGCGATGTAATGCTTCCAAACAACCCCCGCGGCGAAACACCGCGGTACTGATGGCTCGTCAGCGAGGCTGTCCGGCCCGGAGCGCTAGGAATCTTCATCGGATTCCTCGTCTTCGTCAAGGTCTTCTTCCTGATTCTTTTCCCGGCGCCGTTCGCCAGCCGGTGCTTCATCCGAACTCGCCGTCTCGAAGACTTCCTTCTCCAACCGGATCGAGCTCGCTGCGTCCCTTCGCTGAGGTTGAGCGACCAGAAGAAGCGCGAGGAGGTGTTCGCAGGGACCCTGCCCCAAAATGTTTTCGCGGAAGAAGGGACAGCCGCAGCGGCCAAAGATCAACCGGTCTTCATCGTTTAAGACGAGTTCGACGTCGGTCTGTTCCGCGACTTGTCCCTGAACCACCCAATCGCGAAGAATCACTTCGCGATAGGCCGGCCCCTCCGGGGTCTTGAAACGCTTTCGTTTTCGCGTCTCACGAGGTGCCGCGCTTACGATCTGCACGTTACCCAGCGCGAGGAACCGCTCCGCGTCTTCTCGTCGCTTGTCTGGCGGATACGCCTTCCCAAGGTCGATCGGCTTCGCGAACAACTCTCGACTCCGATACGCGCGCGACTCGACGTCATAGATGCAACGTCCTTCTGCACACAGCGATGTCAGAACCTGGGCCGCAACCGCCAGATCAACCGAAAGGGCCGACGCAACATCGCTCGCCTTTACGGAGTAACGCTCCTTCAGGACCGCCAGCACTTTGTCCCTGGTGGCGCTCGTCTTCTCCGGAGCAACGAGTAGGTCAAAACTCGCCGTTGATGTCCATCTCTGGGATGTCCAACCGGAAAGACCGAGCACGAAAGTGATCCCGGGAAGTTTGACGGCATAAAACGACGGAAGCGCCCGGCCTTTGAGATAGATGTCCACTCGTTCAGCGAATGGAAGCATCGGCTCGAGAAGGCTCAGGCGGCGGCGACCCCAGGTCCGGATAACGCGATTCTCGCTGTAGCTGTGCTCGGCTTTCCGAAGCGGGATCTCGTATTCCCACGGTTCGAGAATCAGTTTCGCGTCTTCACCTGGATCGAATTCGTAGCGGATCGCTCGAGGAGAAACCTTCGCTTTGGTGAATCGAAGGAATCGGATTGCTGCGAGTAGATCGATCGGACGAGCAGAGACACGAGTGCCTGGCAGGGCCATGGCTCCCTGCAGCTGCAGAAACCCACGAACCCAGTCATCCGGCACATCGACCTTCTGCTCGAACCTGCCGCCCGCACCTGTCGTCGCGACTTCCAGGCCTTCAGCGCCAATCCGGAAGAAGGTCTCGCGACTGGAGCGCATCTCCGCAAGAGCTGCCCACAGCCATGCCGTGAAATCCACGTTCGTCGTGCCGTATTGAACGTCGCCGATGGGCTCGAAGGCGTTTTGATCGAAGATTACGAGGCCATAAGCGCTCTGATCGGCGCTGAAGGCCTCGAAGAAGACCCGATCCGGATGCACTGTCACAATCGGATCGAGAATGAAGTAACGCTGATCGGCGGAAAGCCACTCGTCGCTGCGCCAGACCAACTCGCCGAGGGCCTGCAACGACAGTCGAACGGCCAGAACATTGCGCGCGATTCTTGCGTGGAACTTCACGGGCCGTTCGCTGTCGGCGGACAAGCCCAGCAGCGCACGCTCGCGTGTACTCTCGAAGACCGACGGTGTGGCGTAATTCACGTGCAGTGGGATCACGCGTCAGCCTCCCCGTAAATCTGAGGCACTTCGCCCGGAGCGCGCAGCGAGGGATACCGGTACAGCACGTTGCCGATCAGCCCCACCAGTTTTTCCGTCGGATACCGCATCTCGGGAAGGGTCAGGGCTTCTTTCATTCTGCCCAGCAGATATCCAGCCGCCGCCTCATCTTTTCTTGCTGCATTCTCGATTGCCTTGAAGGCCAGCAGCCGCGTACGTCGGTGGAGTGGGCGAAGGAGAGCCGCCTGCAGGAGATCCGCATTCTGCGCGGCGACCTCGCTGGCGCGGGCGTCGTCGCGGCCCAGGATTCGAAATGCCAGCACCTGCACATGGATTTGAGGCGACTCGAGCAAATCCCGCACGGCGTTGGCATCAGACAAGAACAGCGCCGTGCTGCGTTCAAACAAGAGGCGCGCAAGCCGATTAGTGCGTAGGAGTTCGTCGTAATTCCAAACCGCGAATGCCGGCATTCGTGAAAGGGCATTCGATGCCCGTCGCACAAATTCCGGTTCCGGCAAAGCCTCGAAGTGAGACGTCAGGATCTCTATCGTTTCTTTCCAGCCACGGGCTTCGCCCCAAAAAAGTACTTGGATCCCAGCCCGAGCCGCCAGAAAATCGATGAACTCGGTGTCACCGATCTCGATCGCAGCCCGTACGACCCGAGGGTAGGCGTGGTGCCGCCCGGGAGCGATATGCATCCGAAACGGTCCTCGCACGAGTTCCGGGAAGCGACGGTAGAGCTCGAGCGCGGTGTCTTCTTCGAGAGGGTGTACCTGCGCCAACGAGACTCCGGCAAAATGCGCCTCGCGTCCGTGCCCGGCGATCAGCGATAGCCGCATTCGGACATCGCCATCAGGCAAAGTGGTTGAGCGAACCAGGCGCTTCACTTCTGCGTCGAAGAGCTCCTTCGTTGCTGCGGTCCGGAGGAGTGCGGCCCAGAGATCCAGCCATCCTTCCTCGTTGGAAATGCTGAGAAGTCCGGGCAGCCCTTTCGCCTCGCGCCTGGCCATTAAACCCCAACGTGAGGACACGCTCGAGACGTGCCGAAGGATGTACGGAACAACGTCGCGTTTTCGCGCTCGCGCAATCTCGAGGAAAACCTCTGCCGCAGAAGCAATGTGCGACCGCGGATGCCTCCTCTCGAGTTCGGAATCGAGCGCTCCGGCGTCCCTGACGTTCCGGCAAAGCTCGAGGACGTCGGCGCGCCACTGCTTTTCCTCGACGATCCGGCGATACAGATCGAAATGGAAATCCGAGTCCTGGTCACGCGACTTCCTGAGCAGCTCGTCCCAATCCCGTCGCTTCTTTCCCAGCCAACCAAACCAGGGCAGATGACTCAGGATGAAGGAGCGCGCGGCGGCTTTGTCGATTTCGTACAGAGACACGGCCGTCTTCGCGTCGAGCGACATCCATCCGGTATCGACCTTTGCGAGAGCGGTGAATCGCGCGGCGGGCGACTGCGCCGAAGAAAAGCGGCGAACGACATCCTTCCGCCAGGTGTCCTCTCGATGTTTCCAGGGAGTGTGCTGGAGGCGCCATCCGTACAAGCGTCGCGTCAGTTCGACGTCATCGGCAGCATCAACCGCTTGCAACCACCGCTCTAATGGCGCCGCAGTCTCACCCTTCCATGCATCGAACGTGCTGCCCTTCGCGTTCAGAGGAAGAGCCGAAAAGTTGGACAGGATGAACGGACGGAAAAGAACGCGGTTGCGTTGCGAGAGCGCAGGCCCCCAGAACCACGTAAACTCCGCGAAGCGCGGCTTCTGGGCAAGAGCCTCTAGCTTGTCGCGCAAATCCTTGTCGTCAGCCGGCATGGAGGCAATTAGTTCGCGGACAGACGCATCCATCTCGCGCGATTCCCTCTTCAGTCGTTCAACCCAGCTCTCAGCCATGGCGTAGAGATTATGCACAACGCCGGGTTTCGCCCAAAGCAAGAGAAACGGGTGAAATGAAAGCGGGTGCTATAATCCGCCCATCGAGAACAAGCCATGATCAGCGGGCGTTCGAGTCACGAAATCACGCTGTGGTCGAGACAAACGCGATGACACCTGAACGGTATCGCGAAGTGGAACAGCTGTTTCTGAGGGCACTCAAGGTGCCGCCCGAGCAACGCGCTGTTTTTCTCGAAGACAACTGTCGAGGCGACCAGGATTTGCGGCACGATGTCGAGTCGCTACTCATACACGAATCCGAAAGTCACACCTGGCCACGAGAGGGCGCGACCGGTCTTGCCGCGCAGGCGACTGCTTACGAGCAACCGCAACCGTTACTGGGAAGCCAGGTGGGACCCTATCAGGTGGTCTCGCTCCTGGGTAGTGGCGGCATGGGCGAAGTCTATCGCGCGCGCGACGCACGCCTCAGACGGGATGTGGCCTTGAAGGTTCTGCCCGTTGCCTATTCGACAAATCAGGAATGGCTTCGTCGGTTCGAACGAGAAGCGCGCGCCGCCGGACAGCTGAACCATCCCAATGTCCTGACTGTATTCGACGTCGGTGTTCACAACCGCGCGCCGTACATCGTTGCCGAACTGCTAGAAGGTAAAGAACTGCGCGAGGTGCTCAGAGATGGGGCTGTCCCGCAACGGCGAGCTTTGGATCTGGCATGCCAGATCGCTAGCGGTTTAGCTGCGGCTCATGACAAGGACGTGGTTCACCGCGACCTCAAGCCGGCAAACCTTTTCATCACTACCGACGGCCGCGTCAAGATTCTCGACTTTGGTTTGGCAAAACTGAGATCGCAGGCGTTTGGCGGTAAGGCCGACGTCGAAGATCCAACGGAACTAGTGACAATGCCGGGCACGTTTATGGGAACTGTCGGCTATGTGTCCCCCGAACAGGTGCGCGGAATGGAAGCCGATCACCGATCCGACATCTTTGTTCTCGGCGTGATCCTCTACGAGATGTTCAGCGGCACCCACCCATTCCAGGGTGCAACCGCCACGGAAGTGCTGCATGGGATTCTGAAAGCCGAACCAGTGGAACTGAGCGAAAGGAATCCAACAATTCCGCCGGCTCTTTCACGGCTGGTACACCGTTGCCTCGAGAAGGCACCCCAACGGCGGTTTCAGTCGGCTAGTGATCTAAATTTTGCTCTGGAGACGCTGGCTTTACCTTCAAGCTCCGTGAGAAACGATGCGCAAGCGGGAACCGCAACCTCCCGTCCCGGGATATCTCGCCGAACCATCGCCCTTCTGACCGTTGCAGCCGCTATCGCGATAGCCACCCTTTGGTTTTCCAGAGTAGCCGATGATCCCTGGCAGATGCTGCAGACGATGAGCTTCAAGCCGCTAACGAACACCGAAGGCGACGAGTGGGGAGCCGAGATCTCTTCAGATGGGCAACTTGTGGCGTTTTTGGACCGGGACGGCCCTTTCGACCCGTGGGACGTCTGGATTACACAGTTCGGCGGCGGCCCGTTTAACAACCTGACAAAGGGCGTTGCGCCGGATCTGGGAAACCCTCGAATCCGCAATCTGAGGTTCACACATGATGGAAGACAGATCGTGATGGAGGTGAAGAAGGACGGTGAGGTCCACCTCTGGTCAGTGTCCACCCTTGGTGGTTCACTACGGAAGTTTCGCGAGGAGGCTAACGAGATCGCTTTCTCACACGATGGAAGCCGTATGGTTTACCACGACGATCCGCCCGGAGATCCGATGTTTGTGACTAACAGCGAAGGGGTCGGCACGCAGATCCACGTTGCGGCGAACGGTGTGCATTGCCATTTCCAGGCATGGTCGCCAGACGACGCTTTCATCTATTTCGTGCAAGGCTTTCCTCCAGACAGGATGGACATCTGGAGGATCAGGTCGTCGCCTGGTGGAGTTCCCGAACAAGTCACGTTTCACAATTCCTTAGTCGCATACCCGACATTCGTCAATGATCGAATGCTCCTCTACATCGCCCGCAATCCGGATGGATCCGGGCCTTCGTTGTATGCCGTCGATGTCCGACAGCGCACATCGCGCCGCATAACTTTCGGAGTCGAGCAGTACACCTCGATTGCCTCCAGCACCGCTGGGAACCGGTTAGTCGCAACAGTAGCGAATCCGCTTTCAAACCTCTGGCGGATGCCGATTTCAGACCGCGTGGCCGAAGAATCCGATGCCAGCCGCGTTCCTCTCTCAACAGTACAAGGGCTGTCTCCACGTTGGACGCCCGACGGCCTGATCTACCTTTCCTCCAGGAGCGGGGACAATGGAATCTGGAAGTTCACGAATGGGACATCGACGGAAGTCCACGATGGATCCGAAGGCCGAGTACTCTCCGCAGCGATCGATGCCGGAGGCGGTTCTTCGCGCATTGCGGCGGTGGTTGAAAAGAACGGGCGGACAAAGCTGTACATTATGAATAGCGATGGAACGCGTATCCAGCCCCTGGGCGATTCACTCGAAGTCCGGGGAGCTCCTTCGTGGTCTCCCGATGGTCAGTGGATCGCCATCGCTGTTGAAGAAGGCGCAGGCCCCAGGATTTTCAAGTTCTCACCCGACGGCCGCACTCAGGTCCGGATGGCGACGGAGTATTCCGTCAACCCCGTTTGGTCGCCCGACGGCCGCTTTCTCGTCTACGCCGGCCCGCAAGTGGGAACCACCTTCCGACTTCACGCAATGACCCGGGACGGCCAACCGCATCCGATGCCCGAGATGAACCTGGATCTCGGCGCTCTCCGGTTCTCGTTTGTGCCTGGCACCTCCTCATTGGTCTTCCTCAAGGGCGGGCTCTGGAACAAGAACCTATGGATCAAAGAGCTTCAAACCGGTGCCGAGCGTCAACTCACGAACTTCAGCCGTGAGTCTCTCATTACGGATTTTGATGTGTCGCTGGATGGGCGTGAAATCATCTTGAGCCGTCAGATGGATAACTCGAACGTCGTGCTGGTTGGCCTGCGCCAGAACTGAAGTGCCGCTGCGCCCGACGCGGACGGTGGTGACCACTTATGTTATGGTTCGTTCATGCATCGACCTGAAATCCTTCGCACCTGTCTCGCGCCGATCTGCACGTCGATTCTCATTCTCGCAGGTTGTGCGCCTTCAATGGCTCCACCAGAAAAAGTTGTCGAATCCCTCTATGCGCCCTATCTGTCACCTGGAGCGGACTCTGCGCCATCCAACTGGGAAAAAGCGCCGGTGTATTCGAAAAGCCTCAAAGCGGCGATGGACCGTGGATTCGAATACAGCCTTCTGCTCAACGAGCCTGTCATCGATTACGATCCCATAGTCAGCGCTCAGGATTACTCCATCACGAACCTCACCATTGACGTTGATCATCCGGCGGATGCCAAAGCCCATGTCGTGGCTCGATTCGATAATCTGGATCGGAAGACCGCGGTCGAGTACGACATGATCGTGGAGGATGGCGCATGGAAAATCGACGGAATCCGGAGCGGCAGCGACAGTTTTCGTCAGGTAATCGATGAGGCACTTAAGCCCATCGGTGATCCATCGGCAATGACCGCTCCCGTTGACGCAATCTATCAACGCTACGGCCGGTCCGGGAAGGTCGAACCACTCCACCTCTGGGCGCCGCTGGCACAAGCGCTTCGAGAGCAGCTGAAGGAAGCCCACAGAAAGCCCGTTATTCTGGATCTCGATCCCGTGTGCGGAGGCCCGTTCGGAGTTCCGTCAAACGTGAAGCTTGAAGCAGTCAGCGCCAGCGTGATCGCAAGATTCAAAGTGGATGGCGGGGATCGAGTCGCTGTCTACGACCTTGTTGAGAACGGAGGCAAGTGGGTCATCGGCGATATTCACGTTCCTGGCAATTCCGCCTGGTACCTCAGCCAGAAGCTGAATGACGCGGGGATTCATTGAAGGGATCTACGCCGTCATGATGGCGGTTACCGTCGTCCGGTACGCAGCCTGCTCATAACCTTCGAGCATCCGATCGATGGGCACGACCAGGGTGGCCATCGCCTTCGCGTCGTATTGTCCGGTCTCCAGCAATCTCACGAACCGTGGAATGTCGCGCATGGGATTTGCTCCACCGGCCTGACCTCCATGATGTGTGACACCGCCAATGGAGAACAGACTGGCTGGCAGCGTGACATTTCCACGGGCGAGGCTGGTGGTGATGAGGTGGCCGCCGAGCGCGCACATCTGATAGGCCTGCTGCATCGGTAAGATACCGGACGGATCGGGACCTGCTTCAAGCTTCGGCGGAAACATGTCAGCCCCGGCGGCCTCGATGACGAAATCGGCGCCGGCGCCCGGCCGGCGCCCGGCCGGGTTACGCCCGCCGGACCATAGCCTGTCTGTCGGCCACGTGGTGAGTGTGCGAACTTTCTGAATCAGATTATCGCGCTCCACGTTCGGGTCCAGTGCCTGCGTGGCCCCGACGCGAAGGGCGAGTTCGCGGCGAACACGAATGGGATCGATGGCGATGATCGTGGATGCTCCGGCAATGCGCGCGCCTTGTACGGCGCTGAGTCCGAGCGGACCGCAACCCACGACAGCCACTGCGGAGGATGGCTCTACAGGGGCCAGGTTGTCCGAGATAGCGGACGCCAGACCCGCCACGCTGACACAACTGCAAACCATGCCCAGTTCCACTGGATTGGCGGTAGTGAATATCGGGACAACCCACTCTTCAGTGGTGACCATCATCTCGGCCAATCCACCAATGTGCGAATTCTCGAACACGGGTGTGCCGTCATTCATGTCGGCAATCGGGTTGAGGTCATCGGCGCCAATGGCGCTGAGGAACTGGCACATGTCGGAGCGGCCTCTCAGGCAACGGTAGCAGGCGCCGCATTGGGGCGTGCCGGAGACGCACACGCGATCACCAACGCGGACGCGCCGCACCTCGGGCCCTACGGCTTCGACGATTCCGACGCCCCCGTGTCCCTGGATAACCGCCATGTCATTCATCCGCCGCGCGCCCTGTGGCGGCGCGAGCGCGGAAGGTGCGGGAGCAGGCCCGCCGGCAATGGCCGGCTGGCCGAGAACTGCTGTTGCATTCGAATAGCAGAGGTTCGTGGCTTCGGTTCGAACTGCAACCTGCCTGCCGGCGATCGGCCTCAGGGTGACTTCGTGGAGGGTCGTTCTGCCTTGCCCATTGCCGCGAGAGATCCACGCGCGGAAACGTCGCCGTGTGACGACAGCCGGCCCCTGTGCCGCCTTTCCAAGGACGGACGGCGCGGACAGGAGACCTGTAGCGCCGATGGTGGCCGCGGCCATTCCCTTTTCAAGGAGATCGCGCCTGGTGATGATGTTCTTCTTGCGGTTCATAACTTATCCCTCCCGTAACCGTTCAAGAATCCGGCACCCATTGCGCCGTTTTCGGTTGTGGTCGTAAACGATGTTCCTCGCACGATAGCAGAACCTTCGCCCAAGGGCTGGTAAGAATTCCTGGTAGTGGGTCAGTTTGAAATCATGTAAGGAAGAGAGCTGGTCATTGGCGTCTTCAATGTCAGTTGAGAGATGTGCTGCTGTGCGATGAACAATAACGTTAGCTGACTGGCCGGGTAGCCCAACTCAAGGTCCTGCATTACGAAAAACGTTGGGTCGGGCTACCCGGCCAGTCAGCTAACATTATTATTCATCGCACAGCAGCACATCTCTCAACTGACATTGAAGACGCCAATGAGATCTCCTCGCTTCGAGTTTCAGCTGACCCACTACCGAATTCCTTTTACGGTCGAAATCGTTTTGACACTCTTCTGAAGCCAACGCTCAGCCTAAAACCACCGTGCTAGACTCATTCCCAAGATGCGAGCGTTCTATACACATTGCATCATTCAGAATCACTCCGATCGAAAAAAGCAGTATCGGGTTCCCAAAATCCTGGTCGACACCGGAAGCGAATACACCTGGATTCCTGAGGCAACCCTGGAACGAATCGGTGTTGCGCGCGAGAAGAAAGACATTCCGTTCATAATGGCTAACGGACAGCAGATTACGCGCAGCGTCGGGTTCGTCATTATAAGAATTGGCGAGTCCTTCACGATTGACGAAGTTGTATTCGCCGAAAAGGGTGACCGGCTGTTGCTGGGGGCACGTACGCTCGAGGGGTTGAATCTCGTCGTGAACCCACGGGACAAAAAGCTCGTTGCTGCCGGTCCGATTCCGGCTGCCTACTCGGCGCTTTGGCCCTATAAATAAACATGCTGCAACCAGAAGAGCGCCTTTTTCATGGCTTAACGCTCTAAATCCTAAACTAGATTTAGAGCCTGAAGCGTTACCCCTGTCAACGCTTCGCAGTTTACGGATCCGGGGTATATGATCGCGGACACGGAGTTTCCTGATGATTCGGCTAAGCTACTGCGTTGTTGCGATGCTGTTGGTTTTGGAAACCACAGCGGCAACGGCCGCCGCACAAGGGCGCGGTCGCGGAGGTTCTGGCGGTCCTTCACGTATGGTTCGAACGGGTGCAGCGTCCGCACCGGCACGCGCAGCGTCGAGGCCTGCTATGAGACCTCCGGCACGAATAGCGTCGCCACCTTCGAACAGACATATCGGAGCGCGTCCTCCGCGCCCTGTGGCGCGACCTCGCCGCTACGTCTTTATCGATCCTGTGTATCCGGGGCTGTCCAACGGCTTCTACAATCCGTACTGGTACTCACCGTTTTACTCATCTTATGCGGAC
>Ga0111539_10010000_pt1 | contig 11955 bp, 7 predicted proteins | sample RhiMethybrSRZTD1_FD_79667 | JGI IMG/M metagenome (GOLD analysis project Ga0111539, IMG submission 79667) | Populus rhizosphere microbial communities from Tennessee, USA - Rhizosphere MetaG P. TD hybrid SRZTD1 (version 2) (version 2) | ecosystem: Host-associated > Plants > Roots > Rhizosphere >...
GAGGATTCCCACGTTGAAGCATATCTGAAGGCAAAGACGGCATACGAACAACTCGCGGCGAGTCTTCCACCCAATTCCAAGTACCAGGATCTTCAAATTCTGAGAGTTCAGATGGATCGAATGAAGGCAAGATTGTCCCCGGAGGAACTGGAAGAGGCGCAAAAGCCCAGGAAAAAAAGTACGGAAGGGCAAGAGAACAAGCCCATTCCAAATCCGCAGTACATTTCTATTCAATCTGCGTTGCGAGAACTCGAGACTGAAATCGGCATAAGACAAACAAGAAAGAAGCAGGTCGAAGCGGACATCGCCAGACTTAGCCTGAGAGTGGAGAATACACCAAGCATCGAGCTCCAGATGGCAGAAGTAAAAAGGCAGAACGAGCAACTTCGGAAACAGCGGGAGGATCGCTACAGTGACCTCACCAAGGCCGAGTTGTCGCAGAGTTTGGAAACCAACTCCAAGGCGGGCGAGTTTCGAATCCAGGATCCGGCCAATCTTCCAATCGAGCCCTCCAAACCCAATAAGTGGGTGGTCCTGCTTGCAGGGTGTGCTCTGAGCCTGGCGCTGGCGATCGGCATCGCTATGGCCGTCGATGTCGCAAGGCAGAGAGTCTGGACACAATCGGAGATTGAATCGTTCTGGGGCGTTCCCGTGATGGTTGATATTCCGGAGATTGTGACTGATGCGGACCAGGTCGAACTAAAGAAGAAAAGGCTTACTCTGGCCGGCGCAGTGCTGGTCGGGATGCTCGTCTACAGCGTTTTCTTGTACGGCGTCTATATGAAACACAACTTCATTCTGCAGAGTCTTGATCCTGTTCTTCAAAGAGTGGTGTACCAATGATTGATGCGAACTCCGTACTTGATGAACTTCGCCGTCTCGGTGATGAACGTCAAACGGGCGTGTTGGTGCTTTCCGGCGCGCAGAGCGAACGAATCAGTATTTCTTTGTGTGAAGGACTAGTAGAAGCAGCCTCTTCAAGCAGGGGGAACCGTCGCCTGGGGGAGTACCTGGTAAAAGATGAATATCTCACACCAAAAGATCTTGACGCGGTCCAGGCGGAAGCGCAGCGCCAGAAAATTGTGTTTGGCGAGGCGATAGTAAAAAAGAAGCTCCTGGCACACGGCGAAGTTGGCGAGGCGGTCCGGCGACAATCCCTGGAGTTGATTGCGTATGGCGTGGAGAAGGGTTTCAAAGTCGCCTCATTTACCAATTCGCTGCGTTCCTTCCACGTGCCCGCTCGTGTGACGTTCTCTCATGTGTTGCTCGAACTATCCCGCAATAGCGAAGAACTCTTCGAGCCAACAGCGGGGTTGCAGATCGCTCTTAACCCCGACGGCAATGCCTATGCATTTCCCTGGAATCCTCAGGAATTGTCTGTCATTAGTTGGCTTCGGGCTCCTCGCACATTCGATAAGTTACTTACCACTTGTGGTTTTAAGGAGCAAAACCTCAAGAAAATCCTCGGAATCCTCGAGCGTGTAGGCGTGATTGAGACACGCTCCATTTCTGCGGTCGCGGCTTCTGAAAGCGAGGCTGCCATTGCCAAAGGTGAGCTCTCGCTAGAGCTTATGGTTCCGGCCGTGACCAATGCAATGCTCGACGAGAAACTGGAAGCGGCCAGGAACGAGTTTTCATTCGCGAGCGAACAGTTCCGGAACCTGAAGATTCAGCTCAGACAGGCTGAATCAGAGACGCCTCTGAAAGTTTTCACAGTGTCGAGCCCGGATTCCCAGGACGGGAAGTCCCTCATCAGTACGAACCTGGCTTTCTCATTTGCTCAGGATCCTGGTTGCCGAGTACTCATCATTGACTGCGACCTTCGGAAGCCGACATTGGCCAGGTATCTTGGCGTCACAGAGGAACCCGGCCTGTTGCAATACTTGTCATCGGGTGCGCCTCTACTGCCGCAGTGTTTCCTGCGACGATGGAATAATCTTCATTTTCTGACCGCGGGAGGAACAGCTTCGAATCCTATTGAGGTCCTCTCAATGAGGAAGATGAAGGAACTCATTGAGACTCTCAGAATTTGCTTTGACACGATTATTTTGGATTCGCCACCCTATTCGCCGATTGCTGATGCGCGCGTCGTGACGGCGTTGAGCGATGGTTTGCTTATGGTGATTCGAAGTGGAAGGACCGCATACAGCAGCTCGGATCGCGCCTTTAAATCGATCGACCCCAAGAAGCTGCTGGGGGTCATCCTCAATGATGTCAAGCCCATGCCTTTCCAGACTTATCATGCTTACGGCTACTATCAATATGGTGACAACCGAAAAGTTTATGCCGGGAATGGCAAGCGAAGAATCGAACCGAAGAATTATCTGGGATCCTAGCTCAGGCACGAAGACCTCAGGGGCATGAACGTCGCGGACGAAATCCTATTCAAGCGGTTACTCCTTTTGGAGCGCCGGAGAGCTGAGCGCTCCGGGTCTCGCTTCGCTATCGTGCTTGTGGACATGGAGGAGCTGGGCTCCAGATTGGGTGCGGATACAATGGAAGGGGTCGGACAGGCAATCGGCGCCTCCATGCGAGAAACAGATATTACGGGCTGGTACAGGAGCGCATCTGTTCTGGGAGTCATCCTGACGACGCTGAATGGAGCGGGCCGCCAGACACTGGAGAATGTAGTTGTCGAAAGAACCCGGAGCGCTTTATCCCGTTACGCGCCCGCTTTTGAAGCTCAGCATGTATGGGTCTCCTGCCATATTTTCCCAGACGATGAAAGCGCTGAACGGTGGGACAAGAAAGCAGAACGGACGTTGGACGAATTACGGGAGAATGGGAGAACCAGACAATCGAGTGCGGCGAAAAGGATGATGGATGTTTCCGGTAGCGTCATGGCATTGCTGCTCCTGTCCCCTCTCTTCCTGAGCATTGCTGCTCTGATCAAGTTGACCTCGAAAGGGCCTGTGCTTTTCAAGCAGAGGCGCGTCGGACAGGACGGAGTGGTCTTCACCTTTTTGAAGTTCCGTTCCATGGAGGTTAACAATGATCCGACGATTCATGAAAAGTACATTAGCAAGTTGATCGCCCATGAACTGGACAAGTCTGAGGGCACCTACAAGATCAAGGACGACCCGAGGGTGACGTCTCTTGGGCGCTTCCTTCGCAAAAGCAGCCTCGATGAGTTGCCCCAGTTTCTGAATGTTCTGAGGGGAGAGATGTCTCTGGTGGGGCCGCGGCCACCCATCCCTTACGAATTCGAGAAGTATTCACTTTGGCACCGGCGGAGAACCCTAGAAGCCAGGCCCGGCGTGACGGGAATCTGGCAAATCTGCGGACGAAGTCGCACTACCTTTGATGAAATGGTGCGCATGGATCTCCGCTATATCCGCGAACAATCTCTGTGGCTCGACGTTAAGATTCTGCTCAAAACGCCATTCGCCGTTTTTCGCGGCGATGGTGCCTACTAGATCAATCAAATCAACCAGGGACCGGGTCCGGGTTCTGCATCAGTAATTTTTGCAACAACATGAGGAATCCGTGAATAACACAGGCACATCCACATTGAAGATTGGCGTCATTGGCTACGGGTACTGGGGCCCGAATGTCGTCCGTAATTTTTACAATGTTCCCGACGCCACCATAGTTTCCGTTGCGGATGTCAGTCAAAAATCGCTGGATCGCGTACGTAGCGTATATCCATCGATGGAACTGACAACCAACGCGAACGATATCCTGACGAATCCCGGCATAGACGCCGTTGCGATCGTCACTCCCATTTCGCATCATCATGCCCTGGCAAAAAAGGCCCTGGAAAACGGGAAGCACGTTTTCGTAGAGAAGCCGTTTACCGCCAGCGTCGCCGAAGCTGAGGAATTGATCGAACTTGCCGAGCGCAAGAATCTGAAGATCATGGTGGATCACACGTTTCTCTTCACCGGGGCCGTGAGGAAGATTCGCGAATTGATCGACAACGGAACGCTCGGGAAGCTGTACTACTACGATTCGACACGCGTCAATTTGGGAATCTTTCAGCACGATTCGAACGTCGTCTGGGATTTGGCCCCGCACGATCTCTCGATTATCGATTACCTCATTCCAGACGCTCCGGCCGCCGTGGTTGCGACGGGGGAGAAGCACGTCAACGGAGAAGAAGACATGGCTTTCATCACCATGTACTTTCCAGGAAAAGTGATCGCGCATCTCAATGTCAACTGGCTTTCGCCCGTGAAGGTGCGGACGACTCTCATCGGTGGTGAAAAGAGAATGCTGATGTGGAACGACCTCGAGGCTGATGAAAAGATCAGGGTTTACGACAAAGGAATAGAACGGTCCGGCGGAAACGCGCCCTACGATGTTCGAGTCATCTATCGGACGGGAGATCTGTGGGTGCCTCGAGTCGAGCAGGTCGAAGCGTTGGCGCTGGAAGCCAAGTACTTCGTGGAGTGCATTCGCAAGAACGAGACTCCCTTCAACGACGGAGTCTCCGGGTTGCGTGTGGTTGAAATGATAGAAGCGATCAATCAGTCGATGTCGCAGAGAGGCGAAATGATCTACTGCAATTCTGCCAAGCCAACCCCCGCCAGAATTTCAGCCTGATCCTATACTTTGATTACTCAATACTACCGCTGCCCGCAGGACCTTGTGGACCTGGGGATAGAGGGACATTTGAACGGGTCCAGGGGCTTCTTCCGTTTTGGAGCCGATGCCGTCTGCTACGGTCAGGCTGTTGGAAACACTCGTCCGTATGTTAACGGGAACCTCTTCGACGCTTTGCAGGCGGTGCGCCTCCATGAAAACAAGGTGCTCCTGCCGTTTGACGTGGACCAGGTTCTGAATAATCTGCGATACGAGCGGTATGTCACCAATGGAGGAAGCTGGCTGGAGGCGAGGTGGGCAAAGGACGCTTACTACAAGTTGCGCCCCTACCTGCCGGTTGGCCTGCGCAAGCATTTGCAACGGGTTTATCTGCGAGGTTGGGAATCGAGGACGTTTCCGAATTGGCCCGTCGATCGCAGCGTGGATATCCTCTTTCAGCAGGTAGCAACGCTCGCCCTCCGCGCGTCCAATAGAGACAGTTTTCCTTTTATCTGGTTCTGGCCTGAGGGGCGCAAGGCGTGCGCTATTCTTACGCACGATATCGAAACAAAGACCGGTCGGGACCTCACCGGTAAGCTGATGGATATCGACGACTCGTTTGGGATCAAGGCGTCAATCCAGATCGTGCCTGAGAAAAGGTATACAGTTTCCGAAGGGTTTTTGGACTCGATTCGCGCCCGTGGATTTGAGATCAACGTGCATGGCCTCGATCACGATGGCAATCTCTTCAAGGACCGCGACAAGTTTCTGGAATCCGCCAAACGTATCAACGAATATGCGGTGAAGTTTGGATCGCGCGGCTTTCGTTCTCCTACCATGTACCGGAATGTCGATTGGCTGCGAGATCTGAATTTCTCGTACGACATGTCGATCCCCAACGTGGCCCGGTTGGAGCCCCAGTATGGAGGTTGCTGCACAGTGATGCCTTACTTCCTCCCCGGAGGCATGCTTGAGCTTCCGCTAACCACCACCCAGGACTACACCCTCTTTAACGTGCTGAACGATTACTCCATGGCGTTGTGGAGGCAGCAGATCGCCTTGATTCATTGCGGGTACGGTCTCATAAGCCTCATCATTCATCCGGACTACGTCTTTTCCAGCCGGGCTCAGGACATCTACAGGCAATTGATGGAAGATGTGTGCAAGCTGCAGAGTGACGACGAAGTCTGGCTAACCCTTCCGGGCGAAGTCGATCGCTGGTGGAGGCAGAGATGCGAGATGAACCTTGTTCAGGCAGGTTCGGGCTGGGTCATTGAGGGCCCAGGAAGCGAAAGGGCTCGCCTTGCTTACGCCCGACTCGATGGCGATCGACTGGTATACGAGATACAAGAGTCATGACTCTTCAGCGCAGACATGCCCTGTTTGTGCTGGGATCTCTTCTTCTCATAGCACTCAAATGGCACGTGATCCGTGAATTGATTCGGTACGCGTGGGACTTTGAGAATACGAACGCCTCGCAGGTGTTCTTGATTCCATTTGTGAGTGGAGCGCTTATCTACTGGAATCGGGACTCGATTTTCCGCGATGTTCGATTCGCTCCCTGGGCTGGCGTATCGACCATGATGTTGGGATTGACCCTGCCGGTTGCCGTACGCGCCTCGGGAGTACCCCTGAGTATGGGAGATGATCTCAGCCTGACCGTCGCCTCCGTTGTGGCCGTTTGGATTGGAGGGTTCTTGCTTTTCTATGGTCCGTCGGCATTCAGCGCGGCCATGTTCCCATTATTGTTTCTGGCCTTTTGTATACCGATACCGAGTGTGGTCATGGACCCCCTGGTCGCGTTGCTTCAGCGCGGTTCAGCTGAAATGTCATACCTGATCATCAAGCTGTCAGGAACTCCAGTATATCGGCAGGGTTTCGAGTTCCGCTTGCCCCACCTCGCAATCCTTGTCGCACCCGAATGCAGCGGAATTCGTTCGTGTATCAGCATGTTGATCCTTAGCCTTTTGGCGGGCTACCTCCTCCTGAAAACCCATTGGAAGAGGGTGGCTTTGGTCCTCGTAGCCATCCCTGTCATGATTTTTAAAAATGCAATCCGGATAGCAACACTTTCTCTGCTGGCCAACTATGTAGACACAGCGATCATTGAAAGCCGGCTGCACCGGGAGGGAGGAATTCCTTTCTTCATCGTGGCTCTTGTCTTGATCTATCCCATTCTGACGCTTCTCATTAAGACCGAGCGAAGGAAACGACCGCCTGAGCCGGCATTGCGAGAGGTTACCCCATGAAACGAATACTTTTTCCCACACTTCTGATTGCTACTCTCCTGGCCGGAGGCCTTGTTGCCTTCGCGATTTGGAGGCAATCGCCTGCGTCCGCTGAGGATTACCTGAAGAGCGGCAAGCAGTATTACGAGGAAAAGAATTTTAAGAGCGCGACGCTCCAGTTTCTCAATGCTGTCCAACTGGACGACCGAAACAAGGAGGCCAGGTACCTGCTGGCGCTTAGCTATCTCAATCAGGGAGATGTGAGTGGAGCCGCGAAACAGCTGCGCACGCTTCTGGAGTACTACCCCGACGAGACAAAAGCGAACCTGGAGCTCGGGAAGATCTATCTCGGATTTGCTGCTGGGGATCCCAGGGCATTTGAAGAGGCTTCGAAGATTGCGGAAACCGTATTGAAGACAGAACCGAAGAATGTAGACGCCCTTATTTTGTCGGGGAATGCCGCGGCGAATCTCAGGAACTATGAAGAATCCGTGCAACAGTTTGAGAAGGCGGCAAATCTGGATCCCGAGAATGCCGTTGCGTTCCTCGGTCTGGGCGCGACCCAAACCGCCCGTAAGAATTTCCCCGAGGCGGAGCAGGCGTTCGAGAAGGCACGCGAACTCGATCCCAAGGGGAAAGGCGTGCTGCTTTCCCTTGCGAACTATTACTTCTCCGTAAATGAGCTGAAGAAAGCGGAGGAATTTTACAAGACGTCCTGGGATCTCTTTCCTTCCGACCCTTCCACCTATTTCGGTCTGACAAAGTTGTATCTGCAGGAGGGACGCTTTGATGAAGCTGTCTCCTTGCTGAGAGAGGCTCAGATAAAGAACCCCAAAGACCCCCGGCCTTCCTTCGTACTGTCGGACCTGTTAATGACGCGGAGTGAGTCCGATGCCCGACAGGTTCTTCTCGACCTCAAGAAGCAACTTCCCGACAATCTCGACGTTGCAGCCAAAATTGCAGTGAGCTACATGGCAGTGGATCCGGCACGCGCGCGCACCGAGATCGATCAGATACTCAAAGAGCGACCGAAGCATCCTGCCGCTTTGGCTCTTTTGGGACAGCACCAGTTAACGACAGGTCAGCTGGATGCAGCAAAGGCGACTTTGAGCGACCCTCTCGTACTTGACAGCCGCCTCGAGCAGGTGCACTACTTGCTGGGAGTTATCGATGCCAGGCAAGAACAGCGCGACTCAGCGGAAGCCCACTATCGGAAGGCTCTCGAATTGCGACCCGATTATCTCCTTGCGCGTTCTGCGCTGGTAGGGGTGCTGATTGACAAGGGACGGATTGCGGACGCTCGGGTAGAGATCAAGAGGGTCACGGATGCCGACAAGAATTATGTGCCGGGAAGGCTGATGAAAGCTGCGGTGGACATTTCGGAAAAACGCTATGCAGAAGCAGAGCTGGAACTGAACGCTTTGGTTAAGGAACGCCCGTCCGACCCTGATGTCCAGCGGGAGTTGGGGATTTATTACAGCTCGATTGGACGCATTGCGGACGCGGAGAAGGCGTTAGTTAGAAGTCTGGAGATTCAGCCCGATTCCATCCAACATCTGCAGGAACTCGTGCGCTTCTATGTTCAGTCGAAGCAGCCCGAGAAGGCGATTCAACGTTTATCTGCCATCCCCGAAGATAAGAAGCGATCGGTTCATTACGAGGCGCTTGGTGCAGTCTATTCCCAGATGGGAAAGGCCTCTGAGGCCGAGGCCGCCTACACTAAAGCGCTTGAGAAGGATCCCAAGAGTAGTGCCGATGCGTCCATTGCAGGCCTTTACATACAGAGCGGGCGCCTCGAGGACGGTCTCAAAAAGCTGGATGAGTTGATCAAAAAGAATCCCGGAAATTCGGGCGCCTACGCAATCAAGGGCGTTATCTATGACAGCCAGGGCAAGACAGCGGATGCGAAGGAAGCGTATTCGCGCGCATTACAGATCGATGGAACCCTGGACGCAGCCGCGAACAATCTGGCTTACCTGCTTGCAGAAGAGGGGCGTGAGCTCGAGACGGCCCTGACCTGGGCCCAGAGTGCGCGCAGGCGGCAGCCGAACCTCCCGGGTATTGCAGACACTCTGGGTTGGGTGTACTACAAACTCGGCAACCATTCTCTGGCCCGCGATCAGCTCCAGTTTGCGCTTTCAAAGGAGCCGGACAATCCTGTCTTTCAATACCACCTCGGGATGATCTACCTGGGAAACAAACAAACGAAGGAGGCCGCCGACGCTTTCCGGAAGGCCGTCAACAATCCCAAGTCATTTAAAGAGAAACCCCTCGCTCAGGCTGCGTTAAAGGAAGTCACGAAGTAGGGCAATGGGCCCGCGGAACGTTTGCGGCGGGCTGCCGCAAGAATTCCGAGACTTGAATAGAGCCCTGTCCGGTCAGATTTTCGACTGGCTCGACTAAAAAAGTGTCCACCTCCGCCGTTCTTTCATATACCGCTGCTTACTTTAGCCTGATAGTCGCTTTCGGAGTTTTGGTTCGCGACCGTCAGTCTTTCGTACACCGTATCTTTGCGGTCGGCTTGCTTCTGCTTGCCGTTGAGGAAGCGCTGCGTGGTCTAAGCTTTCAGGCGATCCTCCCGGATGATGTCCTGTTCTGGCACAAACGGATTCTCGGAGTATCCGCGTTAGTGGGTGCCGTCTGGATAGCATTCAGCGTGACATATGCTCGCGCTGATGCATCCAAATTCCTGGCACGGTGGAAATGGGCACTCATTGGCGCTGGTGCGATACCGTGTCTTTTCATTGTTGCGTTTCGCCGATCCCTGGTTGCCGGCTCGTTCGAACTCGTAGGCCCCGGACGCTGGTTTCTACCGCTTGCGTGGCCTGGCCAGGCGCTGGCGCTCTTCGTACTAGTCGCTTCAGTTCTCATCTTGTTCAATCTGGAACGAACGATCCGATCTTCGACGGGGCGGATGCGGTGGCAAATCAAGTTTCTGGCCCTTGGTGTTGGTGGATTGTTTGCGCTACGGGTCTATCTGTCCAGCCAGGCATTGCTCTTTTCCCGCATCGATACGGGTCTGGGCTCCGTGTCCGCAGTTGCGCTTCTCGCGGCGAACCTTCTCTTCACGCTCTCTCTGCTGCGGGGACGCTCATTGAGTGTCGATGTGTACCTTTCCACAGACGCCATTCGCAACTCGCTCACGATTGTTCTGGCGGGAATCTATCTGCTTGCCGTTGGGGTGTTGGCGTATACCGTGCGCTATTTCAATCCCAACAGGTCGTTACCGCTGGATGCATTCGCGGTTTTCCTGTCTTTGACAGTGCTCGGCGTGTTGTTGCTGTCGAACCGGTTGCGGCGGAGGCTGAGGGTTTTCGTCAGCGAGAATTTTCGACGTCCAATCTACGACTACCGGACTGTTTGGATGAAGTCGACGCAGAGGACCGCTTCTGTCGTAAATGCAGGTGAACTGAGTTCCGCTGTAAGCAAACTCGTATCCGAATCTCTTGAGGTCCTTTCTGTAAGCGTCTGGGTTGTCGATGAATCCCAAAGGCGGCTCTCACTTGCCGGATCAACCGCACTCTATGGCGCGAGAGCCCGAGAGATGGAGAAGGCAGGGAAAAGTGCTCCCGCCTTCGTTCAGTTTCTCAAAGAACATCCAGGGTGTGTCGATCTCGAGGACTGCGACTTGACCTGGCCGCGGGAAATCATGCGGTGTGGCGAAGAATTCTTCCGCGAACATCGCATGCGTTATGCCATCGGCCTGCAGACACGCGGGGAGTTTATCGGGGTGATGACGCTGAATGACGATCGGGTTGGAGAAGACGGTGCACTTTCTGTGGAAGACACTGTCTTGCTTGAGACCCTCGCAGCACAGCTGTCATCAAGCCTGCTGAACCTTCGGCTGTCAGAGCATCTTCGTCACGCCAAGGAAGTCGAGACCTTTCAGACGGTATCGACATTCTTTGTCCATGATCTCAAGAACCTCGCCTCCCGGCTGTCCCTGACAATGCAGAATCTTCCCGGAAACTTTGATAGCCCTGAGTTTCGTGCAGATGCGCTTCGCGTGATTTCGCGCAGCGTCGAGGAAATTGACGAAATGTGCAGCCGCCTGGGAATGCTGCGCGGAAAGATCGAACTAAAGTTGAATCCTTGCGATTTGACTGAGCTGGTCTCTGAAACGTTGAGCGGATTTAGAAAAAACCTGAAGACGGAACTCCAGCAAAACCTTCAACCATTACCTAAGGTCCGGTTGGATGCCGGACAGATTCATAAGGTTTTGACGAATCTCGTGCTGAATGCCAACGACGCCATAAACGGAGGCGGAGTTATTGAAGTGACCACGGTTCATGAAGGGAATGTGATTGGATTTGCCGTCAGGGACAACGGGTGTGGGATGTCAGAGGAATTCATTGCCAGATCTCTGTTCAAGCCCTTCCAGACAACGAAGAAGAAGGGGCTCGGCATAGGTCTTTTTCACAGCAGACTTATCGTGGAAGCTCACCGCGGCGTCCTTGAAGTTAACAGCAGCGTCGGGACGGGGAGTGAATTCCGCGTTCTTCTCCCAACAGGATAGTGAAATGGAAAGACCCAGAATTTTGATAGTCGACGACGATGACGAAGTGAGAGCTCAGATGCGTTGGGCACTCAATTCGCGGTACGACGTATTGCTTGCGGAGGATCGCGCCAGTGCACTCGATGCCTTTCAAAAAGATGAGCCTGGCGTCGTGACACTCGATCTCGGGTTACCTCCGTCCCCTGGAGACACGCGCGAAGGATTTCTCGTGTTGGCTGAGATCCTTCAGGCAAATCCCCTGACCAAGGTCCTCGTCATAACGGGTCAAAGCGAGAAGGAAAACGGCTTGGAGGCTATTGGTCAAGGGGCTTACGACTTTCTTGCGAAACCCGTAAACGTCGAGGAACTGAAGGTGATTATCGACCGCGCTATTCATGTACAGCGACTGGATCGTGAGCGGCGCGAGTTAGTCGAAAAACGTACCTACGATGCTTTTGACGACCTTGTCGGGGGAAGCCCCCAGATGCAGAAGGTCTTTGCGACGATAGAGAAGGTAGCAGGCGCTGAGGTGCCCGTTCTGATTTCTGGCGAGAGTGGTACGGGGAAGGAGCTTGTAGCGCACGCCATCCACCGGCGGAGTCCTCGCAGTTCAGGCCCCTTTATCGCAATCAACTGCGGCGCAATCCCCGAGAGCCTTCTGGAGAGCGAATTGTTTGGCCACGAAAAGGGAGCTTTCACGGGTGCTCA
>Ga0111539_10010002_pt1 | contig 11954 bp, 9 predicted proteins | sample RhiMethybrSRZTD1_FD_79667 | JGI IMG/M metagenome (GOLD analysis project Ga0111539, IMG submission 79667) | Populus rhizosphere microbial communities from Tennessee, USA - Rhizosphere MetaG P. TD hybrid SRZTD1 (version 2) (version 2) | ecosystem: Host-associated > Plants > Roots > Rhizosphere >...
ACGTACGTCGAGCTGCAGGTCGCGCCGAACGGCAACCTGTTCGACACCTACTTGCCCGAGCGGCGCAGGTACGAGGACGCGATCAATCCGAAGATGAAGCCGTTCGCGTGGAACTCGAAGACGGTCGCCAAGGTGCGGGTCGACGGGACGCTGAACAAGCGCGAGGACCAAGACAAGGGATGGACGGCCGAGATCGCGATTCCGCTCGAGGACGTCAAGGGGATGGACGACAAGTCCACGCTGACGCTGCCGCCGGCGCCCGGCAACGTCTGGCGCGTCAACATGTTCCGCATGGACGTCCCGCAGGGCAAGCCGCAGCAGGCGGCGGGCTGGTCGCCGCCGCTGGTGGGTGATTTCCACGCCCTCGACAAGTTCGGCGAGATCGTGTTCGCCGACGCGCAGGGCGTCGTGCCGCCGCCGGCGGTGCCGGTCGCGCCCGCGCTGGCGAAGGAGAAGTCGGGCGGCGCCATCAGCACGCCGGTGAGCGCGCCCGCCGACCGCAAGGTACCCGCCGCCGCCAAGACCGGTGGCGGCGCGGGCAAGAAGAAGTAAATCCACAGGGAGAAAGGGAGACACAGAGAAGGTCTTGGGATCCTCCCTGTGAATCAATCTGCCTCTCCCTCGCCCCGCGGAGCGGGGAGAGGGTTGGGGTGAGGGGCCGCCTCACCGGGGCCGTCGTCTGTCTCGCGGCGGCGTGTGCCTCGACGGGGGCGTCGTCCACGTCCACGTCTACGTCTACGTCTACGTCAGCGTCAGCGTCAGCGTCAGCGTCAGCGACATTTGATGGGGGGGCGCCCTCCGGGGCAGGGGCGAAGCGGTATGCGCCAGCGGCGGGGGCGGACGGGCGGGCGCCGTTGCCGGCCGATGGTCTGCGGCGGGCGCTGCTCGCGGAGGTGCGGGCCGCGGCGCGCAAGCTGGGGAAGCCGGCGCCCGAGCCGGACGCGCGCCTGGACTGGGCGATGACCGAGCTGGCGCGGCAGGTTCGCGCCGGCGAGCTGCCCGCCCAGGACGTGGTCGAGTTTCTGCTGGCGCACTACGGGCTGGTCGAGCCGTCGCCCCACATCCTGAGGTCGGGCGTTTCGTCGGCCGGCGAGGCCCAGCTGCCGGCCCACGTCCGTCCCGAGATCACCGAGATCCTGCGGACCGCCGACATCAGGCGCGTCGGCATCGGCATCGACAGGTCCGGGGACATGACCCGTGTCGTCTTCGGCCTGCAGGCGAAGAAGATCGAGCTGCTCCAGGCGATTCCGCGGCAGGTGCCGTCCGGCGGACAGGTTTCGATCCAGGCACGCATCGCCGCCGGCTTCGCGAATCCGGAGGTCGTCGTCACGGCGCCCGACGGTACGGTGCGCGAGCAGAAGCCGACCGTGCGCAAGGGCGTGATCCACGACGTGGTTCGCTGCCTCACGGCTGGGCGCCACCAGGTCGAGATCACCGCGTCGGGGAAGGGGGGCAGCGATGTGCTCGCCAACTTTCCGCTCTACTGCGGCGTGGCGCCCCCCGCCGTCGCGCCGCGCGCGGCGGGCGTCCGCGCGGTCACGGTCACCGCCGAGGAGGCGGAGAAGCAGATGCTGGCGCTGATCAACAACGATCGAAAGCGCGCGGGCGTCGGGCCGGTCGTGCTCGATGACAGGCTGACCGCGATCGCGCGCGCGCACACGCGCGACATGGTCGACCACGACTTCGTCGCCCACGTGTCGCCGCGCGCCGGATCGCCGGGGGATCGCCTGCGCCGCGCGGGCCTCGCGCCGACGTTCGCGTCGGAGAACGTCGGACGCGCCTACACGGCCGAAGAGGCGGAGCAGGGCTTCATGTCGAGCCCCGGCCACCGCGCCAACATCGTCGATCCGCGCCCCACGCGCGTCGGCATCGGCATCGTGTTCGGCGCGGCCATCACCGGCACCAGGCCGCTGTTCGTGACCCAGCTGTTCACGAACTAACGCTTGTCGCGCGGCGGACGGCCGCCGGTGGCCACTTCGGCGGGAGCCGCGGCGCTGACGGTGACCAGGAAGTGGACCAAGTCGTCCTGGAAGCCGGCATCCACCTGCGCCATCGGATCGTAGTAGTCGGCGACACCGCTGCTCTTGCTCACCGCGAACAGGTGGTTGAGCTCGGGGTACACCTTGAACCCCACGGACTTGTTGCCCGCGTTCAGAAACGCATCACGCGTCAGGTCGGCGTCCGCGGTGGAGATCTGTACGTCCCGCCCGCCAGCGGCGACGAACACCGGGACCTGGGCCAGCGCCGGCGCCTCCGCCATCGGCACATGGCGAAAGTGGCTGCGCAGCCACGTCGCCGACTCCGCGACCCCGCGGCGCTCGGCCGGAGAGAGCGAATCAGGCAGCCGCTTGCCGGCCCGCACCGCCGCGTAGATCGCGCGGAGCTCGCCCACGCTGGCATCGATCTCGGCCTGACTGAGACCGAAGCGGCGCATGCTGGCCTGCTCCTGATCGACGATCATGGCATCGAGCGGCCGCCCGGGCGGGGCCAGCAGGGCCAGCGCGCGGACGCCGCCCGGCTTGGCCGCCACCATCGTTCCCACGATCGCTCCTTCCGCGTGGCCGACGATGCTGACGCGCGCCGGATCGACCGCTGGCTCGGCGCGCAGCACGGCCAGCGCTGCGCGCGCGTCGCGCGCCAGGGTGTCCAGCGTGACGCGCTTGAAGTCGCCCCCAGACTCGCCGGTGCCGCGATCGTCACACCGAAGGGAGGCGATTCCGGCCTCGCCGAGCTTGGCCGCCAGCACCGCCTGGAAGAACAGCTGGAAGTCGCCGGGCCCGACGGAGTTGCCGTCGCGGTCCTGGGGCCCGAAACCGCCGAGGAGCAGCGCGGCCGGCAGCGGAGGCGGGGGTGGCGGCCTGAACGAATGCTCGCCCGGAGCGTCCGCGGTCGGGCCCGGGCGCGCACCCGTCACGCCGGATCTGGAACGCTTGGCCTCCGCGTGCGTCGCCGGAAGAAGCAGGGTGCATCCGAGCGCCGCCTCGCCGTTCCCCACGCGCACCTTGCGGGGCAGCTCCATCAGCGTGGCGGCGAGAATCGGCTTTCCGCGCGGACGCCCTTCCAGCTGGGACGCCAGCTCCTCGTACGAGGCGCGCACCGCGGTGAGCTGCAGGCTGGACAGGTGTGCCGCCACCAGCTGCGGCCCGTCGCAGACCACCTTGATGCGCATCGACTGCGCCAGATCCGCCACCACTTCGGTGAGCTCCAACCCCGGCGCGCCCAGCTTGGTGATCGGGTACCGTCGGAGGTTCGACGGCGTCACCTTGAGCGGCGCGGTCGGGAACACGGTCAGAGTCTTCTCCTTGTCGCCCACGCCCTGGCAGAGCGGCGATAGGTGCGCGATCACGTTGGTGCCGAAGTAGAAATCCGGTTGGGCCGGTGGGCGGGTGAACGAGGCCGCGGCGCGCCTCGGCAGCACGGTCATCATGCTCTCGACGGCATTCCCGCGCTGCTGCAGGGTCACCCGTGTCGTGCGGCCGCGCAGGGTCGTATCGAACGTGCCGCTCCGCGGTTTCCAGTCCGGGTCCACGCGCAGCGCCCCGCGGATGGTGGTCGGGCCGGCCGGCAGGGTGATGGTGGCGCGCGTGCGCACCTCCTTTGAAAGTCCCATCTGCACGATCTCGAATACCTCGCGTCCGGCCGGTCGTCCGGCCACCGTTATCGCGAAGGCGCCCGCATCGACCCTCTTCTCGGTCGACCCGGACGGGCGGATGCCACCCCACATGACGAGGGCAGGAGCCAACACCGCAACCAGCACAGACACCATGGCTGGATCAGCGTATCAGGATTCGCGATCCTTCACGAGCGAGTCGTCGTCGCGCTCGCTGCCCATGACGTCGCTCGAAACGATCTTGTCCCGGCCGGCGGAGTACGCAGGAATTCCGCCATTTCTGGGCGTCGGCAGCAGGCAGCGTTTCCAGTCAAATCGCTGAGCCGTCGACGGCGGACACGAACACTGACGCGCCGCACTTTTTTCTACTGGACGGAGGACGATGATGAGAGCGCGGCGATCGGTCTGTGTCGGCGGGTCCGTGGTGGGACTTTTGATGGCGGTCGGGTGCGACGGCGCGGGAGACGTCGTCGAGGAGAAGGTCGGGGTGGTGACCGCTGCGTCGGTGGCGAACAACCTGCCGCCGTTCACCAGCGCCGGCTCGCCGGGCGCGGTCGACGGGACGACCACCTGGGTGGTGCCGACGACGCCGAACGGGCTGCTCACGGATCAGTCGTGGTTCTCGATCGCCAACGCGCCCGATGGAAACGTTTACCTCACCGCGTGCGATCACATCAACAACTCGGCGCTCTATCGCTTGACGCCGACGATCGACACCCTCGGCTACCTGGGAGACGCGCTCTCCGCCGCGCAGGCGGCGAACAACTGGCTGCCCGGGGAGACGTTCGAGAAGTTCCACATGCGCCCGCTGTGGTATCGCGACAAGGTCTACCTCGCGAGCGCCGACTACTCGAACCAGGACGCCCTCTACATCGAAAAGGATCGCGGGTTCCACTGGTTCGACTACGACACCAAGGCGAAGACCTTCACGGATGTCAGCGCCTCCGAGCCGAACGGCGTCGGGGCGGAGCACATCTCGATCTTCTCGGCCGCCCTCGACGCCGGGCGCGGCGTCATCTACGCGATCGGATCGCCCACGGCGCACCTCTACAGCTTCGACATCGCCACCGGTCGAACCACCGATCTCGGGCGCTCGCCGATCCTCACGCGCACGTTCTACAATCCGGGCCGCTTCATCTGGGTCGACAGCCGCGGGCGCGTGTACATGACCGTGGCCACCGCAGGGACGCTGGCGCCAGGTGAGCCGGCCACGCCGCGCTACGTGCTCTGGTGGGATCCAATCGAGGGCTGGGGCGCGGAGCCGAGCTGGGAGATCACCGAGATGCTGCGGACCGGGCAGTGCACGCCGGATCAGAAACGTTGCTACATCATGACTTACCCGCTCGACCTGTACCTGTTCGATGACGAGGCCCGCACCTTCCGGCGGATCAACAAGGGGATCCTCGACGCGCAGCACATCTCGACGAGGACGGGGGCCGTACGCGTGCGCAGCATGAACCTCAGCCCCAACGAGAAGAAGCTCTACTTCGTCAATGACAGCGCGCCCATCGATTCGCTGTTCGAGTGGGCGCTCACGCCCGATGCGACGCCGCGCGAGCTCGCCTCCGTCGCGGCGCTCGACGCCCGGCTCGACGCGCGCTACACCGCGTTCACGGGGCACGACGGCTGGGATCCGCAGGGGCGTTTCCACTTTGCCGGCTTCGGCGGCGAAGGTGTTCCCTCGACGCCCAACGTCTACGTCACCCGGATCGATCCGGTGCGCCTGAAGGCGGCGCTCGGGATCCTTCCGGGGGTGGCGGACGTCGCGATTCGAGGTGCCGGCCGCGGCCTGCACCTCGTGCGGCACGGCGATCTATCGACGGACCTCCAGGTGCTGCTCAGCGTGCGCGGCGCGGTCCCCTATGAGATCGTCACGGCGCCGGCGGGGCGCACTGTCGTGCCGGTCTCGCTCGGCGCCAGCGTGCACATGAAGGACGTTGCCGTGATTCCGGACGGCGACACCTACGTCGCCGCGTCCTGTGACTGACCCGCGCGTGACTGATCAGGCGGCCCGTCGACGGGCATGACGGTGGGCGTGCTGGGCGAAGAAACGGGCGAGCTCGGTCGAGGCATCCGGCCCGCGCGGGTCTGTGTACGTGCCTTGTGGACTCCCGCCTGACCATGCGTGCCCGGCCTGATGGATGGTCCAATGTTCCACCAGTGGTGTTTCGTCGCGGTCGGTGTAGACGCGGCGGGTGTACGCGTGGCCTCCGGGCACCCGTGCCTTCGTCGTGAGCGGTCGTTGCCGATCCTTTGCGTCCGGCAGCGCGGCCCTGACGAGGCAGTCGGCGTTGTGATGGGTGACGGTCGCGTCGCCGTCGCCGTGGAAGACCATCAGCGGCACGGGCGTGCTCCCGTGGGTTGCCGCGCCCTGCGCCATCGCGGTGAACGCGGAGGGAATATCGTGCGCGGCCCCCGCGGGTAGGCCGGAATGCACGCCCGCCGCTGCGTACACATCGGGGTACGCGGTGGCCATGACCGCCGCCATGGCGCCGCCCGCGGAGAAGCCGGCAACGTAGACACGGCGGGCGTCGATTGCGTACTTGTCGATGATCTGCTCGGTGAGCCCGGCGATGAGCGAGGGCTCCCCGCTCCCGCGGCGCTGATCTTTGGGCTGGAACCAGTTCCAGTATCCCTTCGGATTGGCGCCGCGCGACTGCTCGGGGTAGGCGACCAGGAATCCGTGGCGTTCGGCGAGCTCGTTCATCCGCGTGCCAGCGGCGAAGTCATCGGCGCTCTGAGTACCCCCGTGCAGCATGACGATCAGGGGCACGGCCTGACCGGTGTGCCCGGTGGGCACGTACAGCTTGCAGGTGCGCGCCCCGGCCGCGTTGGCGTAGGAGAGGTCGAGAAACAGGCCGGGGAGGACCGGCCCGCGACGAGGCTTCGTGACTGCCACCGGACGGACAAATCCGTTCGGGAGACGAGACCATGGGGTCTGCATGGCGGGCAGGGGGCCACCGCCGCCCGCGCCCTCCTGTAGCAGGGCCTTCGCCTCGGCGAAGCGTGCTTGGCGTGCCAGCCGGGTGGCTTCGTACATTCGGGCCAATCGATTCTGATCCATCGGGCGATCCTTTCTTGGTCGGCTCAAACGATGCGCGATGCCAGCGCCGCCTTCACCGCGGCGGGCGCGCGGAACGCGCCCAGCACCTCGACAGAGGAAATCGTCTGCAGGGCGAGCTTCGGGGAGACATCGTCGGCGATGGTGGCCAGACCGAGGACACGAATTTGCACCGTCTGTCCGGCCCTGCGCAGCTCCTCCAGCTGTGCGCGCGTGAACTGGGCGCTCCCCAGCACCAGCGTCCTGCGCGCGACGCTTTGATCCACCGCCGCCGCACGGGTGGCCAGCTGGACGCGGATCGCGGAGCGGATGAAATCGGTTCGGTTGGCGTAAAAGCCTTCCTGTACCAGCAGATCAATCTGTCCGAGATCGATGAGCCCCAGGTTGATCGTGATCTTCTCGGTCTTCTCTGCGTCGGCCATTGCGCCATCCTACGCCCATCCCTGCGCCATCCCAAAACCATCTATATGGATGGTGGCGCGGACCGGGGCGAGACGCCAGCGAATTTGGCGGCAAGGTCGAGCTCTCGGCTCCTAGCCGATCCCGCGCGGAGCGCGGGATATCGGCTACCTGAAAAAACAATAGTCGCACACCGCGCCTGCGGCGCGGAGCGACTAGCTGATGCCGAGATCGAACAGCAGGTCGCGCAGCATCCTGGCGAGGCCGCGCTCGCGCTGCTCGGCGAACTCGTTGTACCGCTGCACGGTCCACAGGCTGGGGTCGTCGAGAATCAGGTGTGACGAGCGGTCGCGCGCGTCGATCACGCGCAGGTAGACATCGGGGGCCGTGTCGCCGATCAGCTCGTTGTCCGACCGGGCGAGCAGGGTGAGGTTCCCGAGGCGGTCCGGCACATATTCGTTGTCGCGGTCCGGAAAACGATCGAGCTGCGCGCGCGGGAACAGCTGGTGCACCTCCAGCGGCTCCTGGATGCCGCTGATGATCTTTCCGCTGGGAAAAGAGTGCGCGCCCACCTTCATGAAATATGTCAGCAGCCCGAAGAAGATCGCCCCTTCGCCGACGATATTGAAGAGCAGATCGTCTTCTTCCGGAACGGCGCTGTCGGGCCGCTTCGCGCGCAGCTTCACGTGTTCGATCAACCCATCGAGGTCGCCTTGTGCGGCCAGGCTGGCGTCCCGGGCCAGCTTGGTGTCGACCTCGCCGGCGTAGTGACGCCACAGGCTGGCGGCGATCGCCCAGCCCATCCAGCGATCGCCGAGCTCGTGGCCACGCGCCGCCGCGATTGCGGGCGCGAACAACAGGTACCGGTAAGGGAGCCAGTCCCCCGTCGGAACGCCGGCGTTGCGAAACAGGGCGACCGAGCTCTTGAACCCGGCGACGGCGGCTTCCCAGCTCGAGTCGATGCTCTGGTAGTGAATCGGCGACTTGCGCTTCTCGGCGTCGCGGTAGCGGACGCCGCCGCCCCCGAGGAACAGGGCCGCGCGGATCAGGAGATCGGTGTCCACGAACGCGCCGCTGCGACTGCCTTCCTCGACCCCTTCGGGCGCCGAGAAGCCGCGCAGCTCCGGCGCGGTCAGCACCGCGCGCGACCGGGTGCGGAAGTTCGCCATCTGGCCGGTCAGGCGAGCGGCGGCGAGGTCGCCCGGCCGCAGCCGCACGCCCTGCTGGTTCAGACGCGCGAAGATCTCGATGACGTTGTCGTCGTTCGCGCCGGCGTCGATCTCGTAGGCCACCACCTCGGCCTGCAGGATCGACATGCGGATCGCGTTGGCGCGATCCAGCGCCTCGAAGAACAGCTCATCGCCCGGCGTCAGCCATTCCCCGAGCGCCCGCTGCACCGCGAGGCTCTCGTTTTCTCCCCGCACACCGGCGAACAGCACCTCGGCGGGGACGAGCAGGCCGTCTTTCATCCGGCGGCTCAGGGTCTTCGAACGGAGATGGAACGGGTTCTCGTGCCACTCTTCGCCCGGTGACAGCGCCACCAGCAGATCGGGATCGGGGGTGGTCTTGTTCTTGATGCGGCTGCGAAAGATCACGCGAAAGATCGAGGTCAGGCGCTGCTGCCCGTCGAGGACGAACAGCGAGCCCGGCTTGACCGGCACCGAGCCTTCCGGATGTCCGCGAAAGGTGACGTCGTCGGGGGGACAGATGTCCCAGGCGCGGGTGGAGAACGGCGCCTCGCCTTCCCACTTCGGCTCCCACAGCAGCAGGGCACCGACCGGGTACGACCGGTACAGCGAATCGTGCAGCGCCCACACGCGGTCAGCGGACCAGACGAACCCACGCTGCAGGTCGGGGAGATGCAGTCGGCCGTCGCGTTTCAGCGCGGCGAGGTTGGCGATTCTCCACGGCGCGGCTTTGAGGTGTAGACGACTCGCGGTAGGCATCCTGGGCGACAACTTTACAGAGATTTGACCGAGTCGAAACCCCCGTTTCGTCGGCCAGTCGAGAAACTACGACGATGATGACTCCCGAGGAAAAAGCGCTCGTGCAGAGCACGTTCGCCAAGCTCGTTCCGATCGCGGATCAGGCGGCGGCCCTCTTCTACGCTCGGTTGTTCGAGATGGACCCTGGACTGCGCCCGCTGTTCAGGAGCGACATGCGCGAACAGGGCAAGAAGCTGATGCAGATGATCGGGGCCTGCGTCAAAGGGCTCGACGCGCTCGACCAGCTGGTCCCCACCGTCAAGGACCTCGGCCGCCGTCACGCCGGGTACGGCGTCACCGACGCGCACTATGAAACCGTCGGCGGCGCGCTGCTGTGGACGCTCGAACGCGGGCTCGGCTCCGCCTTCACGCCCGCGGTGAAGGGCGCCTGGACGACGGTCTACACCGTGCTCGCCACGACGATGAAAGCGGGCGCGCAGGCGTCCTGACGGGCGATTGGGCTCCGCGCCGATCGGCGCGGTATGCGACAGTGCGCCCGTGAGTTACCAGTTGACGGTGACGGCACCGGCGGCGCCCGGCTGGCGCGCGTTGCGCGACGCGATCGGGCTGCCCGACGTGCGCATCGTCCCCGCCGAGCCGCCTGACGACGGGTGGCCGGCCGGGGGCCTGGAGCTCTGCCGCGCGGGGCGGTCGACGCGGAACACGGAGATCGTGTGGGACGCCGGGAAGCTCACGATCACGATCCGCGCGCTGGCGTCGCCCGACGATTGCGATCTCGCCCTGCGCGTCGCCGAGGGGGCGGCGCGGCTCGCGGGCGCGGCCACCGTCGAGGCCGACTACTTCGGCGCCGTCGAGCTCGCGGACCTTCGCCGGCTGCACACCGCCGACTGGATGCGCGAGCAGGCCGTCTCCGGGGCACGGGCGCTGGCGACGCTGATCCGCGACGGCCGGGGCCCGCTGGCGATGCCGGGACCGCGGCGCTCGTGCTGGGTCGGCGCGCGCCTGCTCGCGGAGCTGGAGGCGGCCGGGCCCGCCGCGGGGTTCGCCGACCGCGTGCTGGAGGCCATGCGCCGCGTGCAGTGGGACATCCCGGCCGGGTTCCGCGACGCGGGCGTGTTCGTCTCCGGCGGCCGCGGCAACGGCGACGGGTCGGGACGCGAGACCCGCTTCGCCGTCTGGCTCGCCGACGAGAACCTGGTGCTCCCGTGCGTCGACTACGTCGCCCTCCGCGTCGCCGAGGGGGAGATCGTGATGGTTCCGTTCGGCGCGGTGGCGGGGCTCGCGGGGCCCCGCGGCACGCTGCTCGACGAGTGCCAGCTCCTGGTCCCGGCCATGGGCGGCGATGACTGGGCGGAGCTGGTCGCCCGCGCCCGCCCGCTCGCCGCGTCACCGGGCCGCAGATAGACGACGCACACGCGAGCCGTTGGTCCGATCAGTACGTGATCGCCAGTGCGAGCCGGAGGAAAACCCCGCGGGGGTCGATGGGGCCGAGGTCGAGCGGGGCGAGCTTCGCCTGATCGCGGGCCGCGGCGACCGGGGCCAGCATCAGGTGGTGACTGCCGGCCCAGGAATAGCCGCCCTCCAGCGTGACCCAGGCGGCGATCGGGTCCGGGGCGGGGGAGAGGCGCGCCGCCGCCCCCGCGCTGATGTCGGCCGACAGCACGCCGAAGCTGTCCTCCATCGCCCCCGCGTTCGGCGCCGAGGCGTCCGTCAGCGTCGCGGTCATTCCGAGCCAGCCGGGCGCGAAGCGGACGAATCCGTACCCACGCTCCCACGGCTGATAGCGGCCCTCCGCGATGAGGGAGATGCGCCCGACCGCGAGCTCGGTCGATGCGCCGCGCGCCCAGCTGCTGTTCTGTCCGTAGTCGCCGCCGATGCCCGCCGCGAAGACGAACGCGTCGCTGCGCGCGACCAGCCGTTCGATGCCGAGCGAGAGCTGGCTCAACATGTCGTTGCTGGAGAATGGGTCGTAGCCGGCGCTGCGCACCAGCATGCTGCGCAGGCCGACTGCGGCCTGCCAGGTCTCGGCCTTGGGCTTCGTCGCCGCCCGCTCGATCGTCTGCGCGGCGGCCGGACCCAGCGACCACAGCGCCAACAGCGGGACGATGGCCAGGCCGACCAATCCGTCCAACCCCCAACTCGTCGCCAGGTGTCGCTGTCGTTTCATCGGTAGGGCCCCCCGGTCAGGACGCTGGAGTAAAGACGGCGCGTGTCGTCGTCGAGGGTGTCCGCGTTGTAGATCGTCACGCCGCCGTTGCCCCCGGCGTGCACGATCATCGCGAAGAGGCCATCCTCGTTGGCGACCTCGAAGACGTGGCGTACCGGGCGCTCGATGATCAGCGAGCGCGGGTGCGTGTCGAGGATGCCGGTCGCGGCGACGTTGGTCCCGCTGGGCACGAACGTCCACACATGATCGCCCACCGGCGACATCGAGAGCGCGATCGTCGCCGAAGACGTCACCAGCGGCGCCGCGGTCCGCGTCTGCAGATCCAGGACGTAGAACTCGTGCGCCGACGCCGTCTGCAGAACGCGCAGCGCCGGGTGCTGTGGTACGGGCAGCACCGCCGCGACTGCGGAGACGACGCCGATGGTCTCGATGCTGCGGTACGGCCGCCCCGCGGTCTGACCCAGCTCCCAGAACGCGACCCCGTCGGTCGCGGCGCCGCCGTTCCACAACAACGCCACGTCGACCGGCGCGCCCGCGCCGCCGCCCGCGATGTCGGTCACCAGCGACAGGCTGGCGTAGCGGGCGGGCAGGGCGACGTGGGTCGTCAGGCTGGTGACCGGATCGACCAGCACGGCCTCGCTGCGCGTCGGGACCAGCGCGGCGAGCCGCAGGCCGCCGTCGGTGCGGACGAAGGCGATGTCGGTCGGGACGCCGCCGACGTCGGTCAGGTTGACGGTCGGCCGGAAGCCCGTCGTCCCCGGCTCGGGCTCC
>Ga0111539_10010004_pt1 | contig 11954 bp, 12 predicted proteins | sample RhiMethybrSRZTD1_FD_79667 | JGI IMG/M metagenome (GOLD analysis project Ga0111539, IMG submission 79667) | Populus rhizosphere microbial communities from Tennessee, USA - Rhizosphere MetaG P. TD hybrid SRZTD1 (version 2) (version 2) | ecosystem: Host-associated > Plants > Roots > Rhizosphere >...
CCGACGGCGCCTTCCAGCTGTTCAAGGACGGCAAGGTCGGCATGGTCATGGGGTTCAGCCCGCTGGCCAAGCAGCTCGACGCCGAGGGCAAGGTGAAGTACGGCGTGGCGGAGATGCCGACGAACGTCGGCGCCGCCGTGACGCTTGCGGTCGAAGACTATCTGATAGCGTTCAAGAAGCCGAGCAATGCGGACGCGATCAAGACGTTCCTCGACCTCTATTACCAGCCCGAGACCATCACGCGCTGGATCCGCGCCGAAGGCTTCCTGCCGGTGACCAGGTCGAGCCTGGAGCAGATGCGATCCGACCCCGGGCTCAAGCCGTACCTCGACGCCCTGCCATCCGCGAAGCTCGCCCCGACCACCGATCCTGCGTGGGACAAGGTGAAGCTCGACGTGCAGCAGACGATCGGGCTCGCCGTGCAGCCCGGCGGAGATCCCAGGCAAGTCCTCGATCGGCTCCAGCAGAACGCCGCCGCCGCGGGCGGTCGCTGACGGTGAGCGGTCCTCGCCGTCCGAGGCGAGCGACCGGATGGCAGGCGCTCCTCTGGCTCGGGCCGAGCCTCGCGCTGATCGTCGGGGTCGTGCTCTATCCGGCGGCCCAGCTCCTCCGCGCGTCTTTCTGGCAGTTCTCGGTCACCGGCCTCTCGCAAGGGTTCGTCGGCCTCCAGAACTACGCGAAGCTCTTCCGCCAGGAGCCGCTGGCGATGGTCGTGACGAACACGCTGGTCTGGGTGGGCGTCGTCGTCCTCGTGACGATCGTCCTGTCGCTGGGGCTGGCGCAGCTTCTCGGCGCGCGCTTTCCGGGCCGGACGCTCGTGCGCTGGGCGCTCATCGTGCCGTGGGCGGCGTCGGTCATCATGACGTCGAAGCTCTTCGCGTGGATCTACGACTACTACTTCGGGATGCTCAACCCGGCGCTCCAGGCGTTGGGCCTCCTGAGCCACCCCGTGGACTGGCTGGGCGACGACTCGACGGTCATGGGCGCGATGATCGCGGTCGGCGTCTTCGTCTCCCTGCCGTTCACGACGTACGTCCTGCTGGCCGGCCTGCAGGCGATCTCCCCGGACGTCTACGAGGCGGCGCGCGTCGACGGGGCGTCGGCGTGGCGGACGTACCGGTCGGTGACGCTGCCGCTGCTGCGGCCCGCCCTCCTGGTGGCCGCCGTGCTGAACATCGTCTACGTCTTCAACTCGTTCCCGATCGTGTGGACGCTCAACGACCGCAACCCGGGCTTCGGCCACGACACGATGATCACCTACATGTACAAGATCGCCTTCAAGAGCTCGCTGCGCGACGTCGGGCTCGCGGCGGCCCTGGGCGTGGTCAACGTGCTCTCGATCCTGCTCGCCGTGGTCGTCTATCTGCGCACGGTGCGCTGGCGCGAGGCGGAGCCGTGATGCGGGGTGCCGGGCGCGCGGGACTGGGCCTCGCGGGGCTCCTGGTGACGCTGCTGGTGCTGTCGCCCTACCTGGTGATGCTGCTCACCGCGCTGAAGCCGGCCGCCGAGCTCAGGAATTCCCCGCCGCGCCTGACGCCGGTTCTCTGGCACTGGGAGAGCTTCACCGGCGTGCTGCGCGATCCCGACTTCCTGACGTGGCTGCGGGTGTCGCTGGTCGTCGCCTGCGCCTCGACGGCCATCGTGCTCCTCGCCGCCGTGCCGGCCGCGTACTACACGGCCCGCCACCGGTTCCGCGGGCGGCAGGCGTTCTTGTTCCTGGTGCTCGTCACCCAGATGTTCTCGCCGACCGCGCTGGTGGTCGGGCTCCACCGGGAGTTCTTCGAGCTCGACCTCATCAACACCTACGCGGCGCTCATCCTCACCAACGCGGCCTTCAATCTCGCGTTCGCGGTCTGGATCCTGCGGGCCTTCTTCGCGTCGATCCCGCGTGAGATCGAGGACGCGGCCGCTGTCGACGGGTGCGGTCGGCTGCGGGTCCTCTGGACGATCGTGCTGCCCCTGTCACGGCCGGGCGTCGTGACGGCCCTGATCTTCAGCTTCATCGCGGCGTGGAACGAGTACATCGTGGCGCTCACGCTGATGACCGATCCCGACACGAAGCCCCTGACGGTCGGGATCACGTCCTACGTCACGGCGTACGTCCAGCACTGGAACTCGCTCTTCGCCGCGTCGGTGATCGCGATCGTGCCCGTGGTGGCGCTTTTCGCCCTGATCGAGCGTCACCTGGTCGCCGGGCTCACCGCCGGGAGTGTCAAGTAGCGGGGGCGCGAGGAGCCGCGATCTTGACGCCCTTCTTTATCTCGTCCCTGAGGATGGACTGCGCGCCGTCAGGTGCCGACGCGGAGGGGTGCGCCCAACTCCCGGAGCAGCGCGATGGTGGACAGGTACGAGAGCTTGCCGGTTCGCGGGTTCTCCGACGGGACGTTCTCGACCTCGATCACGAGCCGTCCGAACTCGCCCTGCACAACGATGCGGTGGCGGTTCAGAGGGAACTCGGGCGACGCGAAGATCTTGATGCGCGTTTTCTCCGGGCCGATGCCGGCGAGCGACAGCGCCGCCACGACGTTCACGTTCGCCGGAAATGCCCGGCACGCCTCGGTCGCCGGCCCCTCGAAGATCAGCGTCTCCTTCGTGATCGCGCCCAGGTCGATCTTCTGCTGCTCGATCCACGGCGCGCCCGCGAGCCCGCGCGGCGGCTTGCGGCTCTCCATGGTGACCGAGCTGATCGCCCCGACCCGCGCGCCCTTCACGCCGTCGAGGCCGGCGATGGCCGCCGAGGGCACGATGATCCGGCACCGATTCGCCGCGGCGAGATCGATCCAGTCCTGCCGGCCCAGGAGCCCGCCGCAGGAGAGCACCACGAGATCGCGGCCGGCCCCGAGGGCCTTGGGCGCGATCTCCTGGAGGTGCTGCTGGGTGGACGCCTCCACGATGAGGCCCGAGGCCGCGATGAGCTCGTCCAGCGTGAGGAACGGCGCCGGGGAGCCGAGGCTCTTGAGAAAGTCCGTCGCCTTCGCGCGGTCACGCGCGGTGGCGCCGGCCAGGCGGAGCCCGGGGATCCCGTCATCGAGCGCCTTGCAGAGCTGACGGCCGATCGCGCCGAGACCGACGATGCCCACGTCCATGGTGGCCGCATGCTATCATGCCCAAGGCAGTGGAATGACGGCAGCGCAAGCTCTGCGGCAGCCGCTCGAGCGCCTCTATCGCGAGTTCGACTACGGCGCCCGCGTCGAGCTCGATGCCATCCGGTTCCCCCTTCGCTATCCCGATCCCCACGACCGCGAGATCGTCGGCCTGCTCACGGCGTGCCTCGCCTACGGGCGTGTCGACCTGTTCAGCCGGCAGCTGGAGATCGTGCTGCAATCGATGGGACCGTCGCCGGCGGAGTTCGTGCGGAGATTCGACGCGCGCCGCGATGCGGTCGCCTTCCGGAGCTTCTGGTATCGCTTCAACCGGCCGCGCGATCTGGTCGCGTTCTGCGTCGCCGGCCGCGATCTCCTTCTCCGGCACGGGACGCTCGAGAAGTGCTTCCTAGCCGGCGACGTTGCCGCCGCCGGCCCGATCGGTCCGGCGCTCGAGCGATTCGCGCGGGCGTTCCTCGAAGCCGACCTGCGCGAGGTCTTCCCGCGCGGCCGGATCTCGCGGGGCTATCGCCACCTCTTTCCGCTTCCCTCGGCCGGCGGGCCCTGCAAGCGGCTGCAGCTCTTCCTGCGCTGGATGGTCCGCCGCGAATCACCGGACTTTGGCCTCTGGACCTCGATCTCGCCGGCGCGGCTCCTGATGCCGGTCGACACGCACATCGAGAACATCAGCCGGTCGATCGGCCTCACGCGCCGCCGCTCGCGCAACTGGAAGATGGCCGAGGAGATCACCGCGAGGCTCGCCCAGGTCGACGCGGCCGACCCGGTGAAGTTCGACTTCGCGCTCTGCCACAAGCGGATGTCGGGCGACTGCCTCGATCGCCGCGACGCGCGCGTGTGCGCGCCGTGCGGCTTCAAGCCGGTATGCCGGCACTGGAAAGGCCGCCGTGCCTGAGCCCACGCTGGTGGCGATCGGCCTCGTCCTGGGCGCCGTCTTCGCCTGGCTGGTCGCGCGCGCACACTTCGACGCGCGCGCCCGCGCCCGGCGGCGCGAGCTCGACGCGCGTATCAAGGAGCTCGAAACGCTGGACGGCGAGCGCCGCCGCCAGCTCACCGAGCGTACGCAGGAGGTGATCGGCCTTCGGCGCGACCTCGCCGCCGAGCAGGAGCGGCGAACTCAGGCCGAGACGCGCCTGGCGTCGGAGCGCCAGAACTTCGACGAGCAGCGGCGTCTGCTCGAGGAAGCCGAGGCCTCGCTCCGCGACACCTTCACCGCGCTTAGCGGTGAAGCGCTCCGTCGCAGCAACGACGAGTTTCTGGCGCTCGCCGAGGAGCGCCTGGGCCAGCGCCAGAAGGAGATCGACACCAGCATCCGTCCGCTGCAGGAGGCGCTGACCCGCTACGAGGAGCACGTGCGCGAGGTGGAGAAAACGCGTGTGGGCGCCTACGCGAGCCTCGAGGCGCAGGTACGGGCGCTCAGCGAGCAGGCCGGAAGCCTGGTGACGGCCATTCGCACGCCGCAGGCCCGCGGGCGCTGGGGCGAGCTGACGCTGCGCCGGGTCGCCGAGCTGGCCGGCATGAGCGCGCATTGCGACTTCATCGAGCAGGTGACGACCGAGAGCGAGGGGCGCCGGCGGCGGCCGGACATGGTGGTACATCTCCCGCGCCGCCGGCAGATCGTCGTGGACGCCAAGGTGCCGCTCACCGGGTATCTCGAGGCGATAGAGGCGCCCACACCCGACCAGCGCCGCGCCGCGCTCGAGCGGCATGCGCAGCAGGTGCGCGCTCACGTGCTGGCGCTCGCGAACAAGAGCTACTGGGAGCCGCTCGACGAGGCGATCGATCTCATCGTTCTCTTCATGCCGGGCGAATCGTTCTTCGGCGCGGCGGCCGAGGCCGATCCCGCGCTGATCGAGGACGCGATGGGACGGCGGGTGGCGATCGCGTCGCCAATGACGTTGGTCGCGCTGCTCCGCGCCGTCGAGCTCGGCTGGCGGGAGGAGCGGCTGGCCGCGGACGCTCAGCAGGTGACCGCCGAGGGGCGCGAGCTCTACAAGCGCGTGGCGACGTTCCTCCGCTACTTCGCCGACGTCGGCGGAGCGCTCGGGCGCGCCACCAATGCCTACAACCAGGCGGTGGGCTCGCTGGAATCGCGCGTCCTGCCGGCCGCGCGGCGGCTTCGCGACCTGGCCGCGACGCCGGCCGAGGAAGCGCCGGCGCTCGAACCCATCGATCAGGCCCCGCGCGAGATCGCGGCGCCCGAATTTCCGGTGCAGCCGCCGCTGGAGAGCGCGCCGTCGCGCGAGGAGCGCGACACCTGACGCGCCGGAGCGCCGCGCCTCTGCCGCGGAAGTCCCCGAACCCCATGGTATATTGGCTTCGATGACACCTCCCATCCCCATCCAGGTTTACGGAATCAATCTCCTGGTGCGTCTGATGGTCGAGGGCCCCGCCGACGTTCGCGTGCACTGTCCGAAAGGCTCGCCGATCCGCTACGGCGAGGTGATCGCGCGCGGCGACGGATTCGACGAGGGCGCCAACGCGTTCCGCGAGATGCCCGAGCTCAAGGTCGTGGTGGCGTTCGAAGAGTCGGCCGAAGAGGTGGAAGGCCACTACTTCTACATCGCTGGCGAGGAGTATCGCGTCATCCGGCTCGACTCCATCATCCTGTCCTTTCCGCACGAGTAGTCCCGCGTGGCCCGCGGCGGCGTCGCGGAGATCAAGACCGCGCTGGCCTCGATCGACGAAGCGGAGCTGATCGAGCTCACCCGCGAGCTCGTCCGTATTCCGAGCGTCGTCCGTCCGGGAGATCCGACCGCCACCGAAGCCGCCGTCGCGCGCTACATCGAAGCCTGGCTCACCAAGGAGGGGTTCGACCTCGAGGTGCAGGAAGTCGCGCCCGGTCGCCCCAACGTGCTGGCCTGGCTGGGCGAGGCGAGGGGCGAACGCTGCCTCCTGCTGGAAGGCCACACCGACGTCGTCACCGAGGGCGATACGGGCGAGTGGACGCATGCGCCTTTCGCCGCCGAATTGGTCGACGGACGCATCTACGGACGCGGCGCCGCCGACATGAAGAGCGGCGTCGCGGCGATGATGATCGCGGCGGCCGCCATCAAGCGCAGCGGCGCGGCGCTCGGCGGGCGGCTCGTGCTCGGCGCGCTGGTCGACGAGGAAGGGGAGATGATCGGGGTCAAGCACCTCTGCACGACTGCGATCGGCCGCTCGCTGACCGCGGCCATCGTCTGCGAACCCGAGCAGAACGAGGTGTGTCTGGAGCAGCGCGGCGTCGTCTGGGCGCGCGTCGCCATCCGCGGCCGCATGGCGCACGGGGCGATACCCGAGGCCGGCGTGAATCCCATCACCGCGCTCGGTGCGCTGCTCCGTGAGGTGCCCGGGCTCGAGCGCCGCTTCCGCAAGCTCTGCCACCGGAGTCCTCATCTGCGCCCGCCGACGGTGACACCCACCGTCGTGAGGGCGCCCGTGCAGGGGGTCGAGCAGGCCAACGTCATCCCCTCGCGCGTTCGCGCACTCCTGGATATCCGGCTCACCGCTGGACCGGACGAGGCGGCGGTAGCCAGCGAGATCGACGCCGTGTGCCGCCGCGTGATGGCGCGATGCCCTGGGACCGTCGTGGAGTGGGAGCCGGTGAGCGGCGTCCGTCTGGCGACGAAAATCGAGCGGAGCGAGCCGCTCGTGCGCGCGGTCGTGGCGGGCGTCCGCCGGGCGACGGGACGACGCGCGGTCTTCGGCGGCGTGCCGGGCTCGACCGACGGGACCATTCTCCGGATGCAGCTCGGCATCCCCATCGTCACCTGCGGACCGGGAGGCCGGCTGATTCCCCATCAGGCCGACGAGTACGTCGAGGTCGCCGAGCTGGTCGACGCGGCGAAGATCTACGTCGCCTCGGCCTTGACGTATCTCGGGACATGAGCGGCGCGCCGCGCCTGCGCCGGGTCGAGGCGTTTCCGGTCGAGCACGAGGGCCGGCAGTGCGTGGCGCTGCGCGATCCGGCCGGCTACACCCCGGCGATCGCGCTCCTGCACGGGCCGCTGCTCGACATCGTCTCGCTCTTCGACGGCGAGCACACGATCGCCGACATCCAGGAGAGCGTGATGCGCCGCCACGGCCAGCTCGTCGAGCGGCGCCAGATCGCCGAGATCGCCGAGACTCTCGACCAGCAGGGCTTCCTCGACAGCCCGGGCTTCGCCGAGCGCCGTGCCGCCATCGACGCCGGCTTTCTGGCGGCCCCGACCCGGCCGGCGACCCACGCCGGCTCCGCGTACGCCGGCGAGGGGAGCGAGCTCCGCGCGATGATCGACGGGTTCTTCGAGCCGCCCGACGGCCCCGGGCCAATCGACGAGCGGGGCGCGCCCCCGTCTGAGGGGCGCGCCGATGACGGCGCGCCCCAGATCCGCGCGATCATCGCGCCGCACATCGATTTCCATCGCGGCGGCCCCGCGTACACGTGGGCGTATCGCGAGCTCGCCGAGCGGAGCCGGGCCGACCTGTTCGTGATCTTTGGCACCTGTCACAGCGGCATGGAGCACCCCTTCGCGCTCACCCGGAAGGACTACGCGAGCCCGCTCGGCGACGCCACGGTCGATCGGGACTTCGTGGAGGCGCTCGCGGCGCGAGCGCGCCAGGACTGCTTCGGGTCCGAGCTGGCCCACCGCATGGAGCACTCGATCGAGTTCCAGGCGGTCTTCCTCCGCTACCTCTACGCGAGCCGGCGCAAGGTGACGATCGTCCCAGTTCTCGCGAGCTTCGCGCACGAGGCGATGCTGTCGGGACAGCGACCCGACGACGACCCGCGCGTGCCGCGGTTCCTGGAGGCGATGGCGGAGACGATCGCCGCGAGCGGCCGGCGAGTGGCGCTCATCGCGGGCGCCGATCTGGCCCACATGGGCCCGCGCTTCGGCGACCTCGAGCCCATCTCGCCGGTCGATCTGGAGCAAATCCAACGCGAGGACGGGGAGATGCTCGAGACGGTGGCAGCGGGGGACCCCGCCGCGTTCTTCGAATCGGTCGCGCGCGATGGCGACCGGCGCCGGATCTGTGGCTTCTCGCCGATCTACGCGATGCTGCGGATCCTCGGCGGCGCCGCCGGCGAGGTGAAGCGGTACGGCCAGTGGCCCGATCCCAACGGAGTCGTGACGTTCGCCAGCGTGGTGCTGGAGTGATGGCGACCGAAGACCCGGCGACGATGGGATGGCAGCTGCCGAAGCTCCGGGTCGACCGCAACGGCGACTGGTTCGACGACGACGTCGAGATCACGCACGCGGGCGTCCTGGCGAACCTGCGCTCCGGTCTCAAGCGCGATACCCAGGGCTACTATATCCAGACGCGCGTGCGCATCCCGGTCGAGGTCGAGGACAAGCCGTTCGTGGTCTCGCGGATCGAGCGGCGCGGCGAGGCGCTGCACGCGATCCTGAGCGATGGGACCGACACCCACGTGGATCCGGCCACGGTGCACGTGGGGCGTGACGACGTCCCGTACTGCGCGGTTCGAGACGGCGCCTTCGAAGCTCGATTGAGCCGGGCCGCGGCGTTCCAGCTCCTGGCCCTCGCCGACTACGACGAGGCGACCGGGCGCGGCACCTTGCGCCTGGGCGGCCGCGAATACCTCCTGCAGAGGGGCACGTGAGGCAGGCGCTGCTCCTCGTTCTCGCGCTGGCGCTGCTCGGCGGCGGCGTCGCCTGGTGGCTGTCGGCCGCCGCCCAGCCGGTGACCGTCGATTCCATCGGCGACGAGAACCAGACAGTCGCGCGTGGCAAGCTGCCGGTCTTCGCCGCGAAGGGAGACGCGGCGAAGCTCTACACCTTTGCGATCGAGAATCGGGACCTCCTCTCGGCGATCCCGTGCACGTGCGGCTGCGAGCGGTTCGGCCATACCTCGAACCGCTCGTGCTATGTGAAGGCGGAGCGGGGCGACCAGGTGACCTTCACGAGCCATGCCGCCACCTGAACCCTGTGTCTCGACATCACGCGTGACGTGATGCGCTTGAAGGCCGAGGGCAAGTCGCCGCCGGCGATCCGCGACGCCATCGACGCGAAGTACCTCTCCTCCTTCGGTCCCGCGATGCCGACGCCGCGGCCGAAGTGATATTCTCGGCGCCATGAATGTCGCGGCCGTGCTGATGGAAATCTTGAAGTCTACTGGTGTCCGCTACCTCTTCGGCAATCCCGGCACCACCGAGCTGCCGTTCCTCGACGCCTTGCCCGACTCGTCGCTCGAGTACGTCCTGGGCTTGCAGGAAGCCACGGCGGTGGCGGCGGCCGACGGCTACGCGCAGGCGACCGGGCAGGTGGGCGTCGTCAACGTCCACGTGGCGCCCGGCCTCGCGAACAGCCTGTCGATCCTGCACAACGCCGCGCGGTCGAAATCGCCCGTCGTGGTGACGGCCGGACAGCAGGACACGCGCTTCCTCATGCACGAGCCGATTCTCGCCGCCGACCTCGCGCGGATGGCCGAGCAATTCACCAAGTGGAGCCACGAGGTCCGCCGGCCCGAGGACGCCCCCGTCGCGCTGCGGCGCGCGCTCAAGGTGGCCCTCACGCCGCCGACCGGTCCGGTGTTCCTCTCGATGCCGATGGATCTGATGGGCCCCGCGGTTGACGACACCGGGGCGGCGCCGCCGCCGGTCGCCGCGAAGAGCCGGCCCGAGCCCGGGGCGATCCTGCATGCCGCCGAGCTCCTGGCCAGCCCCGCGAATCCGATCATCATCGCGGGCGACGGCGTGGCCCGCGCCGGCGCGATGGCCGAGTTGACCGCGCTGGCCGAGCTCCTGGGCGCGCGCGTCCACGGCGAGCCGGTCTATCGGCGCACCAGCTTCCCGGGCAACCACGCGCTCTGGCGCGGTGGTCTGTTCCCGTCGCCGGCCGGCGTGCGCCGCGCGCTCGAGGAGTGCGACGGGCTCCTGATCGTCGGCGCCAACGTCTTCACCTGGTTCCTCCACACCGAGGGCACGCCGTTCCCGCGCGGTCTCCGCGTGGTCCAGATCGACGACGACCCGTGGGAGATCGGCCGCAGCTACCCGGTCACGCTCGGCATCGCCGCCGATCCCAAGGCGGCGCTGGCGGAGCTGACGGGCGCGTTGCGGAACAAGCTCACGGAGAAGGACAGGGCGGCAGCCGCGGCGCGCCTAGAAAAGATCGGCGCTGCCCGCGGCGAGATGGTCAAGCGCGTGAGTGCCGCCGCCCGGAGCGAAGCGGAGCGCGTGCCGATCGGCCAGGCGCACCTCATGCACACGCTGGCCTCGCTCCTGCCCGCCGACGCGATCGTCGTCGACGAGTCGGCGACGTCCTTGCCGTTCGTCCTGCGCTACATGCCGTTCGCGACGCCCGGCTCCTTCTTCGGCGGGAAGACCGGCACGCTCGGATGGGGCATGGGAGCGGCGATCGGCGTTCAGCTCGGCTCTCCTGGCCGCAAGGTGGTCGCGACCATCGGCGACGGCTCGGTCATGTACGCGCCGCAGGCCTTGTGGACGGCCGCGCACTACCGGCTCCCGATCACGTACGTCGTGCCCAATAATTCGTCGTACGCGATCCTCAAGTCCGGAATGCTGAGCCTCGACCTGGCGTCGGCCAAGCGCGGGATCTATCCCGGCATGGACCTGGTCTCGCCGGAGATCGACTACGCCGGGCTCGCCCGCTCGCTAGGCGTCCGCGCCGAGCGCGTGGAGAAGCCCGGTGAGCTGCGCGACGTGCTCGCGGCCTGCCTGGCCGGCCCGGGGCCGTCCCTGGTCGACGTCGCGATCGACCGCGGCTTCAAGCCGATGCTGTGAGAACTGGAGGGGAGTGGGTCGTCGCCGCGCTTCGCGCCGAGGGCGTGCGCCACGTCTTCGGGATTCCCGGCGTCCACAACCTCGCCGTCTACGACGCACTGATCAGGCAGACGGACGTCACTCACGTCCTGGCGCGCCACGAGGCGGGCGCCGCCTTCATGGCCGACGGCTACGCGCGCGCCTCGGGGTTGCCGGGTGTCGTCGTGGTCACGACCGGCCCTGGCGCGACGAACGCGCTGACCCCGCTGGTCGAGTCGTACGCCGGATCGATTCCGGTGCTCGTCGTCATGTCGGACGTGGCGTCGCCCCTGGTGGGCCGCGACATCGGGGCCCTCCACGAGGTGCCGAATCAGATCGACTGCTTCAGGCCGGTCACGCGCTGGGCGGAGGCGGTCACCGAGGCCTCGGCGATTCCGACGACGGTGCACGGCGCGTTTGACCTCTTGAGAACCGGGCGTCCCGGGCCGATCGCGATCTCGATCCCCAACGACTTCCTCACCGCGCGCTTCGACGCCGCGCCTCAGAGCGGCGGGCACGGGCGACGGCCGCCGTGCCACGTGGACGAGATCCGCGAGGCGGCGCGGCTCCTCGGCGGCGCCTCGAAGCCGTTGGTAATCAGCGGCGGCGGCGTCATCGCCGCCGCTGCCGAGGCCGAGCTGGTCGCCCTCGCGCACCGGCTGGGCGCGCCGGTCATCACGACGGTGATGGGCCGGGGGGCGATCAGCGAGCGGGATCCCTCGTGGCACGGCGTGCTGCCGAACGGGCGCGCGACCGAGCAGGTCATCCGGGCCGCCGACGTCATCCTGGCCGTCGGCTGCCGCTTCGCTCATCGCTCGACGCAGGGGCTCTTGCTGAACCTCTCGTTCAGCGCGGCGCAGACGCTCATCCACCTCGACCTCGATCCGACGGTGCTGGGCCGGCTCTTCAAGCCGCAGCTCGGGATCGTCGGCGACGCGCGCGACGGCCTCACACGGATGCTCGAGGATCTCGGCCCCGGCCGGCCGCGGGACACCTGGGACCACACCTGGCGCGCGGAGCTTCGCGGGGCCGCCAACGCGCGGTACACCGAGGCGACCGCGCGGCTCATCGAGACGCTCCGCGCCGCCCTCCCAGACGACGCGATCGTCGTC
>Ga0111539_10010005_pt1 | contig 11953 bp, 9 predicted proteins | sample RhiMethybrSRZTD1_FD_79667 | JGI IMG/M metagenome (GOLD analysis project Ga0111539, IMG submission 79667) | Populus rhizosphere microbial communities from Tennessee, USA - Rhizosphere MetaG P. TD hybrid SRZTD1 (version 2) (version 2) | ecosystem: Host-associated > Plants > Roots > Rhizosphere >...
GATCAGCGCCCGCGGCGACACTGTCGCCTTCGGCGTGACGGTCGCCTTCGGCGCCACGGGGACGCCGCTGGGAGGGGCGGTGATCGGTTCCACTCTCCGCGCGGGCAGGTCCGGCGGGCGCTGCGCATACGCCGCGGATACCGACAGCACCGCAAGCGCCAGCGCCAAGCATGCCGTGCCGAGCATCGTCCTCATCATCTGTTCCCCGACGTTGACGCGGGCATTTCCCACTTCACGAGCTTCAGATCCACCGAAATTGCGTACAGCACGGGGACGAGCCACAGCGTTCCGATAGTCGCGAACGTGAGCCCGCCGATCTGCGCGTAGCAGAGCGGCTCCCAGAACGGTCCGCCGTGCAACGCGAGCGGGAACAGCGCGAACACGGTCGCGCCGACCGTGACCAGCACGGGCCGCAGACGATGAATACCAGCGTCCACCAGCGCCTCTTCGAGCGGCGCCCCTTCGGCGTGCTTCTCTTCGACAAAATCGAACAGCACGATCACGTGGCTGACGATGACGCCGATGAGGCTGGCGACGCCGAGGAATGCGATGAAGCCGAACGGCTTGCCCATCACCGCCAACGCGACTAGAGCCCCGACCACGCCGAGGGGGATCGTCATGAACACGATGATCGGCTTGAATGCGTGGTTGAACTGGATCACCAGCGCCAGGAAGATCATCAGCACCGAGCTGGCCATGATGATCGACATCTCGCCGAAGCCCTTGTTCTGTTCCTCTTCCGATCCGCCGATCACCATGGTGTAGCCGGGCGGCAGCGATGCGGCGAGCTTCGTCAACCCGGGGCGTGCCGCGTTCATCACTTCGGACGGAAGCGCTCCGGGTACCGGGAACGTCGCGACGGTGATCGTCAGGAAGTGATCGCGGCGGCGGAGTTTCTCTGTCTCCGTACCGTATGAGAGGTCCGACACCTGCCGCAGCGTAGCCTGGCCGCCGCCGCTCACGGACGTGACGTTCAGGCTCTGGACATCGCTGATCAGCGCGCGGTCTTCGAGGCGCAGCCGCAGGACAACGGGGATCTCCTGATCGCCTTCGCGCAGCGTCGTCAACTGCATGCCGTTCATCGCCGAGGCCGACGCGATGGCGACGTCGAGGTTCGACACGCCGGCGTCGCCGGCGCGCTCCTGATCGACCTTCAGCTTGATCGTGAAATTCTCTTCGCCCCAGTCGTCGCGGACGCCCCTGCTGTTCGGCAGTTGCGCGAACACGCGCTTGGCGTCCTCCCCCAGCTTGCGCAGTTGCGCGATGTTCGTCCCCGAGATGCGGACCGACACCGGGATGCCGACCGGCTTGCCCATCTCCAGTTCGCGCACGTCAACCTGGGCTCCGGCGACCTCCGACGACACGGCGTGCTGGATCAGCGGCAGGAGCCCGTTGGTGTCGTGCTTGTCGTTCACCTGCACGAGGATCTGCGCGTAGTTCAACTGCTGGACTTCCGGCGCGACCGAAAACCAGAACCGCGGCGCGCCGCCGCCGACGAAGCTGGTCACCGACTTGAGGATGTCGTGCGGCTTGCCGTCTTCTCCGAGGTGCGTCTTGCCGTACTCGGCGGCGACCCGCTGGACGATGGCTTCGGTCTGCGCCGCCACGGCGTTGGTCGCGGATAGTGGCGCATCGGTCGGCAGCCACACGTCGACGTAGGACAAGTAGGAGAGGTCGCGCGGAAAGAAGTCGCTCTTGATCGAGGACGTCGCCGCGAAGCCGACGACGATCGCGAGACCGGTGGCAGCGAGCGACAGCCATCGATGGCGGAGCGCGAACCGCACGGCGTCGGCGTATTTCCCTGCGAAGCCAGTGTGCCCCTGTGTCGTCGGCTGCGGCCGGGTATCCGGACGGAGCAGGTAGTAGCCGAGCATGGGCACGAACGTCATCGACACGATGCGCGAGGCCACGAGTGAGGACGCGAGCACGACGGGAATCGCGTAGATGAAGCGTCCGAGGTCGCCGCTCAGCAGCAGCAGCGGCACGTAGGCCGCGATGTTCGTAATCGTCGCGAACAGGATCGCCCGACCGATCTTGGTCGGTCCGAGCCAGGCGGCGACGCTGCGCGGCTGGCCGCTGGCCATTTCACGCTTGATCGCGTCGTTGGCGACGACCGGATCGTCCACCAGCAGGCCGAGCGCGATGATCAGCGACCCGATCGAGATCTGCTGCAGGTCGAGGCCGAGCACCGACATGAAGCCTGCCGTCATGGCGAGCGTCAGCGGAATCGAGAGCGCCATCAGCAGCGCCGATCGCCATTCCCAGAACCCGATCAACGCGACGATGACCACCAGGACGACCGCCTCGTACAGGCTGCTCATGAACACGTCGATGATTTCGGCGACCTGCTTGGGCTGATCGGAGGTCCGCGCGATGATCAGGTCGGGCGGCAGTTGCGACCGCATGCCCTCGAGCACTTTGTCGATCGCCTGGCCGAAGTCGCGGATCTGCTCGCCGGCGCGCATCTGGATCGCAATGGTGATTGCCCGGGAGCGCCGCCAGCTGCCGTCGGCTGTCCGGTAGCTGTAGTAGTTCTTGAACTGCGCCGGGCTCTCGTAGTCGCGGCTGATGTCGACGACGTCGCGCAGGTGCGTCGGCAGCACGCCGGGCACGCGCGGCGCCATCATCTCGCCGATGTCGTGCTCGTTGGTCAATTCGCCCGACGGATCGATCGTGATGTTCTTCGAGCCGACTTCGAGAATGCCGCCCGGAAACGCCGTATTGCGCGTCGCGAACAGGCGCGGCATCGCGGACGTGTGCAGGCCGTAGGCCGCGAGCCGCTGCTGCGAGTAATCGAGATAGATGCGCTGCTCCAGCACACCCGACCGCTGCACCTTCGACGCTGCCGGCAGCGTCTGCATCGTCTTCTGCAGCAGGTCCGTGAATTCATCGAGCTGACGGTAGGAGTACTTGTCGCCGGCGACCACGGTGAGCCGGGCGCGGGTGTCGGCCGGGTTGCGGACGATGGTCGGCTGCCACACGTCGGGATGGAACTCCGATACGTGCAGCCGCTGCTGGATGAATTGCTGCGCCTGCCGCAGGACGGCGCCATCGTCAGCCGGCAGCTCGCCGTCGAGGATGAAGAACCCCGGGCCGAGGCGCACGCGGAGGTCCTGACCGAACCCGGTCTCCTGGAAAAACTCAGACAGCAGCCGGCCCGGACGTTCGACGACGTTGGCGGCCAGCGACTGCGGGAACGAAACGACGATCGAGGCGCGACCGCGTCCGGCGCGGGCGCCGGTACGTAGATCGGTGATCGCCTGTTGGATGGCCGCGGCCTTCAGCTCGAGCTCGGGCCCCGATACCGGCGGGCTCGCGACGGTCAGCATCAGCGCCGCGGTGTCAGCGAAATCCTTCAGAAACACGATCGGCTGCGTGCCGGACGGCAGATCCGTGATGCCATCCAGCCGCAGTTTCACGTCGTTGAACTGGGCGGACGTGTCGGCGATGCGCTCGTCGATGTTGAAGTACACGATCGTGACGCTGGTGCGCACGATCGACTCGATCTTGGTCGTCGTCGGGTTCTCGGCGATCTTGGCTTCGATCTTTCGCGTGACGAGCGCTTCGATCTTTTCGGCGCTGACGCCGGGCCAGATGCAGACGGCGACCGCCGTGCGCGCCGGAAAGACCGGATCCTTCCGCTTCGGCATCTGGTAGTACGCAAACGCGCCCCACAGCAGCGTGGCGACGAGGAGCACCCACCCGACCTGCCGATGTTCGACGAAGAAACGGGCAGTGTTGTGTTGGTGTTCGGCGGACGAGCCGGCGTCAGGTCCGTGAGTCATGGCCGGCGTCAGGGCAGCGCACGGACGCGTTGGCCGTCCGTCACCAGGGTGGCGCCTCTCACGATGACCCGTTGGCCGGCGGCGAGGCCACTGGTGACAGTGATCGCGTTGCCCGCGACCGCGCCCAGCGTCACTGGGCGGAGCTTCGCGATCTGCGTATCACCGTCCCCGTCGAGGACGAACACGGCGTATTCCGCTGACGTCGCCGGCTTGACGATGGCTTCGAGCGGAACGGTCACCACCATGTCGCCGGCGCGATCGGCGAGCTGGAGCGACGCGATGAAGCCGACTTCGAGCTTGCGCTGTGCGTTGGGCACCGTGATTTCGATCTGATACACCCGGCTGACCGGATCCGGTGCCGGCGCAATCGACGTGATGCGTCCCTCGAACGACTCGTCCCTGATCGCCTCGAAAGAGAGCCGCTGGCTCCGGCCGATCTTGAGCTGCCTGACGACGACGTCGGGGACGCCGAACACGACCTTCACCGCGGAGGTGTCCGCGAGGACAAACGCCGGCGTGCCCGCCGACACCAGTGAGCCGCGCTCGATCGAGCGCTTGAGCACGACGCCGGCCATGGGCGCGCGGAGCACGGCGTCGCCGAGCACGAGCATGGCTTCGCCGAGACCGGCCTTGGTGCCCTGAACCTTGGCCGCCGTGGCGTCCAAACGCGCCTTGGCGGCGTCGAACTCGGGCTTGGTCAGGCTCTGCTTTTCGAACAGGCGCGAGGCGCGGTCGTATTCGATTTTCGCGTTGTCGTACGCGGCCGTGGCTTCGGCGACGCCCGCCGTGATCTGATCCACGCTCTGCTGGTAGTCGGACTGACGGATGCGCGCGAGCGCGGCGCCTTTCTCGACATGGTCGCCTTCCTGCACGTCGCGAACGCGGCCGAGATCGCCTGGCTGCGTCAGAATGTCGTCGACGTAGCCGGTGATTTTGAACGCGAGCGACACTTCCAGGATCGGTTTGACGGTTGCGGAGTAGCGCACCGCCGTGCCGGTAGACGACGACTCAGCCCTGCCGACCGTCACCGGCGTCAGCGGCTGTTCGTACGCCGGCGGTTCCTTGCAGCCGCTCGCGGCCAGCGCGAGGGCCAGCACCGGCACCAGATAAACCACACCTGTTTTCAAGGCTGGACTCCCAACGATTTCTCGAAATCGGCGCGCGCTTCCCAGTAAGCCAGGAGCGCCGACTGGTAATGGTGATCGGCCTCGGCGATCGCGACCTGTGCCTGCAGCAGGTCCTTCGCCAGTACCGCACGTTCCTCGCGCTTGTCCAGCATCACTCGGAGCTTCTCCCGCGCGGCGCTGACGGTCAGTTCCATGACAGCAATGAGCGAGCGCGCCTCGCGGAGGGTCCTGGTTCGGGCGTTGAGATCGACCGCGACGGTGGCCTCTAACTGTTTGAGCGAGGTCTCCGCCTGCTTCACCGCCAGCTGCTTGGACGCCCGTTCGTGGCCCTTGCGGCCCCAGTCAAAAGGCTCCCAGGTCGCCTGCACGAGTGCCGCCGCGATATTGCCCGGGAGCAGAGGCATGTTGACCTGGCCAACGTAATAGAACGTCGCGCCGACGCGCGGATACTGCTCGGCCTTCTTCAACGACAAGTCGGTCTTGGCAAGGTCGATGACGATGCGCGCTTCTCGAACGTCGGGACGTTGATCGAGCACCGCTGCGCGCGACATCGCCAGTTCGGCTTCGGCTGGCAGCGCCAGGGGCAGCATCTCTGTGGCGAACGGCGTTTCCGGGTCGCGTCCGATCGCGATGTTGATCCGCTCGTGCCCCGTCGCCAGCGCGTTCTCGAGCACGAGAACGTCGTGCTCCTGCTGCGCGCGGCGTGCCCGCACGTCGAGCCGGTCGGATTCGAGGGCGGCGCGCTCCACAACCAGCGTGTCCATCACGCGTTCGAGCTCCTTGAACAGGTCGACCGCCTGGCGCGAGGGGATCAGGCCGCTCTCGGCGCGCAGACACTGGTAGTAGGCACGTTTGATTTCGTCCACCGCGGTTTGCCGCGCCGCCTGCAGCCGTTCCGACGCGATGCTCCTGGACAGCTCTGACGCTTTCACGCCCAGGCCGATGTCGTAGAGCTGAGAAATTGGCTGTGTCGCGGAGCCTGTCAAGAAGGCGAAATTGTGCGGAAGGTCGAGGGGCATCCGAAACGGCCCGAGGCGGATATCGACCAGCGTGAACAGGATCGGCTCGAGGAAGGTGATGTTCAATTTCGGGAGCCGGGCGGTTTTCGCCGCATCCACGGCTTGCGCCGCCTTCTCCACTTCCTGGGCCGCGAGCGACAGGTTCCTGTTGTTGGCGAGCGCCAGGCGCACCGTTTCGTCGAGCGTCAGCGTCTGCGCCTGACCGGGGCGCGCGACGCCGACTGCCAGGAAGGCCGCGAGCGCCAGTCGTTGGACGGCGGGGGCGATGGATTCTTTGTGGCGTGACACGACAGCGGACGACCGCCTCTCCCACGGGCTACGAGTCAATCCGCCTCCAACGATCGCGCACCAATGGCGCCCGCCAGTCCAGAGATTCCGAATGCAGACACACCGCCCCCACTACAGAAGTCCAGCGATTGAGAGGTCCCGGAGACACGTCATCATCGCAGCAGCGGTGGAATTGTCAAGACCTGTGCGGCGCCGCCTCACTACTATTACGACATGCGGCTGTTGAAGAGACTCGTCCTCGGAGTCGTCGGCGCCATCCTCGCCGTCTACCTCCTCCTCGCGATCGGTCTTACGGTCCTTGAATGGATCGTGCGCGAGAATCCCAAGGTCGAGCACAGCCTGCAGGCGCATTCCAGCGAGCCTCACCTGCTCACGCACTTCGACCAGGGCGCCGCCTCATTCCATCGGCGCCTGGAGCTGATCGCATCCGCGAAGCAATCGATCGCGCTCGAGTTCTTCATCTACAACGTGGATGATGCCGCTCGCCTCATCACCCAGGCGCTGATCAAGAGAGCCCGCGAGGGCGTGCAGGTGCGGATTCTGGTCGACTTCTCGGCCCCCGTGTTCGAGCTTGGGCCCGCCTACGCCCGGCTGCTCGGCGAGTCGGGGGTGAAGGTGCGCTACTACAACACCAGCGCCATGTACCGGCTGGTCAGCATCCAGCACCGCTCGCACCGCAAGCTCCTCATCATCGACGGCGAAACCGTGCTGACCGGCGGCCGCAATATCGCCAACGATTACTTCGACCTCTCCGACCACTACAACTTCCTCGACTCCGACCTCGAAGTCTCCGGGCCGATCGTGAAGACGGTGCTGGAGAGCTTCGACGTCTATTGGAATTCGCACCTCGCCACCGAGCCCGCGCCCGACCTGGAACCGAACGCCGAAGCCGCGAAGTTTGTGTTGCCGATCGAGAGCGACGCCGTTTTGATCGAGAAGCTGCGCGCCTCGGGCGAGTCGTACCGTCAATCCCACCGGGCCCACGAATGTCGCGACTTGCGCTTCGTCACCGATTTCCCGAACCACGGGGAGGCGAGCCGGAATGTCTTCAACGCCATCGTGGAGGAGGTCGGCCGCGCCAGACAGGAAGTGGTGGTGGAATCGCCGTACTTCGTGATCAAGAGTGGCGGCTACGCCGTGCTCGAGGATCTGCACAAACGAGGTGTGGGCGTGCGCGTGCTCACCAACAGCCTCGCCTCCACCGACGCCTCCTACGCTGTGGGCGCGCTCTATCCCTGGCTCGGATCACTGGCCAAGACCGGCCTCACGCTTTCCGCATATGCCGGGAAGCCTTTGCCCGGGCAGAGCACCGATCTCGGCGGTGGGAAGGCGCGATGGGGCGTGCATTCGAAGCGCGGCGTGATTGATGGCGACACGACATTGCTCGGCACCTACAACATCGATCCCCGCTCCGCCAACCTCAACTCCGAGCTCATGGTGGTGTGCCGCGGACAACGCGAGCTCGCGGCCGAGGTGCTGGCGAGTATCGCCGCACGCGAAGCCGCGTCCGTCAGGGTCATCGAGCGCGGCACGATCGTGCAACGCTCGGCCCTCCTCGGCGAGTCGCCGCTGAGACAACGGATCCGTTTTCTGCTGGAGATGCCGCTCGCCAACCTGTTCGACTTCCTGCTCTAAGGCGAATCACACTGTTCTATTCGCGGCTCATCTGTATTCCTCTCATGAGTACGGGCTCCGCTGTTTTGCTCGATCATTGCGCCGTTTCGAGGGCGGCACACTCCTTGAAGCATTCGAGATCAGATGCCGCGTCAATGCGCACTGACCCCCGCGCGCGAGGAGTGGATGCCATGGATGCGAATCGCGTGAGGATGATCGCCGCCAGCCTCGTCGTACTCGGAACACTCGGCGTGCCGGCTGCCGGTTCTGCACAGAGCTATCGATACGCGAATGACGATCGGCCTGCGGTGGTCGTCGAGTGCGCGCCAGGCCAGCGCGCGGTGATGGAGCAGCGGAGCACGCAACTGGTCGCGCGCTGCGTGACCGCTCGGTCCGCCGCCACCAGGGTGGACCGCGCGCCGCGGCGCTCGAAGACAAAGTCCGCGCTGATGATCGCCGGATCGGCCGCCACCGGCGCCGGCGTTGGCGGAGCGCTCAAAGGCAAGAAAGGCGCGCTGATCGGCGCCGCGGTCGGCGGCGGGACGGCGAGCATCTACGAGGCCGTAAAACGCCGATAATATTGCGATGATCGGTCTCGGCAGAATGCTGATGATTGTCGGCGGGCTGCTGGTGCTGCTCGGCGCGGTGTTTACGCTGGGCGGACGCATCCCATGGCTCGGCCGGCTGCCCGGCGACATCATCATCGAGCGCCCAAACTTCAAGTTCTACTTTCCGATTGCGACGTCAATCCTGATCAGCATCATTCTGTCGCTGCTCGCGGCGGCGTTTCGAAGGTAACGATTGTGCCTCGATTACTCATTGCGACGCTGATCGCGATCGTTCCCGTCTCGGCGCTTGCGCAAACCGCACCGCATTCGTGTGTCGTCGTCAGCGACAACGGCGGTCCCGCGCAGCGCTGGCAGGGAAGTTCTGCGGAGTGCGCGACACGGCTGTCGCCGGCATCGACCTACAAGATTCCGCACGCGTTGATCGGTCTCGAGACCGGCGCGATCACCGAGACGACGGTCGAGAAGTGGGATGGTGTGCGGCATCCCGATCAACCGAAATGGAACCAGGACCACACCGTGTTCTCCGCGATGCGGCCGTCGGTGCTGTGGTTCTTCCAGAAGATGGCGCCGCGCATCGGCGCTGCGCGCGCGCACGAATGGCTCGAGCGCTTCGCGTACGGCAACACTGACACGTCCGGTCCGATCACGATGTATTGGGTCAACGGCCGGCTGCGCATATCGCCAGAGGAGCAGCTCGCATTCCTATCGAAGTTCTATGGCGTGACGCTGCCGGTGAAGAAGGCATACGTCGATCATCTGAAGGACGCGATGCAGCAAGCCCCGGGCACCGTCGAGAACGCGCGCGGTGTGCACAAACTCGATGCGCAATGGCGCGACGGCTTCTCGCTCAATTCGAAAACCGGCGCGTCGACGATTGAATCAGGTGAGAGCGTGAGCTGGCTGGTGGGTCAGCTCACCGTCGACGGCCGCGCCATCACGTTCGCGAGCGCCGTCTGGCGGGCGAAAGGCGGCGTCGACACGCTCGACGCCACACGGCTGGCGATCACGACCTTGGTCGATCGCGGCGTGCTGCAGAAGCCGCAACGCTAAGGCGCGGCGCGCTCGAGCGTGAGCCGGCGCGTCAATCTGTCATCGCCGGATCGCATCGAGCCGACGGCCGGACCGAAGATCAGCTTGCCGTTGTCGAACTTGAAGAATCGTTTCTGATCGGTGCCGACGTAATCGGGCCGCCACGCTGAATCGACCTTCAGCGTCACACTGCCTTCCGTGTCGTTGATCGTGCACGCGCCCGAATAGGCGATGTAGGTGCTGAGCAGCGCCGCCGTCATCTGCTCGCCGACCGGCTTGCCGGCCGTAAACGACGGCACGTCGCCCGACATGATCTGGACGTAGCAGTAGCCGCCCTCGACGACAATCGAGCCAATGGGTTTGCGGCCCCAGGGATAGCGCGCCACCGTACCGTCGGCGCGGACGTCCTCGGACGTCAGGAGCCTCCAGCGGCCCTGGATCGTGTCCGCGCTTGCTGTCGTCACGCCGGCCAACAGAATCGACAATGCGATCAGGCTCTTCATGATGCAGCGACCTCCTTCACGACGCGTTCCGCGGAATGCAGCGCGCCTTCCATCCAGCCCGGCGTCGGCGATGTGTGATCGCCCGCGAAGTGGATGCGGCCTTCAGGCCTGCCAAGCGCGGGCAGGAACTTCGTCATCTGTCCGGGCCGGAACCACGCGTAGGCGCCCTTTGACCATTCATCCTCGTCCCAGCACTTCGACGTTCCAGATTCATATTGGTCCGCGATGGCGGGGAAGAGCTTGACGAGATCGGCAGCGACGGCGCGCAGCCGCTCCTCCTGGCTCAGCGGACATAACTGACGAGCGGCCGGTCCAACAACGTAGGCTTCGAGAATGCCCCGCCGCCCCGGCTGATTGATCGTCCGTTCGGACAGCAGCGACATCGGCAGGTCGGTCGAGGCGCCGCCGGATTGCCCTTCGGCAATCCAGAATCGCGTGCGCGTCTGCACGAACACCTTCACGACCGAGGTATTCGGCAACTGTTCGATCGCGTCGCGAGTGTCACGTGACAGCGGCGGAGTGATCGGCACGCTCCGGAGGACGGCAAACGGCACGGCGATCACCACACGATCAGCGGAGAACATGCGCGTGCTGCCGCGTTGCGCCGCCGTCACGGTGACGCCGGCGGCGTCCTGCGCGATCCGTCTCACGGGCGACCCGTAATGAATCCGATCGCCCAATCTTGTCGCCAGCGCCTTGGGCAGGCGATCGGTGCCGCCGCGGATCGTGAACGACTGCGTGCGCAGACTGCGATACGCGGCCTCGCGAAGGAGGTTGAGCGCGGAATGATGATCGCCCCCGTCGCCGAGCCCGAGCGGCAACCCGATGTTGAGAATCCTGATGGCGGCCGCGGATGCGCCCTGCGATCGCAGGAAGTCAGAGAACGTCATGCCGTCGTACTTCCCGAACTGCGACAGCAGCTGTCCTTGCGCGTCGGCCGCAATCACCGCCTTCAGGCGCGGCGTGATGTATTTCGCGAACAGCCCGCCGCTCGTCAGCGCTTTCTCATCGTCGTTGAGCAGGAACGGCCACTGCGGCGGATCACCGGCTTTGGTGACGATGCGCTGACCCATGACGTGCATCTGCGAGCCGGGAGCCGTGGATCGGATCGGATCGAGCTCGAGATCGAACTGCTTGATGTAGCGCTGCGCGCGCACATGCGAGTCGTAGACCTGCATCGCGCCGGCGTCGGCATAGAGCCCGTCGGCGAACGCTTCGCGCATCGTGAGGACGCGTCCGCCCGGCCTGGTCCGCGCTTCGAGGACGGTGACATCGTGGCCCTGCGCGACCAGCTCGAAGGCCGCGCTCAGGCCGGCCATGCCGGCGCCCACGACGAGGACGCGTTGCGCGCGAACGGATAGCGCAGCAGCGAGGGCGGGGGAGACGGCGAGGCCAGCCATGCCGGCCGCCGTCTTGAGCACGAACGATCGACGATTGAGCGCCGTCAACGCTGCGACAGTACGAGCGGACCGCTCGAGTGTCAACTGGCTACGTCGTCTTCAATGCGTCGGTCGGCTGAATCCTGAGCGCGCGGCGGGCCGGGAAGACGCAGGCAATCGCCGTCACGATCGCGACGATCGCCAGCGACACGAGGCACGTCCAGATCGCGACCTCGCTGCCATTGGTGGCGGCGACTTCCGGCCCGATGGCGGCGACGATGGCCGCGGCCGGAATCCCGCCGAGCACCAGGCCGATCGTCACCTGGGTGAAGGCACGGGCAAACGTGGCCGTGACGATGTGCCGCGGGTCGGCGCCGAGCGCGACGCGGATGCCGATTTCCGCCGTGCGGCGCGAGACGGTGAACGACATCAGCGCGTAGACGCCGGCGGTGGCGAGGATCATCGCAACAATGCTGACGCCGGCCAGCAGTCGCGCAAAGAAGTCGAGCGCAACGAGATCGGCTTCGCCCACGGCGTCGAGCGTCATCATTTCCGTGAGCCGCGCCGACGAATCGACCTCGCCCGCGATGACGCGCAGCCGCGACATCACCGCCGCGACGTCCGTGCGTGCGCGCACCGC
>Ga0111539_10010008_pt1 | contig 11951 bp, 6 predicted proteins | sample RhiMethybrSRZTD1_FD_79667 | JGI IMG/M metagenome (GOLD analysis project Ga0111539, IMG submission 79667) | Populus rhizosphere microbial communities from Tennessee, USA - Rhizosphere MetaG P. TD hybrid SRZTD1 (version 2) (version 2) | ecosystem: Host-associated > Plants > Roots > Rhizosphere >...
AAGCCCCCATGGCGGCGCGCCGGGATTCACTCCCGGCGCGCATAGCCAAAGAGTCAGCGGGGCTCTGAAAGCGGTTTCCGCGTCCGGGCCGAGCGGGCGGCCGGCCGCGAGCGCTTCTGGGTGGCGCTGCGGGTGGCGGTGGCCGGCTGGCGGCGGGCGGGACCGGTCGAGTCGCGGATGCGCAGGGCGGTGGCGAAGCTGGGCAGCGTGCCCTCCTCGCCCCTCACCCGGGCCAGGATGCTCTGCACCGCCGCCTGCCCGATCTCGTACATGGGCTGGCGCACCGTGGTCAGGGGCGGGCGCGAGAACTCGGCGAACACGTCGTCGTCGTAGCCGGCCACCGACACGTCGCGCGGCACCTGCAGGCCGTAGCGGTCGAGGGCCAGCATGGCCCCCATGGCGATCTGGTCGTTGCCGGCGAAGATGGCCGTGAACTCGCGCTGGGCGGCCAGCAGCTTGAGCGTGGCCGCCATGCCCCCGCGCATGCTGAAGTCGCAGTCCGCGATGAGCGCGGGGTCGGGCTGGATGCCGGCCTCGGCCAGGGCCTCGAAGAAGCCCTCCCGCCGCTCCACGGCGTCGCTCTGCCAGAGGGGGCCCGAGACGTGGGCGATGCGGCGGTGGCCCAGGCCGATGAGGTGGCGGGCCACCTCCCGCGCGCCGGCCCGGTTGTGGACCACGATCTTCCAGGCCGCGCCGCCGGCCGGCCCGCGGCACACGCTCACGAAGGGCGTGTCGCCCACCAGGCCCAGCACCCGGTCGTCGGAGAGGTCGCCGCCGGCCAGCACCAGCCCGTCGACCTGGTGGCGCAGCAGGAGATCCAGCGCGGCCTGCTCGCCGTCGAGGCCCGAGGGGCTGGCCATCAGCAGGTGGTAGGAGGAGGCGCGCAGGGCGGCCTCCACGCCCTTCAGCAGGCTGCCCCAGAAGGAGCTCTCGGCGTCCGGCAGCACCATGCCCACCGTCTGCGAGCGGCCGCTGGCCAGGTCCTGGGCCATGATGTTGGGCCGGTAGCGCAGGGCCTCGGCCGCGGACAGCACGGCCGCCCGCTTGCTCTCGGCCACCCCCGAAGCCTGGCGCAGGACGCGCGAGACGGTGGCTGGGGAAACGCCGGCCTTGAACGCGATGTCGTAGATGGTGACCGGCTGCTTGCGGCGCCTAGGATCCATGCGTCTGTTTTCGGCTGCCTCCGGATACGAAGGAGAGCCACAGCATACCAGCAGCGGGGGGGCCGCGAAACCGCCCTCAGCCCCTTGCGTCCCGCCCCCCGCGCGTTCCATGATCATGGCTTCTGCGCCTGTCCGGGGGTCACCACATGAAGCTCATGAATGCCTTTACCGCCGCCGCCCTCGCCGGGCTGGTGCTGGCCGCCGCTCCGGCCCGGGCCCAGCTCGAGATGTCCACCATCCGCGGCCTGGTCAAGGACACCGACGGCCAGCCGGTGCCGGACGTGCAGATCAGCATGGAGTTCAACGGCGAGAGCCGCGCGAAGATCGTGAAGACGGCCACCACCGACAAGAAGGGCGCCTACATCAAGGCCGGCCTGCGCAACGGCGACTGGTCGATCGCCTTCACCAAGGCGGGCTACCGCACCCACACCATCAAGACCTACATCTCCGGCGGGCTGGTGACCGAGATCCCGCCCGTGACCATCGCCAAGGGCCAGGCCGCGGCCGCGGCGGCCGGACAGCCGGCCGCGCCCGCCCCCGGGACGGCCGCGCCCGCGCCGGCCGCCGGCGGCGAACACGCGAAGCAGGTGAGCCAGACCTATAACAAGGCCGTGGAGGCCTTGCAGGCCGGCAAGGCCGACGAGGCGGAGGCGCTGTTCAAGGCCGCCCTGGTCGACATGCCCGAGCTGGCCGAGGCCCACACCAACCTGGGCTACATCTACATCCAGCGCAAGGACAACGCGGCCGCCGAGGCCGAGTTCCGCAAGGTGGTGGAGCTGCGGCCCGCCTCCAGCGCGGGCTACGTCTCGCTGGCCACCCTGCTCGGCCTGAACAAGCGCGAGAAGGAAGCGCTGGCGCTGCTCACCGAGGCCGCGCCCCGCTTCGAGCAGGACGGGCGCTTCCAGTTCGCGCTGGGCGCCACCGCCTTCAACCAGAACCAGATCGAGGTGGCCGAGGCCGCCTTCCAGAAGGTGACCCAGGTCGACCCCGCCAACGCCGAGGCCTACTTCTTCCTCGGCTCCCTGGCCCTGAACCGGGGCGACACGCCGGCGGCGGTGGAGCGCCTGGAGAAGTACCTGGCCGTGGCCCCGCCCGACGGCGCCAACGTGGCCCCGGCCAAGGCCCTGCTCACCACGCTGAAGAAGAAGTAAGCGCCAGAAGCAACGAATAAAGACGCCGTTGACGGCTACCCCGACGTGCTCTGTGCAGTGGACGGGGCCGTGATCGTGAAGGGTTCCACGACCTCGCGCTTCTGGCCCGAGATGGCGTCCTCCACCGTCAGCACCAGCTCGTAATCGCCGGGCGGCGTTCCGGCCAGCGGGATCTGGATGAGCCGGGTCAGGGCGCCGATCGACGTGGGCTGGATGGGGTTGGGCGGCGACTCCCCCAGCACCGTGCCGTCGCGCTTGCGGAGCGCGTGCCCGGCCTTCACCTGCGGCCGGCCGTCGGCCCCCTTGGCGGCGTCGAACACGTCGTAGCTGCAGAAGAGCTGGCCGTCGGCCGCGAAGGCATGGCGCACGGTGAGCGCGGGGGCCAGCGTCCCGTCCAGCGTGCGCTGCAGGCGGTCGGCCACCACCGGCGTGGAGACGCGCAGGCCGGAGAGCGGCGGCACCTCGAAGTCGAGCACCACGCTGCCCAGGCGCTTCTTGACCGCGTCACGCACGATGAGGCGGGCCTGCTGCACGCCCACCGGCAGCTCCACCTCGCGCGTGAACGAGTACCACACCGGCTTTCCGGGCGGCGCGGGACGCAGCTCCAGCTCCACCGTCTGGTCGCGGCGCTGGATCTCGCCCGAGTCGCGGTGCTGCACCACCAGCAGCGTCTCCAGCGTGGCCAGCTGTCGGCCCTCCACCGCCCGCGCGCCCAGGCCCGACACGTCGGCCTCGGCGGCGATGGTCACGCGCGCGTGCCGCCCGTCGGCGGCCTGCTGCACGTAGGCGGCCAGGTTCAGGGGCACGCCCTCGGCCAGGCCCGGCGCGTCGAGGGCGCGCTGCAGGACGGCGTCGGTGCCCCTGGGCGAGGGCACCGCCTCCGCGGCCGTGGCCGACCCCCCCTCCGGCCTGGGGTAGGAGCCCCGGCGGGCCCGCACCGCGTAGCCCCGCCCGCGCACCTTCACCGCCAGCTTGCGGAACTTGCCGTCGCGCACGATCGAGCCCGGGTTGTAGCCGAGCAGGTAGTAGCTGCTCGACTCCCGGCCCACGCGCACGGCGCCGGAGGCGAAGTCGTTGGTGTTGCGCACCGAGAAGCCGCCGGTGTCGCTGGCCAGGCTGGCCGCGCCCTCGGCGTCGGTGGAGACGTCGGCGATGGCGGCCATGCGGTCCTGGTTGGGCAGCGCGGGGCCGAACTCGGCGCTGTAGCCGAGCGAGAGGGGCAGGAGGCCGCGGGTATCGATGAAGTAGATGGCGGCGTTGGCCCGGCGCGCGGCCTCGGTGACCTGCTGCATGGCCGCGTTGGAGGGGTCGTTGACGAAGCCCTCCGAGACCAGGAGCACGGCCTTCCTCTCCTTGGTCTCGTCCAGCGACTTCAGGGCCCGGGTCAACACGCGCAGCGTGAGGTCCATGCGCGACTTGAGCTTGAAGTAGGCCTCGGAGGCCCGCATCTCGATGTAGGGATCGATGATGCCGGCCAGGTCGGTGCCCTGGGCCCTCTCGCGGTTGGCCTGCATGTCCTGGCGGGAGGTGGACCCGTAGCGCTCCAGGCGGTCCATCACGCGCAAGGCCAGCGGCGCATCGTGGTACACGAAGATGCGCATGGCTTCGAAGTCGGTGAGGCGGTCGCCCGCGTTGTCGAGCAGCCGCCGCCCCTCGAGCGCCTTGAGCACGCCCAGGAGGTCGGCGCGGCCGGCCTCCAGGCGGGTGGTCCACCAGGAGCCGCCGCCGGTGGCGACCATCAGCACGCGGTCGCCCTCCTGTGTCCCCTTCTCGAGGAAGGCGGCCACCGCGGCCTTGGCCGCCTGCGCGTACACGGGCGTGAGGTGCAGGTCGTCGAACACGACCACGAACTGGCGGCCGCGCGCGCCGGGCGTCGCGATGTTGGTGGCCACCCGCTGGCGGGCGGCGGCCATGGCCGGGGCGGCGGGGCCGGAGCCACCCTTGGGCTTCACCACCTCGAAGGTCTGGATCTCCTGCGGCTGGCCCTCGTCGAACACCGTGAAGTCGTCGCGGGTCAGGTTGGTGACCACGCGGCCCTGCTTGTCGAGCACCACCACGTCCACCGTGACCTGCTCGATGCCGGCCGGGAAAACGCGCGACCCCGGCGGCGGCGTGGCCGCGGGAGAGGGGGCCGGCGCCTGGCCGCGGGCGCCCGCGGCCAGGAGCAGGACGCCCAGCGCGAGGGCGGTGGTGGGACGCTTCATTCCACCACTTCGAACGAGGCCTCGCGCGTCTCCACCGCCTGGCCGGCCGCCACCGAGATCTTCAGCGTGTAGGAGCCGGGCGTGAAGCTGGTCAGCGGCAGCGTGCCCGCGTGCTGGATGCGGCCGGCCGCGTCGGGCGCGGCCAGGGGAGCGGTGGTGGAGGCCACCACCTTGGATCCCTGCCGCACCTCGATGCTCGCGCTCTTGGCGGCGGGGACGTCTTTGGGGCCGTAGACCGCGAAGTAGAAGCCGAGGGCCGGCTGGGCCGACTTGCGGAAGGGCACGCCCAGGTTCGGATAGAGGATGGCCTCGCCGAAGTGCATGGGGTTGCCGCTCTGGCGCTCGGACTCCTCCAGCTTCTCGGCCCGGTTCACCAGCACCAGGCTGGAGACGCGGGCGTGGGCCTCGTCGCCGGGCGGCACCTCGAGGGTGGCGCTGTGCACGCTGGCCGCCTGCGCGTTGAGGTCGTAGGCCACCGCCTCCACCGTGTACTGGCCGGGCGGCACGTTGGCCTCGCGGTAGAAGAGCACGTTGCCCCGGCGCGCGACCTCCAGCTTGTCGGCGGGCGCGGTCAGCACGTAGTCCTGGCTCACGCGGTCGGTCTCGCGCCCCTGCTTGTCCTTGATGCGCACCACCACCGAGAAGCGCGCGCTGAAGCCGGAGGTGCGCTCGGGCAGCCAGGCCACCGCGCTGCCCGGCAGCTCCACGTACACGGGGGCCAGCCCCAGGCGCCCTCCCTCCGGGAAGCTGAGGACGGTGGCGTGGAGAGGAAAGGCGTGCGGCTGCGGCTTGCGCTCGAGCTGGGCCAGGGCCGGCCCCTCGTAGGAGCGCACGGGCAGCACCGTCTCCGGCCGCACCGCGAAGTAGCCCTTGCGCGTCTGCACGCGCACGTTGGGCCGGTTCACCTTCACGGTGATGTTGCGGAAGCGGCCGTCGAAGTTCACGTCGGCGGGCGAATAGGACACCAGGTAGTAGAAGCGCATGTCCTGGGCGATGCGCCCGAAGCCGCGGCTGGCGTCGTTCGTGTTGTTGACCAGGAAGCCGCCCGTCTCGTTGGCCAGCTGGCCCAGGCCGCTGGCGGGGTCGAGGCGCAGCAGGTCCTCGTTGCGCTCCAGGCGGGTGGTCATGGCCCCGCGCAGGGAGTCGCGCCCGGTGGCCTCCTGGGCGGCGCGGTCGCGCGCCGCCTGCACGATCTCGTCGCGGGCCTCCTTGAGGCCGCTCTCCACGCGCAGGCCGCCCGCGTCCACCGCGTAGATGCTCACGTTGGCCCGGTTGGCGGAGGCGATCACGTCGCGGAACCTGGCCTGCACGTTGGCCGGGATGGCCAGGCCCTCGGAGAAGAACACGATCGTCTTGCGCCCGGGCACCGCCTTCAGGCCGTTCACCACCGCCAGCAGGCCGTTGGTGGTGGCGAAGCCCTGCTGGTCGCGCTCCAGCGCGTCGAACGTGCGCAGCATGTTGAGCTGGGCCTGGTCGTAGACCTGCTGGGCGGCGATGGCTCCCGCCTGGGCCTGGTTGGCCGCGCCGCCGGGGCCGCTGCCGCCCAGGGCGGCCAGCGCATCGTCTGCCCGGTTCACGGCCGTGGCCCGCCTCCGGGCCTCCTCGCGGTTGTCCGCGGTCGAGAAGGCCGTGTTGCCCTGCGATGCCGCGCGCTTCACCGCCGTCTTCACGGCGGTGAGGTCGTTGGTGAAGGGCTGCAGCGTGCGCAGGGCCAGGTCCACGGTGAACACGGCCACCAGGTCGCCGCTCACGTGCCCGCGCTCCACGTAGGAGAGGGCCGACTTCTCGGCCATGGCCCGGCCGTCGGCGGTGAGGCGGTCGAAGACGAAGGCGATGACGGCCGGCGCGGCGGCGCTGGCCGGCCGGGCCGAGGGAGCGGGAGCGGGCGCGCCCGGCGCGGGCGTGGGGGCCGCGGCCGGGGCCGCGTCCGCCGTCTCGACCTCCTCGGGCGGATGGTTGTCCACCACCCGGAAGGAGTCGACCGCCTGCTTCGACCCGTCTTCGAAGACCTCGAAGTCGCTGGCGGTCAGGTCGCGCACCAGGTGGCCCTTCTTGTCGCGCACGACCACGTCCACCACGACCGCGGTGGTCTGCAGGCCGAACACGGGCGTCTTGTCGGGCGGCGGCGCCGACGGGGACGGCTCCGGCGCCGGCGGCGCCTGCGGCTCGGCCGCGGACGACGGCAGCGGGCCGGAGCCGCCCAGCAGCAGTACGGCCAGGCCCAGGGAGAGGGCGCGCTTCGTTCGGGTGACCGCGTTGGCCATGATCAACCTCCGCTCTCGCGGGAAGACTGGGGTGAAGCCGGCGGCTCCGCCGGAAGGGGCGCGGCGGCCCCGGCGCCTTCACGGTCGCGCAGGGCCTGGTCGAGCCGCAGGAACTCCTGGCGCGCGCGCTCGGCGTCGGCGGCGCGGCCGGCCCGCTGGTAGGCGCGGGCCAGGGAGAAATGGATGTCGCGGCTCTGGGGCGCCAGGGCGGCGCCCTTCTCCAGCTCCTCCACCGCGCGCGCGGTGTCGTTGGCCTCCAGGAGCGCGCGGCCCAGCACCAGGCGCGCGCCGGGCAGGCCGGGAGCCAGGGCCACGGCCTGCTCCGCGGCCTGCACCGCCTCGCCGGCGTTGCCCTTGCGCGTCTCCAGCAGCGCGACCTGCAGGAGGGACGGCCAGTGCTTCGGGTCGGCGCGCAGCTCGCGGCGGAACGCGTCGAGGGCCTGGTCCGGGTCCTCGGGGGCCAGGTACAGGCCCAGCGCGTAGTACACGTTGGGCGCGGACGGATAGCGCGAGACCAGCTCCTCCAGCGCCAGGCGCCCCACCGAGGTGCGCCGGCCCCGGGCCATGTGGTAGCCGCCGCGGCCGGCCAGGCGCACCATCTCGAGCTTGTCGGCCGGCACGTCCTCGGGCAGCATCGGCCAGCGCAGGACCACCAGGCCCAGCAGCACGATCACGTCGGGCGCGTCCTTGCCGTCGGCGGCGAAGGCCCGGAGCACCTCGAAGGCCGACTCGTGGTCGCCCTTGCGGTTGAGCAGCACCGCGGCCTGGAAGGCGGCCACCGTCCGCACCTGCGGATTGGCGACGCCCAGGGCCTGGGCCTGCTGGAGCCCCGCCAGCGCGGTGTCGTAGTCCTTCAGGCGCAGGTCGCACAGCGCCTTCATGGCCAGCGACACGCCGTCGGAGGGCCGCGCGGCCACGACGCGCGCGAAGTGCTCGCGGGCCTCGGCGTAGCGGTCCAGGTCGTAGAGCGAGGTGGCCAGGTCCCAGCGCCCCTCGACCCAGCCGGGCTTCAGGGCCAGCGCCTTCTTGTAGGCGGTGACGGCCTCGGGAAGGTGCCCGGCCGCGCGCGCGGCCGCGGCCTGGCGCGAGAGGCGGTCGAAGCCGGCCGCGGCCGGACGGGCCGGCGCCGCCCCCGCGCCCGGGGAGCCGAGCAGGACGACCAGGGAGGCGAGCGCGGCGGCGGCCGGCGTCCGCACGCCGGCTACTGCCTGCCCTTGCCGGGCGCCGAAGGGGCCGGGCTGGCCTCGCCCTTGTATCCGGGGCCCAGGTCTTCGGCCGCGCCCGGCTCCTTGGACTGCTGCTCCGCGCGCAGCTTCTCGGCGATGGCCTGCTCGCGGTCGCCGGCGGCCTTGTTCTTCTGCCGGTAGTAGGCGGTGGCCAGCAGGACGTGGCCCTGGCGGTAGTCGGGGGCCTGGGCCACCACCGTCTCCAGCAGCTTGCGCGCCTCGTCGGTGCGGCCGGCGGCCAGGTGCAGGGCGCCCAGGGCGTAGAGCACCCCCGGGTCCTGCGAGCGCAGGCGCGAGGCGCGCTTCAAGTGCTCGTAGGCCTCGTCCAGCTTCTGGTCGTCCTTGAGCAGCATGCCCAGGTAGAGGTTGGAGTCGAAGTCGTTCGGGTTGCGGCCCAGCTCGTCGCGGAAGGCGGCCGCCGCGTCGTCGCGCCGGCCCATGGCCATGAGCGCCCGCCCCAGCAGCGCGTGCGCGGCCGGCAGCTCGGGCTTCATCTGCACCGCCTTCTGCAGCTCGGGCAGCGCGGCCCGGTTGTCGCCCCGCCGTATCTGGGCCACGCCCATCAGGAGGTGGGCCTCCGCCTCGCCGCCGCCCTGGAACAGCATGTCGATGTAGGCCTGGCCCTTCATCAGCTCGTTGCGGCGGATGAGGGCCGTGCCCATGAGGTAGGCGAAGAGGCGGTCGCCCTTGAACTCCTCCGCCCGGGGGCCCAGGAGCTCCACCACCTTGGCGTCGTCGCCCATCTGCAGCCGGCAGTCGGCCAGCAGCAGGAGCGCGTTGTGGTTGGCCGGGTCCTTCTCGACCACCCGGACCAGCTCGTCCGCCGCCTCCGCCACGCGCGCGCCCTTGTAGAGGGCCAGGGCCAGGTTGAAGCGCACCTGGGCCTGGTCGGGCACCCGGGCCAGCACGGCGCGGTAGTGCACGATGGCCTCGTCGTAGCGCCCCAGGCGCACGTAGGCCGCGCCCAGGTTGGAGCGCGCGTCCACGCGCTCGGGGTCCTTCTCCAGCGCCGCCTCGTAGGCTTCGATGGCGCCCAGGACGTCGCCCGCCTGGTGCAGGGCCACCCCGCGGGCGAAGAGGGCGTCCGCATCGGGCAGCGCCTTGTCCTGGGCGGGCGCCAGGGCGCTGGCGGCCAGGAGGAGCACGGCGGAGATGGAAGGGACCTTGGGGACCGGCACGGCTCTCCGATTATAGGGGTTCGGCCGCGACTGAAAAACGAAGGGGGAAGGCCGAAGCCTTCCCCCTTCTTCAGGAGTCCTTCGCCGGTTCTAGAAGAACAGGCGCAGGGCGAACTCGACCACGCGGTGTCCGCGCTTGGTGAGGATCTTGCCGAAGTTGTCGAGCGTGTTCTGCGTGAACGTGTAGCCCTTGGTCGGATCGCACACCGTCGCCGTGCCGCCGGCGCCGTCGGGCACGCCGCTCACCTTGACGTTGCAGTTCGCTTCCAGGGTGTAGTTGATGTCCGGACCCGGGGTGCTGGTGGCGATCGGGTAGGCCTGGTTGAACAGGTTGAAGATGCCGGCGCGCACCTGGATGCGCCGCGAGCCGGTGGCGCCCAGGCGGAAGTCCTTGAACACCGTCAGGTCGTGGAAGTTGCGGGCCGGGCCGCGCACGTCGTAGGGCTGGGTGTTGGGACCGCTCTGCTGGAAGGCCGGGATGCCGATGCAGTTGATGTCCAGCAGCTTGTCGCCCACGTTGGAGCCGCTGCTCTTGCGCGGGTCGCAGGTGTAGGTCGGCGTGATGGCGCCGATCGAGCCCTGGCTGAAGTCGCGGCTGTAGCCCAGGAAGTCCTTGGTGCCGTACCAGCCGAGCTCGGCCTGGTCGGTGCCCAGGTCGCCGGTGAAGCCGAGGCGGATGGGCTCACCGCTGATGTAGGTGGACACGCCGGAGAAGTTCCAGCCGTTGAGCAGGGCCTTGGTGAAGCCGCTGCCGTCCTTGATCGGGTCGCCGGCGCGCCACGTCCAGGAGAAGGACGCGTTGTGCGGACGGTCGGCCAGGATCAGGCCGTAGCTGCGGCTGGGATCCAGGGGGTCGATCTGGGCGAAGTCGTTGCCGACGGTGCCCTTCAGCTTCGAGTAGGTGTAGGCCAGGAGGTAGGTGAAGGACCCCGTCTGCCGGCTCAGCGTGACCTGCAGCGCGTTGTAGTTGGACAGGCCGATGGGCTCGAAGATGTTGACGCTCTGCAGCGACGGGTAGGGCCGCGCGCCGTTGGTCACCGAGTTGGCCAGGGCGCTGCGCTGGACGGGATCGGCCAGGTTCGAACCGCCGATGGTGCCGGTCAGGAAGCGGCCGGCCGGCACGCTGTTGATCTGGTGCTGCGCGGCCAGGTCGCGGCCGAACGTGCCCACGTAGCCCACCTCGAGGATCTGGTTGGAGAAGATGTGGCGGGCGACGGACGCGCTCACGTTGTACATGCGCGGCCAGGACAGGTCGGTCAGGTTCACCGTGCTGTAGTCGAAGCCGTTCAGGGCGCCGAACGGGTCCACCTTGCCGATGTTGGCGTAGGTGAGGCCCTGGCCGTTGTTGAAGTTCTGCAGGTTGCCGGCGTCGAGCGTGGCCGCGTACGAGTTGGGCGGCAGGTTGATGATGCTGTACTGGGCGTTGCCCTGCTCGCGGTTGAAGAAGATGCCGCCGCCGCCGCGCACCACCGTGGTCCCGTTGCCGCTGATGTCCCAGGCGAAGTTCACGCGGGGCATGAAGAGCAGCGGGCGGTTGTCGGTGAGGCCCTGGGGCACGTCACCGTTCTTCACGTAGGCCAGGCCGTTCGCCTTCTGGCGGGCGTCGTCGAGGAAGAGGCCCTTGCTGGGATCGTAGCGGCTGGGATCGAACACCGCGCCCAGGTCGTTCGTCTCGGCGTTGTTCGACCACTTGCCGAAGCGCACGCCGTACTCGAAGGTGAGGTTCTTGTTCACCTTCCAGGAGTCCTGGATGTAGGCCTCGATGTTCCAGGCCACGAAGTTGCCGATGGCCGAAGGCTGGCCGATGGCGGCCGAGGCCGGGCGGCCGACGAGGATGTCGCCGAACTCCTCACCGGTGGAGCCGTTGCCCCAGTTGGCGTAGTTGAGCTGGATGTTGTTGTTGTGCTGGAAGTTCTGCTGCTTGTACTGGCGCTCCACGATGCCGCCCACCTTGATGGCGTGGGTGTCGAGCACCTTCGTGAAGTTGTCGCCGAAGCGCATGAACCCGTTGTACGAGAAGATGTTGTCCACGTCCTGGGCGTACCAGAGGCTGCGGCTGCCGTCGAAGTTGACCACCAGCTCGGGGACGAGCGGCTGGGCTCCGAACGGGTTCTGCAGGTTGGAGATGCCGTAGGTGGCCAGCTCCATCTTGGCCGGATCCTGGAAGCGGTTGTCGTTCTTCAGCTGGCTGTACGTGAACAGGAACTCGTTGGTGGTCGAGGGCGAGAGCACCGAGGTCAGGTTCAAGACCGCGGAGCGGCCGATGGCCGTGCCGTTGATCGGCGTGGGCAGCTCGGCCGTGCCCGGCTGCCACCACAGGCCGCGCGCGTTCTCGTTCAGCTCGGAGTCACGGGCCAGGCGAACGTACATGCGCGTGTTCTCGCTCAGGTTGTAGTCGAGGCGCGCCACGCCCTGGTTGCGGTTGGCTTCCACCAGCGGGTTGAAGATGTAGTTGTACCGGTTGTTGGGGTCCTGGTAGTTCGGGGCCGGGTACAGGTTGATCAGGGCCTGGCCGGTGGGGTCGATGTAGGGCCGCAGGTCGTTGCCCGGGGCCGGCGTGCCCGCGCCCGGGAAGCCCTTGGGGATGTTCACCGTGGTCGGCAGGTTCAGGTGCTGGCCGGACTCGTATCCGGTGAACAGGCCCTGGCGCATGTTTTCGGTCGGCACCACGCCGAACAGGGCGTCCGGGGCCAGCGTCTGGCGGTTCCACTCCCAGCCGAAGAAGAAGAAGGCCTTGTCGCGGTTCTTGTTGAAGTCGGTGCCCG
>Ga0111539_10010009_pt1 | contig 11951 bp, 9 predicted proteins | sample RhiMethybrSRZTD1_FD_79667 | JGI IMG/M metagenome (GOLD analysis project Ga0111539, IMG submission 79667) | Populus rhizosphere microbial communities from Tennessee, USA - Rhizosphere MetaG P. TD hybrid SRZTD1 (version 2) (version 2) | ecosystem: Host-associated > Plants > Roots > Rhizosphere >...
AGCAGCAGGTCCCAATCCACGATTATGCCAGTACAAAGCGCGATGGCGGGCTGATCGCGAAAGGGTTCATCTGGACAGAGCCGGTCCGCGTCGCCCCAGGTGGGCGTGGTCGGAAACGGCTCGCTCGACGCGCCGAGCCGTCCCTTGGCGACCAGCGCGACGACGGATTCGGAGATCGTCCGACGCGCCTCGGGGTCAGCAACCTCGAAGTACTCACGGCGATCGTCCGCTCCGTAGATGCGCGGAGTCTGCATCTTGTCGGACGCGTCGGCGCGCACGCGATGGCCGATGCCGAGCAAACCAACGATGAGGAGGAGCGCACCGCGGTATCGGCGGCGCGCCGCCCCCATCCGTTTGATTGACTCCTTCATGGCCGACGCACCACGTGTACCGCCTCTCGAGCTCGTCGAGAATGCGACGGCCGCCCCTTCAAGTCCAGTTCTGCGGCGCTGGCTGCCGCGTCGCCGCATTCATTCGATTGAAGAAGTTGGTCGTCGCGATCCAGAGCACCAGTGCGGCGAGCTGCTTTTCATCGAAGTGCGCAGCGACGGCGTTCCACACCGCATCCGGCACCGGGTCGGCGCGGTCGCTCAGGCGCGTCGCGCTTTCGGCAAGCTCGAGCGCGGCGCGCTCCGACTCGCTGTAGTAGGGCGTCTCCCGCCACGCCGCGAGGGCGAACAAGCGCTCGTCGCTGAGCCCTGCCTTGCGGGCGGAGCGCGCCCCCGCGTCGACGCACGGGCTACAACCGTTCAGCTGGCTTACCCGCAGATGAACCAGCTCGAGCACCTGCCTGGGCACTCCGCCCGAGTGGGCGGCCTTGATCAAGCCCTGAATGGCCGGAAATGTATCGGGAAGGACGGCAGCCGGGTTCTTCATTCGTGCAGACATGGCCTATCTCCTGTCACATGGTTGGGTTTTGCTTCGTCAACCGGGTGACGGATCGCGCGCGGAGAATGTGACCGATGGACGAAAGCAAAACCTGGCTCGCCGAACAGTTCGAAGGTCAACGCGACAAATTGCGTTCGGTCGCGTACAGGATGCTGGGCTCCGTTCCAGAGGCGGACGACGCCGTACAAGAGGCGTGGCTCAAGTTGTCCCGCGCCGACTCGAGCGAAGTCGAGAACCTGGGGGGCTGGCTCACGACGGTCGTGGCCCGCGTCTGCCTCGATATGCTTCGCTCGCGCAAGTCGCGGCGCGAAGAGTCCCTCGACAAGCCCGATGCCGACGCGGCGTTGCAAGGCGAAAGCCAGAGCGATCCCGAGCGCGACGTGCTGCTCGCCGCCGCGATGGGGCCAGCGCTCCTCGCGCTCCTCGATTCGCTCGCGCCGGCAGAACGCGTCGCGTTCGTGCTTCACGATCTATTCGGCATGTCTTTCGAAGAGGTCGCGCCGATCGTGGGGCGCTCGGTGGCCGCGGCCCGACAACTGGCGAGCCGCGCGCGCCGGCGCATTCAAGGGGTTCCCGTTCCCGACGACGACGTCGGCCGGCAGCGCGAGGTCGTGAGCGCGTTTCTCGTCGCCTCGCGCGAGGGGGATTTTCAACGACTGCTGGCTGTGCTCGATCCCGACGTGGTGCTGCACGCCGACGCAGCTGCCGTCGCGTCCGCGGCGGTCAACCGCGACCGCGGGGCCCCTGCGCTCTCCAGCGGCATGATGCGCGGAGCCGAGGACGTCGCGAAAGCGCTCATCGGACGCGCGCAGGCGTTGCGCTTGGCGATCGTCGAGGGTGCCGCCGGCGCGGCGTGGTCCCCAGGCGGTCAGCCGCGCGCCGTGTTCGCGTTCACCGTGGTTGGCGGAAAGGTGGCGCAGATCGAGATTTTCAACGATCCGGATACACTGCGACAGCTCGACGTCAGGTTCGACTAACCTCGGCACCGCGGATCGGCCCCACCAAGCGCTCAACGTCGCGTCAGCGTCACCCGGATTTGATCGATGAAGTACGTCGAACGCGACTCGAAGCCCGAGTCGCTGCCGAAGTAGACCCAGAGGTTGCCGGCGCTCGTGGCGCGTACCGGGGCATAGCGCGTCGCCGTGCGCTGAAGCAGCTTGTAGCGCGGTTCGAGATCGCACGAATCGCCGTTGGCGAGGTCCCCGAACGCCAGTGCCTGCGGCCCGATTTCCGCCTGATTCCCCTTGGCGATGTTGAAAAGGACCTGTTCTCCGCTGGTGACGGCGCGTGGCTGCACGTTCACGACGTTGCCCTTGAGCCAAACCGATTCACCCGGCGCGCCGCCGGTTCCGATGCATCCGCTCGGTGCGTTGGAGGCGACCCACACCGTCATGGTCACGTCGTAGAGCGCGTTGGGCACGATCCCGTGGCTGGCGCGGGTCAGCGCCTTCGAAGCGAACATCCACAAATCATCGCTCGCATTGTTGCCGCTCAACTTGAATCCACCCCCTGTCAAAGGGGACGGCAATTGGGACCAACCGCGTTGAAAGCCGATGCTCGACTCCATGCCGCGCGTGTAGTCGGCGTAGCCGCCCGTCCACCCTTGAGCCGTGCTGACGAACGACCACTGCAACGTGATGCTCGAAGCACCCGCAGCACTGCCTTCTTGCGCGACGATCACGTCGCTTTCTTCCGCGAGCGCGCTTTCCTCTTTCGACTCGATCGGCTCCTCGGCCGAAGGCCCGCCGCAGCCTGCGGCGATCACAAGACATACCAACGAAGTGAGATAGGGACGTGCGACCATTGAACCCTCCTGGGAGCCGCCGACGAATGCACCTTCGGCGCTCGTCCGCTGCATCGAGCGCATCGAGACGGTGTCTGCCCCGGTGTCGTGTGCGCCTACGCAACGAGTACTAACGACTCGCCGCTTTGGATCGGGCTCTCGCATAACGCGATCGGCGAGAGCTTGGCTACGGCAGCGAGCTCCACACCGACCAAATGGCCGACTTGAACGCGCCGCCCCCGTCGCTATGACCCTGTCCCGCAGGACGGCAGCGGATCACGGGAAATGCGGCAGGGCACCCCGTGTATTTCACGCAGCCGCAGTTCGCGCACGTCGGCCAGTCCATCGTGTCGGTGCCCTGGCAACCGTTGATCGAAAGGATGAGATCGCGCGCCGCGTCCGATCCCGTCGGTCCCGTGGCGGGGTTCGTGGTGTCGTCCGCACCCGTGAGGAGGAGGGCTGCGATGGGTTGCTTCGAAGGGGGCGGACGGCTCCCCTCCGGACGCAGACCTCCGGCAGCCGGTGAGATGCCGCGAACGATGCCCCCGCGCGCCAGCCCCAGCATGTACGCGAGCCACCCGCCGCTGCTGAATCCTCCGACGAAGACCTTACCTTTGTCGACGCAATAATTGGCCTCGACTTCCGCGAGCACCGAATCGAAATACGGGAGGTCGGGCGTGTTGGCGCCGTTGTCGTAAAAGCAGGCGCCGCCCCCCTCGGGCCATACGTAAGACAGACCGATCTGGATCGCCTGTTGGTTGTTCGCCGGAAGAACGGGAAATCCACCGTTGTCGCCGTTCGTCGTGAGCGCACCACCGCAGCCTGCGCCGCCGAAAAGGAGCGGATAAGAAACGGCAGGGTCGTAGCCCGTGGGGAGATCGAGGTAGTAAACGCGATTGGTCCAGCTGCCTCCCGCGGTCGCTGGTTTGACGGCGGGATCGACCCCCGTGACCGTGATGTTGCGGCGGACGAAGCGGCCCGGCGTGTCCCCCGCCGCTGGGGGCTTGCCGCAGCCAGGACTGCGCCCTTTCGGTGCGTCGCTGGTCACGTCTACCGTGGGTGGCCTGGCGTCAGGTGTGCCGCTCGGTCCGTTGTCGCTCGTCGCATCGGCGGTCCCCTTCGCGTCGGGCACGCCGGTCGGTCCGCTGTCCGCAGCAACGTCGACGCTCACGGCGACGTCACGCATCCTGTCCCGTGCGATGTCGAGCATCACGTCGTCGATTTGGGCGACGTCCATGGTGACGGGCGGCTCTCCACTGTCCGTCATCGAGGCGCCACCGCGACCGTCGGTGTGGTTAGGCTCTTCGCCACCGCAAGACGGAAGCATCGAAAGAACGAGTGCAGTTCGGAGCAAGAGGGCGGCACATTTCATCGCGGACGACCCCTCTTGCTCGTGATGACCGTCCCGCATGCCAGGGTTCGTGTCCGGGCCGAGGACAATCCGTTGCGCCGTCGTTGAAGCGATGGACGCTATGTTGGGTCTGAGAGGCGGTTGCGCGCGAGTAAGCGATCGAATACATTTGCTGCATGTATTCGATCGCTTACTCGACGGGACAACGACATGATGGCGTGACCGGCCGCTTGTCAGCGAACGCTTACATTGGCAAGATGTATACGGTCGCATACATCGCGCATTGACCCCTCATGCTGCTCCGCACCCCTCACGATATCGGCGCGCTCATTCGACAACGTCGGCGAGAGCTCAAACTCGACCAGCGTACCCTGGCCCAACGAGTCGGCGTGAGTCGACTATGGATCATCGAGGTCGAAGCGGGCAAACCTCGGGCAGCGCTGGCCTTCGTGCTGAGGACTCTCGACGTTCTCGGCGTGCGGCTCACGACCGATGAGCCGAAAAAGACGAGCTCTCTCGTTGTGCCGCCGGCTCCCGACATCGACGCCATCGTTCGGGCGGCTCGGAAGCGGAAATGACGATCAACGAGCTCGTCGTCTTGCTCGGCGATTTGCCCGTCGGGCGTGTCCGACACGACGCGCGAGCGCGACTCACGCCTCAAGGGCGGCTTACCTTCGTCTATGACCCCGCGTGGCGCAGCGCGGTTGGAGCCTATCCTATCTCCCTATCGATGCCATTGGCGTTGCAAGAACACGGTCACGACAAGATCGAACCCTTCCTATGGGGGCTCTTGCCGGACAATGAAACCATCATCGAACGATGGGCGCGACGATTTGGTGTCTCGGCTCGGAACGCCTTCGCTCTCATATCCCATGTCGGAGAGGACTGCGCGGGAGCAATTCGATTCGTCAGGGCCGAGCGCCAGGCGGAGATCACGCTAGAGGGCAAGGGCACCGTCGATTGGTTGAACGAACGCGACATCGCCGAGCGCCTACGCATCCTTCGCGCGGATACTTCGGCGTGGCGAAAGGCCGCCGACACCGGCCAATTCAGCTTGGCGGGGGCCCAACCGAAAACGGCCCTCCTATTCGATGGCAAACGCTGGGGCGTACCGTCGGGCCGCATTCCGACCACGCATATCCTGAAGCCCGGTACCCCCGGACTCGATGGACACGCGGAAAACGAGCATCTTTGCCTTGCTGTGGCCAGCGAGTTGGGGCTTCCCGTCGCGCACTCGCACGTCGAACACTTCGAAGACCAGGTCGCCATCGCTGTCGAGCGCTACGATCGCATCGAAACGCGCACGGGCATCGTGCGCGTTCATCAAGAAGACATATGTCAGGCTCTCGCCGTACACCCCGTACGCAAGTACGAAAACGAAGGGGGACCCGGTCCGCGTGCCATCGCCGACTTGCTGCGAGAACACTCCCGCAACTTGGATGAGGACCTTCTCGCATTCACCGAGGCGCTCATCTTCAATTGGCTCATCGGCGGAACCGACGCCCATGCCAAGAACTACTCCGTTCTTATCGGTGTCGAAGGAGCGGTCCGCCTTGCACCGCTCTACGACTTGGCCAGCGCTCTGCCTTACGCAGGTACCCAGGCTCGCAAGTTGAAGCTCGCCATGAAGATCGGTGGCAAGTACCGCCTTGGCGAGATCGGTGCGTACCAGTGGGAAAAACTCGGCCGTGAGTTGAAACTTTCGGAGGATCGAATACGAGCCTCCCTCAGTCGCATGACCCGTGCCGTTGTTGACGTCGTTCCCGAGGTCCTTCGACGCGAGCAGCGGCAGGGCCTATCCCATCCCATTTTGGCGAGACTCGCCAAGGTGCTCGTCGAGCGCGCAAAGCGGGTTGCCGTCGGCTGATCCTCTGCAAGCGCCGACGGGGCGTCGCTATTTTTTCGATCTCATCGTCAACTCACCCTCGCCTCACCTCGCCTGCATGGCGATTTTCCGCTGCGAGAGCAAACGTCCCTGACCGGTCGGTAGGCGCCGCGGGGTGTCCCGAGGGGACGCCTTCTTGTGCGGCGTCACGTCAGGGAGGTTTCGATGAGATACGAATTCGAGCTGGCCACCTGCGCAGTCGCGATGCTTCTGTCCCACACAGGGTGCGCGCCGAGGAGTGGAGGCGATCATCACGATGGATCGTCGTGGGCGGATGTCTGCAGCGACGTGCGTGATGCGCGCCCGGACGACGAGCGGTTGGATACCGTCTCGTGGCCACGTGATTCCACGCTCGATACATCGAGCGACAGCCGAGCGACGACCGACTCCGCGGGCGGGGAAGGCGGCGTCCCCGGTTCCCCCTGCATCGAGCTCGGGTGCAGCGTGCTCCTCACGCTGACCGGTGAAGCCGGGGGGGACTACTTCGGCTGGGTGTCCGCCGATATCGGTGACGTCGACAACGACGGCGCACACGACTTCGTGGTGGGGGCGCCTTTCAATGCCGTGGGGGGGCGCTCCGCGGGGCGCGCCTACGTGTACTCGGGGAAGACCGGCGCCCAGCTCTTCCTCGGCACGGGCGAGAATCGCAGTCTTCTCGGTTTTTCCGTGAGCAACGCCGGTGACGTGGACGGCGATGGCGTCAACGACGTGATCACGGGGGGACCGCAGGCAGGACTTCAAGCGGCGGGCGCAGGGCCTGGGCTCGCGCGCATCTACTCGGGGAAGACGGGCGCACACATTCGCACGCTCATCGGCGAGAAGGTCGACGACGCATTCGGTTTCTCCGTTTGGACCGTCAGCGATATCAACAAGGATGGACGCGGCGACGTGATCGTGGGGGCCCCCGGTTCCGACTCCAATGGCGACAAGAGCGGACGCGCGTACGTCTTTTCGGGCGCCACCGGGGCAACGCTCCTCACCTTCAACGGAGAAGCCGCAGGCGATTTGTTCGGCACTGCCGTGGCGGGCCTCGGCGATCTCGACAACGACGGCTTTCCCGACGTCGCCGTCGGCGCGCGCAACGCCGGACCGTCGCAGCGCGGGCGCGTCTATGTCTACTCCGGAGGCACGGGCAATGTCATTCGGCAATTCGATCCCCATTCGACCGGCGCCGAGCTCGGGGGGTTCTTCGTCTCGAGCGCAGGGGACGTCGACAAGGACGGCGTGGGCGACATCTACGCCGGCGATTATGGAGACACGCCGGACGACGCCGGCACGACCGGAGGGCACGCCTACGTTTGGAGCGGTAAGACGGGCGCGATCTTGCACGACCTCGCGGCGCAAACACCGGCGGAAGGATTCGGCATCGGGCGCGGCGCCGCCGGGGACGTCGATAACGACGGCTATGGCGATCTCGTCATCGGTGCGTATACGAACAGCTCCGCTGCGCCGCAGGCAGGGCGAACGTACTTGTTCTCCGGCCGAACGGGGGTCGTGCTGCGAACCATGACGAGCAGCATCGCCGGCGAGGGGTCGGGCTACGATGCGGTCGGCATCGGTGACGTCAACGGCGACGGCGCGCTCGACTTTCTCATCACCGCCGCGACGCATCCGGAGAAGGGCGCCAACACCGGACGCACGTACGTCATCGCAGGCAAGCCCTGAATTGCGCCGACGCTACGGGCGTGACGATGCGGAGGGTCGCGTCGTGCGAGGCTCGCCGATCGACTTCTCCATGCACACGCTGAGCGGCGAGTCGACGTATTTGCCAAAGGGGGCGATGAGCCGGTAACCAGTCCGCTCGTAAAGCGCCATCGCGGCGAGCTGGCGCTCCCCCGTCTCCAGGCGAATGCGCTTCATACCGATGCGCGCGGCCTCGGCTTCGAGTGCGCTCAAGATCTCTTTGGAGAATCCGAGACCGCGCCATTCGGGGACGACGTACATGCGTTTGAGCTCGGCGGTGTCCGGGTCGAGCGCGCGCAGGGCGCCGCACCCGACGCCCGCGCCTCCCATGTCGAGAATGAAGAATCCGCCGCGCTCGGGCTCGACCTCGGAGGGCTCGAGGTCGAAGTGGGTCGCGCCCGGCTCGGGGTATTGCGCCGTCAGCTCGACGTTGAGCGCTCGAATGAGCTCGCGTGCCCCATCCGATCTCAGATCGGCGCGTCGCAAAACGGTGGCCGCGGATCCATTCAAGCAATCACGAACGCCGGGCCACATCGCGCCGACGCTGCGGATCGACGACGGCGCCAGATGTTCGGGCCACAGGTGCAACTCCCAATAGCCGACATCGTGCCATCGTCCGAACTTCCATCCGGCGCGGTGGTAGGTGCCGCACGGCCGAAAGCCGAATCCGGCGTGCAGCCGCTCGCTGGGCTGGTTGGGCAGCGCTACCCCAGCGAGCAATGTCACGTATCCCTGCCGGCGAAGAATGGGAACGAGATGACGGTAAAGTCGTTTGCCAATCCCGGCGCCATGGCACTGCGGATGGACGTACACGGATACTTCGGCCGTCCATTGGTAGGCGCCGCGCGTGCGATGCGGCGACGCCTTGGCGAAGCCGAGGATCTCGCGGCCTCGCCGAGCGACGAGCCACGGATAGACCGCCGACGTCTTGCGCCAAGCATCGAGCCAATCGGTCAGGCTCTCCGGCTGGGTGGCGAAATTGGCTGCCGTGACCAAAGCGGCGCCGTTGGACAACGCCAGCAATGCAGGGACGTCGGCTTCGTCGGCAAGGTCGATGACGCTTTCGACAGGCTCGATCATCGCGGCCGCGACTCGCCCGCCGGCAAATGAGCGCGCTCGAGGATGGCCGCGAACCGTGGATCGCCGCGCAGGATGTCGAAGCGCGGGTCGCGCAAGAGGGGCAAGAGCCAGGGGGAACGCTCGGACGCGGCGCGCTCGAGCCACGCCAGGGCTTCGCTTTGATCGCCCGCCCCTGCGTATTTGGCTGCAATGAACCCCGGATTGCGGCGAGCGTCGCCTTCACGGGCGCGCGCCGCCGCTCGGGTGGCAACGACTGCGCTCGTGCGGCGTACGGCATCGGCGGGCGACGCGCCGGCGAGCGACGCTTTTTCTTCGTCCGTGAGCGGAAACATCGCCGCCCAGATGGCCGCCTCTTGCGCAGCGCCGGCCGCGTCTCCGGACAGCGCCTTGGCCATCATGAGGTGCTCGCGCGACCACGCGTCCTTCGGCTCGAGCTCCAGCGTTCGCGCGAATTCGTAGATGGCGGCCGGGTACTCGCGCGCCAAGAAAGCGTGCCACCCCGCGTCCCCCACGATCGCCGGCGAGAGGGGATCGAGCATCTTGGCGCGCTCGATCGAGCGCATGGCTTCACGGTGCCGCCCCGCCGCGGAAAGGAACGCGGCGTAGACATGGTGGGCGACCGCGAGCCCCGGATTTTTCCCGAGCGCGCTGCCGAACGCCGTTTCGGCGGCGGCCCAGTCCCAGTCCCGCTGCAGCGCGCAAAGTCCGAGCGCGGTATCGGCGAGCGGCTCGCGCGGCGACAGCTCTCCCGCGCGCTTGGCCGCGGCGCACGACTTGTCGACCGCTTCCGCGGCCGGCAAGACGCCCGCCGCCGCTTCGTACGCCATCGCCAATTCCGCCCACGCGAGGGCATTCTCGGGATCGAGGCGGAGCGCCTCTTCGTAGGCGCGCACGGTCGCACCGGCGGCTTCGGCATCGCTCTTGTTACGGAGATACCGTGCCTTGGAAAGCGCTTCTTGAGCCGCCGGAGGAGGCGCTGGCCTCTCGAGCGCAGGATCGAAAGCGATGGCCAGCGATCCCGCGAGATGCGCCGCAAGATGCCGCTGGATCGAGAGAACGTCGGCGCCCGTGGACTCGAAGGCCTTCGCCCAGACGGGCGTTTCCTCTTTGAGTCGATAGAGCTGCGCCGTGACGCGCAGACGATCGCCGGCCTTGCGCACGGCCCCCTCCAATGCGAAGTCGGCGTTCACGCGCTCGGCGATCTCGCGGAGCGGCTTGCGCGCGGCGCGATAGGCCATCGACGTCGTGCGCGCGATCACTTGCACGCGGCGCGGGTCGGCCGCCGCGAGCTCGGCGATGATTTCGTCGGTGAGGCCGTCGCACCAGACGTCGCTCTCACGATCGCCGGTGAGGTTCTCGAACGGCACCACGAAAACCACGGCGGGGGCATTGGGATCATGAGCCGATCGCGCTCGCAGGGCGAACACGGCGAGCGCGACCGATCCCAGGAGCACGGCGGCAAAGGCGAGCCACGCCGCGCGCGCCTTGGGGGCAGCAGCGGGCGCCGGCTCGGACGACGGTTCGGGGACGGGCGCGGGTTCGTGCGCCGAAGGCACGGCCGGCAGCGGGCTCTCGATGGCACCGATGAACCGATAGCCGCGCCGCGGGAGCGTCTCGATGAAGCTCGGTCGGTCGGCGTTGTCGCCAAGGGCGGCGCGCACCTGCTTGATGCAGAAGTTGAGCCCGTGCTCGAAGTCGACCGCCGTGTGATCCCCCCACACTTCGCGCCGGAGCTCTTCGCGGGTCACGAGCTCGCCCGGTCGCCGCAGCAGCGCCGCAAGAACACGAAACGGTTGAAGCTGGAGCCTGACCGGCACGCCGCCCCGCAGAAGCTCGGCGCTGCGCAGATGCGCGGTGAACTCGCCAAAGGCAATGACGTCGCTCGCGGGATCCGATTGCTGCGCCGCGAGTCCCCGCGCATCGACCACGCTCGTGTCGTTCGCCATCGCCGAAACCTTGCGTGAGCATGTCGTTGGATGAAGCTCGCGGCAAGCGTGATCCGCCCTCGAGCGTTGCTCGGTGCCGGGGCGGACGATAGCATCGGCCCTCGATGCCTCTATCGATAGACCCCATCGGCGTCGTTCGATCGCCCGTCGTCGAAGGTCGCGATGAAGCCTGGGGAAACGTCGTGGCCGAGCTGCACATCGAGGCCGCTTTCGCGCCCGGTCTCGCGGGAATCGAGCAGTTTTCGCACGTACTGGTGCTCTATTGGATGCACCAGGCGGCTTTTTCGCCGGCGGACGACCTGGTGCGCCGTCCGCGCGGGCGGCCGGACCTGCCCGAAATCGGCATCTTCGCGCAGAGGGCCAAGCATCGCCCGGTCCCCATCGGCGTCACGGCCGTGCGTCTGATCGGACACCGCGGCGCCATTCTCGAGGTGCAAGGGCTCGATGCCATCGACGGCTCCCCCATTCTCGACATCAAGCCGTACTTTCCCGACTTCGACGGCGTCGCGAGCCCGACCGTCCCCGATTGGGTGGGCCGCCTCATGCAAGGCTATTTCTAGAGTGCGGGTGAAATACCTCGAGCGCGCCGTTTCGCCTCGTCTCGCCCCCTTCGTCGAATGCGTATGGACGGCGTGGAACCCCCGCTCGAGCGGCGCGCCCGAGCGCATCGTGCCCGATGGATGTCCGGAGCTCATCGTCCACCTCGGCGACGCGTTCGCGCGCCGCGTCGGCACGCGCTGGCAACGACAGCCGCGCGCATTTCTCGCCGGAACCCTGACGCGCCCCTGGATGGTGAAGAGCGGCCGGCGCGCGCTCACTGTTGGCCTGCGCTTTCGTCCCGCCGGGTTCACGGCGCTCTTCGGGGGAAGCCTGGCGGGAACAGCGGACCGCGAAATACCGATCGACGGTTTGCTCGGTGCTGCCGGTCGCGATCTCGTCGCTCGATTGGGTCGAGCGCAGAGCGCCCCGCGCCGTCTCGATGCTGCCGCGGCTTGGCTCCTCGAACATACCGAGCCCGAGGCCGCGCGCACCTTGAGCTCCAGCGCCGTCGCGTCGATCGTCAAAGCGCGCGGTCGAGCTCGGATCGACGAAATCGCCGATCGCCTCCAGTGCACGCGCCGCCAGCTCGAGCGAAGCTTCGCGCGGGATTTGGGAATCGGCCCCAAGATCTATGCACGCATCGTGCGGCTCAACGCCGTGCTGGCACGCCTCGACGAGACCGAACGCGCGTCAGCCGTGGATCTGGCGCTCGAATCCGGATTCTTCGATCAAGCCCACCTCTTGCGCGATTTCCGGCTCATTGCGGGGCGATCGCCCCGCAAGCCGCGCGACGAA
>Ga0111539_10010010_pt1 | contig 11951 bp, 6 predicted proteins | sample RhiMethybrSRZTD1_FD_79667 | JGI IMG/M metagenome (GOLD analysis project Ga0111539, IMG submission 79667) | Populus rhizosphere microbial communities from Tennessee, USA - Rhizosphere MetaG P. TD hybrid SRZTD1 (version 2) (version 2) | ecosystem: Host-associated > Plants > Roots > Rhizosphere >...
GAGGAGATTTTTCAAGAGTGGCAAGAATCATTGAGCGCCGCGGATTCACAAATTGACGCGCTGCTACTGCCTTACATCCATGCCAAGCATGAAGCGGACTCAGAGCGCCTGCTAACCGCGCTCGTCTCCGAGTACGTCGGGCCGGTGATCAGACAAGTCATCCGGTCCAAACTGCATGTCCGCTTTGATCGCCGGGGACGGGCTTCAAACAACCCGGACGCCGAAGACATTTACAGCGAAACGCTGGTTCAATTGCTGGCCCGCTTGAAACAGCTCAAGGCCAGCCCCGAGGACAAAGCGATCGGCAACCTTCGCAGCTATGTCGCCGTCCTCTCATATCACACTTGCTACGAGTATCTGCGGCTCAAACACCCTCAGCGTCACAGCCTGAAAAATAAACTCCGCTATCTGCTGACTCATCAACCGGGCCTGGCGCTGTGGGAAAATGAAAGCGGCAATCTCGTCGGCGGATTCGCCGCATGGCGCGACCAGACAAAGTCGCGGATGCGCAGCGATCGATTGCGGCGGCTGCTCGACGACCCGCGGGCCGCGTTGCGGCGCGCGGCCCCGAGCGGGGATTTTCAACGAGCGAATCCCGCGGATCTGGCTGCCGCGGTTTTCAACCACACGAATCACCCGATCGAGTTGGACGACCTGGTCGAGATCGTCGCGGCGTTGTGGGGCGTCAAGGACGGCTTGGAACAGCCCGGCGATGAAAAACTCGATCAGTTCGCGCGCGAGGCCGATCAGCGCGCCGACCTCGCGACCGAAGTCGAGCGGCGTCTTTTTCTTAAATGGCTATGGGAAGAGATCGTCCAATTACCCTTGCGCCAGCGGGTGGCGCTGCTGCTCAATCTGAGAGACGAACAGGGCGGCGGCGTGGCGGCGTTATTGCCCGGCGCCGGCGTCGCCACGCTGCGCCAGATTGCGGCGGCGCTGGAAATGTCGGACGAAGAGTTTGCGCGCCTGTGGCCGCGTCTGCCGCTCGACGACGCGAGCGTCGCCGGGTTGCTCGGCTGCGCGCGCCAGCAGGTCATCAATCTGCGCAAATGCGCGCGCGAACGTCTGGCGCGAAGAATGAAAGCGAATGAGATGGGCAAATAGTTTTTTTAGGGCGGTAATATCAGGCCGGAAACCGCGTCTTTCCCAGTCAAAACGACGCTGAGTGAAAGACGCCCTGGAAAATGAGCGAACATATCTCCGAACAACTTATCGAACGATACCGGCTGTGCGCCTTGTCGCCGGCGGAATTGCTGGACGTCGATGACCACATGGCCGCATGCGAAATGTGTCGTCGGCGCCTCGGCGACGAACTGCGCGAACGGGCGACCGCGAGGTCGCTGCGCGCAGACCTGTCGGCGACCGGGATGACTCATCTGGATTACGAGCGCCTGGCGGCGTACGTCGAAGGCGAACTCGATCCGATAGACCGCGAGATCGCCGACAGCCATTTGAAACTGTGCGCCCGGTGCGATTCCGAATTGAATGAACTGCGCGCCTTCGCGACGCGGATAGCCGCCTACCCGGCCGAAGAATATGCGCCTGCCGCTCCGCGCCCCCTCGGCGAGAAGGCGCCGGGCTTGTGGGATGGCGTTCGGGCGTTCTGGCGCTCGCCCGCTTTCGCGCTTCCCGTCCGACTCGCCGGCCTCGGACTGGTCATCGCGCTGCTGGTCTGGGCGGCCTCGCTGAAATCGCGGAACTTTCAATTGCAGACGGCGCTCGATCAACAACGTCGGGAGAACGAAAAACTCAAGCAGGATTTTCAGGCCGCCAACGCTTCGGTCGCCGAGCTTCGGGATCAACTGGCGCAGCTCAAATCCGCTCAGCCCTTTTCGTCTTTTGTCGTGGCGCTGAATGACGGCGGCGGGCGGGTGACGCTTGACAAGGAAGGCAATGTGACGGGCGTCGCGCCGCCCTTTCAACAACCGGTCAAACAGGCGCTGACGGCGCAGCGAGTCGAAACGCCGAAGATTCTGGCGGAGTTGATCGGGAAATCGTCCGTGTTGATGGGCCCCGCTGATGAAGGACATCCCATCGCGCTGCTCGAGCCGGTCGGCAAGGTGACGATGAGCGATCGCCCGACTTTTCGCTGGCGCTCGCTCGCCGGCGCCGGGAGCTATGTGGTCAGAATTTATGACGCGGACTTCAATGAAGTGGCCGCCAGCCCGCGGCTTTCTGAAACCTCATGGACTGTGGCGCGAGCGCTTGAACGTGGGCGGACTTATTCATGGCAAGTGACGGCGCGCGCGGGCGACAAAGAAGTCACCTCTCCAGTCAAGCCCGCGCCTGAAGCCAGGTTTATGACTCTCGATCAGGCGAGGGCGAATGAATTGGCGAACGCAAAAAGCGCCGCCGCAGGCTCGCATCTGACGCTAGGCGTTCTTTACGCGCAGGCCGGGCTGCTCGACGACGCCGAGCGCGAATTACAAGCCTTGCTGCGCGCCAATCCGAAATCCACGTTGGCCCAGAGTTTGTTGCGCAGCGTCAGAGCGAAGAGGCGCTGATCGTATATTCCTGTCCTACATTTTCCTGTTGGGAGTTTAGCGAACAGGAAAATGTAGTACGGGAATATGTCTAAAATCCTTTCCCGGCCACCACGAAACCGGCCCAGTAAAACGGATGGCGATAGGCGTTCTTGCGCCGTAACTTCAGAGCCGCTTCGCGCAATGCGCGCGCGGCGCTGAAGCCGTCGGACGGGTTCGCCATCTGTGATTTGAGTCGGCGATGGAATTCCACCATCAGCTCGGTCGTGCTGGCCGACTCGACTTTCCACTGGCTGACGACCGTGGTCGGGCATCCGGCGACGAACAAGGCCCACGACAGGCCGATCATTCCTTCACCCGCTCCGACGCGACCTCGCGCGGTCTCGCATGCCGAGAGCACGGCCAGGTCGGCTCTCAAATCCATCTTCATGACCTCCCAGGCTTCGAGCAGCCCGTCTTCATTAGCGTCGCCTTCAGTTTGCGCCAGCAAAACGCGCGAATACATCGGGCTGCTGTCGTTCAGGACGCCGTGTGTGGCCAGATGCAGAATGCGATAAGCTCCGGCTTCGGCCTTGGCGCGTTCCTCGCGGGCTTCCGCGCCGATGTAGATTTTGCTTTTCGCCGCGCCGTAAATCTGTTTCAGCGTGTTGACCTGTCTTTCGGCTTCCGGCAGAGGATCGAGCTTATCGTCCATGAGAACCGATTTGGCGCGCGCTATGGTTTGTTTGCCCAACGCCGGGTTGCCGAAGGCCAGCAGCGTTGAGGAGCCGGTCGAATCTTTTTTTCCGTCGCGCAGCTTGTTCATTTCGCGCAATGCGGTCAGCGAGGGCGCGTAAGCGATGGCGCAGTCTTCAATCAGATAGCGGGTCGGCGAAGGCTGCAGAGCCTGAAAGGGCAATTCCCAGAGCGTGCCATCCGGGACGATGATGAGCGATGTTTTGCCCTGTAACTGCGCCGCCGCCGGTTTGAGCAGCAGGTCGTACAGTTCGCGCGCCGGCTGGCGAAAGCCCGGATTGCCTTTTGCCAGCGTCTCCCTGAACTTCGCGGCGCTGTCCTCCAGTTCCTTGCGTTTGATCTCCAGCGGGTAAACCTTCAGATCCACTGTTTTCACGGCTGCGTTTCCGGTCAGCGCAAAGAGATAGGTCTTCTCATCAGTCACAACGTATTCCAGCAGCGCGCTCTGCGCATCAGGCAGCAGACCGCGCGCCTGTTCCAGAGTCAGCGGCTTCATTTCACCGCGCTGCGCTTTCAATTCACGGTGTGCGGCGTGAAGACCAGTCTGGAACGCCTCGTAATCCAGCCGCGCTTTTTGCAATTGGGTGTTGAGATCGTTGAGACGAGCGGCGTCGGGCTGCGGGCGCAGATTCTCGTTTGAAATCTGCGTGTTGAGCGATATGAGATGATTATTGAATCCTCGTTCCCGCTCTTGTTCAGCCGTAGTCATGGCTTTAGCGATGCTGACGCGGCCGCTTTGAAGCACGTCGAGCAGCGCGCGCGCTTTGGCTCGTTCAGCGTAGGTGAGCGCGGCGCCGGATTGGTTCTGCGCCACGAGCAACTCGACCATGCCTTGGTAGGGAGCGAGTTTATCTTCAAAGAAACTCTGCTGCTCCTGGGCGGCGCCTGCAACCTGAGCGCGAAGGGTCTCAATAGCGCCAATGGCCTCTTCAAAGGCTTGACGAGCAGAGGTGAGTTGGTTGAGGGCGCGATAAGTGCGGCCTGCTACGGTCTGAGCGCTCCAGAACTCATCGGGATAACCGAACTGTTTAGCAAGAACCGTGGCGCGGCCGGAGAAATCTAAGGCCTGAGCGTAGTTTCCCTGTAGACCGCTGACATTTCCCATACCAATCAGCGTCCAGCTGACCCCGTCCTTCTCCCCCAAAGCCTCGCTTATCGCCAGGCTCCTCTGATAATTCTCCAGCGCCTGCGCGTAGTTGCCTTGCCTGGCCTGAACATTCCCGATGCTACCCAGGGCCCTGTAGACCCCGGCCTTCTCTCCCAAAGCCTCGCTTATCGCCAGACTCTTCTGGTAATACTCCAGCGCCTGCGCGTAGTCGCCTTGGTTGGAATGGATACCCCCGATGCTGATCAGCGTCCTGCTGATCCCTCGCTTGTTTCCTAGAGCCTCTTCTATCGCCAGGCTTTTCTGGTAATGCTCCAGCGCCTGCGCGTAGTTGCCTTGCCTGGAATGGATAACCCCGATGTTGTAGAGCGTCCTGCTGACCCCAGCCTTGTCTCCTAAAGCCTCGCTCAGCGCCAGGCTCTTCTGGTAATACTCCAGCGCCTGCGCGTAGTTGCCTTGGCCGGAATGGATATTCCCGATGCCACCCAGCGCCCTGTAGACCCTGGTCTTGTCCCCCAAAGCCTCGCTTATCGCCAGGCTCCTCTGATAATTCTCCAGCGCCTGCGCGTGATTGCCTTGGCTGGCCTGGACAAGCCCGATGTTGTTCAGCACTATGCTGATCCCGTGCTTGTTTCCTAGAGCCTCCTCTATCGCCAGGCTCTTCTGGAAATGCTCCAGCGCCTGCGCGTAGTTGCCTTGGTTGGAATAGACACCCCCGATGTTACCCAGCGCCAGGCTGACCCCGGTTTTGTCCCCCAAAGCCTCGCTTATCGCCAAACTCCTCTGAAAATTCTCCAGCGCCTGCGCGTAGTTGCCTTGGTTGGAATGGACAACCCCGATGTTGTTCAGCGTATCAGCCATCCCATCCCGGTCGTCGATTTGTTTCGCAATATTCTGCGCGAGGTGAAATCGGGCGAGCGCTTCCGGATAATTGCCCTGTGAACGCAGACGACCGCCATGCCGGGTCAACTCTCGAACTAAATTCACTGTTACCAGCTCCTTCTCCGCCGCCAGGAGCGCTGACCGCTCAACGTCGGTTTTGAACGACGCCAGCGCATCGGCGAGATCTTCCACTGCCGGCGCCTCGCGCCAGGTTTTCCACCCTCCATCTTCTTTCACGCAATGCAGCGCGCGAATCATTTTTCCGAAAGCAGCCGATGGCTTTCCCGTCTTCGCTTCTATGGCGCTCATCTCGATCTCAACGCGCAACTTCGCCTTCTCGCCCTCAACCGTCATTTTGCGGATCGCCGAATCTTTGATCTCGATCTTTTCGTGGTCGGTGAAGAGTTTTTGCATCGTCTGCCGGCGCGAATCGAGTTCAGGAGATTTGGCGCTCCACAGCCGTAGGAAGCCGTCCAAATCCTTCTTCGCATAAGCGGTGTAAAACTCCTGCGCCAGCGCGCGCAAATCGGCCTCATCAGCTGTTGAGGGGAAGGCAGGGCGCTCCTTACGAGATTCGTCTTGAGCCAGGACGATTGAGAAGAGAATACAGGCCGAGATGACTACCCATAACCAACGATGCGGGGCGAGCCGCATAAGACCACCTCCTTCGGAAAACCGCTAAGAGTCCCGCCTTCAGCCGGCGGACCTCTCTCACCATGCCCAGTCGCCTGAAGGCGGGACTCTATACATCTCCATTGTTTCAGGCCGTCCCGTAGCGACATGAAGGCTGCTTGGAAGATGCGGGCATTGTAGTGATGACAGGGATACGGGTCAAAGAAACCGGTCGAAGAAAATTTTTTCACTGTTTTTTTTCCGCCGGTAATACGCCCGGCCTTTTTCCGCCTTTCCCCAGCGTGACGGGAAAGTCACCAGAAGGGCTGACGGCTCAGCTCGAGCTTTGGCGCAGCCCTGGTTGAAAAAGTTGAGAACGATTACTCGAAACGATAACGGAGGTTAACGATTATGTATATCACTAAACGTTTGATCGCGATTCTGCTGTGCGCTCTGCTGTGCGCTCCGGCCCTGCCGGCGCAGGACAGGAACGTGGCGTCACAAGCTAACAATCCCACCGCGCAGGATGTCATCATCATCATCCAGCAGGAGCAAGTACGCTTCACCACGCAAAAAGCTGTGCAGATGATGCAATTGCAAGTCTTCAATCCATCGGGTGAAACGATCTTCGACAGCGGCCCGGTCTCGGCGGGCGAGATCAACTGGGCGTTTCAGAACGCCAACGGCGAGGAGTTTAAGAGTGGCGTGTACGCTTACACACTCTCAATCCACGAGAGTGGGGCGGCGGAAGCGCGGGTACGTCGCGGCCATTTCATCGTGGATCTCGTCAAAGACCGCGATGGCAAGACCGACAAGCTTTGGGTCACGAGCCAGAATGAGGACGGTATCGGCACGGAATTGACCGTGGCGCGTAATGAGGCCGGCGCCGTCGCCGGAACCAAAGCCGGCGCCGCGGCGCTGCTGGCCGAAGAGATCCCTGAGGGGCAGGTAGTCAAGAGCCTGAACGGCCTGACTGACAATGTGACTCTGGAGGCCGGGACCAACGTCGCGATCACGCCCGAGGGCAATACGCTGAAGATCGACGCGCAGATCGCTGACGGGCAGGTGGTCAAGGGCGTGAACGGCCTGACTGATCAGGTGACGCTCGAAGCCGGGCCTAATATCACGATTACGCCTAATGGCAATACGCTGACCATTGCCGCCGCTGGCGCCGGCTATTCCGGCATTACAGAGCTGAATGGCAACATCGGCATCGGGACAGAAAGCCCGGTTAGCACGCTGGATGTCAGAGGCCGGTTCACGCTTGATCCTGGAACCAATCCGGTTCTTTACACGGCCGCCGACGGCGGCGAGCAAAACCGGTTTCTGCAGCTCATTAACTCCCCCGTCTATCGCAGCGCTTCAGGCCTCATGGCCGGCGGCGTACTGGTGGCTGACAACTACAATTTCGCTCAGCCGGGAAAGAACAATCTTATTGTCAAAGGAGTCATCGGTATCGGGACGCCGACTCCCGCCAGCGAATTGCACATTCGGGGACTCAACCCGTTTATCACACTGAGCACGGCGGCAGGCGCCAACGCATACATCCAAAACGCGGGCGGCCACCTTGTCTTTAAGTCGAATGGATTTGGCTCTTGTTGCGCGGCGATGGTGGTGCAAGCGAACACTGGCAATGTCGGTATCGGCACGTCAGCCCCCTATGCGAAGCTCCACGTCGAAGGCGCCGGCGCGGTCGAGGCGACCATCAAGAGCGTCAACCAGCGCGCATTTCTCTCGCTCAACAGCACGATCAACGGACAGAACCGCATCTGGTCGGTCGAAAGCGGCATATATGGCAATGCCGGATGGTTCGGGATCTACGACTGGCAGGCGGGAAGAGGCCGATTGGCTATAGACCCCTCCGGCCTGGTCTATGTCGATTCGTTGAAGATCACCGGCGGCGCCGACTTCGCCGAGAACTTCGACGTCGACGAGGCGCCGGCGAGCGGTGAAGCGGATGCGAAGATCGAAGCGGGCAAAGTGTTGGTAATTGATCCGACCCGTCCCGGCAAACTGGCGCTGAGCGCACAGGCTTATGACCGTCGCGTCGCGGGCGTCATCAGCGGCGCAGGCGGCGTCAAGCCTGGAATGATGATGGGCCAGGAAGGCACGCTCGCGGACGGCCAACATCCGGTGGCGTTGAGTGGGCGCGTTTACTGCTGGGTTGACGCTTCGCACGGCGCGATTGAGCCTGGCGATTTGCTGACGACCTCAGCCACGCCCGGCCACGCGATGAAGGCGGTCGATCCGGAGAAGGCGCGGGGCGCGATCCTCGGCAAGGCGATGACCGGCTTGAAAGAAGGCAGAGGACTGGCGCTCGTGCTAGTCACGCTGCAATAACGAAATCTACGCGGTTCAGGCGGGGACAGAGAGGAAATTGCGCGGCGATCAAAGACGGCGACGGCCATTTCAACTCTCCCCCCACCTGGCTTCGGCGCCCCTTCCAAAACTTATCTATACCGTGGAGGTAAAAAGCCATGCGAACATATCTCAAACTGATCCACAGCATGTTTCTATTATTGTTGCTCTTCGGCCTCTCGTCTAATTCGAAGGCCCAGTCGGACATTTATGTTGATCGAAACGGCTCGGCCGCGCCAGACGCGTCGCCCACCGGACCTTACCAACTGCTAAAGGCCGGAGTTTGTAGGGGGCCGAACGGCAAAATTGTCATTCGCCCCGGCGTTTACAACGAGACGTTGACGATCAAGGCTCCGATGATGTTGACGGTCACGGGCCCCGCGATCATCGGTCAGTTGGCCGGTAAGCCCAACACGAAACTGAAAGTTGTCACCTATAACACACATCTTTTCGGCGATGAGGGCGCCGGACGATTTCCCACCTTCGCCGATAACGCGCGGGCCGCCTATATCGCGGACTGGCTCCGGTTTGAGGACGCCGATGTTATCGGGTTGCAGGAGGTTTGGGACGAAGAACTTGCCGATGCGATTGTTCAGCGGTCGGGTTACCCGCATCACTACTACAACAATGATCACGACGAATTGGATGACTTTCTCAATTCAGGCCTGCTTTTGTTGAGCAAATATCCTCTGGTTAACCCGTCGCTGACGTTTTATCAGGATGAAGTAAGCATTTCGGACTGCGTATTTTCTGATCCGCTATGTCCTGTCAAGAACCCGACGGAGCCGTGGAAGTGCTGCATCCCCTATCTGGACGGCTTTTCGTCCAAAGGCATCGTGCAGGCGACGATTTTCAAGAACGGCTTTCAACTTGGAATTTTCATTACCCACACCCAGGCCGAGCACCATCAGGCAGGCGTGAACGCCAGGCGGAAGCAGTTGGAACAGCTCGGTTCGAAAATCCAGGAATACCGCTCACTTAACCCGGGGGCCGAGGTCATCGCGATGGGCGACTTCAACGTGATCGCCGGGAGCGGCGATTATTTCAACAGCCTCCTGGGCCACACGGGCCTGCGCGATACATACTCGAACCTGGCGCCCTGCCTCGACATCTCATTGCATCAGGCGACCTGTGATCATAACCAGAACGATCTGGCAAGATTTTTCGACAACACCGCGTTTGACTGCGACAACAAGCGGCTGGATTACGTGCTGTACAGCCACGGGAGCGCCTTTGACGCCCTGCCGGCCAAGTTGGAGGTGAGAAGGTATCAGGCTGAAACCAGCGACAATGGAAAAACAATGAGAGACCTGTCAGATCACTATGGCGTCGCCGCCGAGTTTTCGCTTTGGCGGAACAATTGAGTCGCTCATATCTGGAATGGAGGAAAACTATGCGACAACAGATAACTAAATTCGGAATGTTCTTTGTGGCAAGAGTTCTGAGCCTCGGTTTCCTGGTCATTACCATGGGATTGCCACGCCCCGCGCCGTCACTCGCGCAGGACTGGTGTCAAGAACTGAATGGACTGAGGACCTTCGATTACCGCAGTTGGGGGATCGGCGCGCACCGGGATTGTGAGTTGTATGACCTCATCTGCACTGCGCTGAAAGCGAAACAAATCGCGGCCGGGGCGCCAGTCCTGGGCTGGATAGAGGCGTCCAGAGCGGCGGCCCTTAGCGCCGGCGTCAGCCCAATGCCGGAACATATTCGGACGCAACTCGCGCATTTGTATCCGGCGTCGCTGTTGGACGGCGTCCGTTACAAGACTGGCAGCGGCTTCCTGTTAACGTTGCAGTGGTTCCGAGACGAGATGGAGGGGGCGGGCGCAATCACGCTGAAGGATGTGATCGTGTTCGCCAATGCGTCCGACGCGAATTGCAACGTGAGGCTCTGGGCGCATGAGCTTGAACACGTGCGCCAATACGGGAATCTGGGCGTGGACGGTTTCGCGCAGGCTTACTTTGACCAAACGTGCATTCTGCCGGGGAACACTCTGGGGGGCGGTTATAAATCAGATAAATGCCAACTGGAGCGCCGGGCCGAAAAGATGTCAGGGTATTTCAGCCAGAGGGAGCGTGTTCTCGGTTGCACATCCCAGAAGGCGCCGGCCAACGTTATTCTTCGTGGTTGCCCGCTGAATATAACGGAGGATTTTATCGCCAGCGACACCATCCACGTAGGCCCGGACGTTACGCTCCAGCCCAAAGGCAATGTGATACTAAAAGCCGGCCGCATCATTAACATGACGCCGGGGTTCCAAACGGAGTCCGAAGGAAAGCTCTCGGCCAGCATCGCCCCGGAATTGCGATAACAATGTCCAGCGCCATGGGCTGACTCTCGCGTTAGCCGCCTTGCAAAACAGGTTGGCCGACTTCGTCACAGTCAGCGGACGCTGACTGTGACGCGAGAATTCGACTTCGACATTTTAAGCCCGTTTCCGCAAAGCGCCTTAACTTGACAAGGTATAGGCGAGACCTTAGAGTCCTGACTTCGACCAAAGAAATTTTCATACACTACACAGGAGTTATTCGCCATCGCCCACGCTACAACCACCCACGGACGCGATAAGCAAAAGGACTGAAAATGGAAATCGTATTGGCTGAGAGCCTGGGATTTTGCATGGGGGTCAAACGGGCCGTTGACATGGCCTACCGCGCGATCGAGAAGGCCGACGGCCGGCGGGTCGTGACGCTAGGCCCGCTGATCCACAACGCGCAGGAGATCGAACGTCTTGAGAAAGACGGGGTCGAGGTGGTCGACGAAGGCGCCCTCCCGGACGGCAGCACGGTAATCATCCGCGCGCACGGCGTCACGCCGCAAGCCATGCTGTCTTTGAAATCGCGCGGGTTGAAGGTCATGGACGGCACCTGCCCTTACGTGCATTACTCGCAGCGCAAGGCCGTCGAACTGCGCGAAGCGGGTTACGCCGTCGTCATCGCCGGCGACAGGAACCATCCGGAAATCCGTGGCATCCTCGGCCACATCGACGACGAAGCTTACGTCGTCAAGACAGTCGAGGACGTCCGGGAATTGCCCGCGCTGGACCGCGTCGGAACAATCGCCCAGACGACCATCAGTCCGAAAAAGTATCAAACCATCATCGAAGCGCTGCGCGAGAAAACGCGCGAGCTGAAGGTCTGTGAAACCATCTGCGACGCGACGGAGGAGAACCAGAAGGCGATCCGCGATCTTTCGGCCGAGGTCGAGATGCTTTACGTAATCGGCGGGCGGCACAGCGCCAACAGTAATAAACTGGTCGAAACGGCGCGCGAGAAATGTCCGCGCGCGACGCTGATCGAAACGGCTGATGAAATCAATCCCGAAGATTTGCGCGGCGTCAGGCGTGTCGGGATCAGCGCCGGCGCCTCTACTCCCGACTGGATGATTCAAGGCGTCGTCGAAAGACTCCGGGAGATTGCGGATTATTTGATTGCGGATTGCGGATTGCGGATTGCGGAATGATTCTTGCAGTCGCGCCCCGAAAGGCGCGTGAGTTCGGCGCAACGCCGCGCGCGGCGCTGCGCCGGTGTCCCGATCGCACATTGCAAGCTTGAAAATTTTTCACCCAAAAAGTATTCTCCAACCCGCAACCCGCAATACGCAATTCCTTCGTTTGGCAAATCCGCGCTGAAGGTTTATCATTCATTCTCTTTCAATCTGCGCTCTTTCATTCTACAAAGATCGCGGATGGCCGAGCCGCTAGCGCTTCTCGTGTAGTTTTCCCAGGAGGAAGTCCAATTTCAATGTCAACCAGCAATCCTATTCAACCCGCC
>Ga0111539_10010011_pt1 | contig 11951 bp, 6 predicted proteins | sample RhiMethybrSRZTD1_FD_79667 | JGI IMG/M metagenome (GOLD analysis project Ga0111539, IMG submission 79667) | Populus rhizosphere microbial communities from Tennessee, USA - Rhizosphere MetaG P. TD hybrid SRZTD1 (version 2) (version 2) | ecosystem: Host-associated > Plants > Roots > Rhizosphere >...
GTGAGGGGAGCGTCAGGGCGGATAGCCAGCAGGTCGCGGTGCAAAGCAATCGATCGCTCGTGAGTGTACGGCTCGATTGGCGGCAACTGACACTCACGAAACGTCCGTTCGTCCGACGGCACCGCCAGCCGCTCGAAGAGATTCGTCGCGGAGGAGCTGCGAAACTGCGACATGAACGTCGCCCGTCCTCGCCGGACGTCCTGCGCGAGCGGCTCAGCGTGGTCGGCGAAGTAGCGGAATGGGCTGGACGCTCCGAACTCCTGTCCCTGAAACAACATCGGCGTTCCTGGTGACAGCAGCCAATACGCGGTCACCGCGCGGTACGCGCCGGGGCTGGTCATCTGGTGCATTCGCTCGCCGTTTCCCCACGGGGCGTTCGCGACCTGATCGTGGTTCTCCAGAAAGGTGATGAACCGCGCCGGCGCAATACCGAATGTCGGCGATCCCCGGCGTTGCGACTGCCAGGAATAGCGCTGTCCTTGAAACAGGAATCCCCACTTGGCCAGGGAGACGAACTCCTGCGGTGACCCGCAGAAGTCAGCGAGGTATGCCTCGGCGCGTCCGGTCAGGGCGACCGTGACGGCGTGATGAAAGTCGTCGTTCCACAGTCCGTCGAGACCATCACCACCTTCAGCGACCGAGCGAAGCAACCGTACATGCTGAGGCTCGTTTTCGGCAACGACCACAACAGAACGGCGGCCGGCCGCGAGGCGGGCGCGCTCCGCGATCTCCTGCAGGATGTGCGGAGACGAGGCGTCGAATATCTGTTGCGTAGCATCGAGGCGCAGGCCGTCGAGGTGGTACTCGCCGATCCAGTAGGCGACGTTCGAGAGCACGAATTCCCGCACCGGACCGGCCTCATCGTCGAAGTTGATGGCTTCGCCCCATTCCGTGCGGTACTTGGTCGAGAAGTAACCGGCCGCGAACCTGGCGAGATAGTTGCCGTCCGGACCCACGTGGTTGTAGACGACGTCGAGAAGGACGCCGAGACCGAGCTCGTGCGCCTGGTTGACGAACGCACGGAAGTCGTCCGGCGATCCATAGCGGTGGAATGGTGCGAACAGATTGACACCGTCGTAGCCCCAACCGAATCGGCCGGGGAACTCCGCGACCGGCATGACTTCGATGCCGGTGATCCCGAGCTCGGCGAGCCTTGGCAACTGCGAGGCTGCGGCCGACCAGGTCCCTTCGCCTGTGAACGTGCCCACATGAAGCTCGTACAAGACCTGGTGCTCGAGACGCATCCCGCTCCAGGCGCCGTCGGTCCAGTCGAATGCGTCCGCGTCGACGACCTGCGACGGTCCGTGCGGACCGAGCGGTTGAAAACGAGACGCCGGATCGGGGAATCTGTCGTCGCTCGCGTCAAGCCGGTAGCGGTACAGCGATCCAGGTCCGGCCGCGTCGACGAACGTCGAAAAGTAGCCGTCCGCTTCCCGCTCCATGGCGGTTTCGGACAGGCTGTCGCCGTTTTCGAGGACGACGTTCACGGCCTTGGCGTTGGGAGCCCAGACGCGGAAGTGAACGCCCACCCGTACTGCTGAGGCTTCAGCGCCGATCGGCAGGCGGCGCGCAACAGCGCTGGCGGATCGATCCATTGGCTCAGGTGCAAGCACAACTCATACCGCTACAGTAACATCGAGCTCAGCGGAACATCGCTTGCTTCTCTCGACGTGTATGCGCCCACCGGTCAGCACTTACCGCCTGCAGCTGCATGCGGACTTTACGTTCGCTGACGCGCAGGCGATCACAAGCTATCTCGACGCTCTGGGCGTGACCGACGTCTATGCGTCGCCGTTCCTGAAGGCGAGCCCAGGCAGCCTTCACGGCTACGACATCACCGACCACGGCCGTTTGAACCCTGAGATTGGTGACGAAGCCGCGCTTGATGCCTGGACCGCCGGCCTGGCGGAAAAGGGCCTGGGGCTCGTGCTCGACTTCGTGCCCAATCACATGGGCCTCGACCCGAGAACGAACGCCTGGTGGCGTAGCGTTCTCATGCACGGCCCGAGTTCGCAGTACGCCGGGTACTTCGACATCGACTGGCATCCGCTGACTCCCGAGCTCGATAACCGAGTGCTGCTGCCGATCCTGCAGGACGGTTACGGCGACACGCTCGAACGCGGCGACATCAAGCTCACGTTCGGAAACGGAGAATTCGGTATCCGCTACTTCGATCGAGAGCTGCCGCTCGATCCGAAATCGGTCGGCGTTCTCCTCGAGCGCGCGATCGCGGAAGCCGCCGACGGAAGCAGGCCCGAGCGGGTCCAGGACCTTCAGGTCATCATCGACATCATTGCCGGTCTGCCGGATTTCTCGAACGGCACCGCTGAAGAGCGTGAGCGCCGCTCTCGCATCAGCGCGCATGCCACCGAACAACTCGCCGCCCTCGTCTCTGCCGCGCCGGCGATTCGAGACCGGATCGACGATGTGGTAAAGGAATGGACGGGAACGGCCGGTGAGCCGCGGTCCTTCGACCGTCTGCACGACCTGCTCGAGCGACAGCCGTACCGCCTGGCCCACTGGCGGACAGCGTTCGACGAGATCAACTACCGCCGCTTCTTCGACGTCAACGACCTCGGCGGCCTGTGCATGGAAGACCGCCGCGTATTCGACGACGTGCATCGTCTCGTGCTGCACCTCGTGGCCCAGGGCCGGGTCACCGGTCTGCGCATCGACCATCCTGATGGGTTGTTCGACCCGGGCGAGTACTTCCGTCGTCTGCAGGAGGCGGCCCGGCAGGCGCTCGGGAAAACAGAATGGGCGTCCGAGGGGGCGCAGCCGCTCTATGTGGCGGCGGAGAAGATTCTGGCCGAGGGCGAAACGCTGCCCTCGGACTGGCCCGTTGCCGGCACGACCGGCTACGGCTTCATGAACATCGTCAACGGGCTCTTCGTCGAGACCGCCAAGCAGCGTGCAGTTCTCCGTGTCTATGAGCGCAGCGTCGGCCGGCCCGAGCCGTTCGACATCGAGCGGTATCGATCGAAGCGGCTGATCATGACCAGCTCGCTCGCCAGCGAGCTGACGGTGCTGACGCGGGCACTGAAGCAGATCGCGGCGTCCGACCGCGCGACGCGCGACTTCACGCTGACGGCGCTGCGCCGCGCGCTGATCGAAACCGTCGCGTGCCTGCCGATCTATCGAACCTACGTGACGCAGACGGGATTCTCGGCCGCGGATCGCGATGCCATCGACTTCGCCACCGACGAGGCCCGCCGGCGCAATCCGGTGATGCCCTCGTCTGCGTTTCACTTCCTGCGGAGTGTGTTGCTGGCCGAGCGCGAACGGGCGCCGGCGGAACAGGACGCCGACGCCTGGCTGACACCGCGGCGGGCATTCGCGATGAAGTTCCAGCAGTTCAGCGCGCCGGTCGAGGCGAAGGGCGTCGAAGACACCGCGTTCTACCGCTACGTGCCGCTGCTGTCATTGAACGAAGTGGGTGGCAACCCGGCGCGATTCGGCCGATCGGTCGAGGAGTTCCATGCCGGCAATCGCGTGCGGCTGGAGCGGATGCCGTTCGAGATGAACGCAACGTCCACTCACGATACGAAACGCGGTGAAGACGCGCGGGCGCGGATCGACGTCATCTCAGAGCTGCCACACGATTGGCGTCACGCCGTCGCGACGTGGACCCGCATGAACGCCAAGCGGCGGACGGTCGTCGAGCGCGAGCCGGCGCCCGACCGCAACGACGAGTACCTGTTCTATCAGTCGTTGCTCGGCGCGTGGCCGGCGGAGCTGGCCGATGCCCCGCTGCCGGCGGAAGCTCCGGCGGAGTTCGTGCAGCGCGCGCGGCGCTACATGCAGAAGGCGACGAAGGAGGCCAAGCGACTCACCAGCTGGCTGTCGCAGATGAGCGGTTATGACGAAGCGGTGCAGCGGTTCGTGGAGGGGACGCTCACCGGGCCTTCGGCGGCGGCGTTCCTCGCGCAGTTCGTGCCCTTTGCCCGTCGCGTCGCGGCGATTGGGATGATCAACTCGCTCGCTCAACTTGCGCTGAAGATTGCATCGCCGGGTGTGGCCGACATCTACCAGGGAAGCGAGCTGTGGAACCTCGCGCTTGCCGATCCGGACAACCGCCGGCCCGTCGACTTCGAGCATCGCCGTGCGGTTCTGGAAAACATCTGTCCGTGGATCGTCCGCACTGAGCAGGCAGCCGATGGCGAAGCGGTTGCGGGTCTGGCCGGTTACGTGAGCGAACTCATGCGCGAGTGGCCGGACGGACGTATCAAGCTGTTCGTCACCGCCTGCGGACTGCGGCTCCGGCGGCGGGAACACGAGCTCTTCAGGGGCGGCTCGTATGAACCGCTGTCCGCGAAGGGCGAGCGGTCGCCGAACCTCGTGGCGTTCATGCGTTCATCGCCGCGCGCGCGCCTGGTCACGATCGTGCCGAGGCTGCTCGGGCCGGCGCTGTGGGATCGGGCGTGGCCTCTCGATGCCCAGTTCTGGGCCGACACCGCGGTCACGCTGCCGCGTGAAACCCGAGATACGCACTTCAGAAATCTGCTGAGCGGGGAGATTGTTCAGATCCGATCCGGAGACGAGGCGCCCAGCATCGCCGCGAGCGATGTGTTTCGCGTCTCACCGGTTGGACTCTTCTTCGTAGCTCAGTAGCTCAGTCGCTCGGTAACTCAGTCTTCGTGGCCGCCCAGCGCATTTACGAAGCCTTTCGCACCATAGCTGACGCTGAACCGCGGAACATCGTTTCCCGCCGCGCTTCTGCCTTGCAGTGCTTCAGGGCGGCGCGCAGCGCTTCCTGGTGCCGCTGCCAGAAGCCAGAGAACGTGTCGTCGAGCGATCGGTCGGAGGCACGCGCCAGCGATGCGGCCGCGCTCAACGCGATCAGGCCGGCGCTGATCGTGAGCCAGCCAGTCATGAGCGTCCACGACTGCGCGAACCAACCGGTAGCCGCGACGAGCGAGAACCCAGCCGCCAGCAGCACGCACGCGGTAATGGCGAGCGAGTAAGAGACATTTGCCTGTCGAATCGCGTCACCAGCCTCCGCGAGCAGGTATCGGCACCCGAGCGCCCGATGCAACGCCTGCTCGATGGTCTTCGCCTGGTAGGCCATCAGACGCGTCTTTTCGTCGCGGCTCTCCGCGCCGGCATCGACCGGCGTGAACGCGACACTGGAGCCGGGCGGGATATTGCCTGGCGCGTAGTCATCGGTGCCGTGAGCGATCCGCTCGGCGACCGTCAGGTGGATCGACGGCCGGATCCCGTTGTCGTCGCAGTAACGCTTGATGTCGCGCAGTCCCCACCGGTAGAGCGCACCCCAGCCCGATCGCGGGTCGTAAATCAGGTCATCGACCGTCGCATGGCCACGGAAGAGATCGCGATCGGCCTGCTGCAGGCGAAGGCCGGACGATTCGGCGTGCGCGAGCATCCAATCCAGCGCGACGAGCGACATGCCCTGCTTCGGATAACCGCCGCCGACGTTCGAGTGCACGCCGGCGAACCACACCTGTTCGATGCGCGCGTCGGGCCCTTTCCAGAGCACTGGACTGAACGCCAGCCGGGGATCGTCGATGGACAACGCCTGACAGGCCTTCTTGACGTGATTTCCAAGTCGGCAGGCCGGGAACTTGAACTGGTAGATCAGCGAGTTGATGGCGTCGGCGAAGGCAAAGGGCAGTCCGACGGCGTCGACCGTGTCCCAGACGCCGATGAACTCGATCGGCACCTCGTCGTGGAGGGAATGCTCGCTCCTCAGGCGGTTCAGCGCTGTCTCGCTGTCCGGCCAGTCGAAGAGCCGGGCAAGGCGGTCGGTGAGGCGGCTGTGATAGTGCGCGCGATAGGCGGCATAGACGTCGTCCACTGCGTCACGCAGCTTGCGAGCTGTGTCGAATTCATTCCTCAGCACACCGCAGCGATCGATCATGCCGGCGAGCGTACGGACAGTGAAGGCGCCGCGGCTGAAGCCGAAGAGGAAGATGCGATCGCCGGGATCGTAGACGCGAACGAGCTCGCGGTACAGCTCTTTGACGTTGCGCTCGAGTCCATATCCGACGGCGCCTCCCGCGATACGCGCAATCGCATTTCCTCTCGTCCCCACGCCATCGTCGTAGAACGCCAACTGCGCGTCGTAAGCGAGGTTCGTTCTGTGCTCGTTGAGGTCGATGGCTTCGAACAGCTTGAAGACGTTCGTGCCGCGACCCTTGACGTCGCGATTTCCGGTTCCGTCCGAGCACAGGATGATGTTCTTCATGCCTCGTAGTGCAGTTTGGGCGTTCGGCGTAACACACACCAAGAAACTGCGTGCGAGTGAGTGGTGACGCGTTGGCAGATTCGTGCAGCCGCGTTGTACGCGCAGCACCTTGCCCTTCACGGCCGTGCTAAGAGCACGGCGTTTGCTCTCTCCACGGCGGAACCGGCGTTTTGGGCCGATTTTTTGGTCCGGGCGCTGTTTCAACCCCAGCAGAACCGTCAGTCGGCCGCCAGCTTCGTATCTGCCGGCCTGTTCGGGAACTGCAGAAGGATGCAGGGGAGGAGTCCGATGATTCGCCATGCCGCAGCCGTCGCGGTCGTCATGTGTCTGTGTTCCACGCCGCTCTACGCGCAGAGCACGGTGTTCACCGTCAGCGCCGCGTCAGCTGACGTCTACAAAGGGCCGAGCACCGGCAGCCCTGTGATCGGCCACACGCAGCGCGGCGCGTCGTTCGAGGTCACGCGCGAGTTGGGGAGCTGGGTGAAGATTGCGTGGCCGCAGGCGGCCGATGGCATCGGCTACCTGCACGTGACGATGGGATCGCTGGGGCACCCGGTGACGTACCCCGGCTCTGTCGCGTCAGGGCGGACGGAACCCCGATCGTCGTCGCCGCAGCCCAGCTCGCTGCGCGGCGGCAGCGCCCCGGCGCTGGAGCAGCCGACGCTGAAGCAACCGGTCTACGTGACCCCGGCGACGCATATGTTCGGCCTTGGCGGCCGGATGGGCGGCCCGGCGCTGGGATTCGGCGGCAGCGCGCGCGGCTGGCAGCACGACAAGTTCGGCATCCAGTTCGAGGTCTCTCACCACTCGCTCGACACCGCTGATGCCCTTAGCCGGGTGACGTCGCTCCAATTCGAGCCGAGCGCGTTGTATTCGTTGCCGAACACGATCAGCGACAGCCTATGGCTGCGGCCGTACGTCGGCTCGGGCATCAACTTCAATCATCAGACGTGGAAGCCCGGGCTGGGTCTGGGCTCGGTGTCGGCGAACAGCACCGGGTTCCGTGTCTTCGGTGGCAGCGAGATGACGCTGCCCAGCGTACCGCAGATTGCGATCGGCGCGGAGCTCGGCTACCACTGGACGGAGAACAGGTTCCCCGGCGCGGACTTCGGCGGGCTTGGGTTAGCAGTCTCGGCTCACTGGTACATGAAATAAGGTTCACGGGTTCACGGGTTCACGGGTTCACAGGTTCACGGTTCACGGGTTCACAAGGTTCACGGGTTCACTGGTTCTGCACCGGTGAACCTGTGAACCCTTGAACCTGTGAACCTAGTTCATCGCTCCTATCACCACCAACCCTACCGCCCCCGCCACGATCACGCCGATCGTCACCGCCAGCCACGTCGCATAAAACCTGTAACCAGGGTCGCTCTTCGACTGCGCGTATTGACGGGTGAGTCTGATCGCGAACGCGACGTTGGTCACGACGAAGAGTCCCGCGATCACTGCCAGGACAAACCAGATCGCTTGGACCGCATCGATTTGGCCCAGCCTGAGCGGTCCGGAGCGTTGCGCCGCATGGCCCGCGAAGGCGAGTGCTGCGGCGATCGAGGCCCAGACCAGGGCGAGGAAGTCCGGATCAACGCGAGCCTGCTCCTCCTCGGCGCGAAGTCGTCGCTCGCCAGTCAGCTCTCGGGCGACGGCTCTCGCGATGGCCTCAGATTCTGCGTCACCTCGCCCCCCCGCGCGGGCCCTGGACCGGGATTCGCCGACTTCGAACAACAGTGATAACAGCTGCCAAAGCATCGTCACTCACCTTTCTTGGTGGAGGAATGATACCGGCCACTTTTTGCCCACCTGAGAACTCATGCACCTGCGAACCCGTGAACCTGAGAACCCGTGAACCCGTGAACCTGTGAACCTGTGAACCCTGTTTCGCCGATTTCGCATATTGAGGCTCTGCTCTGGAGGCGTAGTTTTAAGGCGGAGCTCGCAGGCACCGGACGCGTCCGCGCTGGCCAGCGAGGGCGAGGAAGGGCGATGGCGTATCAGCGGCCAGCACAGGCTGGTGACCCGATGGCGCGGTTGTTTGCCGGCGTTGCGCTCGACGCCCAGCGTGAGATTGCTGCGGGATCCCGGCGGCGTATCCTCCGGCCGGGCCAGGTTCTCTTCCGCACGGGTGAACCGGCGTATCACCTGTTCGTCCTGCGGAAGGGACGCATCGAGTTCACGCGGATAGCGAGCAACGGGCGGGAAGTCGTCATCGGCATCCTCGGGCCGGGTGACATCTTCGGCCTCGGCAGTCTGCTGGATGGCATCCCTTACATTGGCACCGCCCAGGCGCTGGAGGCCGGGGAGGTGGGGGTCTGGAGGCGTGAGGTGATTAAGGGCTTTGCGGAGAAGTGTCCGCAGCTCTCTTTGAACGCCCTGCAGGAGGCGCTCCGATACGTCGCCCTTTTCATCGAGCGGCACGAGCGGCTCATCAGTAGCTCGGCCGAGCAGCGCCTGGCGCGGGCGCTGACACGGCTCGGGGTTCAGACAGGCGCTCCGGCTCAGCGCGGCGTGGAGGTCAGGGTCAAAAACGAGCAGCTGGCGTCACTTGCAGACGTCAGCCCGTTTACCGCCAGCCGCACGCTCAAACACTGGGTGCGTAGCGGCGCCATTACCAAGGGGCGAGGCGTCGTCAATATCATGACCCCCGAGAAGCTCATGCTTGGCTGAGTCAGGGACTCTTCTTGCCCGTCGTTGCTCCAGCGCAACGACTCGGCGCGCACGGCAAGCGATGCTGGCCTGTGCGCAACTCAACAGAGGGTCCATTACGAGTCGTGGTCGCAGACGACTGCGATCGGGTGCGGGAGGCGTTGGTCGGGGTTCTCGAGGCGAGCTGCGAGGTCGTCGCCGCAGTCTCAACCGGCCGGGATCTCGTGACCGCGACGTTGGATCTCAACCCCGATGTGGTCGTCAGCGACGTGTCCATGCCATTGCTAACCGGACCTGGAGCCTTGAAGCAGATCCGCCGCGCCGGCAATGAAGTCCCGTTCGTGCTGGTGACCGCCGGCGTCCTCAACGCGCCGGCCTGGCTCGGGTTCGGCGCCCAGGCGATCGTCGACAAGCGCGACCTGCACTGCGATCTCGTGTTCGCCGTACACGCTGCCGCTGCGGGCAGGATTTATCTGTCGCGGCACGCCTCCGCCGATCGCTGGTAGGACGCCTACGGGCACGGCTGAGCGAGGCCGTGGACCGACTTCTTGACGGACGATCCGGCGGACTCGCTAGAATCGCCTCATGCTGAAGAAAGTCCTCGCCGTCTTGTTCGTGGCGATAGCTGCGCCCGCCGCCGGTCAGGTCGACGCGCGGATGTTCCGCTATCCCGCAATTTCAGCCGACAAGATCGCGTTCGTCTACGCCGGTGACATCTGGCTGGTGCCGAAGGCCGGTGGCACGGCCGTGCGGCTGAGTTCCCCAGCCGGGGAGGAGTCATTCCCGCGCTTTTCACCGGATGGCACCAAGCTCGCCTTCACCGCCGATTACGACGGCAACGCCGACGTCTACGTCATGCCCGTTGCCGGCGGCGTCCCGACGCGGCTCACCTATCACCCGATGCCGGATCGGGTGGTCGGCTGGCATCCCGACGGCAAGCGCGTGCTCTTTGCCTCCGCACGCGAGAGCGGACGCCAGCGCTACAACCAGTTCTTCCTGGTCGGTCTCGACGGCGGGCTGCCGGAGAAGCTGCGGGTGCCGTACGGCGAGTTCGGCGCGTTCTCTCCCGATGGTGAACGCTTCGTGTACATGCCGATGTCGCAGGACTTCCGGAACTGGAAGCGTTACCGCGGCGGCTGGGCGCCAGACCTCTGGTTGTTCAACGTGAAAGACCTCGAATCCAAGAACCTCACCAGCAACCCGGCGAACGATGCGCAGCCAATGTGGCGTGGCAACACGCTCTATTTCATCTCCGACCGCGGCGAGGCCGAACGCAACAATCTCTGGGCGATGGACGTTGGCAGTGGCGCCGCCCGTCAGGTGACCCATTTCACTGACTTCGACTTGACCTTCCCCTCAATCGGTCCCGACGCGATCGTCTTCCTCGCTGGCGGACGCCTTTACACACTGAGCTTGCCGGGTGAAAAGGTCACCGAAGTCAAGGTCGGCATCGTCACGGATTCGACGATGATGCGGGCGCGATCGGCGAAAGCGGATGACCTCTTGAGCGCGGCGTCGGTTTCGCCAACCGGCCGCCGCGTGGCGTTCGAAGCGCGAGGCGACGTGGTCACCGTGCCAGCCGAACGCGGGGCGGTCGTCGACGTGACCCGCAGCTCGGGCGTGGCAGAGCGATATCCGCGCTGGTCGCCCGATGGAAAGACGCTCGCCTACTGGAGCGATCGCAGCGGCGAGTACGAGCTGACGCTGCTGCCGGCCGAGAGCGCCGGCGCCGAGCGCAAGGTGACGTCGCTCGGCCCGGGGTTCCGCTACGCACCCCGATGGGCGCCCGACAGCAAGAAGCTCGCCTTCATCGACCACGCGACCCGGATTCGCATTTACGACGACGCGACCGGCAAGGTGACGGAGGTGGACAAGAGCCCGGACTTTCTGCAGCACGATCAGCTGGAGTCGTTCCGCTTTCAGTGGTCGCCCGACTCACGCTGGCTGACCTACGCGCGGCCGTCGGCGTCGAGCAACAACGCGATCTTTCTCTTCGACACCAGAGACGGAAAGCTGCATCAAGCGACGAGCGGCTATCTGAACGACACGCAGCCGACGTTCGATCCCGGCGGCAACTATCTGTATTACGCGTCCGACCGTTCCTTTCAGCCGATTTACGGAACGTTCGACAACTCGTGGACGTACGCCAACCCGACGCAAATCATCGCCGTGCCGCTGCGGGCGGACGTGAAATCGCCGCTCGCCGCGCGCAACGACGCCGAGTTGGCCGCGCTCAACACCAGTGAAAACCCGAAGGACGACAAGAAGGACGACAAGAGCGGTGCCGCCGATCAGAAACCGCCCGACAAGCCGGCGCCGGCCAATGTCGACATCGACCTCGATCGGTTCGAAGCGCGGTCCGTCGTGCTGCCGCCCAAGGCGGGCTCGTATGCGGAACTGCAGGCGGTCATGGGCAAAGTGCTGTACCGCCGTGCACCACGCGCGGGGTCGGGCGACGAGAAGAGCCCGATTGTGTACTTCGATCTCGACGAGCGGGAAGAGAAGACCATCCTGGACGATGCCCGCGGGTTCGAGGTCACGACTGACGGCAAGAAGCTGCTCGCCTGGAACAAGGACAAGCAGCATGCCGTCGTCGAGGTCAAGGAGAAGCAGAACTTCGACAAGCCGATGACGCTGTCGGACATCGAGGTGCCCGTCGACCCGCCGGCCGAATGGCGGCAGATGTTTCTCGACACGTTCCGGTTCGAGCGCGACTTCTTCTACGACCCGACCATGCACGGCGTCGACTGGGCCGGGCTGAAAGAGCGCTACAACGGGCTGTTGAAGGACGCCGTCTCGCGCTGGGATGTCAACTGGGTCATCGGCGAGTTCGTCGGCGAGCTGAACGCATCGCACACCTACCACAGCGGCGGCGACGAGGAGCAGGGCGCCAAACAGTCCGTCGGCATGCTCGGCGTGGACTGGGAGTTCGCCAACGGCGCGTATCGGATCAAGAAGATCATCCGCGGCGGACCGTGGGACAGCGGTGTGCGGTCGCCGCTCGACGAGCCGGGTGTCAACGTCAAGGAAGGGGAATATGTGCTCGCCGTCAACGGCATGCCGGTCACGGCCGGCTCCGATCCGTGGGCCAGCTTCCAGGGCCTCA
>Ga0111539_10010013_pt1 | contig 11950 bp, 9 predicted proteins | sample RhiMethybrSRZTD1_FD_79667 | JGI IMG/M metagenome (GOLD analysis project Ga0111539, IMG submission 79667) | Populus rhizosphere microbial communities from Tennessee, USA - Rhizosphere MetaG P. TD hybrid SRZTD1 (version 2) (version 2) | ecosystem: Host-associated > Plants > Roots > Rhizosphere >...
CTGTTAATCCTGACCCTATTTTTACGCACTTTTCGGAAATACTATGAGAGAAATCCAGTTTAGGGAGGCCCTACGCGAGGCCTTAAATGAAGAAATGAGAAGGGATGCTAGCGTTGTGCTGATGGGGGAAGAGGTCGCAGAATACAATGGGGCCTACAAAGTCAGCCAGGGGATGCTGGACGAATTTGGTCCGGAACGGGTACTGGATACTCCCATTTCTGAATTGGGCTTTGCCGGTATTGGGGTGGGTGCCGCCATGAACGGACTTCGTCCAATTGTTGAGTTCATGACTTTCAACTTTTCCCTTGTAGCGATCGATCAGATCATCAATGGCGCCGCCAAGATCCTATCAATGTCAGGTGGACAATACAGTGCTCCGATTGTATTTCGTGGTCCTACCGGGAATGCAGGGCAATTAGGTGCACAGCATTCACAGAATTTTGAAAACTGGTACGCCAATACTCCTGGGTTGAAAGTTGTTGTTCCCTCCAATCCCTACGATGCAAAGGGTCTATTGAAAAGCTCCATTCGCGATAATGATCCTGTTATTTTTATGGAGTCGGAAGTGATGTATGGAGATAAAATGGAAGTACCCGCCGAAGAATATCTTATACCCCTCGGACTTGCTGACATCAAAAAAGCAGGTAACGATGTCACTATAGTCTCCTTTGGAAAGATCATGAAAGTAGCCCTGGCAGCAGCAGCAGAGTTAGAAAAAGAAAATATTTCCGCTGAGGTAATCGATCTGCGCACGGTACGCCCGATCGATTATGCAACCGTGGTGGAATCGGTCAAGAAAACAAATCGCCTCGTTATAGTTGAAGAGGCGTGGCCGCTATCGTCTATTGCGACAGAGATCACATACCATGTTCAGAAGCATGCCTTCGATTATTTGGATGCTCCTATACATCGCGTGAATAGTTTTGATGTACCTCTCCCCTATGCTCCTACGCTGATCGAAGCCATTCTGCCAAACGTAACGAAAACCATTCAGGCTGTTAAAGCTGTGATGTATCGGAACTAAAGGATCCCGATGCTTCTTGTATCTGTAAGATGTCGTCTGCAGGAATGCTCGCCGGTTCTTCGCGTGGCTTAGTGTTGTGCTGAAGTTGAACCAACCCGTTGGCAAAGATGATCATTAGTATTATCGGAAGGAGGTAGGCACCATACCTGAACTTTAGCCCTGCATGGCTATACGACCAGGACGTAAAGTCGACATACACTTTTGCTACGATCAGCAGCGTAGCACACAGGCATGCTCCAAGTATAAAATTTGAAACACCATTTGATAACTTTTCCTGTCTACGCAGATATTGCACTAACAAGACAATTAAAATCGAAATAGAGACTACAGTCCAAACCGTCAGAAGTGTTCGCGGAAATGAACGCAAGTAATGATACTTGTATATAATGAGCCCTATTTTTCCCAGGATATTGGGTTTTGACAAAAGCCAGCTATCGATCAGCATTAGCGTGACCAGTATCCAATAGAATGTCACTTTTCGGATCATGTCAGATAATTTTTGTTTGCGAAATAACAGTGACAAACAATTTAACTATTTCTTTGTGCGGTGAAGCGAAACAATCGATGACAGAAGATCAATTTCCACAAGCGTTCAAAAAACGCGAGCAAGTGCACCTTGGAGACGAGTGGCCTGATTTTGTAAACGCTCATCTTCAACCTTCCCCTGTCAGCATTCGCATAAACCCATACAAAGCCGCGCACGAAGCGTTAAAACCTTCAATTCCCTGGACACAATACGGTTGTTACCTAACCGACAGACCGTCCTTTACACTCGATCCCACGTTTCATGCCGGTAAGTATTACGTGCAGGAAGCAAGTTCAATGTTTCTGGAACAAGCTTTTACCCAAGCGACCAACGGAGCGATGCGTTTAAACGTCCTGGACTTATGCGCTGCACCAGGAGGTAAATCAACGCACCTGTTAAGTTTGATGGATCAAAATAGTTTGCTGGTGTCGAATGAGGTCATTCAGTCACGGTCGGCGATCCTTTCGGAAAACCTGCAGAAGTGGGGACACAGCAATGTCGTCGTTACGAACAATGACCCGAGAGATTTTCAGAGACTTCCAGGTTTTTTTGACGTCATTGTTGTTGATGCACCTTGTTCGGGTGAAGGACTTTTTCGCAAGGATCCTGACGCAGTAAAGGAATGGTCAGAAGACGCAGTTGCCCTGTGTAGCAAACGTCAGCGAAGAATTTTGAGTGATGTTTGGCCAGCATTAAAGACTGGTGGTATTTTAATTTATTCTACCTGTACCTACAATTCACAGGAGAATGAAGAGAATTTGAAGTGGCTGCAACAAGAATATGGGGTGGAATCCATTCCACTTATCCTAAATAAGGAATGGGAAATTATTACCGTAAAAGATAATTCGTTTACGGGTTATCGATTTTTTCCACATCGCGTACAGGGAGAGGGTTTCTTCCTTACAGCACTGCGAAAAACAGACCATCAAGGCGAGGGCAAGTTAAATTCAAGAACTTCATTCACACAGGCTTCAAAAAAAATAAAAGATCAGCTTTCGGAGTGGACATCAGACTCCGATCAAAAAACATTTATAATTAGAAACGATCGAATTCAATTTTTTCCCGAAAGCAAGGGTCGGGAAATCGAATCACTGGTGAAAAATTTACGCGTAGTTTCAGCTGGTACATACATAGCAACTGTCAAGCACGACAAATTGATCCCAGAACATAGCTTTGGCTTATCCTTATCGTTGCATCGCGATTTTTTCAGAACTTTTTCATTGGAAAAAGAAGAAGCCCTTCAATACCTGAGGAAGGACGCTATATCCTTACCGCTCGATCAAAAAGGATTTGCGCTGGTCACATTCGAAAATATTCCACTAGGCTGGGTAAACGTATTAGACAGCCGCATTAATAATCTATATCCTTCAGAATGGAGAATTAGAATGCGTTAAAAAGTTAAAGTTTGAGGCTGTGCACTTTGGACGTGAATATTCGTCGAACATTTAGATGAGCCTTCATACCTAAAATTCAACAAACATTCTTTTTTAATGCCTTGGAAGACACGCACACAACCTCAAACTTCAAACCTCGAACTTCGAACCCCCCAACACTCAACCTCGAACCACAAACTTCGAACCTCGAACTAAAGACTTCGAACATCGAACTAAAGGAGGAATGGCCGACTGAATGTTTTCAATCGGCTCATTCCGGACCAACCCCTCAATTTTTCAATTCTTACCAATTGAATACACTATCTACGAGGTGTCCTTTCCGCCCGGATTTCGAGCTGTTAAAAAAATTCAGTATTAAATCCGATTTACTTATTTTTGGACCCCGTAAGACGTTATCCGTTATAAGTTAGCCGTAGGCGCCAGCCCAAAACGGAGCAGATAATGATTCACGGAAACGGATTATAGAAAACGATTTAAATCATGTTATCAACGAAATACAACCCCTCAGAAGTAGAGAGCAAGTGGTACAGCTACTGGATGAAAAAGGGGTTCTTCCATTCCGAGCCCAATTCCAAAAAGGAGCCGTATTGTATTGTCATTCCTCCGCCGAACGTAACTGGCGTGCTTCATATGGGGCACATGCTAAACAATACCATTCAGGATATACTGATCCGAAAGGCAAGGATGGAAGGAAAAGAAGCCTGCTGGATACCTGGAACAGACCATGCTTCCATCGCGACCGAAGCGAAGGTTGTGGCTATGTTACGGGAACGCGGAATCAAAAAATCGGATATCACCCGTGACGAATTTTTAAAGTACGCCTGGGAGTGGAAAGAAAAGTACGGAGGAATTATCCTGGAACAATTGAAAAAACTGGGAGCATCCTGTGATTGGGATCGCACTAAGTTTACGATGGACCCTGATTACTACGAAGCAGTCATCGATGTCTTTATTGACCTATACGAAAAAGGCAATATTTATCGCGGCATGCGAATGGTGAATTGGGATCCCGTAGGAAAGACTGCCCTTTCTGATGATGAAGTAATACATAAGGATGTTCAATCCAAATTATATTATATCAATTACGCAATCGAAGGAAGTAATGAATTCATCACCATTGCAACGGTACGGCCAGAGACCATCATGGCGGATACGGCGATATGTGTAAATCCCGCTGATGAACGTTACAAACATCTTAAAGGAAAAAAAGCAATCATCCCATTGATCAGCCGGGCTATTCCCATCATTGAAGACGACTACGTCGCGATGGACTTCGGTACGGGATGCCTGAAGGTAACACCGGCGCACGATATGAATGACTATGAGCTGGGCAGAAAGCATCAGCTTGAGGTGGTTGATATTTTAAACGAGGATGGAACGTTGAATGCCAAAGCGAAAATTCTCGTTGGCGAAGACCGCTTTATCGCCCGCAAAAAAATTGCAAAGCTTCTCGAAGAAAATAATCAGCTTGGAAAAGTTGAAGATTATAAAAGCAGCGTTGGATTTTCAGAACGTACCGATGCCGTTATCGAGCCGCGGCTCTCGCTACAATGGTTTCTGAAAATGAAACAGATAAGCCAGCCAGCATTGGAGCACGTGATGAACGATGACATTCAACTCATCCCACCCAAGTTTAAAAACACTTACAGCCATTGGATGGAGAATGTTCGCGACTGGTGTATTTCCAGGCAGCTTTGGTGGGGCCATCGCATTCCTGCATGGTATGACAGTGAAGGATCTTATGTTGTAGCAAAGACCGAAGAAGAAGCACTGAAAAAGTTCAGCGCTCAAAATCCATCATTCAAAACGCAAAGACTAAAACAGGATCCCGATGTTTTGGATACGTGGTTCTCCAGTTGGTTATGGCCGATCGCAGTATTTGACACAACGGTATTTAAAGATCCGGCAAACAAGGGCAACCGGGATCTCAATTACTATAACCCGACCAATGACTTGGTTACGGCACCAGAGATACTTTTCTTTTGGGTAGCCCGCATGATCATTTCAGGTTATGAATATCGCGGTAAGATGCCTTTCAAAAATGTCTATCTGACAGGCATTGTTCGTGACAAACTTGGAAGAAAGATGTCGAAGTCGCTGGGCAATTCACCGAACCCGCTGGACCTCATTGCAAACTTTGGAGCGGACGCCGTTCGCGCCGGAATGCTTTTTAGCTCCCCTGCAGGAAATGACTTATTGTATGATGAAAAGTTGATCGAGCAAGGGCGAAACTTTGCGAACAAGATTTGGAATGCTTTCCGATTAGTGAAAGGCTGGAGCGTAGATTCTTCCATTCCCGTACCCGAAGAAAATTCGCTGGCTGCTACGTGGTTTCAATCCAAAATGGATGATTCTCTGAATGCTCTTAGTGATGATTTTTCAAAATTCAGAATGTCCGCAGCGTTGCTCACGATATATAAACTTATCTGGGATGACTTCTGCTCGTGGTACCTCGAAATGATCAAACCGGAATTTGGAAAACCAATCGATGCTGTCACTTATTCCAAGACCATAGAATTCTTTGAGACTCTATTGAAAGCGCTTCATCCGTTTATGCCTTTTATTACGGAAGAGCTGTGGCACGAATTGAAAGAAAGAAAAGACAACTGCATCATCGTTTCTTCATGGCCTAAACCTCAGGCAACGAATGAGCCTATCTTAAGCGAAGGAGCCATTGCATTTGACATCATTACCGAGGTAAGAAATACCCGGAACGCAAAAGGAATCTCACCAAAGGAATCTCTGAAGCTCGCCGTCAAATCAGGAGGGGAAGAATTGATAAGGTCATTTTGGCCCATCATTAAAAAACTTTCCAACATCATTGAGGTATCTTCAACAAAAGATAAAATCAGCAATGCGACAAGCTTCGTAGTTAAATCGACAGAATTTTTCATTCCTATAGAAGGTAAAATCGACGCAGCAAAGGAACGGGAGACCATCCTTAAAGACCTGGAATATCACAGAGGGTTTATGGCTTCGGTGGACAAAAAATTGTCCAATGAAAAATTTGTTAACAGCGCGCCCCCTCACGTGATTGAATTGGAGAGAAAGAAAAAAGCAGATGCTGAGATGAAAATCAAAGCGCTGGAAGAAAGCCTCGCAAGGATTTAATGGTGGACTTTCGGGAATTTGCCCGCGCTTCAGCTCGTGGGTAATTGACAGAAGCCACCATCCAAGATTTATGGATATTAGTTATTGACGAGCGAATTATAGTGCTCAAAGATTATTTTGAGCTGATCTCCTTTTGCAATGGAAAGATCATTTTCTTTTATGAACACTTCCATTGCTTCAGATTTATCTCCGAACAAAGCAATGATCTTCTTTTTGGAAGAAGGAAGCTCAATTACCTGTTTGTCTTTTAGCGTGTAGAATTCACTTTTTTTTAGGATTTTATCGTCCTGGCTACCCACATTGAATTGAATATTATAGTCAGCTTTTTTTATATCGATTTCGGTTTTTTTGAGTAAAGGGAGCGACCCTTCGATGAGTACTTGAAAAAAGCCTTTATAGGGGACGTTGCTTTCATCTTTGAAGTCCTTAGCGTTCACAAAATAGTCAGGCGCTTTCGTAACGGAATCCACCCAAACAAAACTCTTTATTTTAATGCCCTTCAAGACCTTGATACCTTTTTTTGATTTTACCTCCACTTCATCTGTCATAATATCATAACGAATGGGAAATCCCTCAATTAATTTCTCGTCTTCATATAACAAGATCGAGGAGTTCTTCCAATGCGTGTCCAGATAAGTATTACCTATGGTCTTACTTTCAGGCAGCGGAATACCATACAACATATCGGCGCTGCCAAAATCCCTTGACTCCTTTAACCGATCGATGGTATTCGAAGCTCGAACATTTGGAGGCACAACAGCTTGTGCATAACATTTACAAGCAAAAACCAAAACGACTAAGATCCCAACTAAATTTTTCATAAGGCTCAAAACATTCCATACGAAAATTTAGCAAGTGTAAGCCTTGGGAGCAATCCCCCTTCTTACGTGTAATTAAATCGGTGATGGGGATGGCAGAGGAAGGTCAAATTCGTGCAGCCATCAAAAGTTCAATATTTTTGTGCTTCAATCCGAATTTGCGGGCGACATGCTCATTAGTTAACCCACCTTTGTAGGTGTAAACTCCCTTCATAAACCACTTGTGGGAAAAAATCATGGCCTCTACGCCGCCTTCTTCAGCAGCGCGCAAAATAGTTGGCGTAAAAATATTGCTCAACGCATTGGCTGCTGTATGCGCAACCCGCGACGCGACATTTGGAACACAATAGTGTATGACTCCGTGGCGCCTGAAAACAGGCTTGCTTAACGTGGTAATTTCAGACGTTTCCACACATCCTCCCTGATCGATACTCAAATCGATGATGAGCGAGTCCGGCTTCATTTGGGTGACCATTTCCTCAGTAATAACATGTCGCGCTTTGCCTTTTTCGGCCCGCAGGGCACCAATCACAACATCCGCCGTCTTCAGGGTATCACCCAAAGTAATCGTATCTATCGTCGAAGTATAAATTTGTTGACCCAACAAATGTTTGATACGCCTGAGCTTGTAAAGATGATTGTCATAGACCTCCACATGAGCGCCGAGACCCAACGCGGCGCGCGCGGCGTATTCCGCCACTGTACCTGCTCCGATGATTACTACCTTGGTGGGCGGAACACCGGTTATTCCTCCGAGAATTACGCCCTTGCCATTATTAGCCGTGCTTAGATATTCGGAAGCGATCAGCAATACCGAGCTTCCCGCTATTTCGCTCATGGCCCTGATGATGGGCATACCCCCTACTTTATCTTCAATAAATTCATACGCCAATGCAATGATCTTTTTTTTAAGCATAGCTTGCAACGATTCCACTTTCAGTTGTCCGATCTGGAGGGCGGAGATCAACGTTTGCCCTGGATGCATGAGCTCTATTTCTTCCAACGTCGGAGGCTCAATCTTTAAAATGACATCGGCCTTGTATAGCTCCTGCGGCGAGTAGACAATTTTTGCACCGGCATCGCTAAAATCTTTATCGGAAAATTTCGAACCTAAGCCGGCTTTTGCTTCAACCCAGATTTCGTTTCCGTTGTTTACCAGGATGGCTACTGCATCGGGAGTAAGGCTAATTCGGTTTTCCTGAAGCGATATTTCCCTGGGCAATCCGATAAAAAAAGAATGCTTTTCTCTTTTTACTTCCATCAATTTTTCCTGGGGATGCAGGCTGGCTTTGGCTAATGCCTCAAATCCTGTTTTCTTTTTTTCCGTCATGGACAGCGAAGGCTATGATTCGTTTAGTGTCAGTTTCAACTTGAATGTTTACTTCAGCATATTGCAAAGGAATGAGCGATGGAATTTTTTCAGGCCACTCGATAAAACAGGGACACCCTGAATAAAAATATTCTTCCGTTCCAATGTCTATTGCTTCAACTTCATCCTTAATTCTATAAAAATCAAAATGATAAACTTTTTTTTTATCAATAGTTTGATATTCGTTTACGATTGAAAAAGTCGGGCTGCTCATCGCCTCCTTCACACCCAAAGCTTTACAGATGATCTTGATCAAGGTAGTCTTTCCCGAGCCCATTTCACCTCTAAAAAGCCATACCGTAATGGTATTTAGTTTTCCGACAATCTCCTGCGCCAATAACTCCAGATCCGATACCGTAACTGACCGAAACACGCCATCCTCACGGGTCATCACACGTTTTTCGAATTTAAGAAAATAATGGGAATGATCATCTCTTCCATACTCACACCACCATGCTGGAAAGTGTCCTTGTAGAAGTTTACATAGTAGTTATAGTTATTGGGATAGGCAAAGAACTGGTCCTCGATTGCAAAAACATACGATGATGAAACATTGAGTTTAGGTAAAAATAAACGCTCTGGCTTTTGAACCTGCATAACCTTATCGCCCTCATATCCCAGGTTTTTTCCTTGTTTATAGCGGAGATTCGAGTTTACCGAACGATCACCAATGATTTTAAACGGTCGCTTTACCCGGATAGTGCCGTGATCCGTTGTAATGACAACCTTGACATCCTTTTCCGCTATTTTTTTCAAAATATCAATCAACGGTGAATGGAGAAACCATGATTTCGTAATGGAACGGTATGCCGACTCATCCGGCGCTAGTTCCCGTACCATAGCCATGTCGGTACGGGCATGCGAAAGCATATCGACAAAGTTGTAGACAATTACATTTAAGTCGTTCTGAAAAAGATTATTTACCGTATCAACCAGATTTCTCCCCTCCTCCAGGTTCTTAATTTTATGATACGACATCTTAACATTCAAATTATTTCTGCGAAGTTGCTTCGCGAGGAATTCATCCTCGAAATTATTTTTCCCTTCATCCTCGTCTTCACCAACCCAAAGCGTTGGATTGGTTTTCGCCATTTCTGAGGGAAGCTGGCCTGAGAAAATCGCATTCCGGGCATACGCTGTCGTTGTCGGTAGAATAGAGTAATAGGTATCTTCTTTTTCAACCGTAAAATAATCCGATAACTCGGGCTCAATAACCTTCCATTGATCGTAGCGAAGGTTGTCGATCAAAATCACGAACACCGGCTTTTTCCCCAACTCCGGAAAAACCTTTCGCTTCATTATCTGATGGGAGAGCAGGGGTTTGTCAGACTTTGGATCATTAAGCCATGAATCATAATTACGGATGATAAACTTTGCGAAATTGGCGTTGGCCTCGGTCTTCTGCATATCCAATACGTCACTCATTTCCTGGTTGTCGGCATGATCCATCTGCAATTCCCAAAAGCAAAGCTTTTTATATATATCTGCCCACTGCTCATGATTCATGACGTCTTGAAACGCCATGCTGATCTTTCTGAATTCCTGCTGGTAATTGAGGTTCGTCTTTTCAATAACCAATCGCTGGCTATCCAATATTTTCTTAACCGATAATAAAATTTGTCGAGGATTGAGTGGCTTGATCAGATAGTCGGCGATCTTCGAACCAATCGCCTCCTCCATGATATGTTCTTCCTCGTTTTTTGTGATCATGACTACTGGCAGATTGGGCTTATTGTTTTTGATTTGCGTCAACGCTTCAAGACCCGACATACCCGGCATATTTTCATCCAGGAATACAACATCGTAGTGCTTCTCATCACTTTTCTCTACTGCCTCCGTCCCATTGTTTACGGGGGTTATGTCGTAGCCCCGCTGTTCAAGAAAAATAATATGGGGCTTTAGCAAATCAATCTCATCGTCTGCCCACAAAATGCTATATCTTTGCATGGTTGAAATTTTTACCAATTTAACCATTAATCTCTATCCATTGTTGTAATCCGGATGAGGAACTTAGCTACGGATGATTAAAAAGAAGATTATTAATGATCCCGTCTACGGATTTATCACCATCCCGAGTGAACTTGTTTACGAAATTATCTCACACCCCTACTTTCAGCGCCTTCGCCACATCAAACAACTGGGTTTAACCCAATATGTTTACCCAGGGGCTTTGCATACGCGCTTTCAGCATGCATTGGGTGCCATGCATTTAATGGGCAAAGTGCTCGATAATCTGCGCCTAAAAGGCGTAGAAATTTCCAATGAAGAATACGAAGCGATGCAAATCTCGATCTTGCTTCATGATATCGGACACGGACCTTTCTCCCACACTTTGGAAAATGTATTGTTGTCGGGCATAAAACATGAAAGCTTGTCCTACCTTTTTATTGACAAGCTTAACGAACAATTGAACAATTCCCTTCATCTTACGCTCCAGATTTTCCGAAACAGCTACAAACGGAAATTCTTCCATCAGCTTATCTCCAGCCAATTAGATATTGACCGGCTTGATTATCTGAGACGCGATTGTTTTTTTACAGGTGTCCAGGAAGGTACGATCGGAGTGGATCGTATCATCGCCATGCTAACGGTGCATCGCGACCAGCTGGTAGTCGAAGAAAAGGGAATTTATAGCATCGAAAATTTTCTTAATGCCAGAAGGTTAATGTACTGGCAAGTCTACCTGCATAAAACTTCCGTAAGTGCCGAACGAATGCTGGTGAATATTATCAGGAGGGCTCAGGCTTTGGTGCGTGCAGACGAAGCGTTGCCTGCCAGCGAAGCGTTATGTCTATTCCTGGAAAAAAATTTAACGCTACATGATTTCAAAGAAAACGACAAACTTTTGGAAAACTTTGGATGTCTGGATGACAATGACATCTGGGGAGCTTTGAAAAGCTGGCAAAATCATAGTGACAACATACTCTCCTTGTTATCAAAGATGTTGCTGGAACGAAAACTCTTCAAGGTAAGGCTTAGCGTTGACCCGATTAAGAAAGCCGATATCGAAAACATACGGGATTCAATCACAAAAACATATAACACGTTAAGATCAGAAACCGCGTATCTTTTTTCTCACGGGGTAGTCTCCAACGAAGCTTATGCAGAAGGACATCACATAAATATCCTGATGCGAAGTGGCGAATTACTTGATATTGCCCAGGCTTCCGACCTTCCAAACATTAAGGCCATCAGCAAAATCGTCAAAAAAAACTATCTCTGCTGGCCTAAAAATGTATCTTTGTTAAATTCATAAGTATGTTATTGGTAATTTGTAATCCTTAAGGATTGGTCTTATGATCTGATAACAATAATCTTTAATGACACATTAGATATGGAATTTAGCGTCAATCAAATAGCTGTCATGTTGAGTGGGGAGGTAAAGGGGGACGGCAATGAAAAAATAAAAATGCTTGCCAAAATTCAAGATGCTAAAAAAGGGCAGATCGCCTTTTTATCTAATCCTAAGTATGAACAATTCATTTATTCGACCCAGGCGACTGCAGTTATCGTAAAAAGAGACTTTATACCCCGGAAAGAAATATCCGCCACGCTCATTCTGGTCGATGACCCGTACACCAGCTTTACCCGGTTGCTGGAAGAATATCACAAGCTTATTAGCTTTCAAAAAACAGGCGTCGAAGAGCCTAGTTTCATGCATGAAACAGCGGCGGTGGGGAAAAACATTTACCGCGGGGCATTCTCATA
>Ga0111539_10010015_pt1 | contig 11948 bp, 11 predicted proteins | sample RhiMethybrSRZTD1_FD_79667 | JGI IMG/M metagenome (GOLD analysis project Ga0111539, IMG submission 79667) | Populus rhizosphere microbial communities from Tennessee, USA - Rhizosphere MetaG P. TD hybrid SRZTD1 (version 2) (version 2) | ecosystem: Host-associated > Plants > Roots > Rhizosphere >...
GGTCTATTACAACAGCGCCTGCCCCGTGTGCAACGCCGGCATCCAGTACCAGCAACATAGGCTCGGCGCGACGAACGACGACGTCGAGTGGATCGACGTTCACAAGCACAACGATGCCGCGTGCGAGGTGAATCCCGATCTCGAGTTCGTGCGCGAGCGGCTGCACGTCGTCGACGAGGCCGGGGGCACGCACGTCGGCGCCGATGCTTTCGCCGAGCTCTGGAGCAAGACGCCGGGGCAGAACGCGTGGGCGCGCATCGTCCGCGCTCCCGGAATTCGTCCGCTGTCGCGATGGCTCTACAACGGCTTCGCTGCGCTCCTCTATCGGTGGAACCGCATCAATCGGCGGTGGTAGCGCGAGCGCAGGTCGATCGCGTCAGCGCGGCACAACGTTGGTTCACACGCGACACGCGACGCACCGCGAGCGCGCATTTTTAGGCTCGTCGCCGGCACTCATGACCCGCACTACCGCGGTGCAAGAACGCTGAACTTTAGGCGCGGCGCGCTCGAGAGCGCCCCCTCGTTCGCGTGTCGTTTCTGATTTGGAAGTAGGCACGGAGCTTGCAAAAAGCTGCGCCGAGTGCAGGGAGCATTCACGATGGATTCAACTTTAAGCGCATTGGCGGACCATCCCCCGTTGTCGGTTCCGCTGAGGGCGACCCCCTTGAGCATCCAAGAAATCATCCGCCGCCACCACGGCGCGTTGATCAAGTTCCTGCGACGGCGGTTGAGCATCGCCGAAGACGCCGAAGACGTCGCGCAGGAAGCGTACATACGAATGATGCGCTACGAAGGATCGAGCGAGCTCAACTCACCGTCGGCGATGCTGTTTCGCATCGCCGTCAACGTAGCCAACGATCACGGACGCGCCGCCGTCGCGCGCCACCACAAGCGCCATTCGCAGATCGACGACGTCGAGCTGACCTCGGAGCTACCTTCGCCCGAGCGCGATGTTCTCGCAAGCCAGACGCTCGATCTCCTGCTCGAAACAATCGAGCAGCTGCCGCCGAAGTGTAAGCAGGTGTTCCTGCTGAGCCGAGCGAGCGACATGACGTACCCCGAGATCGCGGCCCACTGCGGCATCTCCGTGAAGATGGTCGAGAAGCACATCAGCCGCGCCATCGCGGCATGCCTCGAAAAGGTAGGGAGTTCCGTGTAGCTTACGTCTTCGTGGGCGTGGATAACGCGGAAGAACGTTTGGCCCAGCTAGCGGCGCGCTGGTACGCGCGCTTGCGCGCGCCAGATTGCACCATTCAGGAGCATGCCGACTTCGAAGCGTGGCGCGCGAGCGACCCGCGCAATGCGGCCGCGTACGCCGCCGCCGAGCGCATGAACGACGCACTGGCGAAGCTCGCCATGGCGGACCCGCGGCTAAAGGCCATGGTCGATCAGGCTGCGAGCTCCGGCGCCACGCTTCCGGACGACGAGGCCGAGGAGCCGCCGGACGGCAAGCCGCCGCCGCTGACGATCACAGCCGCGCCGGCGCGGGCCATGAGACCGCGCCGAATCGGGCGGCGGGTCGCGTACGCCGCGAGCATCTTGGTCGCCGCCGCATCCGTCTTGGCGTTGTTGGCCTTCGGCGAGCCCGACCTCACGGAAGCGGTGGACGGCTACCGCTACGCCCACGCAAACCCCATCGTTCGATACGGCTCGGGAGCCACACGCCGTGCCGTCACGCTCGACGACGGCACGCGCGTCTACCTCGACGTAGCCAGCATCATCGAGGTTCGCTTCGACGCAACGCGCCGCGACGTGACGCTGGTTCAGGGTCGTGCGCTGTTCGACGCGGCCCACGACTCGACGCGTCCGTTCGTCGTCACAGTCGGCACGGACCGTGTCACGGCGCTCGGCACCGTATTTCAAGTCGACCGCGAGCCGTCCGAGGTCGTTGTAACGCTCGCGCAAGGCTCGGTCACGGTGACGAGCCAGGAGGGTGACGGCAAGGTTCAGCTGGCGCCCGGGGAGGAATTGCGCTCGTCCGCCGGCAGCACGCGCTGGTCGAAGCGCAGCGTCGATGCCCAATCCGCGACGAGCTGGTCGCTCGGCAAGCACATCTTCCGCGAGCAGCGCCTCGGCGATGCGGTCCGGGAGATCAACCGCTACGCCGACAAGAGAGTGCGGTTGGCAGACCCACGTCTCGACGACCTCATCGTCAACGGCGAGTTCACCACGGGCGACAGCGAGTCGATCGTCGACGCACTCGCGGTTGCACTGCCCGTGCGCGTCGTCACGACGCGCACCGAGCTCGTGCTGTATTGGAAGCTCGAAGCCGTCGACGGCACGCAGCTCTAGCCGCCTTCTTCCTGTCCCCCGATCGTCCCGCCGCCTCGCCCGAGCTCAGGTAGGGTGCGCGGGGGAAGCCCTCGTCTAGAACGACATGAGCATACGCGCGGCCGGACGCTGCCGGCTCTTTTCCTTATGCCGGCCCCTGCTCGTGACCGTCAGCGCGATCTCCATCGCGCTGCTCGCAGGCTGCGAGCAGTCCGGCTTCACGGCGGCCGCGGCTACGGGCCACGCGCGCGGAGAGTTCCATCTCGTCGAGGCGCGGATCGAGGACATCCACGCGGCCATTCTCGCCCACGAGCTGACAACCACCGAGCTCGTGAAGCTCTACCTCGCGCGCATCAAGGCCTACAACGGTGCGTGCGTCGAGGAGCCCGAGGGAATCTTAGGGCCCATCAAGACGATCGCGAATGCCGGACAGATCAACGCGCTGCAGACGCTGAACCTGCGTCCGACGGCGCGCGCGACTTGGGGCTTCGACGAGCGGAAGTCTCGCAGCATGACCGATGTCGCCGACGAGGATCCTTCGATACCCGATGCGCTCGAGGTCGCAGCCGACCTCGACGCCAAGTTCGCTGCCACGGGCAAGCTCGTCGGACCGCTGCACGGGATCGTGTTCGCGCTCATGGATCAGTACGACACGTACGATATGCGGAGCACGGCGGGCGCTGACGCGCACTACGACAACGACCGCGCGCCGGACGATGCGACGTTCGTCGCGCGCCTCAGAGCCGCCGGCGCCATCATCCTCGGCAAAGCCAACCTCGGCGAATACGCGTCGGCCATCCCGCGCAGCTCCTTCGGCGGCACGTTCTGCAATCCGTACGACACGGAGCGAAGCCCCATGGGCTCGAGCTCCGGGTCGGGCGTCGCTGCGAATCTCGTGACGTGCGCGATCGCCGAAGAGACGGGCTCCTCGATCCGCAATCCGGCGCGCGCCGCAAGCGCCGTCGGCATCTCTCCGACGCAGGAGCTCGTGAGCCGCGACGGCATGATCCAGGCCGGCATCAACAACCGCGTCGGGCCGATCTGCCGCACGGTCGAGGACGTAGCTCGCGTGCTGCAGGTCATCGCGGGCTACGATCCCAAGGACGAGCTCACGGTCTTCAGCGTCGGCCGCTTGCCGCCGCAGCCGTACGACGCATACGCGCGCGAGCTGCAGCTCGACGGGCTCACGATCGGCGTCGTGCGCGAGTACATGGACAAGAGCCTCTTCACGGAGATGGATCGCGAGACGATCGACATCGTCGATCGCGCCGTCAGCGACGTCGCCGCGCTCGGCGCGCGGATCGTCGATCCCGGCCCGAGCGGCTCCCTGTTCGGCGACTGCGTGCACCGTTATGGCCCACAGCTCTACAACGAGCTGTTCACGCGGCAATACCCCATGCTCTTTCCCGTCGACGCGGCCGGCAAGGCGACGTCGGACCACCTCGCGACGCTCGTCGCGATGGCGGAGGATCGCACGCTCGTGCCCGAGGCGTTGACGCTGCGGACACTGCCCGACGGCGCGGCGACCGGCGAGAGCCGCTACATGATGAACCGTTACCTCGCGGAGCGCGGCGACGCCGAGATCCGCAGCAACTCCGATCTCGTCGCGAAATCGAGCTTCCACGACGACCCGCAGTTCCCCGATCGCCGAGCGGCGCGCGAGCGCCAAGAGCAAACCATTGAGCTCGACATGTCGGAGCGCATGGCGCGCCGCTTCGCGGTGCAGCAGCTCGTGCTACAGTGCATGTCACTCATGGACGTCGACGCGCTGATGTATCCCACGAGCAACTTGCCGCCGCCGAAGCTCGGCGCGCCGGGCGAGCCGGCAGTCAACGGCCGCGGTAATTCGTGGAGCATGCTTGGCCGCGAAGGCTTTCCGGCGATGACGGTGCCGGCCGGTTTCACGACGATCGTCTACGACCGCGTTCGCGATCCCGGCGCGCCGATCCGCGCCGCCGGCGGCGACGACTCGGCGACCACGGAGGGCACGCACGTCGTCGGACCCACACGGGCCGAGTTGCCGGTCGGCATCGACTTCGTCGCGCCGCCGTTCGGCGAGCCGACACTGCTGCGAATCGGATCCGCCTTCGAAGCCGCGACGAAGCACCGCCACCCGCCGCGGAGCTTCGGGCCGCTGCGCGGAGAGCCATAGGAGCGTGCGAGCGGCTGTCGTCGTTCTCTTCATGCTGCTCGCGGCTTGCATGTCGGGCGAGACGCGGCCTTCGAAGCCACTTCCACAGAGCGTCGCGCCCGAGGGCGTCGAGTTTGGGCTCTATCGTGCCCCCGAGCTTCCCGCGCACCTGCGCACCAACGGCGGGTCCGGTTACAGCGTCGTCGCCGTGACGGTCGGACCCGGCGGGCGCGTCATTGACGCCGTCGGCATCGAAGCCAGCGACCAAGCCTGCATCGACGCCGTTCTCGCCGTTGCGCCCACTTGGGTGTTCGCTCCGGTCAAAAACCCGCCGACTGAGCCGCGCCGCGAAATCCTCCACTACCGCTTTAGCTCTAGCAGCGTCGTCAACGTGTTGTCCGGCCCCGAGGCCGCTATCCCCGGAACCTCGGGCGACGTTGCAGAGATCCGCACGGTGCGCTGGAGCGACATGAATCCCCCACCGGAGCGCCTCCCCGCCCAGATCGACGACGCACCACCGGCGCGCATCAGGGGCACGGCCGAGATCAACTTCATCATCGACGAGACGGGCCGTGTACGCGTACCGGCAATCGTCGAAGCCAGCGATTGGGATGCGGCGTTGGTCGCGCTCGACGACGTCGCCGACTGGCGCTTCACACCGCCCAAGCACGAGGGGCGACCGGTGCTCGTCGAGGTGCGCGCGAGGTGGGGTAACTAACGGCGCATCCGTCTCGGCGGGGAACCCCGAACGGAAGTCACCGTGAATCACACTCGCACGTCTCACCGTGCTTTCGCCGCGTTGCTTCTCGCGGCATCGCCGGCCGCAGCGCAATTCGAGATCGAAGAAGCGACCATCGGCGAGATTCACGAAGCGATCAAAGAAGGCCGCACGACCTGCGTCGGCATCGTCGACGCCTACCTCGAGCGCGCCCGAGCGTACAACGGCGTGTGCACCGCGCTCGTGACAGCCGACGGCGCCGACATCGCGCCGGTGACGGGTTATGTGCGAGCCGGCCAGCCGCTCGAATTTCCGACTCATACAGTCGCGGCCTCGACGATCTTCCCCGACCTCGCGAGCTATAAGGGCTTGCCGCTCGAGTACGGCCGCATGGAACCGGCAGTTTCGGATCCGACGGTCATGCAGCAACAAGGTATGCGCGTTGGCGTGCCGAACGCCGGGCAGATCAACGCGCTCGAGACGCTGAACATCCGCGGCGAGCGCTCCGTGACCTGCAAGGGGGCGTTCGACGCGCATCCGTCGACGGGCGCGCTGCCTCCCGGCGCTCCGGCGGTTTGCGAAGAGTTCCGCAAGCAGCCCGATGCGCGCGAGCGCGCGGCAGAGCTCGACGCACTCTATGGGCGCAACCCCGACCTCGCGGCGCTGCCGATGTACTGCGTCGTCGCCGCGTTCAAGGACCCCTTCGACACGAAGGACATGCGCACGACGTCGAACAACGACGTGAACTTCGCGATGGACGTGCCGCCGTTCGACTCGACGATCGTCGCGCAGCTTCGCGCGAAGGGCGCGATCATCTACGCGAAGACGAATGCGCACGAGTTCAACGCCGGCCCCGGCAATCCCGGCGGCGCCGAGAAGTCGCGCTTCAATTGGCCGCAGGGCGGGCAGCAGATCAGCTCGTGGAGCGGCCAGGCATGCAATCCGTACGACACCGAGCGGGTCGTCCGCGGCTCGAGCGGCGGCACGGGCGCCGCAATTGGCGCGAACCTCGCGACGATCGCGATCTGCGAGCAATCGGGCGCCTCGTGCCAAGGCCCCGCGTCGCGCAACGGCATCGCCATGATCTTGACGACGAAAGGCATCATGCCCGACAGCGGCGGCATCGGTAACCAATGGTTCAACGACCGTGCGGGCATCCACGCGCGCACGCTGATCGACGCAGCGCGTGTGCTGGACGCCGTCGAAGACGCTACGACGGGCTACCACGATTCGCGCGATCCGTTCACGGCGATTCCCAAGGCGCTCGTTCCCGAGCAGCCTTACGCGAGCTTCGCGCTCGGCGACGCGGCCGTCGCGCACGGCGCGAAGCCGCTCGCTGGCATGCGCGTCGCGATCCTGCGCGAGCACATGGTGAAACCGACGAAGAACCACGAGGCCGTCAGCGACCAGATCGACGCGGAGATCAAGACCGTGCTGCGCGACCGGCTCGGCGCGGAGCTCGTCGAGACGCGCACACCGGACTATCCCGATGATCCCGCAGTCCCGGATATCGAGTTCACGTTCGCCGACGCGTTGTCCGAGATCCTGCCGCGCATGCTGCCCGAGGTGTTCTCGCGCCGCGACAAGGACGAGAGGTTGTTCTACGACGTGCCGGGCTACGACGTGACGTCGTACGACTACCTCAAGAAGCTGTCGCGCCACGAAGCGCCGCTGACGCCGGCCGTCAACATCGTGAACTTCGCCGACTTCGCGGCCGTGCCATGCCGCACGAACCTCTGCAGCGACAATGTGTTTGACCTCGACCGCTACCTCGCCGCGCGCGGCGACGCGCGCATCAAGACGTGGGCTGACTGGGTCGCGAACGCGAAGTTTCGCCAGGACTCCTCCCGCGCCGGCGCCACGAACTGGGTCGATTACACGGACCACACGACCGTCGGCAAGGCTGACCGCCTCGCGCGCAGCTACGTCGCGCGCATGGCGCTGCTACGCGTCATGTACGAGAACGACATCGACGCTTTCGTACACCCCGAGAACACGGTGCCGACACCGAAGATCCAAGGCCCGAACGTCGGCTCGAGCAGCCTCGACGACATCACGCCGTTCTTTCAAATCCCGCGCCTCGTCGTTCCGGCCGGCGTCACGGACGTCATCTACGAGCCGCAATACGCGCTAAACGACGACAAGACCGACTACGAATCGGTGCTCCCGGAAGGCACGCCGCGCACGCGGCTGCCGCATCCAATGCCGATCTCGATCACGTTCTTCGCGGGGCAAGGCGACGAGCCGACGTTGATCGAGATCGGGACGGCCTACGAGTCGGCCACGCATCATCGCTTTGCGCCGCCTGCCTTCGGGCCGGTGGCTCCGCCGACTCCGAGCGGCCCCCGCTGAGCCCGCTGAACTCACAAACTAAAACGCCGCAGCCGGCGGGGCGGCGCCGGCTGCGGCGTGCGGTTTTCGATCTCCTTTAACGCAATACCACCTCCTCGACGCGTTCGACCTCGGAGCGGTGGATCGAGCTCAAGATGGGGCTGCCGACGCGCTGCACGGCTTGGTCGACCGCTTGCGCGCGGCAACCGCGGGCCGTCGCGTAAGACTCCGCGCGGCATACTTCGCGCGCAGCGGCGCCGATTCGTCCGTAGAGCGCGTGCGCTCCATCGGCCTTCGAGATGTCGAGGTCCTTGAACTTGACCGTTTTCGTCGCGAGCTCGTCGACATGGTCGGCTTCGCCGAGCGCCGCCGTGGACCAACCGAGCAGCAAGCACGCTGACAACGCGAGAGCGGAACGAGCAATCTTCACGGTGCCTCCTTGGCAAATTGAGTGGTTCGTAATCCAGGACGCACGGCGAGCGCGCTCCCCCACCTCATCCACCTCCTCAGCCGCCGAGGCGTCGGGCGGCGTTGACGACTAGACGTAACACGCCCCGTCGGCCCCGAAATCTCGAACATATGTCCAATCGGCGGCACTCGCCGCCCGGTTGAGCCGTCTTGGTTGTTGGCTGCGGGCGGCTTTGCCTCGAGCCCGTGCGGATTCGGCAATCATTCGAAGGGACTCAGATGAAACCGACGACGATCAGAGCGAAACGTACCAATGCTCTCGATGAGGACGATCTGCAGCAGTTGAGCGACCTGTCGTTCAAAGGGGTCATGGACGACGTGGCGCAGTCGGAGCGGCGTGGTTTCAGGCAACCCAAGCAACCCAAAACGAACCGGCCCGAGCCCCCCAAGCCCAGTCGGCCCGCGCGCGATCTCGACGCAACGCACACCGATCGTACGATCAACGAGATGCTCGCAGGCGCATTCGAATCGGGCGACGAGCCCGATCCCTCGAGCAACCTGCGCATGCTTCCGGGCGGCACGATGGAACCCGAGACAGAAGACAAGACCGAGGATCTGCTCTCGCCAGACCTTCTGTTCCCCGAGCTGACGCTGAAGTCCTGACAACGTAAGCGAGACGTCGGGCGCAGCCGGCACGGGGGGAATAGCCGGCCACGCCCGAGCTCTTTAACTCAGCGAAGCACGACCTCCTCGACGCGGTCGACGCTCGAGCGATGCACCGAGCTCAGCAGCGGGCGGCCGACGGCTCGCACCGCGTCGTCCACAGCTTTGGCGCGGCATTCGCGCATTTCCGTGGAGCCTACGTCGCGGCAAACGACGCGTGCCGCGAACGAGATTCGCTCGTACAGCGTCTGCGCGCCTTCGGCCGTCGACAGATCGAGATCGTTGAACCGAACTACTTTTGTCGCGACCTCACCGACACGGCTCGGCGGTGCAGCGAGTGTCGTTGCGGACCAGCCGAGCAACGCGAGCGTGGTGAGTGCGAGAACGGAGCGGGATGTCGTCTTCACAAGTGCCTCCTTGGCAATTTACTGACTCAACTGCGCGCATCCGTCCTTGGATCCAGCGCGTTTCGAACACCAATCTAAGCGCGCCATGTGACGCGCTCGTGACTCACTAAGCACTAACCGTGCCAACGGCGTTTCTCCGCGCCGTTGCGCCATTTTTCGTGATTTGCAGCACAAATCGCCGCGCGAAACGCACTGCGATGAAGCGCGCACGAATACGTTTCGCGCGCTCGCGGTGCGCGCGTGTTACGGAACGAAGAGCGAAACTGCGTGACGTCGTTGCAGCCGCAGCGACAGTGACTCGTTTCGCAGGTAAGCAGTTCTACGAATGCCGTACGCCGCGCGCGCGGCGTACCGTCAACGCATGCAAGGCACGAAAGACAAGCTCGGTCTCGGCGTGCTCGCAGTTGCTACGGCGAGCGCCGTGGCGAGCTACGGGTTCTACAGGCGCGCCCACGCCGCCGCACGCGCGCGCCTTGCCGGCGCGAGCGAGCTTGTCCCGACGGCGTGCGGACCGATCGAGTACACGGCCGTCGGCACGGGCTCGCCCATTCTGATCGTGCACGGCGCCGGCGGCGGCTTCGACCAGGGCCTTGCGATCGGTGCTCCGCTCGCCGCTCACGGCCATCGCGTCATCGCGATGTCACGCTTCGGCTACTTGCGCACCCCGTTGCCGGCCGATGCGTCGGCCGCGGCTCAAGCCGATGCGCACGCGTCCCTGCTCGATGCGCTTGGGTTAGAGCGCGCGGCTGTCGTCGGCGTCTCCGCGGGCGCACCCTCGGCCCTCCAGCTCGCGGTGCGCCATCCCGAGCGCGTGTCCGCGCTCGTGCTGATGGTGCCGGCGGCGTTCGTGCCGAGGGCCGGCGGCGCGGAGCCGGTGCGTACCCCACCGGGCACGCTGCAGCTGTTCGACACCGCGCTGCGCTCGGACTTTCTGTTCTGGGCGCTTCAGCGCGTCGCGCGGAGCCTCATGGTTCGCGGAGTGCTCGGCACGCCGCCCGAGCTCGTCTCGCGCGCCACGCCGCTCGAGCAGCAGCGCGTCGCAGCCATGCTCGAGCAGATTCTCCCGGTCAGCGAGCGCAGAGTCGGACTGCTCAACGACGCGAACGTGACGATGCATCTCGAACGTTATCCGCTCGAGCGGATCACGGCACCGACGCTTGCGATCAGCGCCGCCGACTGTCTCTACGGCACCTACGATGCGGCGCGCTACTCGGCCGAGCAGATTCCCGGCGCGCGCTTCATCGGTTATCCGGACGGCGGGCACGTGCTCGTCGGGCGCAACGCCGCCGCCACGAGCGCGATCGCCGAGTTCTTAGCGACGGCAGATGACGCAGGCGGGGTCGCGCTTCAGCGCGACTCGTTGCCAATCGCCGCGCTTCGCGTCCCAGAGCAATAGCCGGTTGCGCAGCGACGAGTCCCAGCCCAGCGCGAGCTTCAGCGCTTCCTCGGCCATCAGCGTGCCGATGACGCCCGGCACCGGCGCGAGAACGCCGTTGCCTTGGCAATCGCCGAGCCACTCGTCCTCGTCGTTGTAGAGACACGCGTAGCACGGGCCGTCGCCGTCGTTCGGGAACACGGCGATCTGCCCCTCGACGCGCACGGCGGCGCCCGAGACGAGCGGCACGCGGCGTGCGACACAGGCGCGATTCACGGCGAAGCGAGCCGCGAAGTTGTCGGTGCCGTCGAGCACGACGTCGACCTCGCCGACGGCGGCCTCGAGCGCAGCGCCATCGAGGCGCTCGGAGAGCGCGACGACTTCGACGCCGGGATTCATCGCGATCAGCCGTCTCTTCGCCGCCTCGACCTTCAGCGCGCCGACGTCCTCGAGCGCATAGAGGATCTGCCGCGGCAAGTTCGTTTCGTCGACGCGATCGAAGTCGTTCAACACGAGCCGGCCGACGCCGCTCGTCGCGAGATAGAGCGCCGCGGGACAGCCGAGCCCGCCCAGGCCGACGATGAGCATGCGGGCGCGGCCAAGCTTCGCCTGACCTTCGGCGCCGACGTCAGCGAGCGCGATCTGCCGCGCGTACCGCTTGCTCACGGCGCACCGCCCCGCTCGAGCTCGAGCACGCGCGGCCGCCCGGCGAGATCGTCGTGAGCCGCTGTCACGCGCCAGCCGTGCGACTCCGCGAGCGCGACGAGCTCCGGGCGCTGGTCCCAGCCGTGCTCGACGAGCAGCCGGCCGCGGCGCGGATCGAGATAGTTGGCGGCTTCGGCAAAGAGAACGCGATACGCGTCGAGCCCGTCGACGCCGCCGTCGAGCGCGAGCCGCGGCTCGAACGCGAGCGCGCCGATCACGTCGGCGCTGCGCACGTACGGCGGATTGCTGGCGATCACGTCGAACCTCTCGCCGCCGAGCTTTTCGAACCAGCGCGATTCGACGAAGCGAACCTCGAGCGCAAGCTGCGCCGCGTTGCGGCGCGCGACGGCGAGCGCCGCCGCGCTTCGATCCGTCGCGGTCACGAGCGCGTCGCCGCGCGCGCACTTGATCGCCAACGCGATGGCGCCGCTGCCCGTCCCGACGTCGAGGACCGCCGGCCGCGGCACGGACGCGATCGCGGCGAGCGCGAGCTCCACGAGCAGCTCCGTTTCGGCACGCGGTATCAGGACGTCCGGCGAGACGACGAGCGGCAGAGAGTAGAACTCGCGTGCCTCGGTGAGATACGCGAGCGGCTCACCGCCCGCGCGCCGCGAGAGCAATGCCGCGAACAGCTCGGCGCCCGCCGCGTCGAGCGCGCGCTCGGGGAATGCGAGCAAGGAGCTGCGCGTACGCCTCGTCGCAAACGCTAGCAGCAGCTCGGCATCGAGGCGCGGCGTGTCGCTGACGGCGTCAAGCGCGTTCGCGGCGGCCGCGAGCACGTCATCGGTGCGGCAGACGGACTCCTTAGGCGTCGCGCGCGTGCTCTTCATTTCAACTCTCGAGGCCTAACGCTCCGAGCTGATCGGCTTGGTACTCGTTCGCGAGCGGCCCGATCACGTCGTCGAGGTCGCCGTTCACGATGTCCTCGACCTTGTACAA
>Ga0111539_10010016_pt1 | contig 11948 bp, 8 predicted proteins | sample RhiMethybrSRZTD1_FD_79667 | JGI IMG/M metagenome (GOLD analysis project Ga0111539, IMG submission 79667) | Populus rhizosphere microbial communities from Tennessee, USA - Rhizosphere MetaG P. TD hybrid SRZTD1 (version 2) (version 2) | ecosystem: Host-associated > Plants > Roots > Rhizosphere >...
ATCGAGCCCGGAAAGCTCGCCGACATCACGATCGTCGACGGCGATCCGCTGACGAGCATCAAGGATCTCCGTCGCGTCCGGCGCGTCGTGAAGGGTGGGGAAGTGTTCGACGTCGAGATGCTGTTGCGGCGGCCGGCGGCGGCGTCGTCGGCGCAGAGATGAAAGGTCCGGCTGAAGCCGGACACCACGGACGTAGTGTCCGCCTTCAGGCGGACGACGAAATGGAGGCACGCAAATTCCTGTTCTCGGCATCGACGTCGGCACCACCGGCTCCCGCGCCGTCGTCGTCGACGAGGCGCGCGGGCTGCTCGCGTCGGAGACGACGGAGCACGCGGCGTTCGTATCGCCGCAGACCGCGTGGGCAGAGCAGGACCCGGCCGACTGGTGGCGGGCGTGCCAGCAGGCGATTCGCGGCGCGCTCGCTGCCAGCGGCCTGCCCGGCGGCGCGATCGACGCCGTTGGCCTTTCCGGCCAGATGCACGGCGCGGTGCTCCTCGACGAGCGCGGCTCGGTGCTGCGCCCGTCGATCATCTGGTGCGACCAGCGGACTGAAAGCGAATGCCGCTGGCTCGACGAAACGATCGGGCGCGATCGACTGCTGCAGCTCACCTCGAACCCGGCGCTGACCAACTTCACGCTGACCAAGTTGCTGTGGGTCCGCCGGCACGAGCCCGATGTCTGGCGACGCATCGCGCACGTGCTGCTGCCCAAGGACTACGTGCGCTTCTGCCTGAGCGGCGAGTACGCGATCGACGTCGCCGACGCATCGGGGACGCTGCTGTTCGACGTCGCGCGCCGCCGCTGGTCGCAGGAGATGCTCGACGGCACCGGGATCGACCGGCGCGTGCTGCCGGCGACGTTCGAATCGCCGGAAATCTGTGCGCGCGTGACGCGCGAGGCGGCATCGTTGACCGGGCTTCGCGAAGGCACGCCGATCGCCGCCGGCGCCGGGGATCAGGCGGCGGGCGCCATCGGCCTGGGCATCACGCGCCCGGGCGCGGTCAGCGCAACGATCGGCACGTCGGGCGTCGTCTTCGCGGCGACGGATCGGCCGGCGACGGACGCGAAAGGACGGCTGCACACCTTCTGCCACGCGGTGCCGGGACGCTGGCATGTGATGGGCGTGACCCAGGCGGCCGGGCTGTCGATGCGATGGTTCCGCGAGGAGCTGGCTGCCGGCGCGGCGCTCACGTACGACGAAATGACGGCCGAAGCCTCGCGTGTCGCGCCAGGCGCCGACGGCGTGCTGTGGGCGCCCTACCTGATGGGGGAGCGGACGCCGCACTGCGATCCGAACGCGCGCGCCGCGCTGGTCGGGCTGGCGGCCAGCCACACGCGCGGGCACGTCGTGCGCGCGGTGATGGAAGGCGTGGCGTTCAGCCTGCGCGAGAGCCTGGTGATCCTGGCGGAGATGGGCGTGCCGGCGGCGCGCATTCGTCTCGGCGGCGGCGGTGCGCGGTCGCCGCTGTGGCGTCAGATCCAGGCGGACGTCTACGGCGCCGCGGTCGACGTCGCTAAAGCGGATGAAGGTGCGGCGTACGGCGCGGCGATACTCGCGGCGGTGGGCATCGATCGCTTTCCAAGCGTCGACGCCGCATGCGACGCGCTCGTCGCCGCCGGCGAAGAAACCAGACCGCGGCCGGATGTCGCGGCGCTGATGAACGAGCGCTTCGACGCTTACCGCCGGCTCTATCCGGCACTGGCAACCCCTTCTCACAACAACGTCCATGTCTGATCTCTACACGCCGAAACCGGAGCACAAGTTCTCGTTCGGTCTCTGGACCGTCGGCAACCGCGGCCGCGATCCGTTCGGCGACGTCGTGCGCGATGCCCTGGCGCCGAACGACGCCGTCGCCCTGCTGGCCGAAGTCGGCGCGTGGGGTGTGAACCTCCACGACAACGACCTCGTGCCGATCGACGCGACACCGGCCGAACGCGACCGCATCGTCAAATCGTTCATCGCCGCGTGCCGCCAGCACGGGATTGTCGTGCCGATGGCCACGGTCAGCCTCTTCTACGACCCGGTGTTCCGCGACGGCGCTTTCACGGCGAACGACGCCCGGGTGCGCGCCTATGCGCTGCAGAAGACGATGCGCGCGATGGATCTGGGGGCCGAGCTCGGCGCGAAGATCTTCGTGCTCTGGGGCGGGCGCGAGGGCACCGAGACCGATGCCTGCCGCCGCCCGGACGAGGCGATCAAGCGGCTGCGCGAAGCGGTCAACTACCTGTGCGAATACTCGATCGATCGCCAATACGGCTTCCGCTTCGCGCTCGAGGCCAAGCCGAACGAGCCGCGCGGCGACATCTACATGGCGACCACCGGCGCGTATCTCGGCTTCATCCCGACGCTCGATCACCCTGAGATGGTCGGCGTCAACCCGGAGGTCGCGCACGAGCACATGGCCGGCTTGAACTTCCTGCACGCTGCCGCGCAGGCGTGGGAAGCGGGCAAGCTGTTCCACATCGACCTGAACGACCAGGCGCCCGGACGCTACGACCAGGATTTCCGCTTCGGCGCCGCGAACATCAAGGCGGCCTTCTGGCTCGTCAAGTTCCTCGAAGAGGTCGGCTACGACGGACCTCGGCATTTCGACGCGCACGCGTATCGCACCGAGGACTACGATGGCGTCCGCGATTTCGCCCGCGGCTGCATGCGCACCTACCTGATCCTGGCCGCGCGGGCGCGGCAGTGGCGCGACGATCCGCGGATCCAGGCCCTGCTCGCCGAGCTCGGCGCTGAACGCGGCGCGCCGGCAACTGCCAAGTACTCCGCCGCGCACCGCGACGCGCTGCTCGCGGCCAGCTTCGATCGCGCGGCGATCGCGAAGAAAGGGCTCGGCTACGAGCGCCTCGATCAGTTGACGATGGAGCTGCTGCTCGGCGCGCGGGAGGAGGCGGCGTTATGAAAATCGCGCTGTGCCTCGTGTTGGCGGCGGTGGTGGTGTCAGGAGGACGGACCCGGACTGCAGCTGCGACCCCGGTCCTCATCCTCGACGGAGAAAGCGCGGGCCCCTATCACCAGTGGAAGCTGACGACGCAGGTGTTGAAGAAGGTGCTCGACGAAACCGGGCTCTTCGACGTCGCGATCGTCACCGCGCCGCCGGCGGGAGCGAGCTTCGCGTCGTTCGCGCCCGACTTCGCGAGATACCGCGCGGTGGTGCTCAACTACGACGCGCCCGACGAACGCTGGCCGGCGGCGTTGAAGTCGTCGTTCGAGCAGTACGTCCGCAACGGCGGCGGCGTCGTGTCGGTGCATGCCGCCGACAACGCCTTCCCCGGCTGGACCGCGTACAACGAGATGATCGGCGTCGGCGGCTGGCGCGATCGCACCGAGCGCGCCGGGCCGCATTGGCACGTGAAGGACGGCCGGTTGACGGCAGATACGACGCCGGGAAGAGCCGGGAGCCACGGCGATCGGCTGCCGTATCGCATCACCGTGCGCGACGCCAGACACCCAATCACGCGCGGGCTGCCGCCCGTGTGGATGCACCAGAGCGACGAGCTCTACGCCGCGCTGCGCGGACCGGGGCGCAACATGGCGGTGCTGGCGGACGCGCATTCCGATCCCGCGAACAAGGGAACGGGCTTCGATGAGCCGCAGCTGATGGCGCTGAGCTTCGGCCGCGGGCGCATTTTCCACACCACGCTCGGCCACGACGTCGTCGCGATGAGCTCAGTCGACTTCATCGTCACGCTGCAGCGCGGCACCGAATGGGCGGCGACCGGCGCGGTCACGCAGGCGGTGCCGGCGAACTTCCCGACCGCCGCCGCGGTGAGCGCGCGCGCCGACATCGCCGCGATGGCGCAGACCGCGCCGAGCCAGGCCAGCCCGGCATCGGCGCCGCCGCCGGCGACGGTGACGCCGCAGACCTACCCGGCGGCGCAGGTCGAGGCCGGCCAGTCAATCTTTACGGCGCAGTGCGGCTTCTGCCACGGCCGCGACGCGATGGGGGGCGAGAGCGGCCCCGACCTGACGCGCGCGACGCTGGTGGCGGAGGACGTGCGCGGCGACAAGCTCGCGCCGGCGATCCGCGGCGGCCGCGTCGAGAGAGGGATGCCGGCGTTCAACTTGAACGACAGCGACCTCGCGGCCGTCGTCGCCTTCATCCACGATCGGAAGAGCAAGTCGGCGTCGCTCACGGGAGGGCGGCGCGGCGTCGATGTCTCGGATCTGCAGACCGGCAACGCCGAGGCCGGCCGCAGCTACTTCAGTGCTGCCTGCGCCCGCTGTCATTCGCCGGGCGGCGATCTCGCCGGCATCGGCGGACGGCTGCAGGGGCTCGCGCTGCTGCAGCGGATGCTGTATCCGGCGCCGGCTGCGGGCGCGCCGTCGCGGGCGAAGGCCAGCGTCACCACGGCGGCTGGTGAAACAATCGCCGGCACGGTCGCCTATCGCGACGAGTTCACGATTGCAGTGACGACGACGTCGGGCAGCTACCGATCGTTTCCGATCAACCAGGTGAAGTTCACGGTCGACGATCCGCTGCGAGCGCACGTCGACCAGTTGCCAAAGTACACCGATGACGACATGCACAACGTTCTCGCGTACCTCCAAACGCTGCGCTAGCACAACCGTGATCGTTGCAATGGCGTGTGCGCTGGTGTCCGCACAGTCGCTCGATCCTGCGAAGTTGCTTGCGCCGTCGAAAGACAGCTGGCCGACGTATCACGGCGACTACACCGGCCGGCGCCACAGCACGCTGACACAGATCACGCCGGCCAACGTCCAGCAGCTCACGCTGGCGTGGGCGTTTCAGACCGGGCAGACGCAGCAGCTGAAGGCGACGCCGATCCTGGTCGACGGCGTCATCTACCTCACCTCGCCCGACAACATGTGGGCGCTCGACGCGCGCAACGGGCGCCAGTTGTGGCGCTACACCCATCCGGCGAATCAGGGCTTTCACATCGGCCACCGCGGCGCAGCAATCTACAAGGACTTCGTCTACCTGACGACGCCCGACGCGCACCTGGTCGCGCTCGATGCGAAGACAGGGAAGGTGCGATGGGACGTGGTCGTCGCGGATGCCAGGCGCGGCTTCTGGTCGACGAACGCACCGCTGGTCGTGCGCCAGCACCTCCTGGTCGGCGTCGCCGGCGATTTCGACAACCTGCCGGGCACGCTGAAATCGTTCGACCCGGAGACCGGCAAGGTGCAGTGGACCTTCTACAGCACGCCGCCGCCCGGCACGCCGGGCTCGAAGAGCGGCGGCGCGACCGGCGGGCAGATGTGGATGACCGGCACCTACGATCCCGACCTGAATCTCGTCTACGTCGGCACCGGCAACCCGACGCCGGTCTTGAACGGCGAGGCGCGCCCCGGCGACAACCCGTGGACCTGCAGCATCGTCGCGCTCAACCCCGACACCGGCGCGCTGGCGTGGGGATTCCAGGCGTCGCCGCACGATACCCACGACTGGGACGCAGCGGAAGTGCCGGTGCTCGTCGATGCGCCATTCAACGGCACGCCGCGGAAGATGCTGCTGCAGGCGTCGCGCAACGGCTACTTCTTCGTGCTCGATCGCACGAACGGGGCAAGCTTGTTGACGACGCCGTTCGCGGCCGTCAACTGGGCGAAGGGGATCGACGAGGGAGGGCGGCCGATTCCCAATCCCGCGAAGGAGCCGGCGCGCGACGGGCGGCTGGTGGCGCCGAACGAAAGCGGCGCGACCAACTATCGATCGCCGAGCTTCGATCCGCAGAGCGGCACGCTCATCGTCAGCGCCCAGGACGCGTGGGGCATCTATTTCTTCAAGCCGGAGCACGGCGCCTACGGCTGGGCGGGGGCGAATTATCCGGTGGCCGGCCGCGGCGTGCTGCGGGCGATCGACTATCAGACGGGCAAGATGCGGTGGGAGCACGATCTGGGCGACGGTCCCTCGGGCGCCGGCGTGCTGACGACGGCGTCGGGCGTCACCTTCACCGGCGACTCGATCGGCAACGCGCTCGCGCTTCGCACCAGCGACGGCGCGACGCTGTGGCACTCGGGCATCGGCCGCGTGGGAACTTCACCGATTACTTATGAACTCGACGGCCGGCAGTACGTGCTGCTCGGCGGCGGCAGCGCGCTGTACGCGTGGGCACTACAATAGAGCGGGTTCAAAATTAGTCGTAGCGCAGCCCGTCAGGGCCGCCGCGATCTTGCGCCCACATTTCAGGAGCCACTATCTATGAAATCCGCCGTCAGGGTGCTGTGTTTCGCCGCGATTGTCGTCTCGCTGGTTGCGCTGGGCCGCGCGCAGGAGCGCGCGTCGACCTCCGATCCGCGCGTCGGGCTCAAGCCCGGGCTGAAGGATGCGGGCGAAGCGGCGAAGAACATGAAACGGATCGCGACGCTGTTCAAGCCCGAAGGCTTCTTCGATCCGAAGCAGCCGGCCGGCACGGCGACGCCGCCGGAGCGCGATCCCAGCCTGCCGGAGCCCGATCCCAACGCGCCGCCGGATCCACGCTTCGCCAACATGCTGAGTTTCGCCAACTCCGATCTGGCGTTCAGCGGCAATCATCTGTTCCTGGGCAATTTCAACGGCTTCAATACCTACGACATCGAGCGGCCGGGCCGGCCGAAGGTGCTGGCCTCGGTGGTGTGCCCGGGCGGCCAGGGCGACATGTCGGTGCATGGAAACATTCTGGTGATGTCGGTGGAGCAGACGCGCGGCCGGGTCGACTGCGGTACCAGCGGCGTCGGCGACGCGGCGAGCCCCGAACGCTTCCGCGGCGTGCGCATCTTCGACATCACTGACATCAGCAAGCCGAAGCAGGTCGCGGCGGTGCAGACCTGCCGCGGATCGCACACGCACACCCTGGTGCCCGACCCGAACGACAAGAACAACCTCTACGTCTACGGCTCCGGCACCGGCAAGGTGCGGCCGGGCGAGGAGCTCGCCGGCTGTTCCGGCGGCAAGCCCGAGGAGGACGAGAACACGGCGCTCTTCAGCATCGACGTGATCCAGATTCCGCTATCGGCGCCGCAGAACGCGAAGATCGTCAACCGGCCGCGGATCTTCGCCGACCCGGCGACCGGCGCGATTGCCGGCTTGTGGAAAGGCGGCACGCACGGCGAGGGAACGCAGAAGACGAGCGAGACCAACCAGTGCCACGACATCACCGTCTTCCCCGAGGTCGGCCTCGCCGCCGGGGCGTGCTCGGGCAACGGCATCCTGCTCGACATCCGCGATCCGAAGAACCCGGTGCGGCTCGATCAGGTGGTCGACAAGAACTTCGCCTACTGGCATTCGGCGACCTTCAACAATGACGGCACCAAGGTGATCTTCACCGACGAGTGGGGCGGCGGCACGCGGCCGCGGTGCCGCGCCAACGATCCGCTCAGCTGGGGCGCCGACGCGGTCTTCGACGTCGTCGATCGCAAGCTGCGCTTCGGCGGCTACTACAAGATGCCGGCGGCGCAGACCGAGACGGAGAACTGCGTCGCGCACAACGGGTCGCTCGTTCCGGTCCCGGGCCGCGACATCATGGTGCAGGCGTGGTACCAGGGCGGGCTGTCGGCGTTCGACTTCACCGACGCGACGAAGCCGGTCGAGATCGCGTTCTTCGATCGCGGGCCGATCGACGCCAAGCAGCTCGTCACCGGCGGCTACTGGTCGACCTACTGGTACAACGGCCACATCTACGGCTCCGAGATCGCGCGCGGCATCGACGTCTTCCAGCTGACGCCGAGCGATCAGCTGTCGCAGAACGAGATCGACGCGGCGATGATGGTGCGCACCGAGGAGCTGAACACGCAGGAGCAGAAGAAAGTGGTGTGGCCGGCGAGCGTGACGGTAGCGCGCGCGTATGTCGATCAGCTGGCGCGCAGCAACGGGCTGAAGGCGGAGCGGCTGCGCGAGGTGAAGAGCGCGCTCGATCGCGCCGACAACCTGCGCACCGGCCAGGAGCGCGGCGCCGCGGCGACACTCGACCAGCTCGATGCGCTGGCCACGCAGCTCGAGGGCGACGCCGGCGCGGCGAGCGGCCGCGATGCGATGCGACTCAAGGCGCTGGCAGCGACGATCAAAGGCCGGACGGCGGCGCTGCGAAAATAACTGCCGGCGGAGTTCGTAGGGCGGGGCTTCAGCCCCGCCTCGTTGTCAGGTCGTCCGCAGGTTCGCGTGCAGCGTCTCGAGCAGGTACTTCTTGTGTGAGCTCATGTCCTGCTCGACGCTCCCTTCTCCCGCCCTCGGCGCGTCGAAATCGAGCGTCACCCAGCCGTCGTAGCCGCGCTCGCGCAGCACCTTGAAGAACGCGGGGAAATCCACGCCGCCGGCGCCGAGCCGCTTGTAGAGGTTGACGCGATTGTGCTCCTCCTCGCTCGGGGCCGGTCCCTTCCACCCGTTGGCGACGTTGTACTTGGCTTCGGCGTCCTTGAGGTGGATCGACGCGATGCGGGGGTAGTAATCGCGCAGCGCCTTCACGGGATCGATGCCCCCGAGCGCGGCGTGCCCGGTGTCGAGCACCAAGTAGACCAGCTTCGGATCGGTCAGCTCCATCATCATGTCGAGCTCGGGCTGACGCTCGACCAGGGTCCACGCGTGCGGGTGGAACGCGAGCTTGATCCCGGCGTCGGCGGTTCGCTTGCCGACCTCGTTCAGGTTCTTCGCCAGGATCTTCCCGGTCGCCGCGCTCATGTTCTCCGGGCCCACGCGCTTGCTCAGATTCACCTTCAGGTGTTTGCAGCCGAAGTGCGCGATGTAGCGGGCGCGCGCGGCGTTGCTGGCGATCGTCTGCTCGATCCCGTCCAGGTACCGCCCGCCGCTCCCGATCGAGCACAGCGCGAGGCCGGAGGCGTCGAGCAGCTGCTTGAACACCTCGGGCGGCTGCTTGAGGTACTGCGGCATGTCGTCCTCGAACGGCTCGAGGCCGTGGTAGCCGTAGCGCGCCGCCATCTTGATCCCGGTTTCCGGGTGCGGCGGCGTCTTTCGGAACTGATGGCCGCTCATGGCGTAGCGCATCTTGTCGCCGGGAAGCGCGAGCGCGCGCGCGGCGACGGCGGCGCCAAGACCCGCGCCGAGGAATTCGCGTCGAGTCAGCATGGTGAGCCTCCTTACGGGCGCAAGAACCCTCGGTTCAGGACAATACTCCGAACGAATGCGGGATTGCCGAGCAACTTGCGCGCGAGCGGCATCCACACCGACGCCGGCACCAGCGGCGCGATTGCGCTGGCGATCCGCGACTCGGCGCTGAACGTCCGCCGCAGCCAGGCGGCGTAGGGCTGCAGCCGATCGCGGCTGTACCGGCCCGCAGCGTCGACGATCGTCCGCGCCGCGAACAGCCCCGACTGGATCGCGGGCCGAATCCCCTCGCCGCTCTGCGGCCACGCGAGACCCGCCGCGTCGCCAACCAGCAGCACGCCGTCGCCGGCCGCGCGGCGGCGGGCGCTCGAGACGTGGTAGGCGTGGCCATGCCACCGCCGGTTGGCGACCGCTCGCGCTTTTCCCGATCGCTCGAGATAGGCAACGAACCCCGCGACCGTGCGCGTCAGCGAGCGGCAATCGAGTCGGCCGATGCCGACGTTGACGTACCCGCCTTTGCGCACGCGCCAGCCGTAGCCGTCGAGCTCGCGGCAGAAGTACAGCTCCGGCGTGTCGCCGCTCGTGGGTGACGCGGCTTCATCCTCGCGATCGCTCTCGAACTCGGCCTCCTGCGCGACCACCAGCTGCGTCGCGCGTGCGCCCGGCGCCGCCGGGTTCACCGTCCGCGCAACCGGGCAGAAGTGGCCGCCGGCGCCGACCAGCATCCGCGTTCGAATCCGGTCGTTGACGATCCAGTACCCGGCGTCGCCAACGATCGACGCCGCCGGCTCGCCCAGCGCCAGCCGCGCACCTGATCGGCAGAGCAGGTAGGCGTCGAACTCGCAGCGGCGGATGCCGTAGCTGACCGGCGCGCCGTACTTCGCCTCCACCATGCGATCGCTGCCCACCAGGCCGACCTTGAATCCGGTGAACGCCTGAAACGTGCGCCCGCGGCGATAGTCGGCAATGTCGAGCTCGAGCTCGTCGACCACCTGCGGCGTGATCCACCCGGCGCAGACCTTGTCGCGCGGAAACGCGGCGCGATCGAGGACCACGGCGTCGATGCCGGCGCGCCGCAGCGCCCAGGCGCAGGACGAGCCGGCCGGGCCGCCGCCGACAATCAGGACGTCACACGTATCCATGGGACGGCGCTGCTGGCCCCGCGAGCGAACACGACCTGGAAGAGCTGCATCGACCCGGTGCTGAACGCCGCCCGCGACCCGGCCAGGTACATCCGCCAGGCGCGGACGAATGTCTCGTCGAACATCGCGCCGATCACGGACGACGCCGCGTCGAAGCGGCGCAGCCAGTGATCGATCGTGCGGGCGTAGTGGAGGCGGATGTTCTCGACGTCGGTGACCGAGAAGTTGTGCGGCTCGAGCACGTGCTCCGACACCTCGCGCAGCGTCGGCGGGTAGGCGCCGGGGAAGATGCGCCGCCGGATCCAGGGGTTGAGCGGCGACGGCCGGTTGCGGCCGATGAAATGCAGCAGGCCGCGGCCGTCGGCCGCCAGCGTGCGATCGATCACCTCGCCGAGCGCCGGGAAGTCGGGCAGCCCGACGTGCTCCAGCATCCCGACCGAGACGAACGCGTCGCACTCGCCGCCGATGTTGCGGTAGTCCTCCTCGACGAACTCGGCGCGATCGGTCAGCCCTTCGCGCGCCGCCCGCTCGCGCGCCCACGCAATCTGCTCCTTCGAGATGTTGAAGGCGCGAACGCGGACGCCGTAGTTGCGCGCCATGTGCAGCGCCAGCGCCCCCCATCCGCATCCGGCTTCGATCACCCGTTCGCCGGGCCTCAGCCGCAGCTTGCGGCAGACCAGATCCATCTTCGCCGTCTGCGCCTCCTCGAGCGGCGCGTCCGGCGAGGGGAAGTAGGCGCAGGTGTAGACCATCTCGCGGTCGAGCCACAGCCGGTAGAAGTCGTTGCCGAGGTCGTAGTGATTGTGGACGTTCTCGCGCGCCGCGTGCAGCGTGTTCGCGCGGCGGCGCCACCACCGCGGGCGATCGGTCGTCTCCGGCCAGGCGCGATAGACCGCCTCGAGCAACGCCACGAGATCGCCGCGGATTTCTACCGCGCCGAACATGTAGGCCTCGGCGAAGTTCAGCTCCGGGTCGGCGATCCACGCCAGCAGCGCGCGTCGGTTCTTGACGACGATCGTGGCGATCGGATCGCTCGCGGCGGGCCGCAGCTCGAAGCCGTCCCACAGCGCGAACCGGATCGGCGCCGACGCGACGCTCTGCTGTATGCGCCGCAGCGCCCAGCGGTCGAGCGCGGTCGAGGCCAGGGGAGCGAGGGCGCTGGAGAATGCACGGGCTGGAACCGTCTGGATGCGGCTGCTGCCGTTCATGAAGGCACCTTGCGCGGGCGGCCGGAGCGGCGTGCCTGCTCCAGCAGCCGGGCTTGGCTTCAATCTAGCGCAATCCGCGCGCGATTCAAGAGGAGGGAGCGTAAGGAAGTTACAAGGACGACCTTGCGAAGCCCTACTCAGCCCGCAGGACTTTGAGCGGGTCGAGCCGCGAGGCGCGATACGCCGGCATCAGGCTGGCGACGAGCGCCACGCCCGCCAGCGTCGCGGCGACGGCCGCGAGCGTCAGCGGGTCGGACGGGCTGACGCCGAACACGAGCCGCTCGAGCAGCCGCGCCGCCACCAGCGCCGCCAGCGCGCCGAGGGCGATGCCGATGATTGCCGGCGTCATCCCCTCGACGACGACCAGCCGCACGACGTCGCCGGCGCGGGCGCCGAGGGCGGTGCGGATCCCGATCTCGCGGCTGCGGCCGCGGACGATGTACGACAACACGCTGTAGATGCCGACCGATGCCAGCGCCAGTGCGACGCCGGCGAAAATCGCGAGCAGCAGCGCGCTGAAGCGCTGCGACGTCAGCGTCTCGTCGAGCACGTCCTGCATCGGCCGGACGTCCTCGACCGGCTGTTGCGGATCGAGC
>Ga0111539_10010017_pt1 | contig 11946 bp, 7 predicted proteins | sample RhiMethybrSRZTD1_FD_79667 | JGI IMG/M metagenome (GOLD analysis project Ga0111539, IMG submission 79667) | Populus rhizosphere microbial communities from Tennessee, USA - Rhizosphere MetaG P. TD hybrid SRZTD1 (version 2) (version 2) | ecosystem: Host-associated > Plants > Roots > Rhizosphere >...
ATATGGCCTCCTCCCTTGCTTGCTCGTTTAATTACTTGCCTGGCTCAATCTTGAGCACGGCCCCAGCCGTTTCGTCGGTCAGCAGATAGACGAACCCATCGGGTCCTTCACGTACGTCGCGAAACCGCTGGCCCAACTCCGTCAACAGCCTTTCCTGGCTGGTGGGCTTTCCCTGCGCGTCAAAGGTCTCTCGAAGCAACGAACGGGTCATCGTGCCCATGAGCAGGTTACCCTTCCATGCTGGAAACTTGTCACCATTATAGAAGATAAGATTACCCGGATTAATCGACGGCACCCAGAACAGCACGGGGTCCTCATATCCCGGAATTCCGTTCTTTCCCAGCTTGTTTGGTTCTGAGTTGTAATGAGTTCCATTGGTAATAAGAATCCAACCGTAGTTCTTTCCCGCCTGAATCCGATTCACCTCATCGCCTCCCATTGGTCCAAACTCGGAGGACCACAACTCGCCCGTCACGGGATGGAAGGTGAGGCCGAGCGGATTGCGATGGCCGATCGAGTAAAGTTCAGGCCTGTATCCTGCTTTGCCTATGAATGGATTGTCGGTCGGGATTGTTCCATCATCCTTGATGCGAATAATCTTTCCAATGTCCGATGCCGGATTCTGAGACTGTTCCCCGTAGTTTCGATCCCCGCTCGTGATGTAGAGGTATCCCGCTTTGTCGAACGCAAGGCGAGATCCATAACTGGCGTCGGCTGGTCCCTGTCCGCAACACCGTTGAGGTTGTGCTGTTCCTCGACCGCCACCGTAGTAGGGTTGAGCAAGGAAGATATCTTCAAAGTCCGTTATCGACGGCCCACCGTCCCAACGAGCTCGCCCGACAGCCAGTGTCGCTTTCGCAGGGTCTGCTTCGAAACCATCCGTTTCCGCCGTGGGAATTCCTAGCGCGTCCGTCCCAGGTTTGGAATAGGCAAAGTAGATCAGCCTGTTCTCGGCAAACCTGGGGTGCAACGCGATGTCCATCAATCCCCCGAGACTTAAGGCTCGAATCTGAGGCAGTCCGCTGATGGGGGTGGGGTCGAGCACGCCCTTGCGAACGACGCGCAATCGCCCGGCGCGCTCGGTGATGAGCATGTCACCATCAGGAAGAAACTGCATCCCCCAGGGATGATCCAGACCCTTGGTGACAACTGTGACACGCATCCGGTTCGGACCCTCTCCCAAATCCCACGGGCCATCTCCAAATGCGGTGGCTCCTCGTCCACCTCCGCCGCCCGCGCCACGTCCAGCCTGTCCTCCCCCCGGAGCGGCCGGTTGTTGCCCACCTGCCGGTGGCGCCGCTGTAGAGCCTCGCTGGCCTGCTCGAGTCTGAAGGGTCAGCAAGAGAAACGCGGCGAATCCCAAAAACAACAGCACGGCTGAAACAGGTTTTGACAACGCGAGCCTCATTGCTTCCTCCTCGGGATGAAGTGCGCAAGTATACTCCGCGAAAAGGTCCCGTGTGGACGTTACAGGAAGAGTCTGGCCCATGATATAAACGTCGCGCACATTCAACCGGAGGAGACCAATGATTCGAAAGCTAACTGTAGCCGCACTGCTCCCGATCCTGCTGGCAGTGGGCGCTTTTGCCCAGGACGCGAAGACGGCGATCACGACCGCGACGCAGGCGATGGGCGCGCAGAACCTGACTTCCGTGACTTATTCAGGCTCTGCATCAGATGTCAATTTTCTGCAGACCAAGAGCATCAGCGGTCCGTGGCCGCTGCGCCCGATTACGAACTACGTTCGCGCCATCGACCTGAATCAAATGGCGCTGCGCTCCAGCGGTCAGACCAATAATCCCGGACTTTTCGGCGGGCCGGGTGTGGCGGGTAACTACAATCAAAACATCGCTGCAAACGCCAACTCGTGGACTGCGCAGCTGGACTACTGGGTCACGCCCTGGGGCTTCCTCAAGGGAGCCGCCGCGAACAATGCAACCGCGCGTACGCAGAGAATCAGCGGAAAGAATTACACCGTGGTGACATGGTCGCCTTCGATCAAGGCGCCATCGGGTCTCGCTTATACGGTCAATGGATATATCGACGATCAGAACATGATCAGCCGTGTGGAAACCTGGGTTGAGCACGACATGCTTGGGGACATGCACGTCGAAACGCTGTACGGCGAGTACAAGGATTTTGGGGGTTTGAAAGTTCCCACGAGGATCATCCAGAAGCGCGGTGGTTGGCCCTTCTTTGAGACTGCAGTCACGACCGCCAAGGCGAACCCCGCAGACCTGACTCAGTTACTCGCGGCTCCCGCAGGCGGTGGACGTGGCGGGGCTGGCGGCGGCGCTCCGGCAGGAGGCGGTCGAGGTGGCGCTGCAGGTGGCGCTCCGGCTCCGGGAGGCGCTCCAGCCGGTGGCGCAGCTCCTGCCGCACGCGGCGGGGCTGGCGGAGTCCCTCCGCCGCCCGCGGCTGCGGGTGGCGCTCCTGCTGCTCCACAAGGTGGCGCTCCGGCAGCAGGTGCCCCGCGAGGTGGTGGCGGACCTGCGGCGGCAGCCACGCCAGCACCGGCATCGGAAAAACTCGCGGACGGTGTTTACAAGATCAACGGCAACTACAACGCGCTCGCGGTGGAATTCAAGGATTACATCGCCGTAATTGAAGGGCCTCAGAATCTGGCCCGTGGTGAAGCCATTCTTGCGGAAACGAAGAAGGTGTTTCCCACCAAGCCCATCCGCTACATCATCAACACCCACCCGCACTCCGATCACTCTAGCGGGCTCGCTCCGTTCATCGCGGATGGTGCAATCCTTGTGACGCAACAGGACAACAAGGACTTCTTCGAAGACACACTGAGTGCAAAGCGGACGCTGCTCAACGACAGTCTCGCAAAATCCGGAAAGAAGCCGAAGGTTGAGGCAGTCAGCGAGAAAAAGGTCATCAAGGACGACAACCACAGCATCGAGCTCTACCACATTATTGATAAGGATACGGAGAAGGTTCACTCCAACGGAATCATCGTCGCGTTTCTGCCGAAGGAGAAGATCCTCTTCCAGGCCGACTTCACATTACCCAACGCGGGCGCGGAAGCAAATCCGTTCACCAAATCGCTTGCAGAACACGTGGACCGGCTGAAGCTGGATTTTAATTCCTACCTGTCCGTCCACAACACGAACACCCCACAGACGAAAGCCGATCTGTTGAAAGCGATCGGCAAGTAAGCAATAAATCGGGGCCAGACCGGTCGTTTCCCATTTTCCTGCAGGAAATGGGAAACGACCGGTCTGGCCCCGATTTTATTGCGACCAAATCCTGACACAAGCAGCATCCGGATGGAAAAACTAACCGAACCGTTGCGTGAGATCCTACCTCCGCGCTGGGGACGAGACTGTCTGCACGAAGTAGTAGCCATCGAAATCCTTGCGGGGATCGATGGTGGTAAGCCCTTCCGGTTCTGAGCGCGTTGTTTCTTCCGCTGCGAATCCGGCGGGCAGGCTTTTCGCCGCAAGAAAGAAATCCATAGCGCTCAAAGCCGAGAGCTTTCGTTCCAGGGAGACCTTCTCCACAGGAAGCAGGAGCTTTTCAGTGGGCTCGATCGCCTTTCCTTTTTCGTTCGTGAATGAAATCGCTCGTCCGTCGCCTGCCGTGAAGTGAATCGAAAATATCTCCTCCGGGAAGGCGCCCCTCGCGTATGCACCGAAAGACATCCGGCCTTCCTTGCGCTGCGACTGCCGGATCTGCACGCTTTGAGCCCAGACAAAAGCCTTCTGATTCAGCGTCGAGAACAAATCGGTGAACAACTTTGATGACCACTCGTCACGGACTTCGTTGTAGTTTCTGGTGTTCTCGTTTGCTTCACGGCAGAACTCCAGCGAATAGCTCGCCGCTTTAGGCAGGAGCGTCAGCGCTTTTTCGTGTAAGTCTTTGTTGGAATCCCTGGCCGTGCGAGCCACTACCTGAGAAAGTACGCTGATTCCCTGCTCCGCTTGCGCGTACTGTTCCTCAGAATCAGGAAACTTCTTTTCCTTACAGGAAACGAGCCTATCCAGTGCGACGATAGCCTCTTGCTCGGCATGAGAGATTCGTTTAACCCTGTTTTGGAGTAAGCCTGTAAGCGCTTTGAAAACGCTCTCGCCCTGCAGGAATCGCTGACCCTGACCGATCTGAACGCCGTAGCTGGAAAGATAGAGGTCGCTGCTCCCGACGCCGGCTTGTGAGCTCAGCGCATATTCAATCACCGAACGGACCTCTTCGGTCTGCCAAACGCCAGGCAGCGCGGTCCTCTGGAAATCTCCAGAAGAGTTGACGCCTCTCTTCGTGGAGAAATATTCTTCCTCCGCAATCCAGAACTCAATCGGCGACCCCTCGAACAGGAGGAGATTGAAGTCTCCACCTTCGTGAAGATTGTGGATCAGTCTTTCCCTGACCCTGGCAAGGTCACCAGTGCCCCGGATGGCTTCGCCCATCATCACGACTCTCTTTTCGCCGATTGTTGTGCGAATCGGATCCAGATCGGAAGAGCTCAAGGAAGCCGTTCCAGGAAACTGAAAAATCCAATCCTGTTTTGGCTCGTCTTTCGGAGCGTCGGGCGGCTTCGAACAAGAGAGAACCACGAGAAATAGGAAACACAGATTGCGGCGTTTCATTTAAGGTCCTGGATAAGCTTAGCAAGGATGCGAAAGAATGCACCAGAGCTGAAGCTCGGATCCTATCGAACGAGCGACTCTTCGATGAATTCACCGCTTTCGGTCAGCCATTGCTGCCTTTCGGCCAGTAACAATCCTGCGGCTTTGCGATCAATAGGCTTCGAGAAAAGGAAGCCCTGAGCATGCGAACAATTGAAGGCCTGGAGTTCGACAATCTGACGAGGGTTTTCGACGCCTTCCGCCGTAATATCCATCCCCAGGTTCCTCCCGAGGGAGACGATGGCCTGGACTATTTTTCTGGATTCCGCTCTTCGTCCCAGATTTTCAACAAAGCAACGATCGATCTTCAGTGTCTTGATTGGAAACTGGTGCAGGGCGCTGAGAGACGAGTACCCGGTCCCGAAGTCATCCATGGCGAGCTTGATGTTGAGGTCATCCAGCTGGGACAGGGTTTTTGAAACCGTCTCGGTGTCACGCATCAGAGCAGACTCTGTAATTTCGAGCTTCAGGAGCTGCGGGTCGAATCCCGTGACCAGCAGCAGGCGCTTGATATCCTCGACTAGATTGGACTCCAAATAGTGCTGCGGGCACAGATTCACGCTCATGGTGATGCCGGAGCCGATTTTCAGATAGGACTCCCACTCCCGCATCTGCTTTACAGCGTTCCTCAGCACAAAATTTTCGATCGGTATGATCAGGCCCGTCTCTTCGGCCAGTGGTATGAAATCGCTGGGAAGTCGGAGGCCGTCCTTGTGGGCCCACCTGACGAGAGCTTCAAATCCGGTGAGCTTTCCCGAAACGAGAGAAACGATCGGTTGATAGTAGACCTGAAACTCGTCCCGTTCGATCGCGCGGCGCAGATCCGACTCTTTCTGGACGCGCACTGCCACGTGCTGCCTCATCCTTTCGTCGAATAGCTCGATCTGGGAGCGACCTGCCGTTTTCGCGCGACTCATCGCCGTCGCGGCGTCTCGCAGCATGTCTTCCGCGTTGAAGTATCCGTCACTGAATGCCATTCCAATACACGATTGGAAATAGACCCGTTGGACATCGACGTGGAATGGACGATTGAAGGCTTCCTGCACCCTCTCCGCAACAGCATTTGCTTCGCTGCGATCGATCGACTCGAGAAGAACGCCGAGTGTCTCCTCGCCAAAATGAGCCAATGTGTCCCCATCACGTAAGGACTCCCTGGTTCTCTGTGCAATCTGGAGAAACAGTTCGTCGCGATCACTATGGAGACCATCCACCACATCCTTGAAATCTGCCATCCTTATCGACAGGACGGCGAAGCGGGTCTTGTCCTTCGGCTGCGATCGGTCGAGAATTTTCTGGATTCGATCGGCAAATAGAATTCGATTCGGAAGGCCCGTCAGCGGCTCATAGAGCTTGCGCTCCGTGATATCGGTCTGAGAGCCCGCAATCCGCTGGGCTTTCCCATTGGAGTCCACAGATGCAAGACCGCGAGTGAGCGCCCACCGGTAGGTGCCGTCCTTGCAAAGAATGCGGTATTCGCTTTCGAAGTGTTGCGCCTTGCCTGTGATGTGCGCGGCGATCTGCTGCTTGACTCTGGAGCGATCCTCGGGATGCAGCCGAGTGAGCCATTCGCGCGGATGCTCACCGATTTCCCCCTCGCTGTATCCGAGCATCGATTTCCATCGTGGAGAAAAGTAGATCGAATGCGTATTCAGGTCCCAGTCCCAAAGCCCGTCGTTAGCTCCCATCGTCGCCAGGACATACCGTTCTTCGCTGTCCTTGAGCTTCTTTTCCATTCTGGCTTTGTAGAGCGCAATCTCGATGTGCCCGTGCAGTTCCCGTTCTTCAAATGGCTTCAAGATATAGCCGAAGGGCTCGGTGATTTTCGCTCGTTCGAGCGTGGCGGAGTCTGCATAAGCGGTCAGGTAGATGACAGGAATGCTGAACCTGGATCTGATGATCTCAGCGGCCTGAATTCCGTCGAGTTCGCCGTCGAGCATGATATCCATCAGGACCATGTCCGGACGAAGCGTTTCCGCCTTCTGGATTGCTTCTTCTCCTGCCACCGCGGAACCGGCGACTTCGTATCCCATGGACTTGAGTCTTCGCTGGAGATCCAAGGACACGATCCGTTCGTCCTCAACTACAAGCATCCGTACTTTCTCCATAATCGTCTCCCTGACTGATTAGTTCTGGCGGTCGCTCGCGACCGGCCGGAAACGGATATCAAATCTTGCGCCGCTATCGAACTGGCATTGGATGGATCCATTGAGTTGGTCTGTAAGGCTCCGTACAAGGTGCAGACCGAGAGAATTTGTTTGTTCCCAATCAAAATCCTTCGGGAATCCAATACCGTTATCGCTGATGCTGAGAGTCAGATGTTCGCCGTGCGTCTGGGTCAGCCGGATGCGAATCTGACCTTCCCTCCCATTAGGGAAGGCGTATTTCAAGGCGTTCGAAACCAGTTCATTGATGATCAATGCGCACGGGATTGCTGTATCAACATTGAACGATACCGGATCGACGTCCACTTCCAGACGGACTCTGCCCTGACCCGTCTGATAAGACCGCAGCAAATGGCGCGTCACATCCTGGACGTACCCCGCAAAGTCGATTCGTGCCAGATCTGATGACTGATACAGCCTCTCGTGAACGAGAGACATCGCTCTCACTCTGCTCTGGCTGTCCCGGAAAACCTGTGCCGTTTCCGGATCCCTAATCTGGTTCGCCTGAAGGTTCAGGAGGCTTGAAATGACCTGAAGGTTGTTCTTGACGCGATGGTGGATTTCCTTAAGGAGAACTTCCTTCTCCTTAAGAGAAGCGCGAATTCTTTCGTCGCCGCGTTTTCGGTCGGTGATGTCTTCATAGCGCCATAGGTGATACTGACAATCGCCATCGACAGAAAGCGGGAAGTAGTCGCGGCAGTAAACACGGCCGGTCTCCGACACAATTTCCTCCGCGCGGCACTCCTTTCCCGAATTGATGATTTCGTCGCTGCGTCTCGCCCAGACGCCTTGTTCCCCGAATACGCGATTGGAATCGATTCCGATAAGAGATCCCGCAGGAGCCGTGACATCGAACATTTTGCAGAAGGCCGGGTTCAAATGAATGATTTTGCGGGACTGGTCTTCTACAACGATTCCCGCATGAAGGTTATCGATCAGCGATGAGAGTAGAACGCTGGTTGCGCGAAGACTCTCTTCAGCTTCCTTCTGCGGTGTTATGTCCTGAGCGATGCCTACGATGCGGCTGACCTCACCGGATGTGTCCCGTACTGGAAACGCAGTTTCGCGAATCCATCGGACCGAGCGGTCGGATCGAACGATCCGATATTCCTCGTCGTATTCGCCGCGCATCTGTTTCGGTACGGCAGCACTGATACGCGCGAAGTCTTCGTGATAAACCGGTGAGATCCAGGATCGAGGATCATTAAGGATGCTCTCGTAGGGCCAACCCCAGACCTGTTCGTAGGCTGGACTAACGTATGTCTTTTCCATGCCATCGGGCGCCGCGATCCAGAAGACTGCAGGAATGTTGCCGGTCAACTGACGGAACTGTTGCTCCACATTCGCATGAGAAAGAAGTGCCGCAAGCACGCGACCCGTCGCCTTGAAGGCGCTGACCTCCATCTGTGGCCATGGCCTGTCGGCGGCAGATTGGTCCATACCAAGGCAACCCCACCAATGGCCATCAACGAATATCGGAAGGATGATGGAAGCGCGAATACTTCTTGATGCCAGAACTTCCTGGTCACTCTCGGGCAGATCCACAGTGCGGAACTGAACTACTTTGCCCTCGGCCAGAGCTGCTGCGTTCTCATTAATCCGATCGCGAAGCATGGTGTCGAGAACATCGGATTGCTCCTTGGCCAGCGGCGTTGCAGAGCGCCAGTGCTCATAAAGCTTCTGCTTCGAAGCACCCGAGTGGGGGGAGTTCTCCAGGACGTAGGTCCGCGCCATGTCCGCTTCAACAGCAAGATTCTGGAGAACGGCAGTTACTGTTTGTTCCCTATCCGTCATGGATAGCAGCTGGTTTGTTGCGAAACCGACAGAGTTCAAAAGCGCAGACTGGCGCTCGGTAGTCTTCTCTGTGCGACGGCCCTTACTCACTGTCGATCCCAGCACGAGCGCATTCATGGCAGATGCGATCACCACGAACTGTGCTCCGAAGGCATCCCCAAACCCATGGTTATACCGGTTCGCGGCGATGGTGAGACAACCCAGCGTGGCAAGCATACCCGCCACCCCAGGATTGCCGAATCGCAGCGCCGCTGCAATGAGTGGCGCGGACAAAAGGCAGAACAAAACGAAACGATCCGAAACCGTGAAAAGGAAAACGCTGGAGATGGCCACGCTGCAGACTAAAGGGAAAATAGCACTCTTCCAGCTTCCTACGAGACGAACGGACTTTTCAGCCTTCTGTTCTTCCGTCAATCTCTCCAGAATGCGATGGATGAGTTTCGTCATCAGGAGCAAAGCGGCCGGGGTCACCAGCACAATCCCAGTGGCATTAGCCGTCGCTTCCGCCAGGACGAGGTTCCAGAGACCCGCCTCCGGGATGAGTCCCTGAAACCACAAATTCATCAGGGTTCCACCAGACGCAACGATCGCGGTGACTGGCACCATCAAGAGAAAAACGCGCAAGTGCCAGGCATTCATCAGGTCGATCTTGCTTCCCCTGACCGCAAGGGTGATTGCGTAGGCGGCCAGCACGTAGGTTCCCGTGGTCATAATTGCAACCAGCAGAGCAAGCGGGACAGCCCCGGGACCCAGGTCCGGCCAAAACGCAGCCATGGACTGTCCCGCAAACACAAGAGGGATGTAACGGAAGCCATACACCAGCAAGATGCCCAGAGCGAATCCTACGGGGAGGTGCCAGGGCTCGATCAGCTTGACCGGCTGAACCGTCGCTACAGAGCTAAGCCCAACCAATAGTGTGAGATATATCGTGCTCACGAGGATCGGACGAAGCACCTTTTTCCTGGTCAGCTTCAGGCGCGACGACGTTGTGGCCTTGATTGTCTCGATGCTCAGTTCCGTGCTCATGCTCTTCCAGCCAGCGGGGCAGTCTAGGATTGGGACGGCACCCCGGTAATCATACGAAGGTGCCAACGGAGAGGAGCCATCAGAACAAGCAAATAGTTGGACTTAGAGAGATTCTCCAGCGAGATTTCTTGACGGGATCTTGCCTCCGCAGTAGGTGCCGAGTCCCAAATAAATCGGGGCCAGACCGGTCATCACCATTTTTTCAAGAATGGTGAACGACCGGTCTGGCCCCGATTTTTCCTTAGTTGGTCCGGTAATTTGTGAACTGCAATTCGACGCCGAAGTCGGATTGGCGCAGAAGCTGAATCGCTTCCTGCAACAAATCCCGACTTTTGCCACTGACCCGCACGAGATCACCCTGGATCGAGGATTGCACTTTGATCTTGCTGTCCTTGATGGTCCTGACAATCTCCCTGCTTTTCTCGATGGCAAGTCCGGATTGAATCGTGACCTCCTGGCGAACCGTTGAGCCCGCCGCAGGCTGGACAGGGTTGTAAATGAAGTTTCTGAGCGGAACCTTCCTCTTCACCAGCTTTTGCTGCAATATGTCGACGACAGCCTTCAACTTGAATTCGTCGATGCTCGTAACTGTTATCTTCTTGTCTTTCTCATTGAGCTGAATCTCGGACTTCGAGTTCTTGAGATCAAAGCGCGTTAGAACTTCTTTCGATGCCTGCTGCACCGCATTGAGCACTTCCGGCAAGTCCACAATAGAGACAACGTCAAAACTATTATCCGGCATGGCGATTAGTATAACCGGTACACTATTGGCTTGAACCTGAGAACCTTCCTGAAGCTCAATTGTCCCGTCTGCGGAAAAGGAAAAATCTTTCGCGGATACCTCGATACGCCGGAGCGATGTCCGGAGTGCGGCTACTACTTCATGCGAGAAACCGGGTATTTCCTGCCGCACGCTCCGATCAGTTATCTCGGTATCGTGGCGGTAGCAGTCCTCGTCTGGGCGGTGCTGCGCTTCATCATGGGAGTGGAATCGGATTTCATCGTGCTCACGTCCATCATCGTCGTTCCCGCGCTGTTTGCATTCTGGTCGAACCGCTATGCGAAAATGCTCTGGCTGATGTTCGACCTCTGGCTGCATCCACCCACGCAGGAAGACTTTGAACACCGGGGAAGAACCTAGCCCGCTAGCGAATCAGACCATCCAGGGGAGAAGAGGCGGACGCGTAGAGTTTGCGTGGAATGCGCCCCGCACGATAGGCAAGCCGGCCGGCATTGACGGCGTACTTCATGGCTTCGGCCATACTTCCAGGTTCCCTGGCTCCTGCGATCGCGGTATTCATCAGGACTCCGTCGGCTCCCAACTCCATGGCGATTGCAGCATCTGAGGCGGTCCCGACTCCTGCGTCGACAATCAAGGGAACTTCTGTAATCTTCTCGCGCAGGATCCGCATGGCAGCAATGTTCTGGATTCCCATGCCTGAGCCAATTGGCGCCCCCAGAGGCATGATCGCCGACGCACCCGCATCGATAAGACGTCGTGCCGCAATGAGGTCGTCATTGGTGTAGGGCAAGACGATGAAACCTTCCTTCACCAGAATTTTAGTTGCTTCAATCAAGCCCGCCGTATCGGGAAACAACGTGCTCTCATCTCCGATTACCTCGAGCTTCACCCATTCGGAGAGCCCCGCCTCGCGGCCCAAACGCGCCGTGCGCACAGCGTCGTCGACCGTGTAACAGGCCGCTGTGTTAGGCAGCAAATGAATCTTTGAGCGATCGATGTAGTCCAGCAGTGATTCGCCCTTCGCAGCTTTCAGATCGATTCGGCGGACTGCAACGGTGACCATGTCCGTGCCGGATCGCTCGTGAGCTTCCCGCATCACCTGATGACTTGGATACTTCCCCGTTCCGACCAGTAGCCTCGATCGAAATGTCTTTCCGGCGATCACGAGGTTATCTGCCGCAGGGCCGGAGCCACCACCGACGAAGTGCACGACTTCCAATTCGTCTCCTTGCACCAGGACAACCGTCTCCCACGCTGCCTTTGGCACAATTGCGCGGTTGCGCTCTACTGCAACGCGTTCCTTCGGAAGACCGAGAAAGTCCAGAAACTGGACAACACTTAAGGAATCGGGAAGCGACTGGACTTCCCCATTGAGGCGTATCTCAATGGCCATGATGCTGTTGATGGTAGCACAGCCAAAGACTACGGATTTGATGCCGGTTTTCGGCTGTTTTTGCCATTGACAGCCTATCCAGCGGCTACTTATAGTCGTGAGTTTGATTCTTCGTCGAAGTCATTGACAGAGCGTTTGTTACGGGGATTTCTAATGCTGTCAGCCTGGGCGCCCATTCTTATCTTTCTAATACTGGTG
>Ga0111539_10010019_pt1 | contig 11945 bp, 5 predicted proteins | sample RhiMethybrSRZTD1_FD_79667 | JGI IMG/M metagenome (GOLD analysis project Ga0111539, IMG submission 79667) | Populus rhizosphere microbial communities from Tennessee, USA - Rhizosphere MetaG P. TD hybrid SRZTD1 (version 2) (version 2) | ecosystem: Host-associated > Plants > Roots > Rhizosphere >...
CCAACCACCAACCACCAACCAGTAACCGCTATGCTATCCGCAACCGAAATCTCATCCGCGTTGAAACAGGCGCTCGCCGACGGCGAGGTGATGTGCGTCGTCTCCTTGATGGAAACTGGCGGGCGGGCCGCGACGCATGTCGCTCGGCTGTTGGTCAAAGAGGGCGGCGCGACCGCTGGAGGCTCGCTCGGAGATCGGGCGCTCGACGAGGTCGCCGCGCGCCACGCCGTCGCGCTGATGAATGACGAGCGGCAGGAAATAGCCGTCGCTCATCTGAATGGATTGAGTGGATTGGCCGCGTCGCCGGCGGGCGAGTTCGGGGCCGATGATGTCGAGAGGCGAATGGACGACGCGCGACTGCTTTTTGAAATCTCACGGCCCCCGCTGGAATTGATCATCTGCGGCGGAGGTCACGTGGGACAGGCCGTTGCAAAGGCCGCCGCGCTGCTCAATTTTAAAATCACCGTGATCGACGACAGGCCCGAGTTCTCATCGCTCGAGAAATTTCCCGATCCCGGCGTTCGCCTGATCACCGGCGATTTTACCGAAGCCCTGCGGGCGCTGAAGATCACACAGGCTTCGCACGTGGTGATCGTCACGCGCGGCCACAGACACGACGAGATCTGTTTGCGCGAAGTGATAGAGAAACCTGCCCGCTACATCGGAATGATCGGCAGCCGTCGCCGCGCGACCACGATCCGCGAACACATGCGTCGCGAGGGCGTGGGGGCCGAACATCTGCGCCGCGTCCATTCACCGATCGGGCTGGACATCGGCGCGGTAACGCCTGAAGAGATCGCCCTGGCGATCCTGGCCGAAATCACGCTGGCGCGACGCGGCGGCAGCGGCGCCCCGAAGGGCGCTGAGGGGCCGATGGCTCGCGCGCGGTGATAGAGAAGTTTGTGATTACTCCGCCAGCTAAAGCAAGGTGGCTTCGTTAGGCACGCTCGCCGCAACCGGCCACGTTCCGCCTAACAGGCTCAGTCCGAGCCTCAGGATTTCTAAAGCAGACGCATGATCACGAGCGACCGACAATCCGCAACTCTCACAGTGATGCCATCTTTGGCTCAGCTTCTTCGGATTCGGCGCTCCGCATCTCGCATAGGGGCGCACTCAAGCCGGAGCCGGAAAAACAATTCGCCAGCTTTTTCTGCAAGCCGGTCGACACTCCACGTTCTACTCACGAGCAAGCCGCCATTGACCATAGACACTCACTGTAAAACGCGCGGCGGCGCGGCCCATCGCTTCGGCGGCCTCGGACTGATGCTGGGATAACCTCACCCACGGAAAACATGAGGTAGTCGTTATGCGCTATCGTTTGATCGGCTCGATATTGGTGTGTCTTTTTTCGGCTTCGATCTTCGCCGCCAGGTTTTCGGCCGGCAGCGCCATCCTGCGCGTCAATGAATCGGCCATGAAGTTCTCATTAAAGAAAGAAGGGGCGGTCATCTCGCTCGCGGTTGAAAATTCCAGCGCCTCGGCGTTGACCGCGCGAATCAAGCTGGAACTGATCGACCCGCGCGACGCGGTTCGCGCGACGGCGATGATCGAGGCTTCGGTTCCGTCAGGTTCCAGCGTCTCCACCGTCCCGATGGTCAAAACCGGCGCGGGCGATTACGACGTCAGTAGACTGCTCTGGCACAGGCTCCGTTACGAAATCGCCGCGATTGATTCTTCGGGCAAAGAGACTGAATCAGTCTCCGGTCTCATCTCGCTGTCCGAGATCACGCCCGACATTTTCCGGTTGCTGGTCTCGGCGCCGGAGGAAGCGGGAAAAGAGCCGAAGTACACAATTCGCGCGCGCACGGCGCATCCGCTGACCGGGAAGCCCGTCCCCGGCGTGAATGTGGAAGCGGGGATGGCTTACGAAGAAGGCGACGATAAGCGCGATTTGAAATCGTCGGGCGTGACCAATTCCGTTGGCGAGGCGTTGCTGGAATTCAAACTGCCCGGCCCCCTCAAAGCCGATGACGTCGAGATCAAAGTCGTCGCGCAGCGCGACGGCTTTTTACAGGAAGCAAAAGAAGAGGTCAGCCCAATCTACCCGAACCAGATCCTGGTCAGCACGGACAAGCCGCTTTATCAGCCCGGGCAGACGCTGCGCGTCCGCGTTCTCGCTCTGGATCGAGACCGGAAGGCGTGGGCGAACGTTGACGGCAAGCTGAAGATTTGCGACATGGAGTCGACAACCGTCTTCCGCGCCGATTTCAAAGCTTCGCGGTTCGGCGTCGCCAGTGTCGATTGGCGGATTCCGGACGACGCGCGATTGGGCGAATACAACATCGAGGCGCACATCGGCGAAGAAAGCCCGCGCAGGGCTTGGGGATTAAGTGGTATCAGAATCAGCCGCTACGACCTGCCCAATTTCGTCGTCAACGTCAAACCCGATCGCGGCTATTACCTGCCCGGACAGAACGCCGAGGTCGTGGTGAGCGCCGATTATCTTTTCGGCCAGCCGGTCAACCGTGGCCGCGTCCGCGTCGTGCGCGAGACCGAACGACGCTGGAATTACAGCGAGCAGAAATGGGAGATCGAGGAGGGCGAGAAGTACGAAGGCGCGCTCGACGATGACGGGCGCTTCGTCGCCCGCATCGATCTCGCGGAAGAACACGAAGACTTCAAGTCGGACTCGTATTCGCGCTTCCGCGATCTGCGCTACGCCGCCTACCTGACCGATCTGACCACGGGCCGTACCGAACAGCGGCGCTTCGACCTGCGCGTCACCGAAGAGCAGATTCATATTTATTTGATTGAGCGCGGCAGAGTCAGCGAGGGCTTGCCGCTACAATTTTATATCTCGACGTTTTACGCTGACGGCTTCCCGGCCGAGTGCGAAGTGAGGGTCAATCAGACCTTCGGCGCCGAAGATGATTATGAGTCGAAGGCCAGGAATGGAAATGTCGAACAGTTTCTGACGACTGTCAAAACCAATCGCTACGGCGTCGCCAAAGTCGCTTCACTCGATGTCGGCAAAACCGAAGAAAACCAAACTCTGAGTTTAAAGCTCATCGCGCGTGATGGTCAGGGCAGGTCGGGGAGCAATGTTCACGAATACTGGAAACGCTCCTCGCCCGCAATGCGCGTCGAGACCGACAAGACGCTCTATCGCGCGGGCGAGCCGATCAAAGCCCGGCTGATTTCCAATTCGCCGCACGCGACTTGGATAGTCGATCTGATGCGCGGCGCCCGGCTGCTGGCTACGCGCGAGGTTCAATTGAAAGAGGGCCACGCGGATATCGCCTTCCCATTCAATCGGGAATTCAGCGACGAGTTGATGATCGACGCATATCCGGCTTTCAGTGACGGTAACGAAGGATACAGCTCGGGCGCCATCGCCAGGGTTCTCTATCCGCGCGACCGTGAGCTAAAGCTGGACGTGAAATTCGACCGGGCTACGTACCGGCCCGGTGACGAGGCTCGCGCCGACCTGCGTGTTCTTACCCCGCAAGGCCGCTCAGTTGAAAGCGCTCTGGGGGCTGTGATCTTCGACAAGGCCATCGAGGAGCGCGCGCGAACCGATCAGGAGTTCAATAGGCGAGGCTTCGGCTTTTACGATTGTTTCCGCAGCCTGCTCGGCATGGACAATGGCCTCGCCGGCGTTACGCGACGCGATCTCGATCGGATCGATCTCTCAAAGCCTTTGCCCGAAGGGCTGGAACTGGTCGCGGAGATATTGCTCAATCAAGGTGATTACCGATATTACCGCCCGAAATTCTTCGGCGGCGACGAGTTTGAGACCGACGCGGAAGAGGTCTTCAAAAACGCGATCTCGGCCAGGCTCAAGCCCGTCGAGGCCGCGCTCTTTTCACACTACGCGTTGAAATCGGTCTATCCGGTTGACGAGTCAACCTGGCGTCGTCAGATGCTACTTGCCGGAATCGAGCTTGGCGACCTGACTGATCCTTGGGGAACGCCATACCGCCCGAAATTCTCTACCGAAACGATCAACGACGTATTCGAATTGATCTCCGCCGGGCCTGACAAACGCTTCGGCACGGACGATGACTTCAGCGCGTTCAGCAAATCCTGGCGATACTTCACTCACATCGCCTCGGCCATCGCGCGAACGGTCGAAAACCGTCATGCGCGAACCGGCGGCTTCATCCGGGATCGCGAAACGCTGAAACGAGAATTGCTGTCGCGCGAGGCCGTCGACATTGACGCGCTCAGCGACCGTTGGGGCAATCCGTATAGATTCGAGTTCGGAGTTGAGATGAACAATTATTCGGTCCGCGTCAAAAGCGGCGGGCCGAACGGGCGATTCGATGACGAGCGGGAAAGCTGGAAATCGGACGATTTCATTCTCAGCTCCTGCCTGATCGAATACACCGCCGAAATCAGAGCGCGAATCAACCACGCCCTTACTGCGCATTTCAGAGAGACGAAGTCGATCCCGCAAAACGAAGCTCAGTTGCGCGAAGCCCTGAAACAATCGGGCATCGACCTCGATGAACTGCGCGACGGCTGGGGCGCCCGCTACTACGCGACTTTCAAAACAACATCGCAATACTCCGATCGCGCGACGCTATTCGATCAAGCGCGTTACGGCGAGAAGCCGAAACCGAAGACCGAGATCATCCCTGTCACTCAGCAGATCGCGAGCGTCGCAATCCGCAGCCCAGGCAAGGACGGCAAAGCGGCCACGCATGACGATTTTGACGTGGCCAATTTCTCGCAACTATTCGCCGAAGAGTCGGCGAATGAGGCCGCGGAAAAAATCGCCGGTCAGACGAAGCCGAAAATAGTCAGTTTCTCGGGCGAAGGAGGCGCAATTGCCGGAACCGTCATTGACGCGACCAGCGCAATCATCACGAACGTGGCTGTGACGGCCAAACACGCCAACAGTGGATCGGTCTGGTCAGCAAGAACCAATAGCGACGGCGCTTATCTGCTGAGCGGTCTTGCCCCCGGAATTTACGAAGTCCGCTTCGTCGCGACGGACTTCAAATCTTCGGTCTTCACCGGCGTGCCGGTTTATTCGTCGAATTTGACCAAGGTTGATGTGACGCTCGAGGCCGGCGTTGTGACTGAAACCGTCACGGTTATGGCCGACGTCCCGCGCATGATGACTCAAGGCGCCGAGGTTTCAACAGTTGTCCGTTCCGGCGCGATTACACCCAGCGCGGCGCCACAGCAGATGGCCACCCCGCGTTTGCGCGAATACTTCCCGGAAACGCTGCTCTGGCAGCCTCAGATCGAAACCGACAGACAGGGCCGCGCGCGTTTGAAATTCAAGCTCGCCGACAACATCACGACCTGGAAGATGTCAGTCGTCGGTTCGACGGTTGACGGCGAGATCGGGGTCGCCGAAAAGGAGTTCCGCGCCTTCCAACCCTTCTTTGCCGAACACGACCCGCCGAAAGTCTTGACTGAAGGCGACGAGATTTCACTGCCCGTAGTGTTGCGCAACTACCTGGACAAATCGCAGACCGTCAACGCCGAGTTCAAGCCTGAAAGCTGGTTCGAACTGCTCGGCGCGGCGCGCAAACGCGCCGAGGTCAAAGCCGGAGACGCCGGTCTGGTGGTCTTCGACTTCCGCGCGGTCGCTTCGGTCAAAGACGGCAAGCAGCGCGTGACGGCCTTCGGCTCCGATGCGAGCGACGCCGTTGAAAAGCCGGTCAGCGTTCATCCCGACGGCGAAGAGGTTGCGCAGACCGCGAGCGGAATCTTCGGCGAAAGCGGATCGCTCGACGTCATCGTCCCGATGGACGCGATCAAAGACTCGGTCCGCGCCGACCTGAAGATTTATCCGAACCTGATGGCTCACGCGCTGGAAGGAATCGAGGGCATTTTGCAGCGGCCTTACGGCTGCGCCGAACAGACCATCTCTTCGACTTATCCGAACGTGATGATTTTGCGCTACCTCGAACCTCAGAGTGAAAAGCTCTCGGCCCAGATGCAAAAGATTGCCGAGAAGGCGCGGCGCTACGCGCAGGCGGGCTACGAACGGTTGCTCGGCTATCGCGCCGAAAACGGCGGCTTCAGTTATTGGGGGCGCGGCGAGGCTGACCTGGCGTTGACGGCTTACGCGCTGCGCTTCCTGAACGACGCCTCCGATTTCATCGGCGTTGACGAAGACATGGTCGCCGGCGCGCGCAAATTCCTTCTCGGCAGCCAGGAGCGCGATGGGCGCTGGGCGCCGCGTTACTGGAACGAAAAGGAAGACGCGAAGCGCTCGGCGCTCAACACAGCCTTCATCGCCCGAGTGTTGGCGATGGAGAAGAGCAAAGAGGCGAAGGCCGACAAAGATTTCGCCGCCGCGCTGAGCCGTTCTCTCGATTACCTGGGGAAGCGGATCGAAGAGATCGACGAGCCTTATCTGATCGCCTCATACGCGCTCGCCGCAATGGACGCAGGCGAAAAGAGGGGCGCGGAGAAGGCCGTAGCAAAACTGCGAACATTGGCTCGTGAAGAGGCCGGAACAAGTTACTGGAACCTGGAGTCAAATACGCCGTTTCATGGTTGGGGACTTGCGGGAAGAATCGAAACGACGGCCCTGTCGGTCAACGCCCTGAAGCGGGCGGGCGCGGCTGAGGTCGGTAGAGCGGGAGAGCGGGATAAAGCAGATTCGCTAGTCAATCGCGGGTTGCTCTTCTTGCTGCGCAATAAGGATCGCTACGGCGTATGGCTCTCGACTCAGGCGACGATCAATGTGCTCGATACGCTCATCGACCTAAACGAAGGGGAGGCCGCAATGTCAGGCGTGACGGGCGGGGCCGAGATCGTCGTCAACGGAAAGCGCGTCTCTTCGGTCGCTATGGCGCCGGGTGGGCAATTGAGCAATCCGATCACGGTCGACCTTTCATCGTTCCTCAGCCGGGGAAACAACCGCGTTGAAATCCGACGCTCGGGCGATTCGACCCGGGCGTCGGCGCAGGTTGTCGAAACGCATTACGAGCCTTGGGAGCAGGGCGCTGCGGGGCGACGCGAAAACATCAAGCTTCGCAATTCGAGCGCGCTGCGCCTGGCGGTGAATTACGACAAACTCGAAGCGAAGATCGGCGACTCGATCGTATGCGCGGTTACGGCCGAACGCGTCGGGCATCAGGGTTACGGAATGATGCTCGCGGAGATCGGGCTGCCGCCGGGCGTCGACGTCGACCGCGAATCGCTCGAACGGGCGGTGCGGGAATCGGATTGGGGGTTGAGCCATTACGATGTCCTGCCCGACCGCGTGATCGCTTATCTGTGGCCGCAAGCGGGTGGCCTGAAGTTCTCGTTCAAATTCAAGCCGCGCTACGGCGTCAAGGCGCAGACGGCGCCGTCTGCGCTATACGACTACTACAACCCGGAGGCGCGAGTTGCGCTCGCTCCATCGTGGTTCATAGTCAAATGAAGGATCTCGAGGACGGAAGATCGAACGGATGACTCGATCCTTGATCCTCTTCGGTTCTCTCGTGGTTGAGCCTTAAGGTCGCGTTGCAACGCCCTGGAAGAATGAAAGCGAGCCACGTAGTAACGACTTTAGTCGTTACTACGTGGCTCCATCGGAACTACATGGCGAAGTAGGTTTGTAGTTCCGCCTTCAGGCGGTTGGCTTAGTTAACAAAGACGCCTGAAGACGAAACTGCAAACTCGCTCCCTTGAAATTCATGTCTCAAATTAAGGAGGTAAAAATGAAGAGACGAACTTTCACCGCCGGATTATTTTTGATCGCATTCTGTGTCGCGCTTGTCGTAGCGATGACGGCGCAAGGACAACGTGAACAATCACAGACCCCGCCTGTGGCCGACCACGCAGTGAGCGGGCCGTACACTCATAAGAACCTGACGATCTTTCTGTTGCACGACGCGGGACAATCTCAAAGCCGAGCCCCGCTGACTTTGCAGGAGGCGATGAAGCGTAAGTTGGTCATCGTGCGCGAAACCGGCGACGTGAATAGATTGACCATCCAGAACAGGTCTAGCCAGGATGTCTTTGTTCAGGCCGGCGACATCGTCAAAGGCGGCCAACAGGATCGTGTCCTCGCGCTCGACCTGATCGTCCCGCCGAAATCGGGCAGGGTCCCGATTGACGCGTTTTGCGTCGAGCAGGGCAGGTGGAGTCGTCGCGGCAATGAAGCCGTGACGGCTTTCAGCGCGTCGGACAAAGCGCTGGCGTCAAAGGATTTGAAGATCGCGGCCAAGGCCAGGAAATCGCAGGGCGACGTGTGGGCGAACGTCAGCAAGACTCAGGAGAAGCTGGCCATGAATATGACCGTCACTCCATCCGCGCCGCCGGCGCCTGCGAGGGCCAGGCGCGGCGCAGGATCGGCAAGCGGTGGCGGCCCAGGCGCATTCGTCGCGCCTCAGGCGTTGGAATCACTGCCGACAAGTTCGGCGAACGGGCGTGAGAATGCGACCTTATATGCTCCTGCCGCCGGACTCACATTGGCTGAGCAATCAGGGCTTGCATCCCGCGCCTCACCCTCCAGCCTGCAACTGACGCTTGAAAACAAGCTGGTGAAAGACACGGCCAACGATTACGTCAGGAATCTCACTTCGATCATCAACGGAAAGCGGGACGTGGTCGGGTTCGTCTTTGCGATCAACGGCCAGATCAACAGCGCCGACGTCTATTCATCAAACGCGCTGTTTGCGAAGCTGTGGCCGAAGATGCTCGAAGCGAGCGCGATTGAAGCCATCGCCGAATTGAAAGCCGAGGAGAAGTCGCGGCTGGTGGACGTGATCGCCATAAAGGCTTTTCTGCGCGAATCTCACACCGGCAAGGCCGAAACAAAGAAAGTGACGGCGCGAACGAGTGTGGTCAAATCTGAAACCGGGAAGAACCTGTTTTTTGAAACTCGTGACAGTAGCCGCAATGGCAAGTGGGTTCACAGAAACTACATAACCAAATGAGCGGGACTGCCGCGGCTCTTGGCTCATCGGAGTCGCCGCCCGAACGTCAGAAGACGGACGCTCGGGCGGCAGACCGCCGACGCCCTCATTTCAATTTAAGCGAACGCGCGATCAAGTCGGTGTGGCTGCGCAGCGTGCCCAGGATGTTGCGCCTGCCGGTGAATTGCAGCACATAGATCGTTTTCTCGTCCGCGCGCACATAATAGACGCGTCCGGTGAAGGGCTGCCCCGCCGCGTTCTTGTAATCGTAAGAGAGCAGCGCGCCGGTCCTGGTCCCGCCGAGCAGGAATTTTTCTATAGAGATTTTGTCGTAACTGGGCGCGAATCGGACGCGCCCCTGTTCGTCCTGGGCGGCGTAAGTCATCGGCTCGGTGTCGGGGGCGACTTCGGCGACTCTGATCTTGAGCGCGCCGTTTTCGCGCACTTTGTAGACGATGTTTACCTCGTTGCGGCCGAGTCCGTCGGTGCTGACCACTCCCAGCCAGCCGGCAGGCAGGTTCAGGGTATATTTGCCTTCCGGGTCCTCAAAGGCCTCGCTCTGGGCGAAGGCGCAGATGGCGCCCAAAGACGCAGACAAAAACAACAGCAAGCAAAAACGATTCAGGCCTGTCACGATGCGCTTTCCTTCCAATTGATTTTTGTACGCGATGAGGGATCGGTCATCGCGCGAAATTCTTTTCCGTCCAGGGTCTGAACGATGAGTTCGCGCTGGATTGCAACCAGACGATCGACGCCGATCGAGGCCGCCTCGATCATCAGGTCCATCATCTCGCGGTCGAAAGGCTCGGTCTCTGCGGTGCCCTGAATCTCGACGAATCGCCCGTCGCCGGTCCTCACGATGTTCATATCGACTTCGGCCGCCGAATCTTCGCCGTAATCGAGATCGAGCAGAACAAGCTCTCCGACCACACCCACGCTGACCGCCGCGACGTAATCGCGCAGCGGTGGGCGCGCGATCCTTCCCGCCTCCATGAATCTGTTCAAGGCCAGCGCGAGCGCGACGAAGCCGCCGGTGATCGAGGCCGTGCGCGTCCCGCCGTCGGCCTGGATCACGTCGCAATCGATGGTCACGGAGCGTTCGCCGAGGGCGGCCATGTCTACGATCGAGCGCAAGCTGCGCCCGATCAGGCGTTGGATTTCGTGCGTGCGCCCCGAAGGGCCGCCACGGCCTGTTTCTCGCGGCATGCGGTTTTCGGTCGCGCGCGGCAGCATCGCGTATTCCGCCGTGACCCATCCCACGCCCTTGTTTTTCAAGAACGACGGCACTTTCTCTTCGACCGTGGCCGTGCATAATACGCGCGTTTCGCCCATCTCAATCAGCGCCGCCCCTTCGGCATGTTTCGTGTATCCGGTCATTATTCGCACGGGGCGTAAATCAAGCCTCTGGCGTCCGTCCTTACGCGAGTCATTCTGGTTTGAGTTTGTCATTTCCCCACACTTCCACCGCCTCAAGATGGTCGAGAGGCTCTTCCAAAATCCTTTCCGCGATCCGGTGGAACCTGCCCGCCGCGTCTGTTACGTAAAATCGGCATACCCCCGCGTTCGTCGATTCTGCCGTTGGCATCAAAGGATCATTTAATAGTCCGTGTCTTTCCAGCAATTGCGCAGTCTCTTCCGCAGTGGCTTCGGCGGAATCGACCAGCGTGACGCTACCTCCGTCTGTCGCACCGATTGTGGACTTGATCACTGATTTAAGCAAAGGATAATGCGTGCATCCGAGCACCAGAGTGTCAATCCCTTCCTTGCGGAACGGGGCGAGATATTGCTCGGCGACCAGGTGGGCGATCTGAGAATCGGTCTCCCCCTCTTCGACTAGCGGCACGAACAGCGGACAGGCGCGCGAGAAAATTTCAACTTCCCGGTCAAGGCTGGCTTCGCGAATGGCGCGCTCGTAAGCCCCGCTTTCGACCGTGGCTTCAGTGGCGATCACGCCGATCCGCCCGTTTCGCGTCACGCGCGTGGCCATCCTCGCCCCCGGCCCCAGCACGCTCAGCAGCGGCAAATCGAACTCGGCCCTCAGGCGCTCGCGCGCCATCGCCGAGATCGTATTGCAGGCGACGACCAGCATCTTCACGCCCTTGCGCGCCAGAAAGCCCGCGTCTTCGACCGCGTATCGCTCAATTGTCCTGCGGGATTTCATCCCGTAAGGCACGCGCGCCGTATCGCCGAGGTAGATCACGTTTTCGTGGGGCAACCGTTTCCGCACCGCGCGCAAAACCGTCAGCCCACCAACGCCGGAATCGAAAATGCCGATCGGGAGAGAACTCATTTTGGAGCGCAAGCATCCACGTCTGCTTGATTAATGGAGGTGACCGGAATTGAACCGGTGTCTGGCAGCCGTCATCGAAGGAATCTACATACTTAGCCGCTTCGCTTGAATTTTCATTCCGGCGCGGTAGCAGAAGCGGCGAAGAACCGCGCCGAAACTATGCCAGATTTATCTCACCCTCAGACTCTGACCTGCGCCTGAGAGCCAGCCTATAAAGTCGACGCTCGACATCGCGCCCATAGGCGAGGCGCGAGCGAACGGGCTGTGCCACTAGCGTTTAAACTAGGCAGCCATTGCGAGTTCAGTGTTCGCAATTAAAGTTTGCCTGCAGTTTACGGGTTACAAGCTTCCCGGTATGCATCCGTCGCCTCAGGTCTCCCATCGAAACCAATGCACCCCCGAAGGTTTACACATTTCAGCGTACGTGAGAAAGTTTACCGAGCCGGTTTGAGTGGTGTCAAGAAGGCGATCTTGCACGGAGTTGATATCGACTCGCGGTTCGCTCATTCCAAGAGAGGATCTAACTGCTCGGCCCTGAGAATGACCTTAGCGCATTTGCGCCTTTGCGAGAACCCAGGCTGTGTGAGGCGAGTTCCTGGCAATGGCGAAAAGGCGGTAAGGTCGCAATAGAATAATGATCGAACTGATGCGACTGATCTGCGCTCCAATCATCGAAGTTGACCCTGCCACATTTCTCGCCGCGATTCATGAAGCCGAGCGAATCGCCGACGCCATCGAACTCCGCTTCGACTATTTGCCGGCCGAATCTCTGCCGCAATTGATCGTTGATTTGTCTTCCAGCATCGCGCGCGTCAGCAGACCCCTGATCTTCACCTTTC
>Ga0111539_10010022_pt1 | contig 11942 bp, 13 predicted proteins | sample RhiMethybrSRZTD1_FD_79667 | JGI IMG/M metagenome (GOLD analysis project Ga0111539, IMG submission 79667) | Populus rhizosphere microbial communities from Tennessee, USA - Rhizosphere MetaG P. TD hybrid SRZTD1 (version 2) (version 2) | ecosystem: Host-associated > Plants > Roots > Rhizosphere >...
CCGCACACGCGCGCCGGCGGGAACGGCACGGGCACGGTGCCGTGCCGGTCTGTCCAGTGCAGCACCTTGCGCACGCCCGCCTGCAGCTGCGCCTGCAGATCGTCGGCGAGCGCCACCGGCCACAGGCCGATGACGGGATGCAGCTCGCCGTGCGATTGGGCAAGCGCGATGGCCCCGGGGCGGTCCTCGACGGCGGCCAGGAACTGCGCGACGAGGTCGCCGGGCAGCAGGGGCGCGTCGCCGGCGGCCGTCACGATCCAGCGGGCGGTGGGCGCATAAATCGCCGACCAGCGCATGCCCGCCAGCACGCCGGCGAGCGGGCCGGCGAAGCCGCCGATGGTGTCGGGCACCACCGGCAGGCCGAAGGCTGCAAAGCGCTGCGGATCGCCGTTGGCGTTGATCACCATGGCGCCGACCTGGGCGCCGAGCCGGCAGATGACGTGGCCCAGCATGGGCCTGCCGGCCAGCTCCAACAGCCCCTTGTCGCCGCCGCCCATGCGCCGCGACTGGCCTCCGGCCAGCAGCACGCCGGTGACGTCGCTCATACGTCCATTCATCGCAGCACCTCGAATGCGAGATCGCGATTGGCTCCGTACCGGTAGATCGAAAAATCATTGTCGAAGGAAGCAACGCGTGCCAATCCGAGCCGCTCCATCACGACGAAGCTCGTGCGGTCTACGAGTGAGAACCTTTGATCAAGGAGGGCGCTCCGAATGGCCTCCGCGGCCTGCAAGTCTTCATATGTTGCGATCTCGATCCGGCACCAGCCGCTCATGATGCGCTGGCAAAACTCTTCAGCTGCGGCCTGATTGAATCGGTTCTTCAAGAGCAACCAAGTCTCGACGACTATGTGGTCGGTCGTAAGAAGAGCCGGCGCCTCGTCAAGCACTTTCATCGCTCGCGCGTGACCCCCGTCTTTTGCAAAGACAGCCGCAAACCATACGGAGCTGTCGACGAAGATTGTCACTTCTGCTTCGTCTCTTCGAGATACTCCTGCCAGACGGCCTCGCCGATCAGCTTGTCCTTGTCTTTAGCAATGTCAGTGGGTTCACCGTCTTTGACGAGCCCAAATATGCTCGAAACATGCCCTTTGGCAGGATGCTCAACAGGCGAGAAGCGCAATCTGACAAGCTCCGCCACATAGTTCTCAACGGTCATTCCGCGAGCAGCCGCCGCAGAGCGGACGCGCTCAAGGCTCGCGTCATCGATTGGGACGGTGATTTGAACGGTCATAGTGGTCGCTCGCTATTTCCAGGCAATAGAAGTTGATAGAGCATAACCCCGACGTAGACGGCAATCCATCAGTCCATCGCGTCCGCATGGCTGCCCTTGCGCGCATGCTTTCTGTCCTCGTCCTCGGCCTGTGCGAGATCCGCATCGAAGACGATGCGCTCCTGACCCGCCAGCGCCACGAAGCGCTTGCCGCGGGCGCGGCCGATGAGGGTGAGGCCGGCCTTCTTGGCCAGCTCCACGCCCCAGGCCGTAAAGCCCGAGCGCGAGACCAGCACGGGGATGCGCATCTTGACGGTTTTGATCACCATCTCGGAGGTGAGGCGGCCGGTGGTGTAGAAGATCTTGTCGTCGGGCGCGATGCGGTTGAGGAACATGTAGCCGGCGATCTTGTCCACGGCGTTGTGGCGGCCGACGTCCTCCATGTAGAGGAGCGGCACGTCCTCGCGGGCCAGCACGCAGCCGTGGATGGCGCCGGCCTTGAGATAGAGGCTGGGCTGGGTGTTGATCTTCTTGGTCAGGCGATAGAGCCAGGAGGTGTTGACCCTCGCGCTCTGGCTCAGCGCGACCTTGTCGAACTCCTCCATCAGGTCGCCGAACACCGTGCCCTGGGCGCAGCCGGAGGTCTGGATCCTCTTCTTGAGCTTGTCCTCGAAGTCGGTCTGTCGGCGCGTGCGCACCACCACCGTCGAGATGTCCTCCTCGTAATCGACGCCGACGATCTCGTCGTCCGCCTTGAGCATGCTCTGGTTGAGCAGGTAGCCGACCGCCAGCAGATCGGGACGGTCGCCGATGGTCATCATGGTCACGATCTCGCGGGCGTTGAGGAACAGCGTCAGTGGCCGCTCGGCGACGACTGCCGTCTCTACCGCCTTGCCCTCATGGTCGATGCCCGGGACCGTGACCGAAAGGCGCGGATCGTCGGGGTCGGGGCTGACCTCGAACTCTTTCATCGGCTCGGGAATAGGTCTCGCCACGAAATCGTCTCCACTGATAGCCGCACCGTCTTGGGCCAGGTGGTGGCCGAGTTCGGCCACCGCAAGGCGATGTGGTCAAGGGGTGCGAGCGGACATCGTGACGCCAATTCTACCATTGAGTGAAGAACCTTGTGGACCTAGAGTGCGGGTGGCCCCCGGGGTCACCATTGGCCGCAGATCGATACTGCGCACGCCGGGCGCAATAGGTGCGCCGCAGCAAGCAACCCAAGGGGAGCATGACGGCCGACATCTCCATTCTTGCCCCCTTGCCCACCCGCCGCCGCGTGCTCGAGGAGGCCTGCCGTCATGGCGAGCATCGATCGTCGTAGGTTCCTGAAGGCCGCCGGGGTTGCGGGCGCCGGCACCGCGGCAAGCACGCTTGCCGCCCCGGCCCTCGCCCAGGCGTCGCCGGAGGTCAGATGGCGCATGCTGACGAGCTGGCCCAAGGTGCTCGACACGCTGCAGGGCGGCGCCGATCACTTTGTCAAACTGGTGGCGGAGGCAACCGACGGCAAGTTCCAGATCCGGACGATCCCGGGCGGAGACGCGCAGTTCCCAGCCCTGGAGGTCACCGACGCCGTGTCGAGCGGCGCCATCGAGGCCTGCCACACGGCGCCGTACTACATGTGGGCCAAGGACCCGACCTTCGCCTTCGGCTCAGCCGTGCCGTTCGGCCTCAACGGCCGCATGCAGAACTCCTGGTGGCTGGAGGGCGGCGGCGAGGCGCTCATGAACGCCTTCTACGCCAAGCAAAACATCTACGGCCTGCTCGCCGGCAACACCATGGCCCAGATGGGCGGCTGGTTCCGCAAGGAGATCAACACCATCGACGACCTGAAGGGCGTCAAAATGCGGATTGCCGGCTTTGCCGCCGCCGTCGTCTCCAAGCTCGGCGTCGCTCCCCAACAGCTGCCGGGCACCGACATCTACCAGGCGTTGGAGAAGGGCACCATCGACGCCGCGGAATGGGTGGGGCCCCATGACGACGAGAAGCTCGGCCTGCAGAAGGTGGCGAAGTTCTACTATTACCCGGGCTGGTGGGAAGGCGGCGCGATGATCCACGTGCAGGTCAACAAGGAGAAGTGGGAGAGCCTACCGAAGACCTACCAAGCCATTCTGAAGGCGGCGGCGGCGCAGGCGCACAACTCCATGGTCGGCCGCTACGACGCGCTGAACCCGGTGGCGCTCAAGAAGCTCATTGCCAGCGGCACGCAGCTGCGTCCCTTCTCCGAATCCATCCTCGATGCCTGCTTCAAGGCCGCCAACGAAGTCTATCTGGAGATCGGCGCCAAGAACGAGGACTTCAGGAAGCACTGGGAGTCGGTCAAGGCCTTCCGCGCCGACCAGTACCTGTGGCTACAGCTCGCCGACCACACCTACGACAACTACATGATGATCCAGCAGCGCAAGAAGACGCTGTGAGGAGCGCGGCGCGGCGGGGACCGCTCGCGCCGGACGCGTACGAAAGCTAATCCACCTGCCCGCCGCGGCCCTGGCGGTTCATGACGGACCACCAGGCCGGCGTGCCCGTGCGGTACTCGTCGGGGTTGGCGTAGTCCATCGGCCGGCGAAAGAGGGTCACGACGGGCGGCCTTGGGCCGTAGCCGAGCGCCGGCGCTTGGTAGCCGTAGACGGCCGGGGCGGCGGCGTAGCCGTACACCGGAGCTGCACCGTAGCCGTAGACGGGAGCGCCGTAGCCGTACACCCGAGCTGCGCGGTAGCCATACACACGAGGGGCGGCGTAGCTGTACACCGGCGCAGCCCGATAGCGATAGGTGCGAGGAGCCGCATAGCCGAGTACGCGGGCGGGCCTTACGCCGTATGCGCGAGGACCCGCTAGATCGGCGGCTCCGCGAGGGCCTCGGTAGCCGTAGATCCGCGCATTATCGACCCAGCGGCACTGCCGAGCGCCGCCTTCCGTCCAGCACAGCCGATAGGCGACCCGTTCGGGACCGGAGCGAGCCGCAGCGGCCGATCCGGGCTCGGTGGCCGCACTTCCGAGAGGGGCCGCCTGCGCGCCGCTCGTCATGATTGCAAAAGCAGAGGCGCCTGCCGCCGCGATCATCCAATATCTGCTTGTCATGATAGTCCTCCGGTGCGTCTGGGCTGCCGAACTCGGCGTGGACAGCGGCAGCGGGAGCAGCCGCTCGGGGGGTAGTCTCGCAAGGCGGTCTTGGCTGCAATCGCGCGTGTTGTCGGGGCGCGAACCTAGGCCCCACGCTGCGCCGGCGTCGATCCAGGACTACCCGTAGGTCGAGGGTGACGAAATACCGAATTCCCGCGCGTAAAATCGGCGGACGCCGGAGTCGTGGGCCGCCTTATGATCAGCGCCGCCCTCCGAGCGTCTGTGTCGAGACAATCAGGGAGTGCTGCCGCTTTCGGCCGTCATTTTCAAGACGGCAAGGCTTTTCGCCGGAGGCGATCGAGCGCGGCCGCGCGGCAGGCGCCGCGCGACCGCCGATCCGGCTAGCGCCTGGCGATGACCACCTCCAGATAGTCGCTCGGCAGCACGAGCGTGGCGTCGCCTGAGCGATTGTGGCGCTGCATGAGCTCCATGACGTCGCGTTCGAGCAGCACTTGCTGCTCCGGCTTCAGCGCCGCGAACGCCTTGTGCACAGGACCGTAGTAGGTCCGGAACACCTCCAGCCAATGCGCGGGCGAGCGGTAGCGGAAGACGAACTGCCGGGTTTGCGCCGAGACGGCGGCCGTGGCGGAGGGGAAGAGCTCGCGCAGCCGCGCTTCGGTGCCCCACAGGGAGGGAGACTTCACGCCCGCAGGCGGTGGCAAGTGCTTGCCCAGGACGCGGAACAGTTGGCCGATGAAGCTCTCGGGGGTCCAGTTGGCGAGGCCGATCTTGCCGTCCGGCCGGCAGACGCGCAGCATCTCGCGGGCCGCCTGGTCCTGGTCGGGCGTGAACATCACGCCGAAGGTCGACAACACGGCGTCGAACTCGGCATCGGCAAACGGCAGATGCTCGGCGTCGGCCTCGCGAAACTGCATGCCGAGGCGGTCGCCCTCGGCGCGCCTGCGGCCAAGCTCGAGCAGGGCCGGGACGTAGTCGGTGGAAATCACCTCGCAGAAGCGGCGCGCCGCGGCCAGAGATGCATTGCCGTTGCCGGCAGCCACATCCAGGACGCGCGAGCCGGATCGCAAATCGAGCGCCTCGCACAGGCTCTCGCCCACGATCTGCAGGGTTGTGCCGACAATGCCGTAGTCACCGGCCGACCAGGCGCCTTGCTGGCGGGCCTTGACCGCCTTAAGGTCGACTGGGTGTGGTTGGCGGGTCTGGTCGATCGCAGCGGTGGAAGTAAGCATGCTTCTTCTCCGTTCGGGCGGTTGATCCTGGCGCGTGTTGCCGTGCGCGTGTGCGGCGAGAACTGGCTTTGGCGCGCTGTGCGCACTGTTGCCGTCGATCCCAACCGTAGCGGCCGCCTATGGAAGCGAGCGTGGTAGGCAGCGTGGAAACCCCCGTGGAAAGCGATCGGCCCGGCCGGACGCGTGGCGCGGGGTCGCTCGAGGTGCAATTGCTGGGGCCCCTGACGATCCGGCAGGACGGCGCCGCAGTGGCGCTGCCGGCATCGCGCAAGGCGCGTGCGTTGCTTGGCTACCTGGCAGTTGCCCCGCAGGCGGTGTCGCGAAGCCACCTCTGCGAGCTGCTGTGGGACGTGCCCAACGACCCGCGCGGGGAGCTGCGCTGGTGCCTGAGCAAGCTCAGGGGCGTCCTCGACCGGCCCCGGCTCGAGGCGCGCGGGGATACCGTCAAGCTCGATCTGGCGGACTGCTTTGTCGATGCGATGGAGATCGAGCGGGCCACCCGTGAGGGGATCGAGGCGCTTTCGCCCGAGCGCCTGCGCGCGCTGTGCGCGCGCTTCAACGGCGAGTTCCTCGAAGGCCTCGAGATCGATCGCAACCCCGCCTTCAACACCTGGTTGACGGCGCAGCGGCGCCGATTTCGCAGCTGCCACGCAGCCCTGCTGGAGCACCTCGTCGGGGCCGTGACCGGCGACGAAGCATTCGCATATCTGGAAAAGTGGCTGGAGCTTGCGCCGTTCGACCCGCGCGTGCACGAGCGTCTCTTCGACGCCTTCGCCCGGCGCGGCCGGCTCCGCGAAGGCGAGGAGCACCTGGCGGCCGCGGCCCGACTGTTCGACGCGGAGGGCCTCGACATGGCGCCCCTGCGTGGCGCATGGCGCGCTGCCAGGGAGAGGGGCGAGAGCTCGGCGAAGGCGCGGGCCGCCGCTGCCTCGCCGACGACAGCCGCCTCCCCCGCCGTCGACGCGGGAAGCCCGGCGAAGGCCTCCCGCCGTGCCTCCATTGCCGTGATGCCGTTCGTCGACGGGAGTGCCAAACCGATCCGCGGCGGGCCGGCCGGGGGCCTTGCCTACGACGTGATCGCCAGGCTCGCCAAGTTGCGCAGCCTGTTCGTCATCGCCCAGGGCACGGTGTTCGCGCTGAGCGAGCGCCGCGTCGGCCCGGAAGAGGCCGGGCGCACGCTGAACGTCGACTACGTCGTCAGCGGAACGCTGCAACGCAAGGGCAAGCGCCTGACCGTGGCGGTCGAGCTCGCCGAGACGCGCACCGCCCGCATCGTGTGGGCGGAGGTGTTCGACAAGAAGGTGGACGACGCGTTTCTCGTGCTTGAGGAGATCGGCAACAGCATCGTGGCGTCAGTCGCCAGCGAGATCGAGACCATCGAGCGCAACCGCGCGATCTTGAAGCCGCCGAGCTCGCTCGACGCCTGGGAGGCGCATCACCGTGGCCTGTGGCACATGTACCGCTTCAACAAGGCCGACAACGAGCGGGCGCAGCAGTTCTTCGAGACGGCCGTCCGCCTCGACCCGACCTTCGCGCGCGCGTATGCCGGCCTTTCCTTCACGCATTGGCAGAACGCCTTCCAGGGCTGGGCAAAGCGAGAGCCGGAGATCGAGCGGGCGTACGAGGCTGCCGGACAGAGCCTGATGGTCGACGACCGCGACCCGGCGGCACACTGGGCGATGGGGCGCGCATTGTGGCTATACGGCCGGCAGGACCAGTCGATCCTCGAGTTGGAGCAGGCCATCGACCTGAGCCCGAACTTCGCGCTCGGCCACTACGCGCTGGCGTTCGTGCATTCGCAGGCCGGGGACCCGCGCGCGGCGCTGGAGTTTGCCGACCACTCGCGGCACTTGAGCCCGTTCGATCCGATGTTGTTTGCCATGCTGGGCGCTCGCGCCATGGCCCTGATCCGGCTCGAGCGGTTCGAGGAAGCCGCCGAGTGGGGCCTGAAGGCCGCCTCGCGCCCCAACGCACACGCCCATGTGCTGGCGATCGCCGCCTATTGCCTGGCGCTGGCCGGCCGGCTGGAAGAGGCGCGGGCGCACCTGGCGCGGATCCGCAAGGCCATCCCGCGCTATCGCGTCGACGATTTCCTCGCCGCTTTCCACTTCGAAGCGGAAGCTGCGGCCTTGTTCCGCAAGGGCGCAAAGCGTATCGGGGCGGAATGATCGACCCGCCAGCCTTGTGCGGCGACGCCTCGCCTGCTGCTGGCATTGGGCGGCCCGCGGTGACAGGGATAGGGGCCTCTGTCAGTATGCGCCGGCTCCGTGGATGCGGGTCAGCCGCGCCACAAGTGTGAAGAGAGTGAGATGAATCCCAGCAAGGACCAGATCGTCGAGCGCTTGCGCCGGGTCAAGGGACCCGACATGGACGGCAACATCGTCGACCTGGGGTTGGTGTCGGAAATCCTGCTCAAGGACGGCCGCGTGTCGTTCTCGATCACGGTGCCGGCGGAGCGGGCGAGCGAGCTCGAGCCGCTGCGCCAGGCCGCCGAGAAGGTGGTACGCGAGATCGACGGCGTGACCGGCGTGATCGCGGTGCTGACGGCGGAGAAGCGGCCGGGAGCGACCGGCGGCGGCAACGGCCCGGCGCCGCGTGGCGCGCAGGTGCCGGAGAGCGCCCGGGTGCGGCAGGCGCGGGCCGGCGGCATGAGCGGCGGGCCGGCTGCCCCTGCACAGCCTGCCGCGGCCGGCGCCGGGCGCGGCCATGTCGCCCACATCGCCGGCATCAAGCACATGATCGCGGTAGCGTCGGGCAAGGGCGGCGTCGGCAAGTCGACCACGGCCGTCAACCTGGCGCTGGGCCTGCAGGCGATCGGGCTCAAGACCGGCATCCTCGACGCCGACATTTACGGGCCCTCCCAACCGCGCCTGTTGGGCCTCGCCGGCCGGCCGCAGGTGGGGCAGGGCAATCGGCTGAGGCCGATGCAGGCCTTCGGGCTCGAGGCCATGTCGATGGGGTTCCTGGTCGATGAGGGCACGCCGATCATCTGGCGCGGGCCGATGGTGGTGTCGGCGCTGACCCAGATGCTGCGCGACGTGGAATGGGGCGAGCTCGACGCGCTCGTCATCGACATGCCGCCCGGCACCGGCGACGTGCAGCTCACCATCGCCCAGCAGGTGCCGCTGTCGGGCGCCATCATCGTGTCGACGCCGCAGGACCTCGCCCTGATCGATGCGCGCAAGGGCCTCAACATGTTCCGCCGGGTCGACGTGCCCGTGCTCGGTATCATCGAGAACATGAGCTATTTCATCTGCCCCAAGTGCGGCGAGCGCTCCGACGTGTTCGGCCACGGCGGCGCCAAGGCGGAAGCCGACAAGCTCGGCATTCCCTTCCTCGGCGGCGTGCCCCTGCACATGGACATCCGCGCCACCTCGGACGAGGGCCAGCCGATCGTGGCCTCCAGCCCCGACAGCCCGCACGCCAAGATCTACCGCGACATCGCCGCCAAGGCGTGGAGCGAGCTCAAGGGAAGCTCCGCTGCCCGCCTCGAGCCACCCAAGCTCGAGGTCAGGGCGGGCGGCGCCGAGCTCGGTGTCGGTTTCGCAGGCGCCAAGCCTTTCGCCCTGTCGGCGGAGATGCTGCGGGTGATGAGCCCCTCGGCCGAGGTGCAGGGCCACTCCCCGGACCAGCGCGTCACGGTCGGCAAGAAGCGAAACGTGAAGATCAAGGAGCTCAAGCCCGTCGGCAACTACGCCGTGCGCATCGTCTTCGACGACGGCCACGACACCGGGCTTTACGCCTGGTCCTACCTGCAGACGCTCGACACCGAGCGCGACAAGCGCTGGGCAGAGTATCTCTCCTCGCTGGTGCAGAAAGGGCTGAGCCGGGGTTAGCCAGCCGCTACAGGGCGAGGGCGAGCCGCAGCCCCGCTTCGATTGCCGGCATCAAATCGTCAGGCACCCTGCCGATTCGCTCAGTAAGAATATTTCTGTTCATCGTGGTCACGTGCATGGCCACGGCGACCGAAGGTTTCCCGAGACCAGTCGTCCTGGTCGCGGGCAGACGCACGTTTCCGCGGTAGTGCTCGCGCGACAGGTTGGCTGTTACCGGCACAATGAGCACAGTCCTGAGACGGCTCTCATTGAGGAAATTGGCAGAGACAATGACTACGGGCCGCCGATATCCCGGCTCTGATCCAGCAGGTTCACCGTGGCCTGCCCACCAAATCTCACCCCGCCTCATCCGTCCCGTTCCAGGCTGGTAATGAGTTGTTGGCTGTGTTCGAGCCACGCCTCCTCGCCATCGGAGGGATCACCGTATTTTTCAATGTTGCGATTGATCTCAGCCGTCAACTCTTCTTCTCGGCGCCGCTCCAGATAGGCCTCTAACGCAATTTGAATGAACCTGCTGCGCGACAGGCCAAGCTTCTTGGCGGCCGCTTCGGCTTCCTTGAAAAGCGGATCAGGAATGGAGACAGCGGTCTTCATGACGCGAGAGCCCCGAGATCGAACCTGTCGTTCACTCTTTCCATTCCGCGCGCTTCATCGCCTCCAGAGCAAGACGCTGCAAAAATGGATCGACCTCTTCCGGGGGGTGTCTGGCGAACGAGCGATTGAGTGCGGCCGTGACTTTTTCTTCGCGCTTGCGCTGGAGAAACGCCTCTAGTGCGGTCTGAACCAGCTTGCTGCGCGAGATGCCCAAGGCCTTGGCGGCAGCCTCTGCCTCCTTGAACAGCGCATCGGGAATGGAAATGGCGACTTTCATACCCGTAGTATAACCGATGGGAATACCGAGACAAGGCCCGCAGCAACGCCAATTCAACGCCTTGTGGCCGCTTTCGACGCCGACTTTCGCGCTGATGCGCGGCCCTTGCCGCGAGCCATCCGCCGGTGCGGGGCTGCGCCAGAAATGGCCTCGGCGACATAGCCCGGCAGGGCGAAGGCGGCCTTGTGGACGGCAGGCGTGTAGTAGCGCGCTGCGATGCCCCGCTTGCGCATGCGTTGCCCCAGGATCGTCTCGGAGATCTCCAGCAGGGCGGCGTCGTCGCTCGCCCAATTGAGCGCAAAAGGGCCGCCGAAGTAGCAGGGCTGGGTGCACATGTAGGGCGAAGCCGCCCTGAACAGCGAGGTGAAGATCTCGGTTGTCGCCTTCAGATGGTCGGGGAACAGGAATGGCAGCCCGTTCTGCGTCACCAGGATGCCCCCCTCCTTCAGGGCGCGCTTGCAGTCGGCGAAGAATTGGCGCGTGTGCAGCACGGCCGACGGCCCGATCGGCTCGGAGCTGTCGACGATGATGGCGTCGAACCTCTCACGCGTCTGCGCCACGTACTTCAGCCCGTCGGCGATGACGACGTCGGCACGCGGATCGTCCAGGCAGCCGCCGGCGATCTCAGGGTAATGCTTCAGGGAGAGGTCGATGACGGCGCGGTCGATCTCGCACAGCGTCGCCTTCTCGACAGAATGATGCTTCAAGACCTCGCGCAGCACGCCGCCGTCGCCACCGCCAACCACCAATACGCGCCGCGGCCGCGCCAGCGCCATCAGCGGCACATGCGCCATCATCTCGTGGTAGACGAACTCGTCTGATGTGGTGAGCTGGCATACGCCGTCGAGCATCAGCACTTTCCCCCAAGTCGGATTCTCGAAGATTACGAGGTGCTGGTGCTCGGTCTTGACCTCGTGCAGCACGCGCGTCGCCTCGAGCCGCACGCGCCAGTGGGGGTGGAACGTCTCTTCGACCCAGCGAACCATGGGCAAACCTCCAAATGCCGGCCGAGCCCAGCATGCAAATGAACGGGCGCGCGCAGCCCAAACGGGTGCGCGCGCCCAGGTAGAGCATTTGCGAGGCTGCTAGGCCGCCCGCCGCGCTTTGGCTTCGCGAGCCGGAGCCTTCTTGCGCGAGGCGATCTCCCACGTGCGCTCGTTCACCGAGTTCGCCCGCAGGTGCTCCTTGACCAGCGTCCGGTCAGGCCTGAAGGCCGCCTTGAGGACGTCGATCGTGGCGTGCGGATCGGCATGACCGCACATGAACACGTCCAGCGCGGCATACCCGGCCTCCGGCCAGCTGTGGATGCTGATGTGGCTTTCCGCCAGCACCGCCACGCCGGAAACGCCGCCGTTGGGCGTGAAATGATGCAGGTGGATGTGGAGCAGGGTTGCACCTGCCACCTCCACGCACCGCTTCAGCGTCTCTTTGATGTGCTTGAGATCGTCAAGCCGCTTGGCGCCGAACAGGTCTATGATGAGATGAGTGCCCGCACAGCGAACCCCATCTCGCTCGATGAAGTAGTCTTTCCTGTCTTCGTGCGCTACGTGCGCGGATTGACCATGATCTTCCTTTTGGGCGGTGCTTGAACGGGTCAAGTCCATCCCCAATTGGAAGAGGGAATCGGTGTAGGCCATAGGACCCCTCCCCAACCAGCAGACAGATAACCCGCTGCCCCGCGACTCGTTCACGAGATGCAGGGCAAACGGAGAC
>Ga0111539_10010024_pt1 | contig 11941 bp, 18 predicted proteins | sample RhiMethybrSRZTD1_FD_79667 | JGI IMG/M metagenome (GOLD analysis project Ga0111539, IMG submission 79667) | Populus rhizosphere microbial communities from Tennessee, USA - Rhizosphere MetaG P. TD hybrid SRZTD1 (version 2) (version 2) | ecosystem: Host-associated > Plants > Roots > Rhizosphere >...
AGTCCGCTTCCGGTTTCACGTTTCCGGTTTCCGGCTTCCGGCCGCCTGTTGACGTCAGTCTGCCGACCCGGACCGTCCGGTCTCTGATCCGCGCCTTCTCCACCTCGCGGACATGGCGCACCAGCCCCGCTCCCACCAGCTCATCGACCCGCTTCCGCTGCCCCGCCGTCAGCTCCTTGATCGCGACCCCGCCTCCCGCCGCCGCGATCTTGCCCAGCACCTCGCGCGTCGGCCTCGCAAGTGCCGCCCCCTCGACCCCGATCGCCTTGGCCCCGTCCTCCGTCAGCTCGACGTGGGTGGCCGCGTTGACCCGGGTCCCCGCCGGCAGCGCCGCGCGGATCACCTCGCCGAACGGCGCCTCGTAGTAGCTCGCGATCCAGCGGCACAGCTCGACCAGCTCGGGGCTCAGCGCCGGCTCGGCATCGAGCAGCGCCTCCACGTCGCGCACCTGGCCCGCCTCGGCCGGCGCCGCCTCGCTCTCGGCGACCACCAACCCGGTCACGCCGCGCGCCCCGAACGGCACCAGCACCCGCCGGCCGACCAGCGCCTGGCCGCCGGCGAATGCAGGCACGCCGTAGTGAAACGTGCCGTGGACCGGCAGCTGGACCGCGACCTCGACGAACCTGGACACGGCTCTAGCTCTCGGACCGACGGCGCACGACGGCGCCTATTTTCCGCCGCCCCCCTGATAGCCGGGGGGCCGCGTCTGACGTCCTACTCGCAACCGGTGGTGCTCGACACCTCTGAGGCCTTGCGCGGCAGGATGGTGATGTGCGGCGCCAGTCCGCCGTCCTGGCTCTCGTCGAAGGTGTTGTAGTGCATGATGCCGGTGATGTCGAGGCACTGGTCGACCGCCACGTCGGTGTAGCGGAAGATGTCGTCGTCGACCACCAGGTCAGTGGTCCCGTTGGTCACGGTGAACTCGAGGTTGAAGCTCTCGTTCTGGTCGATCTTCTTGACGCTGACCTTCTCGATCCTGACCAGGGTGCCCTCGTAGGCCTCGCCGTCGGTGTCGCTCGCCAGGGTCGCCAGCGGGACGTTGTTCATGGCGGCCGGACCGGTGCCCGATCCGGTGCCGACCACGTCGCCCGGGTCGACCACGAAGGTGAGCTCGGTCAGCGGGTTCTGCGCGCAGCCGGAGTACAGCTCGTCGATGTTGGCGGTCAGCGACACGGACTTGCCGACCGACACCGACGCGTCGAACGGGTCCGCCGAGCTCGGCTGGAAGACGTACACCCCGGTCTCGGGCCCGGAGGTCGCGACGTCGTCCGACACCCAGATGCGCTTGCCGTTGAACGAGCGGCCGAGGACGACGACGTCCTCCAGCTGGATGCGGCTGTTCTGGGCCACCTCGCCGCTCTGGATGTCGGCGATGGACGTCCCGATGGTGCAGCTCTCGACGGCGCCCTGGCAGCCGAAGTCGGCGCAGTCGCCCTGACCGCTGTGGTCGTTGTCGGCCTGGTCGCCGCACAGCTCGAGCGAGTTCTCGGCCGGCAGGCAGTCGCCGTCGGCGCCCGCCACCAGGTCGGCGGCGCTGCGCGGGAGGATCTTGTAGTCGAAGAAGAAGTCGCCGATGCCGGTGATCGAGCTGTAGCAGTCGCCCTCGGCGATGGAGTCGGCGAGCTCGGTCAAGGAGGACTGGACCGTGTACGGCCCGGTGACCCACATTTCCTTCTGGTCGTCCTTGTCACCCGACGGCGGGCTGAAGACGCGGACGTTCTCGAAGGTCACCATCACGCCTTCCCACTTCTCCGCCTCGTTGGGGTCGGCCTTGAGCTCCCACGGCGTGACCACCTCGGGGTCGGGCACCGTCCCGTCGCCCACCTTGGTCACCACCGGCGTCACGCCCTCGCCGGGCGACAGCTCGGTGAGGCTGCCCTCGTCCTCGCCGCTGCTGCAGCCGCCCTGCCAGGAGAACTCGTCCTTCACGAAGCCCTCGAGGTCGACCAGGTTGCCGACCGCCAGGTCGGCCGCCTCGGTGCCCGACAGGTAGACGAACACGCCGGAGAAGGCGCCGCCCTCCGGCTCCTGCACGTAGATGCCGCCGCGCCGCTCGCCGTAGTTGTCGATCGCGGTCACCACCACGCCGCGCACCGTCACCGCGGTGCCGGCCGGCATCGAGTCCGACTGGATGTCGAAGATGGTGTCGTCGCCGTCGCCGCCGCCGTCATTGCCAGGGTTGTCGCCGTCGTCGTCGCCGCCGCTGCGACCACAGGCGAAGCCGAATGCCAGGACGAGACTGAGGGCGAGCATCTTCTTCATGGGGGGACCTCGAAGCTGGAGAGAAGCGGCCCTGTATAGGCCAAAAGAAAAGGCCGGCTCTGCAGCCGGCCTCACAATTCCTGTCTCAAATGAAAATCTCTCCGACAGGCTACTCGTCGTCGTCGTCCGCCTTCTTGCTCTTCTTCTTGCCGCCCTTGGCCGGCTTCTCACCCTTCTCCGGCTTCTCGGCCTTGGCCTTCTTCTTGGGCTCGGCCTCCGCCTTCTTCTTGCTCGCCTTGGGGGCGGGCGCCGGCGCCTCGACCTCTCCGCCGGCATCGCCGCCGCCGGCCACCAGCGCCACCAGCGCCATCGGAGCCGCGTCGCCGACCCGGAACCGGGTCTTGAGCAGCCGCGTGTATCCGCCCGGCCGCCCGTCCATGGCGGGCGCCACCTCGGCGAACAGCCGCTCGAGGGCTGCCTCGTCCTTGAGGACCCGCCGCGCCATCCGCTTGGCGTGCACGATGCGCGCGCGCTCGATGTCGCTCAGCTTCTTGCGGTCTTTGCGGAGCAGATCGTTCACGCCCACACCCCAGCTGATGGTGCGGTCGGCGATGCTGCGCAGCTCCTTGGCCTTCGCCTCGGTCGTCTCGATCTTCCCGTAGGTGACCAGCGCGGCGACCATGTTCGAGTACATGGCCTTGCGGTGGGCCGAGGTCCGGCCGAGCTTTCGTCCTGCCTTGAGGTGACGCATCTACTCTCGTCCTTGCCCGCTCACTTCTTGAGCGGCGTGGTCCCCGGCCAGTTGTCGAGCTTCATGCCGAGGCTGAGACCCATCTCCGCGAGGATCTCCTTGATCTCCTTCAGCGACTTGCGGCCGAAGTTCTTGGTCTTCAGCATCTCCGACTCGGACTTCTGCACCAGCTCGCCGATGTACTTGATGTTGGCGTTCTGCAGGCAGTTGGCCGAGCGGACCGACAGCTCGAGCTCGTCGACCGTGCGCCACAGGTTCTCGTTGAGCTTCTCCTGCTCCTCGTTGACCGGCGACTCGATCGGCTCAGCCGTCTCCTCGAAGTTGATGAAGATGTTGAGCTGCTCCTTGAGGATCTTGGCGGCGAAGGCCACCGCGTCGTCCGGCGCCACCGCGCCGTTGGTCCACACCTCGAGGGTCAGCTTGTCGTAGTCGGTCTGCTGCCCGACGCGCGCGTTGGTGACCGTGAAGTTCACCTTCTTGATGGGGGAGAACAGCGCGTCGACCGGGACGGTCCCGACCGGCGAGTTCTTCGAGTGCCGCTCGGCCGGCATGTAGCCGCGCCCGGTGCCGATGACCAGCTCCATGTGGAGCTTGCCGTTCTTCGACAGCGTGGCGATCCGGTGCTCCGGGTTGAGGATGGTGACGCCGTCGACCAGCGTGATGTCGCGCCCCAGGACCTCGCCCTCGCCGTCCTTGTCGATCCTGACCGTGTAGGTCCGGTCGTCCTCGACCCGCAGGAGGACCTCCTTGAGGTTGAGGATGATGTCGGTGACGTCCTCGACCACGTCGGGCAGGTAGGTGAACTCGTGCAGCGCCCCGTCGATCTTGACGTGGGTGATCGCCGCGCCCTGCAGCGACGAGAGGAGCACGCGCCTGAGCCCGTTGCCCAGCGTCGTGCCGAACCCGCGCTCGAGCGGCTCGCAGGTGAACTTGCCGTAGTTGGCGCCGCGCTCCTCGACCTCGAGGGTTCGGGGGCGGATGAGGTCCCGCCAGTTCTTGGCCATGAAGTCGGTGGCCGCAGGCGAATTCGGCGAAGCAGAAGTGGTTTCCATGGTCTCCGGTTCCGTTTCAGATCACTTGGAATAGAGCTCGACGATGAGCTGCTCGCGGATGGGCAGCGTGACATCGTCGCGGGCCGGCATGGTCTTGACCACGCCCTTGAAGGCGTCCTTGTCGAGCTCGATCCAGCGCGGCACGCCGCGCCGCTCGACCGCGCCGAGCGCCTCGACGATGCGCCCCACGGTGCGGGACTTCTCGCCGACCTCGACCGCGTCGTTGCTGCGCACCAGGTACGACGGGATGTTGACCCGGCGGCCGTTCACCTTGAAGTGGCCGTGCCGCACCAGCTGGCGCGCCTCGGCGTGGTCGCTGGCGAAGCCCATCCGGTACACGACGTTGTCCAGCCGCCGCTCGAGCAGCTGGATCAGGTTGTCGCCGGTCACGCCCTTCATGCGCGACGCCTTGTAGTAGTAGCCGCGGAACTGGCGCTCGGCGATTCCGTAGATGCGCTTGACCTTCTGCTTCTCGCGCAGCTGCTCGCCGTAGTCCGAGCGCTTGCGCCGGCGCGCCTGGCCGTGCTGACCGGGCGGATAGGAGCGGCGCTCGTACCCGCACTTGTCGGTGTAGCAGCGCTCGCCCTTGAGGAAGAGCTTCATGTCTTCACGCCGGCACAGCCGGCAGACGGGACCGATGTAACGAGCCATGACTGTCTGCCTCAGACCCGGCGCCGCTTGGGCGGCCGGCAACCGTTGTGGGGGATCGGGGTGACGTCGCGGATGACGCTGATCTTGAAACCGGCCGACTGGAGAGCGCGCAGCGCCGACTCGCGCCCGGCACCCGGCCCCTTCACGTAGACCTGCACGTTCCGCATGCCGTGCTCCTGCGCCTTGCGCGCCGCCTGCTCGGCCGCCAGCTGGGCGGCGAACGGCGTCGACTTGCGCGAGCCCTTGAAGCCGCAGGCGCCTGCGCTCGACCACGAGATGACGTTTCCGGACACGTCCGTGATCGTCACGATCGTGTTGTTGAAGGTGGAGCTGATGTGCGCGACGCCCGTCTGGACGTTCTTCTTGACCTTGCGCTTCGCCTGCCGCTTTGGCTGTGCCATTCCCTGATCCTCGCCTAGGTGTTTACTTCTTGGTGGCCGCGCCCTGCTTCTTCACAGCCTGGCGGCGCGGACCCTTGCGCGTGCGCGCGTTCGTGTGCGTGCGCTGGCCGCGCACCGGGAGACCGCGCCGGTGGCGCAGCCCGCGGTAGCAGCCGAGGTCCATGAGGCGCTTGATCGCCATCGTCACCTCGCGGCGCAGGTCGCCCTCGACCTTGTGCTCCGCCTCGATGACGTCGCGGATGCGGCGCACCTCCTGCTCGTCGAGATCGTCGGAGCGCTTGTCGCGCGAGACCCCCGCCTTGTCGAGCAGCGCACCGGACGACCGGCGCCCGATGCCGAAGATGTACGTGAGCGCGATCTCCATGCGCTTGTTGCGCGGAAGGTCGACTCCAGCAATGCGTGCCATGGCTCTTCCTCGCTCCTCAGCCCTGCCGCTGCTTGTGGCGCGGGTTGGTGCAGATGATTCGGATGACGCGCTTGCGCCTGATCACCTTGCACTTGGGACAGATTTTCTTGACCGACGCTCTCACCTTCATCGCGTGCCTCGTCTCAACCGGTTACTGCTTCGTGCGCAGGCTTTCCGGGTGTCGATTGCGGACGACTCAACACCCACGGGCCCTCGTCCGTGATGGCGACTGTGTGTTCGAAATGCGCAGACAACCTGCGGTCTTTCGTCACCGCAGTCCACTTGTCATCCAGGACCTCAACTTCGTGGGCCCCGGCATTTACCATGGGTTCGATCGCAATGACAAGGCCGCTTTTCAAGCGCTTGCCGGTCCCCGGCCGACCGTAGTTCGGCACCGGCGGGTCCTCGTGCATGGCCTTCCCGATGCCGTGGCCGACGAAGCTCCGGACCACTGAAAATCCGTTCACTTCCTCGACATAGCGCTCGATGGCGGCCCCGATGTCACCCAGCCGGTTGCCCGGGACGCACTGGTCGATGCCGAGCTCGAGGGCCTTCAGGGTCACGTCCACCAGGCGCCGCGGCTCCTCCGCCTCGGCCGGGGGCTGGCCGACGAACACGGTTCGGGCCGAGTCGCCGCAGAAGCCGTGCTTGAAGACCCCGAAGTCGATCCCGATGATGTCCCCCTCCTTGAGCACCACGTCCTTGCGCGGGATGCCGTGGACGACCACCTCGTTGACCGAGGTGCAGAGGACGGCCGGGTAGTCGTAGTAGCCGAGGAACGCGCTGGTCACCCCCAGCCGCTTGATGCCCTTGACCGCGATCTGGTCGAGGTCCCAGGTCGACACCCCCGGGGCCACCGCGCGGCAGATGTCATCGATGATCTCCGCCACCGCCAGGCATGCCTCGCGCTGGAGGCGGATCTCCTCCGCCGACTTGTACTTGATCCTCACGCTCGTGCCGAGCATCGCCGTCCGGCCGCCGGGAAGAGCGCCAACTAGCCCCGCTGCGGGCGAGCCGTGGTGCGGCCGCGGATGCGCGGTCCCTTGGGACCGGTGAAGCCCTCGTAGTTGCGCGTGATGAGGTGAGACTCGATCTGCTGGACCGTGTCGAGCGCGACGCCGACGACGATGAGGAGCCCGGTTCCGCCGAAGTAGAACGGGACGTTGTACCTGGCCTGCAGGAGCGAGGGCAGGATGCAGACGGCCGACAGGTACACCGCGCCGGCGCAGGTGATGCGCGTCAGCACGCGGTCGATGTACTCGGCGGTCTTCTTGCCGGGGCGGATGCCCGGCACGAAGCCACCGCCCTTCTTCAGATTCTCCGCGACGTCGACCGGGTTGAAGGTGACCGCGGTGTAGAAGAACGTGAAGAAGACGATGAGCGACACATAGACCACCTGGTAGCGCCAGTCGGTCGGCTGCAGCGCGTTCGAGAAGCTCTGCATCCAGGGCGTGTTCACCATGTTGGCGATCTGCGCCGGGAACATCAGGATCGACGACGCGAAGATCGGCGGGATGACGCCGGACACGTTGATCTTGAGCGGCAGGTGGGTCTGGGTGCCGCCGTACATCTTCCGGCCCACCATCCGTTTCGTGTACTGCACCGGTATTCGACGGTGCGCCCGTTCGAAGTAGGTGATCGCCGCGATCGTACCGACCACGATCCCCGCGATGATGAGGATGCTGAACATGTCGAAGTCGCCCATCGACTTGAGCGACCACAGACGTGTCACGCCGTCCGGCATGTCCGCGACGATGCCGGCGAAGATGATGAGCGAGATCCCGTTGCCGATGCCGCGCTCGGTGATCTGCTCGCCGAGCCACATGAGGAACGCGGTGCCAGTCGTGAGCGACAGCACCGTCATCAAGCGGAAGGTCCAGCCCGGGTCGGCGACCACCTCGCCGCCCGAGAAGCCGCCGCCGCCACCCCGCCCGAGCCCCTCCAGCCAGGTGGCGATGAAGAAGCCCTGCACGACCGACAGCATGATGGTGCCGTAGCGCGTGTACTGGTTGATCTTGCGCCGCCCCTGCTCGCCCTCCTTGTTCAGGCGGTCGAGGGTCGGGATGACGACCGTCAAGAGCTGCAGGATGATCGACGCGCTGACGTACGGCATGATGCCGAGCGCGAAGATCGACAGCTGCTCGAGCGCACCGCCCGAGAACATGTTGAACAGCCCCAGGAACGACCCGGAGCCGCCGGTGGAGATGAGGTTCTGCATCTCCACCCGGTTGACGCCCGGCGTGGTGACGAAGATGCCGAGCCGATAGACCAGGAGGATGACGAGCGAGAAGAAGATTCTCTTCCTCAGCTCGGGGATCTTCCCGATGTTGGTGATTGATCCTGCTGCCACGTTCGCCGCCGATCGAGAGGGACGGGATGCGCTGGACTACGCGCTCTTGGCCTTCGCCTGAGCCTTGGGCAACGCCACCACCTCGGCGCTGCCGCCGGCCGCCTCGAGCTTGGCGACGGCGGTCTTGGAGAACCGGTGCGCCTTCACCTGGAGCGCCGCCTTGACGTCGCCGCTGCCGAGGATCTTGACGATGCGGGTCCGCTTGGGGATGACGCCCACGTTCTGCATGGCGGCGAGGTCCACCACCCCGCCCTGCTCGAAGAACTTCTCGAGCACGTGCAGGTTGACCGGGTAGGCCTCCTCGCGGAACGGGTTGTGGAAGCCGCGCTTGGGCAGGCGCCGCTGCATCGGCATCTGGCCGCCCTCGAACCCGATGCGCGCCCCATGGTGACCGGTGCGAGCCTTCTGGCCCTTGGTGCCCTTGCCGGCGGTCTTGCCGGTGCGCGAGCCGACGCCGCGCCCCAGCCGCTTCTTCTTCTTGGTCGCGCCGCGGTTCGGCGCCAGCGTGTGAAGTGTCGTGCCCATGAGCTTGTTACTCCGCCGGCTCGATCCGGACCAGGTGGCTCACCTTGCGGATGAGTCCGCGGATGGCCGGGGTGTCGTTCAAGAGTACGGTCTTGTGCATCCGGGTCAAGCCGAGCCCCTTGAGCGCCAGCTTGTGCGGCTCGGGGCGGTTGATCCCGCTTCTGACCATCGTGACTTTGATCTTCAGTGCCATGGGTGCTTCCCCTTACTTCGCGGAAGAGACCTCGGCCACCGTTTTGCCGCGGGTCTTCGCCACCTGATCGGCCGAGCGCAGCGCCTTGAGCGCCACCACGGTCGCGTGGATGACGTTGTGCGGGTTGGAGGTGCCGATCGACTTGGTCAGGATGTCGCGGACGCCGGCGACCTCGAGGACCGGGCGCACCGCGCCCCCCGCGATGACCCCGGTGCCCGGCGCGGCCGGACGCAAGAGGACCCGCGCGGCCCCGAAATCGCCGATGATCTCGTGCGGCAGCGTGCCCTGCACCATCGGGATCTTGAACAGGTTGCGCTTGGCCTGCTCGGTGCCCTTGCGGATCGCCTCGGGCACCTCGTTGGCCTTGCCCAGCCCGGCGCCGACATGGCCGTTCTGATCCCCGACCACCACGAGCGCCGAGAAGGAGAACCGCCGGCCGCCCTTCACGACCTTGGCGACCCGGTTGATGTAGACCACGCGGTCGACCAGCTCGCCGACCTCATTCAGATCGATTGCCATCCTAGAACTCCAGACCGCCCTCGCGGGCGCCCTCGGCCACTTCTTTGACCCGGCCGTGATAGATGTACCCGTTGCGGTCGAACACCACCTTGATGACGTTCGCCTTCTTGAGCCGCTCGGCGATGGTCTTGCCGACCAGCTTGGCCCGCTCCTTCTTCTTCTTGCCCTGAGCGGCCGAGGCGACCTCCTTCTCGAGGTCGGAGGCGGTGGCGAGCACCCGGTGGGTGACGTCGTCGATCGCCTGCACGTAGATGTGCGAGTTCGAGCGGAAGATCGACAGGCGCGGACGCTCGGCGGTCCCCGCCACCCGCTTGCGGATGGTGCGCTTGCGCCGCCAGCGCGCGCGCTCGGTGTGATCGTGAATCTTGACGTAACCAGCCATGGCGATTCCTTACCCTGCGGCCTTGCCGACCTTGCGGAGGATGGTCTCCTCGGCGTACTTGATGCCCTTGCCCTTGTAGGGCTCCGGCGGGCGGAAGCTCCTGATCTTCGCCGCGGTGGCGCCGAGCAGCTGCTTGTCGATGCCGCTCAGGGTCAGGACGTTCTTCTCGAGGGCCGCCGTGATGCCGTCCGGCAGCTGAAACTCGACCGGGTGCGAGTAGCCGAGCTGGAGGACCAGCTTCTTGCCGCTGACCTCCGCGCGGTAGCCGACCCCGTTGATCTCGAGCTTGCGCTGGAACCCGGTGCTGACCCCGTTGACCATGTTGGCGACGCTGGCGCGGACCAGGCCGTGCGCGGCCCGGCCTTCCTGGGTCTCCTCGAGGCGGGTGCAGATCACCTCGTTGCCCTCGGTGGCGACCTTCACGCTCGGGTGCGCCTGCAGCGCCAGTTGCCCCTTGGGCCCCTTCACGGTCACGGCCTGGCCGGACACGTTGACGGTGACCCCCTTGGGAATATCGATCGGTAGCTTGCCTATGCGGGACATGACTTCACCTACCAGACCTCGCAGAGGACCTCGCCGCCGACGCCGAGCTCGCGCGCCTTGCGATCGGTCATCACCCCGCGAGAGGTCGACACGATGGCGATGCCCAGCCCGTTGCGCACCTTCGGCAGGCCCTTGGCGGCGACGTACTTCCGCTGCCCGGGCCGCGACGCGCGCTTCAGGCCGGTGATCGCGTTGTGGTTCGAGTGATCGTAGCGCAGGCCGAGGGAGATGGTCCCTTGCACGCCGTCGTCCACGCTGGCGACCGAGTCGAGGAAGCCCTCCTCACGGAGGATCTCGGCGATGGCCAGCTTGAGCTTGGAGCGCGGCAGATCCACGGTGAGCTTGCGGCTCTGGATGCCGTTGCGGATGCGCGACAGGAAATCAGCGATTGGATCGGTCATCGACATACTGGGCGTCCTCTACCAGCTCGACTTGATGACGCCGGGCAGCTCACCTTTGAGCGCCAGGTCGCGGAAGCACAGGCGGCACATGTCGAACTTGCGCATGTACGCGCGCGGACGGCCGCAGCGCGGACAGCGGTTCTTCGCCCGCACCTTGTACTTGGGCTTGCGGGGAATCAACTTGCAAAGCTTGCTCATGCCTGTGCTCCTTGCGCGGCGGACTCCGCCCCTGCCACCTGCCGGAACGGCATCCCGAGCAGCCGCAGCAGCGCCCGGCCCTCCGAGTCGTTCCGGGCCGTGGTCACGATCGTGACGTTCAGCCCCTTCACGGCGTCGAGGTTGTCGTACTCGATCTCCGGGAAGATGATCTGCTCCTTGATACCGACCGAGAAGTTGCCGCGCCCGTCGAACGCCTTGGGCGAGATGCCGCGGAAGTCGCGGACGCGCGGCAGCGCGATGTTGAGGAACCGGTCGAGGAACTCCCACATCGCCTCGCGGCGCAGGGTCACCATGACGCCGATCTTGTGGCCCTTGCGCAGCTTGAAGGTCGCGATGTCCTTCTTGGCCAGGGTCACCACCGGGGCGCGCCCGGAGATCGCCTTCAGCTCCTCGACCGCGCTGTCGAGCAGCTTCGGGTTCTGCGTCGCCTTGCCGAGCCCCATGTTCAGGCTGATCTTGACCAGCCGCGGGATCTGCATCGGGTTGGTGAAGCCGAACTCGCTCGTCAGCTTGGAGCGGACCTCTTCCTCGTACATCCGCTTGAGCCGGGGCGGCGCCTCGCGCTTGTAGACCTTGGCCGGGCCGGCCGGGGCCTTCTTGCCCTTGTCGCCGCCACCCTTCTTGCCTTCACCCTTCTTCCCTTGGCCCTCGCCGCCCTTGCCCTCGCCCTTGGCCTTGGCGGGCTTCTCGCCGCCGCCGCCTTCGCCGCCGTCGCCTTTCTGCTTCTTCGGCTTCTCGGGCGCGGCTTCGCCGCCGGCCTTCACTTCTGGATCTTTGTTCTCGTTCTCGGCCATGACTTAAATCCCCGGTCGCGGGAACTGGTTCCCGCAGTCCACGCACACCCGCACCTTGCGGCCTGCGGAGTCGGCCCCGGCGCGCACCCGGCGCGCGGCCGAGCACTTGTCGCACCAGAGGGCCACGTTGGCGACCGCCACCGAGCCCTCGACGTCCACGATGCCGCCCTGCGGGTTCTTCTGGGTCGGCTTCGTGTGGCGCTTGACCATCATGATCTTCTCGATCTCGACCCGGCCGTTCTTGAGCACGCGCTTGACCTTGCCGCGCTTGCCCTTCTCCCGGCCCTTGGTCACGACCACCGTGTCACCACGCGCGATAGACGGCATCACAGCACCTCCGGCGCCAGGCTGACGATCTTCATGAAACGCTTGGCGCGCAGCTCGCGAGCCACCGGGCCGAAGATACGGGTCCCGATCGGCTCGTTCTCCTTCGTGATGAGGACGGCGCTGTTCCCGTCGAAGCGGATGTAGCTGCCGTCCGGGCGGGCGATCTCCTTCTGGGTCCGCACCACCACGGCGCGGGCGATCTCGCCCTTCTTGACCTTGGCGCCC
>Ga0111539_10010027_pt1 | contig 11939 bp, 12 predicted proteins | sample RhiMethybrSRZTD1_FD_79667 | JGI IMG/M metagenome (GOLD analysis project Ga0111539, IMG submission 79667) | Populus rhizosphere microbial communities from Tennessee, USA - Rhizosphere MetaG P. TD hybrid SRZTD1 (version 2) (version 2) | ecosystem: Host-associated > Plants > Roots > Rhizosphere >...
GCCGGCATCGTTCTCCGTCCTCCGCCTCGAGTCGGCGTGCGGCATGGCCGATCGCATCACGAAGCTCGCGAGTGCCCCAGCGCTCCTCGTATCCGTCTCAATCCGATCGCTGTCAATCGCCAACTACCAATTGTGGGTGGACGACAAGCTCGTGCCCACGCCGTTCATTCCTGCATTTCGTTCGAATGTCGTCGACCTCGATGCCAAACCGCGGTGCTGGGCGGGTTGTGCGTTCGACTACGTCCACTATCACGTGCCACGGAACGCATTGGACGACATCGCCGCGGATCTCGCCGTGGGTCCAGTGGAGGGCTACAAGCTGGCGGTGGTGGAAGAGGATCTCGTGTTGGCGCAATTGACGAAGAGCATTCTTCCGAACATCGGGCGTGAAGGGACGCCGAGCCCGCTCGCAGTCGACTACCTGCAACTGCTCCTCGGTGCGCATCTGCTTCAGCGGTATGCCCGGTTGCAAAACTCTCAGCGGATGGCCAGTGCCAGATTGGGGCCCTTGCAGAAATGCCGCGTGATGGAGTTGCTCAACGAGAATCTTGCGGGCCGGATTCGCCTCTCCGACTTGGCGCGCGAATGCGGCCTTTCGATCAGCCACTTTGCTCGCTCCTTCAAGGCCACCTTTGGGATGTCAGCGCACAAGTGGCTCGTTCACCGTCGGGTTGAACGATCGAAAGAGCTCATGGCACAGACCTCCGAAAGATTGGCCGAAATCGCAGACCAGGCGGGTTTCGTCGATCAGCCGGCGTTCACGCGAGCGTTTCACCAGATTGTCGGCGTCAGCCCAGGACGGTGGAGGCGAGATCATTTCCGAGGTGACCGCCTCGATCGGCGTTGAATCGAGGTCATCCTCTACTGCCCGGTCGGGTGCCAGGACGGTAGTGCGTATCTGACTGGCAGCCGGCCCCCTGGTCTCACCGGACACGCATCATTCCCCCATCCCAACGTGCGATCCCTCATCCGGTGCGCCTGACGCGTTCATACGCTTCCCTCTGCCAGGCCTAGCCGCCGCCGGCGAGTGCGTGTTTTCTTGACATGAACATTCAAGAATCGGCGATTTTGCCAAGACGAGCCGTGCCGTTCGGAACAACGCTGAACGACGGGCAGCACATTAAGGAGGTTTCGACTATGAAGACGTCCATGCATAGCAAACCGAGCATCGTATTCGCGCACGGGATCTGGGCCGACGGCTCATGCTTCCAAAAGGTGATCCCGGCGCTGCGAGCGGAGGGTCATGGGGTGATGGCTGCACAGTACGGCTTGGACACCCTGAAAGGCGACGTGGATGCGACCATCCGCACGTTCGGGCGAGTCAGCGGTCCGATCGTGCTCGTCGGCCACTCCTATGGCGGAACCGTCATCACGCACGCCGGTCTGGATCCACGTGTTGCTGCTCTCGTCTTCATTGCGGCCTTGGGTCCGGATGAGACCGAGACCTCGCAGGGCCAACAGGACAAGTTCCCGACAACGGACGTCTTCAAATACGTGGAAGTCGCGGACGGCCGCGTCTGGATGCGTCCAGACGGCGTCGCCTGCTTCGCCGGCGATTTGTCTCCCGAGGAGCAGGGGGTTGTCTATGCGACCCACTTCGCGCCGGCCGTCGATCTCTTTACCCAGAAGCATGACGGCATCGCCTGGCGGTCGAAGCCGAGTTGGTCCATCGTGGCGACCGAGGATCGCACAGTCCATCCTGATCTGGAGCGCTTCGCTGCGAAGCGCATGGGCGCCACGACCGTCGAGTTGAAGAGCAGCCACGTCCCTATGCTCTCCCATCCCAAACAAGTACTCGACGTGGTCCGCAGCGCCGTGGTCGCCGTGCAGAAATCCCCGGCTACGCAAGGGGTGTAGGCCGTCGTATGTCCGCCACGGAACACCATGCAGGTGGTGAACATTGCCTTGAAGAAAGCCCGTCGCAGTCGCGCGTGGTCAGCGTGCGGGTGCTCGTTATCAGGTCCAAGTCGCCGGTCATGGGCTGCCGTTGAGGTTTGTTACGGTGTAGCCGGAGTATGAGTCATGACTGAATCATCGGCGCACATGCGCGTCATTGAGGAAACGGCCGCGTACTGGAGAGTGGTATTTGACAATCCGCCTCTGAACATCATGGACGCGGACATGTTCGAAGGCCTCCAGAACCTGCTCGCGCGAATGGACACCAGCCCGAGCCTTCGCGTCGTCGTATTCGAGAGCGCGAACCCTGAGTTTTATCTCGCGCACTTTGAGTTGAAAGACACGGCGCGGACCCTCGGCCTCCTCAAGAATGTCGGGCCGTCGGGCCTACCCTCGCTGCTGGATACTTTCGTTCGCCTCACCAAGTCCCCGATCGTCAGTATCGCGAAGATCCGCGGTCGGGCTCGCGGGGTGGCGAGCGAGTTCCTCCTGGCCTGCGACATGCGATTCGCGTCGCGCGAGAAAACGGCCTTGGCCCAAGTGGAAGTCGGCTCGGGCGTGCATCCCGGCGGCGGCGGCACCGAGCGCCTTCCCGCGCTCGTCGGCCGGGGGCGTGCGCTCGAAATTGTGCTCGGTTCGAACGATTTCGATGGCGAAACCGCTGAACGATACGGGTACGTCAATCGGTCACTTCCAGACAGCGAGTTGGACGGCTTCGTCGACGTACTCGCCCGTCGAATTGCCAGCTTCGATCGGCGCCCGATTGCCGCGGCGAAGAGTCTCATCAACCGCGTCTCACTGCCGTCAGCCGATCGGCTCCTCGACGGCCTCACGTCGTTCGCGACGGCGCTGACGTGGCCTGAAGCGCAGCAGCGATTCGAAGCGCTTCTCAACCGAGGACTGCAGCAGCCGGGCGATATGGAGGATCGGTATAGCGAGTTGCTCGGAACGCTCATGGACTCCTAGAGATCTAGCCAAGCTTCGGAATTACGCCGTCGTCGAGCCTCCGATCGAGAGGACCCGACAACGCGCAGTGGTAGGGCTCAACGAGGCGGACAAGCAGTCCCTCTAATCACGCTGGCGCTATTTGGAGATGCGGTGCACTCCGATTGCCGCTTTGCACCTGAGCCAGGAATTGCTGCAGCACAGGCGACGTATTGTTCTTCTTCCAGATCACGTTAAACGGCAGCCGGACATTCATGTCCACGACTGGCAGCAACACAATGCCTCTGGGGCAATGCCACCGTGTGGACTCTGTGACCCAGGCAACTCCAATTCGGCACTGGACAAGGCCCAGTACCATATCGCGGTCTGTTGCCTCCTGAACAATGCGCGGAGCGCTCAGGCCACCGCGAGCACAGGCCTCCATCATCTGGTCATAGAAGGCGGGATTGACCCAGCGATGGAACCAGACGAACGACGTGTCCCGGAGATCGCGCAGGCGAATTCGTTCCCGCTTCGTCAGCGGATGACCCTTCGGCACGGCGACGACCATTCTGTCTAGGGCGAACTGCCGATGCTCGAGGTCCTCGTGCCAAGGCGTGACAGCGGCAGCAAGCCCTGCGTCCAATCGATCTGACAGAACGGCTTCAACCTGATGAACCGACACCATGTGATGAAGCACGAGCTCCACGTCTGGCTGACGACGCCGGAATTCGCGAAACGCGTTGACAACCAGCCCATGCCAGGAGATTGCCGTCGCAATTCCGACTCGAAGCGTACCCGCCTGACCGAGGGCCATTCGTTCGGCTCGGCGCTTCGCCTCGGCGACGTCCTGCAAGATACGCCGCGCATCGTTCAAGAACAATTTCCCCGCCGCACTTAATCGGACGCCTCGGGGCAATCGGTCGAATAAGAGGAATCCCAACTCTCGCTCCAAGTCTCGGATCTGGCGGGAGAGGGCAGGCTGCACGACATGGAGCCGATTGGCCGCTCGTCCGAAGTGCTGCTCCTCCCCAACGGCGATGAAATAGCGGAGATGCCGGAGCTCCATTGATACCTTCCTGCTATTGGATCGATTGAAAGAAACTCTTGGACGTATCGGTCTCGATTATCCCAGACTTCCTGCGAGAGAGGTGCCATGGCCACGCTCACACAGGCGGCAGCTTCGATCAAATCAATAACGACCCACTACATCGACGGCGCATTCGTCGAATCGCACGGCCGCCAGGTCACGGACATCATCCGTCCGATCGACGGGCAACTGATCGCGCGTGTCACGCTGGGAGATGAGGAGGATACGCGGCGCGCCATCGACGCGGCCAAGCGGGCATTCACGACCTACGGCCGTTCAACGCCCGACGAGCGCGCGAAGATCTTGCGCCGGCTGCATGAAGCGGCTGCGGCGCGCGTCGACGATCTGACCTCCGCCATGATCGAGGAATACGGCGGGGTCGCCCAGTTCGCCGGGCTCATCGTGCAATCGGGCGTCAATGCGTTCGCGGCAGCTGAGCAGGCGCTACAGGAGATGCCGTGGACACGCCGCTGGGACAAGACGACCGTGACCCTGGAACCAGTGGGTGTCGCGGGTTTGATCACGGCCTGGAATGCGAACGCGCTGTTCATGTGCCTCAAGCTGGCTTCGGCGGTCGCTGCCGGTTGCACAGTCGTGATCAAGCCAAGCGAGTTGAGCTCGCTGCAGGCGCGGGTGTTGGTCGAGGCTCTGCACGAGGCCGACCTTCCCAAGGGTCTCTTGAACGTTGTGACGGGCGCCGGGAGCGTCGTGGGAGCCGAACTCGTTCGCAATCCAGACGTCGCGAAGATCTCGTTCACAGGCTCGGTGGCCGTCGGTGAAACCATCATGCGCGACGGCGCCGCCACCATGAAGCGCGTGACCCTCGAGTTGGGTGGAAAGTCACCAACGATCATGCTCGAGGACGCGGCGCTCGACGAAGCGATCCCTTCGGCGCTGACCATGGCCTTCTTGAACAGCGGTCAAGCGTGCGCCGCCGGCACGCGGCTGCTCGTGCCAAAGAGCCGGCTCGACGCCGTGAAGGCCGCCATCAGGGAGACGATGCGCACATTCAGGGTTGGCGATCCGGCCGACCCCAAGACTGCCGTGGGACCGATGGTGTCGCAGAAACAATATGAGCGCGTGCAGTCCTACATTCGCAAGGGCATCGAGGAAGGGGCCGAGGTGCTCGTCGGCGGCGAAGGCCATCCCGAGGGTCTCGACGAGGGCTTCTTCGTGAAACCCACCGTGTTCGTCAACGTCAAGAACGACATGACGATCGCGCAGGAAGAGATCTTCGGCCCCGTACTGAGCGTAATCGCCTACGAATCCGAGGACGACGCGATCCGGCTCGCCAACGACTCGAAGTACGGCCTGCACGCCGCCGTCATTGGAACCGACCTTGCGCGCGCACGGCGTGTCGCCTCCCAGTTGCGAGCCGGCCGTGTGGTGATCAACAACCTGACCGACGATCCACAGGCGCCCTGGGGCGGATTCAAGTTCTCCGGCGTCGGCCGTGAATACGGCCGGTACGGCATCGAGGCGTTCCTCGAAACGAGAGCCATCCTCGAATCATGAAACACGACACCATTTCGCCCGCTGAAGCCGCCGATCGCCTCGCGATTCGAGAACTCGTCGAGGCGTATGCACACTGCGCCGATCGCCGCGATGCGAAGGGTCAGATGTCGCTCTTTACGGCGGATACCCACTTCGTGGTCTACATGAACGCCAAGGACCCAACGCCCTCAATGGATTTGCGATCGCGCGAGGCGTTGGCACCGGTATTCGCGGATCTCAACAAGTACGACACGACCACGCATTTCGTGGGCCAGACCACCATCTTGAGCCTTACAAACAAAGAGGCGACCGGCGAAGCCTACTGCCTGGCCCATCACGTCACGGTTGATGGCGCCAAGCGACGTCTGATGATCGCGTCGCTGCGCTATCGCGACACGTTCGCAAAGATCGACGGTGCGTGGCTGTTCTCGGAACGCCTCTTGTACGTCGATTGGGTTGACGAACGACCGTTGTCATGATGGGTGCTCCGCTCGCCGGCCCGAAGCGCCTCGTCATTGTCGGCGCCACCGGCATGGTCGGCGGGTACGCCGTGCGCTACGCGCTGGAGCACCCCGCTGTGGGACGTCTGACGGTGATCGGGCGCAAAAAGCTCGGTGTATCGCATCCCAAACTCAGCGAGGTTCTCCACCGCGACTTCGCGGACTGCTCAGCGCTCACGGAACCGCTCTCGCGTCAGGATGCCGTGGTCTTCTGCTTGGGGACGTACACAGGGTCCGTGTCGGATGCCGCGCTTCGGGCGATCACCGTCGACTACACGATTGAGTTCGCGCGAGTGCTCCGCCACGGCAGTCCGGAGGCGGCGTTCTCCTTTCTGAGCGGGAGCGGCGCGGATCCGACAGGGCGCAGCCGACTGGCATTCGCGCGCTACAAGGGCGAGGCCGAAAACGCACTCCACGCGGCGGGGTTTCCTCGCGTGTACATCTTCCGCCCGGCATACATCTATCCCGTCGAGCCACGGAACGAACCCAATGTCAGCTACCGCCTGCTGCGCATGATCTACCCGGCGTTTCGACTGGTGTTTCCGAATCAAGTGATTCGGGCCGACGACCTGGCCCGCGCCATGGTCGATGTCGCCGTCTGCAACACGAGCGAACTGAAGAGCGCGGTGTTCGAGAATCGTGACATCAGGGCGATGGTGGCTTCGAGCCACGTGAACGCCAGACGCACGTGAATGGCATCCGCGTCGGCCTTGCAATCTGTCTGGTGGCCGCGCCGTTGTTGCTGCAAGGATGCACGGCGCCGAACATGCGGTCCTGTGATCATTTCGATGGGACCAGATTTCACAACCGCGCCAGCGTTCCGGACTACACGCTCGCTGACGAGATCTACTTTCTCGAGGTCTTATGGGGGTCGTTCCTGATCGATTCACCGGCAGGTCGGGTGTATTTCGCTGGCGACACCGCGTATGGGCCGCACTTTCGTCGCGTGTACGAGACATTTGGTGCGCCGACAGTCAGTCTGCTGCCCATCGGCGCGTATGAGCCGCGGTGGTTCATGTATCGCATGCACATGAACCCCGACGAGGCCGTGCGCGCCCACTTCGAACTCCACAGTCAGGCCTCGATCGGCATTCACTTCGGTTTGATTGACAATGCGGGCGAGGGGTACGACGCACCTGGCAACGATCTGATCGCGGCGAGGCGAGAGCATAGCATCGAAGCGACGGCCTTCGTCGTTCCTCGCTACGGACAAGTCTTCCGCTATTAGGACGAAGGAGCCGGGCATCAGCACCCTCCGTCTCGACTCGCGGCGTATGGATGGACGTGATCCGCACGAGAGGCATCGCGTCGCAACGCCGCTTGAGCTGCTTTTCGATCTGACGTTCGCGACGAGTTTCGGGCTGGCCGCGTCTCAACTCGCCGACGCGCTGGCAGCCGGCCGCTACGCTGCGGCCGTGCTCGGCTTTGGCTTCGCCAGCTTTGCCATCTGCTGGGCCTGGATCAACTTCTCCTGGTTTTCTTCGGCCTACGACACCGACGACTGGCTGTTCCGGATTGTGACCATGGTGCAGATGGTCGGCGTCCTCGTGTTGGCGACCGGCCTGCCTCGGATGTTCGCGTCAATCGAACGGGGCCAACACTTGGACAATTCCGTGATGGTCCTTGGCTACGTCATCATGCGCGTAGCCCTTGTCTTTCAGTGGCTGCGCGCCGCAAAACAGGATCCGGGCCGGCGCCGTGCGTGCCTGACCTACGCTGCGACCGTTTCGGTCGCGCAAGTCGGGTGGGTTGTTCAGATCGTCATCCCTTTCTCGACGTTGGGCGCGTTTGTGCTCGGCTCAGCGCTTGCGCTCATCGAGTTGACGGGGCCCGTGCTTGCCGAACGGAAGGATAGAGGCACTCCGTGGCACGCGCACCACATCGCGGAGCGCCACAGTCTCTTCGCGATCATCGCGCTAGGGGAGGGCGTCGTCGGAACAGTCGCGGCGCTTTCGGCCGTCGTCGATCAGCAGGGATGGACGCGGGACGCGGCACTCGTTGGCACCGCAGGCACAGGACTCACCTTCGGGATGTGGTGGATCTACTTCCTTGTGCCGTCGGCGCAGATTCTTCACCAGCATCGCAAACGAGCCGCCGTCTGGAGCTGCGGCCAGATGCTGATCGTGACGTCCGTCGTCGCGACTGGCGCGGGCCTGCACCTCGCGGCGTACTTCATCGACCACGAGGCTCGCATCACGACCGCCGCCGTCGTGCTCGCCGTTGCCGTTCCGGTTCTGATCTTCATCGCGTCACTCTCAGCCCTCTACTACTACCTGGTTCGAAGGTTCCATGCGTTCGACGCGCCGCTGTTGATCGTGAGCTGTGCCGTCGCGATGTGCCCAGTCGTCGCCGCGTGGCTCGGCGTCGGTCTGGGCACATGTCTCGTGATCCTCATGCTCGCTCCAGCGGTCATAGTGGTCGGATATGAGGTGCTGGGATACCGCCACCAGACGGCGGCGTTCGCGGACTAGAGTGCACGTGCGTGTGTGCCATATCTGGACTCTTCTTTGACGATATCCGTCGGGTCGTTCTGTGCCGGAGATTCACGGCCAGCCACGACCGACTTCATTGGCCGGAAGCCACGCGAAGCACCGCCGCTGAGTGTTCCAGTTGTTCGCGTTCACTGAGGCTCATTTCAGGGTCGATCACGTGCAGGGCGCCCTGAACGCCCACGACGGTCGGAAGGGACATGGCGACATCTCGAAATCCCGACACGCCATTCTGGACGCGCGAGACCGTCAAGACGCGACGCTCATTGCGCAGAATGCACCGCAACAGGTCGGCCGTGGCCATCCCAATCGCGTGGTTGGTGGCGCCCTTCCGACGGATAACCTCTTGACCGGCCCGTCGCACGTTGTCCGCCACTATTTCTTCGCGCTGATGCTGCCACCCATTCCAGTCCCTCAAGGGAACGTCGCCGACGCGCGCGGACGACCAGAGCACGACTTCGGAATCGCCATGCTCACCGATTACGTAAGAAGATCTTTTGGAGAACGCCGTATCCCCTGTTCGAGGGATCCTGCAGATGGGTCGCGAGCCTTGGCTTGTCGAGGTGCATGATGTCTTCGCCGCCCCGCGGGGCCGTGCCGACCAGGATCAAGCGCCGGCAGATCGCTGGCCGGTCGAGCGCCAGTCGCTGGGCGACCATTCCGCCCAGTGAGAAACCGAGCACGTCGCACGTTTCAACACCGAGCCCATCGAGGAACGCTGCGGCATGCGTGGCCATACCGTCGACGGTTGTTGGCACCGAGCCCGACGAGCGCCCGATGCCGGCGTTGTCGAAGAGAATCAGCTCTCGTTCTCCGGCAAGGGCGTCCGTAAGCGCGGGATCCCAGTTGTCGAGGGTGCCCGTGAAGTGTTGGAGGAGCAGCAGCGGATGCCCGGAGCCGCTACCGAAACGACGGTAGGCATAGCGTTCGCCGCCCTTCACCTCAAGGAACTGGGTGCGAGCCCTAGTAGAGACGCGCGTACCTGATGACACGACAATGCCTCCGTCAACCACTTCGGGAGCCGCGTTCAGCTTATGGCTTCGCCGCGTGCGCAGAACTCCACAACGCCCATCCGGGATTCACCCGGTTTGGATAGAGTTTCAGCATCTTCTCGTACAGTTCTTGCCCGCTCGATGTCGTTGCTTTGAGCCGGTCGAAGTCTCGGATGTATCGCCGCGTCTCATCTATGGTCTCGGGCCTGTCGTCGTTTTCTGGCCGCTTATGTGAGGCGATAACTGCGCGAGGCTTGAGGGCCTCAATCTTGTCGAGCGCGGCGAGCCACTCCTGCCGCGTCTCCGCCGTCGACTCCACGAGATACAAATGGACGTCGTTGTAGACCGCATCACCGGCAACCACGAGCCCAATCGAAGGGACATGGAGGCACGTGGTGTGATCCGTGTCGGTATGACCAAGCTCCACAGCGATCGCGTCGCGCCCTTCAAGATCGATCACGTGTCCTTTGAGCTCCTCGGCCATTACTAGTTTCTCGGGAATCTGACCCGGAAATCCCGCCCTCCACGCGGCGAGGCCCTGTGGCGACGCATTCCCTTGCATCACTTTGACGGTATTCGGCGTCGCCACGACTCTGGCGTTCGGAAATCGCTCGAGAACGGTACCCACGCCAAACCAGTGATCTCCGTGACCATGTGTGATGTAGATGGTCGTCAGGTTCTTGTGCTTGGACGCGACCCAATCCACCAGAGTGGTCGCCTGCTTGACGGTCATGAACGCATCCACGAGGATGGCGTCGCGCGTGCCATAGATCAGCGTAGACGCCATCGCCTGAAAAAACGTCTCGTGTACGCCTTCGGGCCGCTGGGCTTGCGCGATGGGTATGGCCGGAGTCACGAACACGTCCCACTTCAATGGCTCCGCCTGTGAGCTTGTCGATTCGTCCTTGAGCCCTTTGCTCATGGAACACAACGCTAGAGAAAGTCACGTATCCGCTCAAGGACGAAAATGCGCCGAATCCGGCCGTCGCGTCAGGCGCACTCCTCGCCGGAATACAATGCACGGAGATGCATCGCGTGGGGCTCGTGGTTGTCGGCGACTTTCAGATCATGAGCTGCGCGGCGGTGGCGGCGTTCGACGTCGCCAACATTTTCGCCGGGAGAGAGTTCTACGAGGTCCGAGCCATCTCGGAGCGTGGCGGAACTGCGCGGAGCTCCATCGGCGTCGCGATCGAAACCGGGCGACTATCCGGATCGTACGACACCTTGCTCGTGGCCGGTCCAACGGCGATCGCGCCCTCCAGTAAAAGGGTCTTGGCGTACTTGCGCCGCGAAGCCACGCAGTCGCGTCGGGTCGCGTCGATCTGCACAGGTGCATTCGTTCTCGCGGAGGCGGGAATCCTTGATGGCCACCGAGCGACCACGCATTGGCTCTATACCCGAGAGTTGCAGGCACGGTATCCGAACGTGCGCGTGGAGGAGGACCGCATTTTCACCCACGATGGTCGCGTCTGGACGTCGGCCGGGATGACGGCGGGCATAGACCTCGCGCTGGCGTTGGTGGAGTCTGATCTGGGTGCCGATATCGCGAGGCAAGCCGCGAAAGGGCTGGTCGTGTATCACCGGCGCGGCGGAGCCCAGGCGCAGGAGTCAGCATTGCTGTCCATGGCGGCGCAGTCCGATCGCATCCAGACAGCGCTCTCCTACGCACGGCAGAATCTTCGTTCCGACCTCTCTGTCGACGAACTCGCGGCAGCCGCGCATCTGAGCGTGCGACAGTTTTCGCGTGCCTTCCGGCAGGAGACGGGCGAGTCTCCCGCAAAGGCGGTCGAAGCGCTGCGTGTAGAGGTCGCGCGGGTGATGCTCGAAGAAGGCTCGCATTCCGTCGAAGAGATGGCAGATGCGACCGGTTTCGGCAACCGCGAGCGGATGCGTCGCGCATTCGTCCGCGTGTTCGGACGGCCGCCACAAGAACTCCGACGCGACGGGCGTGACAACGGCGCCGGCGCGCACGTCGTCGCTCTACGAGCGAGGAGAGAACGGAGCTGAAGCGTCAACCGGCGCCACGAACCCCGATTGGGTCGACGAACGCATGGATGGCGGGCATGGCAAGACACATCTCCGACCAGCGCGCAGCGATAACGAGCTTTTTCCGGCGATGTCCAGCCTTATCCCATCCGGCTGGTGAACTGGTTCTGGTCGAAATAGTCGCGCCAGGCGTTGATCTTGCCGTCACGGACCTCGAACGCCCCCATGACCTGCAGCTCGAACGACTTGCCAGGGAGCCTGAAGACGTCCACCCGCTCGGTCATCACGACCGGACCATTGGCTGCGATGTTGATGACGCGGAACTCGATGCTCTCGATGCCCGGTGCGCCAGGGCGGATGAACGAGGCGATCGTCTTTGCGATGGCCTCCCTGCCCGTGACGGGCGCCAGCGGGATATTGTGGTAGACGGCGTCGTTGGTGAAAAACGCGGCCAACTCGGTGGCGCCGACATTGTCGGACCACGCCGCGCAGAACCTGCGCACTACTTCGATCGGGCTCTCCATCTGGCTCCCCCTGCGGTCGATCTGGTTGCCATTTCGGCGGGCAC
>Ga0111539_10010028_pt1 | contig 11939 bp, 12 predicted proteins | sample RhiMethybrSRZTD1_FD_79667 | JGI IMG/M metagenome (GOLD analysis project Ga0111539, IMG submission 79667) | Populus rhizosphere microbial communities from Tennessee, USA - Rhizosphere MetaG P. TD hybrid SRZTD1 (version 2) (version 2) | ecosystem: Host-associated > Plants > Roots > Rhizosphere >...
CAGTGCATCAACGGTTGCCCGGGGCAGTACAGTCTTTTAGAGATAATTTATCGCTGCCCGACGTGCAGCGGCTTACTCGAAGTGCGCCACGACATGGAGGCCTTGAAAGCCCGGGCGGCGGGAGCTTGGATCAAACTCTTCGACGATCGGGTTGGCCAAAATGTTTATCCTTACGGTTCGGGAGTATGGGCGAAAAAAGAGTGGGTCGTGCCGTTTATCGACAACGAGAACGTGGTTTCGACCTGTGAAGGCCACACCAATCTCTTCTGGGCGAATCGCTACGGCAAGCAGCTTCACGTCGAGGATCTTTGGGTCAAGCAATGCGGCAACTCGCACACCGGTTCTTTCAAAGACCTCGGCATGACCGTCTTGGTCTCTGTGGTGAATCAGATGATCGCCAACGGCGAGCCCATCGACGCGGTGGCGTGTGCATCGACTGGCGATACATCGGCGGCATTGGCGGCCTACGGCGCGGCGGCGGGAATTCCAACCGTAGTGTTTTTGCCGCGCGATAAAGTGTCGCCGGCGCAGTTGGTCCAACCGCTAGCCAACGGCGCGCTGGTATTATCGCTCGACACGGATTTCGATGGTTGTATGGCGGCGGTCCAGGAAGTGACCAAGCACAAGCATATTTATTTGGCCAACTCGATGAACAGCCTGCGCATCGAAGGCCAGAAGACAATCTCAATCGAGATCGTCCAACAATTCGATTGGGAAGTGCCGGATTGGGTGGTCTTGCCGGGCGGCAACCTTGGCAACGTCAGTGCCTTCGGCAAGGGCTTTTTGATGATGTACGATCTCGGCTTGATCTCGAAATTGCCGCGGATCTGCGTCGCGCAAGCGGAAAACGCCAATCCGCTTTATCTTTCTTATCTGACAAACTTCGAGCATTTCGAAGCCATGACGGCGCGCAAGACTCTGGCGAGCGCCATTCAGATCGGCAATCCGGTGAGTGTCCGCAAAGCGATCGCGACGCTGCAGCGCTTCAACGGTGTCGTCGAGCAAGCCTCGGAGTCGGAGCTGGCAGAGGAAGTCGCGCGCGCCGACCGTACCGGTATGTTCAATTGCCCGCATACGGGAGTTGCGCTGGCAGCGCTCAGAAAACTGGTGGAAAAAAAAGTGATTCGTGGCCACGAGCGAGTGGTCGTGATCTCGACTGCCAACGGCCTTAAATTCGCCGATCAGAAGATCGCGTACCACGCCAGCGCGCTTCCCGGTATCCAGGGAACTTTACAAAACCGGCCCGTCGAAGTTGTCGCCGACCCCAAGCATATCAGCGACGCGATTGCACGTTACGTCGAGCGCGTGCGCTTGCTAGACGGCTGATGAGCGACCGACAGAGCAAGAGCGCCGGTACGGCATCAGAGAAGCCGGAGGATGCGGCCAGGCGCTTGTCCGGTCCTGACGGCAAAGGCCCGGGATTCAGCACTCTAGCCGTGCATGGCGGTGAGCCCCGGCCGAAGCTCGGCAATTCTCTCGCCACACCGATCGTTCAAACGGCTACATACACCTTTGCGGATACCCAGGAACTGCACGACCACTTTCAGCATCGCATCGAGCGCGAAGAGTATGGACGCTATGGTAATCCGACCCAGCGCGTCGCGGAGCAGAAACTCGCGGCCCTCGAAGGCGCTGAAGATTGCTTGCTGTTTTCGAGCGGCATGGCGGCGGTGACCACGGCGATGTATGCGGTTCTTTCGCATAACGCTCATGTGGTCGTGACCGACGATTCGTACCGGCGCACCCGCCAGTTCCTGACGCAAACTCTGCATCGGTACGGTATCGAAGTTTCGGTGGTTCCCGCGGGCGACTACCAGGCGATCGCGGAGGCGATCCGTCCGACGACCCGTCTGCTCGTCAGCGAATCACCGACCAATCCTTACAACCGCATCGTCGACATGGAACGCTTCGCCGGCATCGGCCGGCGCCATCGAGTGAAGACTCTTATCGACGCGACTTTTGCAACGCCCTACAATCAGCGTCCGCTGGAGTTCGGCATCGATCTCGTGCTCCACTCGGCGACGAAATATCTGGGGGGACACAACGACCTTCTCGCCGGTGCGGTGTTGGGCTGCGCTGAGCTCGTCGATGGGATTCGCTCTCTGCAGCATGTCACCGGCGCGATCATCGATCCGCTGGCTGCTTATCTGTTGGTGCGTGGATTAAAAACATTCGCGCTGCGTATCGAACGGCAGAATGCCAACGCGCAAGCGCTAGCGGAGTTTTTAGCGGCCCATCCGAAAGTCACCGCGGTGCATTACGCCGGCCTGCCGAGCCATCCACAGTACGAAGTGGCGTGCCGTCAAATGCGCGGTTTCGGCGGTGTGGTGTCGTTCGAGATCGCCGGCGACTTGGAAGCGACTTCGCGCGTCGTCGATGCCTGTCGCATTCCGCAGATCGCTCCTTCGCTCGGCGGCGTCGAAAGCTTGATTGAACAGCCGGCGCTGATGAGCTTCTATGAGCTAACTACCGAAGAACGCTTGATGGTCGGAATCAAAGACAATCTCATCCGCTACTCTGTCGGCATCGAAGACGCCGATGATCTCATCGCCGATCTTGCCGCCGCGCTGGAGAAGATCTAGGCGGACCTTTCGTTTGGCATGACGGAAAGTATTTCACGAAGGTCACGAAGGATTTGGATCCTTCGTGGTGAATAACAAGACTCGCTGAAATAGATTTAACCCGTGATGTTGTATGGGATGTTTGTCGGCCCTTCGATCTGCCGATAAAGATTGCCTTCCATGCTGTAGCTGCCTTGCGGCACTTTGCCGGCAACTCGTTCGGAACGGAGGATAATCGCAACCGATCGCGTCGGGCCGCCTTGCTCGGCATGGATATCGAAGGGCGGAACTAGATCCACTTTGCCCGGAGTGCCTTGCGTGACGCTTTCCAATTCCAACTCGGCGTGACCTTCCTTGCTGCGGTCATCGATGCGGCGAAAGCGCTCTAAGCTCTCCGTGCCGTCGAGTAGGCCGTAAGCCGTCCAGGCGTGGGCGTGATCATGAATGCTGCCTTTGCGACCGGGAAGACGCACCACTCCGTTGATGGCGAAGCCATAGTCAGGGTCTTGGTAGAAGAGGAGATTCTTACGCCCTTCCGTGGACGGCCAGGACCTCGACGCTTGGCGCAAGCTTTCGTCTTTTACCAATGCTTCAAGCAACCGCTGGCCTTTTTTCATTCTCGCTTCCATATCCGGCAGCTCCGACCAGGCGGCACGCAGATCCTGAATAAATTTTTCGAAGACGGCAAGTTGTTTGGTATCTGACATCGGCTCCTCCGTTAAACTTTTCTTATTTATGCATCTCTCGCCTTATTTCTTCAAGCAAGGTGAAGTCGACAACCTTGTTTAGCGGAATATCACCGACACTCTTATCCATCTTTTGAATCTGCTGCAGGTGAAATTTAATGCCGACGTCGCTGGCCGTTCCGCTGCGGCTAAAGGACTTGACCAGTGATGCGTAGGATTCGTGGGCCACGGCGTTGTCAACTTTCCATTCGCCCTCGATGATCCGTATCGAATCGTCGGGACGCTCCCGAGCAAACATCAAGCCTCGATAGAGCGCGCGCAGCGTCCGCTTGGTCAAGTCCCGTTTTTCACGTAATTGGCGGTCGGTCGTGGCGAAACCATTGCTCGGAAATTCTACGGCGTCGCCCAAGAAGAGTAATTCGCGAAATCCTTTCTGGCGTAGCAGGACATTATCCGGCGGCACGGCGATGGTGGCGTCAATGGAACCTGCGGCAAGGGCAGCGACGCGGGTCGTCGGCAGGCCGATCATGATTGGGATCGCGTCTTTTTGCGGATCGAGGCCTTCGCGGCTGAGGGCGATGCGCGTCGCTAGTTCGACCGTGTCGCCGAATCGAACCATGCCGATCAATTTGCCGCGCAGCTCTGAGACGGATTTCACTTGAGGTTTGGCCATCAAAAAATAGTTGGGCCGCACGGCGCCGAAAAAGATCGCCTTGAGCGGCGCGCCCTTTGCGGCGAGGCGTAAAGCCGAGTCCGCGGCGCCGTGATAGTCGACCTCGCCGGACATCAGCGCATTATGCGCGAGCTGCGGCAATAGCATCGGGATTTCAATGTCGATGGCTTCGTCTTTGAAAAAGCCGCGGTGAACGGCGATAAAAAGGGGAAGGTAGCCCATCGATTTGGCGGGCAGCGCTAACTTGACGCGGTCGGCTGCCATCGCCACGGGCAGCCGGCCGGTGGCGAATATAAACCCGATCAGAAAAACTAAATTGAGCATCTAACCGATGCCGCGGTTAAGATTCAGCCCGGGCTCTGGCTTTCTTGTCTTCGGGTGCTTTGATCTTGTCCAGATTATGTTTGGCAAAATCGCCGTGGCCGACTTCTCTATCGGTCGCGCTGAATCTTGGATTGCCGGCCGGTTCCGCGCGCGCGCCGAGCAAGATCATGTACTCGCTGCCGGTATTGTCGAGCTGGTAAAGTTGCCCTGCGGGTATCGTGACCAACATACCGGGATTGAGCGCCCGCGACGGGGCGTCGGGAAAATGAAACGTGCACTGGCCTTGAACGCAGTAAAACTGCTGATCGGCAGTGTGCTTGTGCATCGGCCCTTTGGTGCCCGGATAATCGCCGTGCACCCAGGTGTGAAAGTGATCCGAGGTGAATAGAACTTTCTTGCTGTGACCGATGTCGAGCTCGGGTTCCTTTAGAATGTCGATAAATTCTGCCGCCATTGGTTGTCCTCCTCGCTAGTGTTTTAAAGCCCTTGCAGATTATTTGCGGTCGTAAGACTGTCAGCGTTTGCTCTGGCGATGTTTCTCCCAGGCGGCGATTCCGGCTTGCACCGCGCGCACATCGCCGTCGCCGCGGTGGCCGGCGCTCCCGACCGCGCCGACGATAACATTGTCGACGATCAGCGGGAAGCCGCCGGGTATCAGAATGATCTGGCCTTCCATCAAGCTCAGCGCGCTGTGAAAGCGCTGGGGATTGGTTTTCAACTGATCGGCGGATTCCGCGGTGCTCTGTTGCAGCGTCACCGCGCCGATCGCCTTGCCAATGGCGAACTTTACCCAGAAGCCAGAGGTACCGTCCATGGAGTCTAACGATATCAGATTACCGTTAAAGTCGACCACGGCGATGGCGGCGCGGCCGTTCTCCGCTTTGACCACGGCTTTTGCCGCCTCAACGATGACGCGTGCCTCTTCAAGTGTGAGTGCCGTCGGTACGCGGATCACCGGCCGCGCGGCGCGGTCCACAGGCGCGGGCTTGTCTTGCGCTATAGCTACGTCAACATGGCCGCCATTGACGGTAAGGAATTGGAGAACGATCAATGTCGCAATCACACTTGGGAGAGTAAGTATTTGGTCGCGCATACATTCATTCCTTTCCTGACCGGATTTAACTCGAGCGAGGACGATGTTCCTAGCGCGTTCCGCCTTGGGCAGCGGCCCGCGCCGCCTGGATCGGCGCGCTATCGGGTCGAGGACGAGTCGAACTGTTTGCCATCGCTTTCGACGACTTGATTTTTAAGGGCGTGGAGCGCGGCCATCCCATGGCTTTGGCGGCCTCGGCAATCAGTCCCTCGGCAGACTGACCATGAGCGTTCGCAGTGGTAATAAACACTGAAAACAGGATTGAAGCGAGAGCCCTCCTAACTCTTGTTTCCATGAACGCCTCCTGGCCTCTTTTGAACTCAGGTCAAACGGGAAATAGCCGAAAAGAGGTTGGTTGTGCAACCGCAAATAAATCGATGGACGGTCAACCGTCGCGGTAGGCACTGGAACGGCGTTTCAATACCGGGATGATTTCCTGACAGATCAGATCAATCGCCTCGTCCCAATCGGGTCCAAGGGGCGAGGCGATATCGATGATATCGAAGCCATAGGGTTTGGCCGCGCGCAACATCTCATCGATGCCGGCAATGCATTCGGCCGGAGTGCCCGCTATGACCGTGCCGACCGCCGTCAGCAGATCGTCGCTGATCAGATCGACCATATCCTCGACGCTCTTGCCATGGCGCTGGGCCGCCAAGATCGCATTCTCAGTATCCGGCGGGACGGGGAGCTTGAGCATTCTTTGTTTCAACAAATGTCCTTGAATGAGCGCGCCGGCGCCCATTGGCTTGGCGCAGCGTTTCGCCGCGGTCCCGTCCCGCGATACCGACACGTGCAGGTGCAAAACTTTGGTGAAACGATGGTCGTCGTTGCGCGCGCGGCGCGCTTGCGCGAGCTTGGTCATGGCGAGATCGAGCGCGCCTTGACGCACCAGGGCCGTGGGAAAGGACAAGTTGCTGACGATCAAGCCATCGCCGATGTTCCAGGCGAGCTCGAGCATTTTCGGTCCGGCGGCGGCGACGAAAATCTCCGGCGGTCTTGCCGGCGGCAGGCGCAAGAAGGCTTGCGCCAACGGATCGAGATGAAAAAATTCCGTGAGGTTTGGAAATCGCCCAAGGGCGAGTTTCCGTCCCGCGAACATTTCCCGCAGAAACAGGATCATCTCGCGAGTCATACCGACCCGGTTGATCTTGCGGATCATATTCGAAGACGGCGACCCAGCACCGATACCAACCGTGATGCCGCGCTCGCCGGCCAGATGCGCGAGCGCGGCGAAGCTCGACGCCAGGTCGACCGGCGTGCGGCTGAAGGGCTGTACCACCGAGGTGCCGACGTCGGCGTCGGTTTGGCCGATGATCGCCGCCAAGATCACGAAAACATTTTCATGAGTCAGATGATCGGGCACCCAAACTTTGTCGAAAGCGTATTGCGCCACCGCTCGCTTCGCATAAGCGGCCATTTCGGGCGCGGTGCAAGGCGGATAAAGTTGAATGCCGAAACGCATGTCGGATTTCTAGCTTTCGGATTGATCCGTTCGTCTACGGCGCGCTCCAGGTTGTTTCGAACTTACGTTTTTGATTGGCCAAGCTTGGGAAGCTCGCGCCCTGATCTAGCTTCAAGACTCTGTAGCCGGTCGCTGCGGTGCCTTGGAGCGTGATTCGATACTGGATTTGTTCGTCGCCATTTTGTCCCCTGAGAAAAATATAAATCGCTTGTTCGCCGGGCATCGGTTCGTAATCGGTCGCCGTAACTCTGCTCGGGTAGCCGCGCGCATTCATCGACAGGATGGTTTGTTTAAACTTGTCGAGCGGCACATGCCGTTTGCCGCCATCGGAGAGGAGCTCGTAACCTCTCTCCAGGTTTTTGTCGATCAACACGACCCTGGCGAATTCGACAGCGCGCTTGGCCGCCATGTTTTCGTCGTGTTGGATCGGCTTGGCGCAACTAATCGCCCAAACCGCTAAAAGCCAAAGCCAGCCGTAACGCGCAAACGGTAGGAAAAGATTTATAGTTCTACAGTTTTCTCCGGTTGTCTGTGGATACATCCCTAGTGCCTTTTCGTTTTCGGTCTTCTAATATGTTTTGGCGCCGATCCGCCGCTTTGCTGCCTTATAGAGAGTTCGTGCACACATTGCGTATCGCACCCGGCGCGTGTTCGATTAAGCGGCGGATTTGACCCGAGGCTTCATAGCAACATCACAAGGTGTACATCAATAACCAAATGATTCCTAGTTTTACCGAACAAAGTCTGTACCTGGTGCCGGCAGATGCCTAAGTCGGCACGATACGATTGGATGTATTTGAGCGGATCTAGTCCATTTGGAGAACGGCACCGGGCTTGCTAATCAGAATGCTGTTTGTGAAAGAGAGGAGACGGCTCGTGAACAAGTTCAATTTGCTGATCGCCGGATGGCTTTTGGCCGCTTCGGGTTGCGCGCTCTTGGAGAGTCCACCCAACGAAACAGATACGAGCGCGGTTGCGCCGACAGCAGAAGCGCAGAATTTATCCGTGCCTGCATCCATAGAAGCACCAAAAATAGCAACAGCGCCGGCCCGCAGTTTGACTGCGGATGACGTACGCCGCATACAAATGCGCTTGAAGGAAGCCGGCTTCGATCCAGGCCCTGCTGACGGGGTTGCTGGCGCGCGAACGAAAAGCACTTTCAACCGGTATCAAGCCGGCTGCGCCAAGACGAAGACGTTGATCGACGATTTCGACGATGCTGGCGCGCCGAGCAAGAACCCGCTGAGCCGACAGGATAACCAGATGATACAGGTTCAGTTGCGCCGCGCCGGTTTCGATCCCGGACCGGCCGACGGAATTTTTGGCGCTAAAACACGCAAGATAATTGTCCATCTCAAAACCAATTGTCCGGTATTCGATGAATTCGCGGCGCTCCTGAGTGATCAGTCGCTAGCCGTCGAGCAAAAGCGCGCCAGCGACCAGGCCGCGGCGCCTGCCGCTGCTTCGATCAAGACTCGCGCGGTTTCTGCACCGGCGACGGGTGAGATTCTCAATCAACCGGTTGCGGCTCGGGGACAAGAAGAGATTCGAGTCCTGCAGCTCAGGTTGCGCGACGCGGGCTTCGATCCCGGTCCCTTCGACGGCGTCATGGGTCCAAAAACTATCGCGGCGCTACAGCAGTACGAAGCCAGCGAGCGCGGCAAGAAGAGCAAAGCAAGCTTGAAGACGACGAGTATCAGAGGTCAGTATTGAGTCGAAATGCTAGAAATAGAAAAGAGGTTTAGACTCACAAGCGCGACCGTGGCTAGCTGTAATGAAATACTCGTGGTTAGTTTTTTCTGCCGAATTAATTTGCGCACCGTCGTGGCTTGTTGATTCAAGAGAAGCAATGGCGGTGCCACATGGGACAAGTTTCCACAGCCCACCGATACCCTCCTAGTCAAGAGCACAGATGTCCGCGCTTTACTTTGGCTCCGCCATCTTTTCCACATCGGCGATGGTCGGGCCGTCCAGGCAAAAGGCGCGATGGGCGCGCCATTCCAAAACTTCCATTTGACGGATGCCGCGAGCGTGGTGCGGATCGCGCGCCGCCAGCGCTTTAGCTTCATCCAGACTCGCTGCTAACATGACATAGATACCGTAAGCGCCGTCAGTGCTCGGTCCCGAGAAGAGTAGGCGGCCGGCGCGATGCTGATCATCGAGCCATTGCCGGTGGGCTTCGTAGTTGCTCTGCTTGTCTGCTTCTTTGTCCGCCAAGGAACGTGACATCACCAGGTACCACATGGTTTCATCTCCTTGTTGAATTTACCGACGCTAAATTTATGCGCCCATCGTATCTGGTGCAGCACAAATTTGCCACTTGCGCAGCGGCGTGGGCGGCGATACAAGCGTGGGCAAATGGCCGTCCGCTTTGGCCCTGACAAACGATAGAAGAATGCTTAGCCGCGCAGAGAATCAGCTCTTGACTGGGATTGGATCGGGCACGCCGATGGGCGAGCTGATGCGCTATTTTTGGCTTCCCGCGCTTTTGTCAGAGGAAATCGCGACGACCGATTGTCCGCCCGTTCGGGTGCGTCTTTTGGGCGAGGAACTGGTCGCCTTTCGAGATTCCCAGGAGCGGGTGGGTTTGCTCGGTGAACACTGCGCCCATCGCGGTACGTCGTTGTTTTACGGCCGTAACGAAGAGTGCGGCTTAACTTGCATTTATCACGGTTGGAAATACGACGTGGACGGCAACGTCCTGGAGACGCCTGTCGAGCCGCGCGATCGCGATTTCAAGAAAAAGCTCCGTCATACCGCCTACCCGTGTCAAGAAATCGCCGGCATTATTTTCACCTACATGGGGCCGGCGGAAAAGCGGCCATTGTTGCCGCGCTATGAGTGGGTCAGTCTAGCCCCCGAGCAGATTTGCCCAGTCAAATCCTATCTCGAGTGCAATTACCTCCAGGGCATCGAGGGTGACTTCGATTCATCGCACACATCGTTTCTGCACAACAATAATTTGCAAAATGCGGCAGCTTTGAAGCGTGACGGCGCGCCGATGCTCGATGCAGAAGAAACCAATTACGGGTTGCGTGCGATCTCGATTCGAAAAGTCGGCGCCGAACAAATTTATGTTCGCACCAGCCCTTACATCCTGCCGTGTTTCAGTATCGTGCCCGGACCGCCCACGGCGAAATTCGAAGACGATGATATTCGCGGCTTCAGATTCTGGGTGCCGATCGACGATCGGACGACGTGGCTTTACATCCTGAACATGCGCAAGAAACCGTTTACGGCGGAGGAGCGAAAAAGCTTGCGCAGCTGGATTGGCGCCGACTATCGAAGAATTCGCAACGCGGCAAACAATTATCTGCAGAACCGCGCGCTGCAAAAAACGACAGGCTACACCGGTATCGAAGCCACCAACCCCGCGGAACAGGACGGTTGCGCAACCGAGAGTATGGGCGCGATCTTCGATCGTTCGAAAGAACACCTGGGCCAGAGCGACAAGACCATTATCGCGTTACGTAAAATGCTTTTGCGCGCGGTGAGCGACGTGCGGGACGGAAAAGATCCGCCGCACGTTATTCGCGATGCGAGCGACAGTGACTTTTCTAAATTACGCTCGGTCAAAGGCGTGCTTGCGGCAGGCACGGCATGGCGAAAAGTGCTGGAAGGACTAGGACCGAATGATGGGTAGTAGGAATTCGGAGTTCCAGCCGTGCCAAATGTAAGGCAAGAGATGCCGACTCGATTGAAGATCCTGAGCTCGTTAGCAGGGAGCAAATCCTTCCTGCGCCGTTTAGGCATCCTATTAGGAATTTTGTCATCGTTACCTTTTTTCACCGCTCTAGTGTTTGCCCAGTCGCTGCACAAAACGGTGGCGATGATCGGGGCGCGAAGTGGCGCATCGTGGCCGCTGTGGATCGCCAAGGACGCGCGTCTGTACGCCAAACACGGTCTCGAAGTCGAGCTGGTCTACGCGGTTCATCCAGCGCCGATCGCCGCCGTTATCACCGGCCAGGCGGCGATGACTTCTTCGGGCAGCGATCCAGCCTTGCTTGCAGCCGCGAAAGATCCAGCTCTCGTCGTGCTCGGCGGATTCATGAACAAAGGCTCCTTCGCCATGATCGGCTCTAAGACCGCCATGGATATGAAACAGCTGGCGGGCAAGAAGGTCGGCATCGGCAGGGTCGGCGATCCGCCATATCACATGGCGGTGAGTTTACTGCGCAAGCACGGCTACACGGCACGCGACGTGCAGTGGGTTTCCGTCGGCGTCGATGCCGCGACACGCGCGGCGGCGCTGCAAAGCGGCCAGATCGACGCGGCTTTGATCACCGCGCCAGCCTATTTTCGTCTCCAGGCCGCTGGCCTGCCGGTGTTGGCCACATTGATGGATTACGACGATATCTACGTCTCCACGTATTATCTGTTCCGGCGCGATGCCCTGACCAAAGAGCGCCCGACCGCGATCGCGTTTATCAAGGCACACGCCGAGGCGATCAAGAAATTCTACGACGACCGAGCTTTCGCGGCCGAAACTATGATCAAGTACGGCGGTACTCGTAACATTGACGATGCCAATCGAGTATATGAACTCTTTAGCAAGGCGCGTGTGCTGGAGTCGGTCCCGTATGCTCTCAAAGGCTCGGTCGATGCCGTGATCGAGCGCCAAGGTCAGGATCTCAAAGGCGTGGACTTCTCCAGGTCGATTGACAACAGCCTGATCGACCAGTTGGTCAAAGAGAAATACTTCGAAACTGTTTTCGGACCGTCGATACGCGACGAGCAGCTGCGCAAACAGGCCCAGGCATTCGGCAAGTAACCGTAAATTGCCGTTGGTTCAAAAGGGCGGCGGCTCGGCGAATCAGCTTTGATTCTACCCCTACTTTTTCTGTAGCGACTTAAAAAATCCCTGCCTATCCAGCTCGCGCAAGATAGCTTCATTGACGAACTCCTGTGCCTTTTTGCCTTTCGCGTCGGCACGGCTATTGGCCAGGTCGTCGACGGCGACTTGGACGCCGGACAGTTCGGTATAGGGCGGAAACGAAATCCGCGGCGCATAACTCCGGTAAGCGCTTTCGAGCAGAGCTTTGTCCTGCGTGCGCATCCATTTCGACAGGGTCTTTTGTCCGAGCGTAGGATCGCTTTTGAAAATATAAATTGCCTCGCTGATCCCCTGGAGAAAACC
>Ga0111539_10010029_pt1 | contig 11938 bp, 8 predicted proteins | sample RhiMethybrSRZTD1_FD_79667 | JGI IMG/M metagenome (GOLD analysis project Ga0111539, IMG submission 79667) | Populus rhizosphere microbial communities from Tennessee, USA - Rhizosphere MetaG P. TD hybrid SRZTD1 (version 2) (version 2) | ecosystem: Host-associated > Plants > Roots > Rhizosphere >...
GACGGGCTGTCCCTGGGATCTCGAGCAGAACTTCGCCACCATCGCGCCATACACGATCGAGGAGGCCTACGAGGTCGCCGACGCCATCGCCCGCGGCGACCTTGCCGATCTGCGGGAGGAACTCGGGGACCTCCTGCTGCAGGTCATTTTCCACTCGCGGATGGCGCAGGAGCAAGGCGCTTTCGAGTTCGCCGACGTGGTTCAAACGTTGAGCGAAAAGCTTATCCGGCGTCATCCCCACGTGTTCGGGGAAGCACGCGGTCTCGCTCCCCATGCGGTCAAGGATTTGTGGGAACGCATCAAGCGTGAGGAGCGCGCGCAAAAGGCGAGCGGGAGCCCTGCTGAGGAAACCGCGCGCGCCCTCGCCGGCGTCCCGGTCGCCCTGCCCGCCCTTACCCGCGCGCTTAAGCTACAGTCCAAAGCCGGCAAGGTTGGCTTTGATTGGAACGATCCGTTGGCCGTGCTGGCCAAGATCCGGGAGGAAGCCGATGAGATCGAAGCCGAGATTGTAGCGGGAGATAAGGCTGCGGCCGGAAGCGAAGTCGGCGACCTCCTGTTCGCGATGGTCAATCTTGCCCGCCATCTCGAGGTCGATCCGGAAGCGGCAGTGCGCGCAACCAATCGCAAATTCGAGCGACGCTTTGCTGCCATCGAACGGGCGCTGGAGGACCGGGGCAAGACCCCACAGGACGCGACACTCGAGGAGATGGACGCCCTCTGGAATGAGGCGAAGGCTGCGGAGCGGTCGTGACGCGGGTATTGCCCACGTTGGCGGCTCCCGGATTTCGAGGCGCGGATGGTGGTTGGAAAGCGCCCTGTCCTTGCCGCCGGTGCTGGTGATACATTCCCTTCCAACTCCCGTCGCGACAAATGGCCCCCAGCGATGATGCCCCTCACTTTGTCCCTTCTCGCCACCCTGATGGCAGCGGCGCTCCCCTCACCGCTCGCCGCGCAGCAATGGCCGACGCGAACCATCAGAATCGTGACCGGCACGCCCGCGGGAGGAAGCCCGGATTTCGTAAGCCGGCTGCTGGCGGAAAAGCTGAGTGAGCGGCTTGGCCAGCCGGTGGTTGTCGAAAATTCAGCAACGACTGGCGTAGCGGCATGGAATGCCGTCGCAAAGTCCCAACCTGACGGCTATCTGGTGAGCATGTTGACGGGCGCGTTTTCCGCGCGTGCTGCCGTTGCCAAATCTTTGCCTTACCACTCGATCAAGGATTTCACTTTCATCACGTTGGTCTCCGGCTACCCCATGGTGGTCGCGACGGCACCGAACTCCCCGATTAAATCTTTCCCCGATCTCATTGCACGTGCAAAGGCAGCGCCCTTCGATGTGACCTACGGCATGAACCTCCCGGGAAGCGTGCACCATTTGACCGGCGAGTTGATCAATGTCGAGGCCGGAACTTCCTTGCGCGGCATCCCTTATCGCGGCAACACCCAAATCGTGCAGGACTTGTTGGGCGGTCGGCTCGATGTGATGATCGAGACCGGTACGATCGCATTTGCACAGGTCAGGGGCGGCATGCTGCGCGGTCTGGCGGTGTCCTCGCGCGAGCGCTTTGTACTCCAGCCGGATATCCCGGCGATCGGCGAGACCCTGCCGGGATTCGAGGTCATGTCCTGGCTTGGCCTCGCCGCGCCCGCAGGTGTTCCCCGCCCTGTGGTCGAGCGGCTCAATCACGAGATTGCCGAAATCCTCAAACTGCCGGACATTCGCGAGAAGCTCGCCGGCGTTGGCAACATACCGATGGCGTCCACGCCGGAACAAATGCAGGACTATATCGAGCGCGATGCCGCACGCTGGAGTCGCGTGGTGGATATCAAGGGCATCGAGAAGTATTGAAGTATTAGAGTTGGGAGCGCCTGGTTCGATGCGGGCGCGGGTGAGACTAGGGCTGCCCCATACGGCATCATTGCAGCCCGGCGGCGCGCAGATACTGCAAATCCACGAACCGATCAGGGTCCGGCAGCGGCGGCCCGATGGCGCCCCCCTCGCCGAGGAACGAAATCACCTGCGCCAGACCTTTCAGGTCGATCTCGCCTTGCTTCGGCATGACGCCTCTGTCCGGTTCGAAATAGAGCGCGAGCGTCTGCCGCGCGATCTCGTCCGACGAGCCGGTCAATTCCACGATCGCCTTTGTCACCTCCCCGCGATTAGCCGGGTCGCGAATAAATCGAAAAGCCGCGCCGACGGCACGCAAGAAGCGTACGACCGCATCCTTGTTCGCTTGCGCCCAGGCCCGCCGCGCGGCAATGACCTGGAATTGGAACGCTCCCACCGCCTCCGTCGACACGCCTAGCCTGCGGTACCCCTGCCCAATGGCGACGAAATCCTCAGGCTGACCCAGCGGCACCGCATCGCATTCTCCGCGTTTGAGGCAATCGAAACGTACCGGCGTACCCACCAGTTCCTTGACGGAATAGTCGGCCTCGCCGAGCCCTTTGACGGCGAGCAGCTTGCGCATGGAGATCGAGATCGTGTCGACAGGCAGGGAAAGGCCGAGGGTCTTGCCCTTGAGTTCGGCAAAACTCTGGATCTGCGGCTTCACGATCAAACTGTAGACGGGGTTGGCGGTCTCGCCTGCGATGGCAGTGGCGTCCGAGCCCGAGAGCGCTGCGCGGATGAGATAGGGTGTGGCGGTCTGGGTGACATCTACCTCCCCCCGATCGAGTGCGGCGACCATCTTGTCGGTGCCGCCGGCGATCGGGAAGAGTTCGAGCCTGATTTGCTCGTGGTCCAAGAAGCCCTTCTGCCGGGCGATGGACAGGTAGAGCGTCGACACGCTCCGCGCGGTCGAAGGGATTTGGCCGTAGCGGAGCGTCACGGGGTCGGCGGCGGCGGGCAGGATTGCGAGCCATAGCCACGCCACGCTGACGATGGGGCGTCTGATTCTGCCTAATTTGGTGCCCATGATCGTCCCCTGCCCCGCGCTCTTCCGGCATGGTTCGCCGAGCCCGCTTGCACGCCGCTCGACGGCATCCTGCACCGCGGGGTTGGCTTACTGCACCCCCGCCGCACGCAGATATTGCAGATCCACGAACTGCTCGGGTGACGGTAACGGCGACTTAATGGCGCCTGCTTCGCCCATCATGGCGATGACTTGCGCTAGTCCCTCGACATCGATCTCCGCTTGCTTCGGCAGAACGCCGCGATCCGGCTCTAGGAACATCGCCAGGGTCCTGTTGGCAATCGCCTCTGATGCGTTCGTGCTCCGCATCACCGTTCTGACCACGCGCTCGCGGTGGACGGGGTCGCGGATGAATGCGAAGGCGGCGGCCAGGCCGCGCACGTACCGCACCACGGCGTCCTTGTTTGCCTCCGCCCAGGAGCGCCGTGCCGCTGTCACCGTGTAGAGCAACTCTGGCACTGCTTCGGTTGACGCGCCGAGCATACGAAAGCCTTGCTCCATGGCGATCAGATCCTGTGGCTGCCCGAGCACGACCGCGTCGCAGTCGCCACGACGCAGACACGCCCAGCGACCGGAGGTGCCCTCGATCGTGCGAAAGCCGAACTCGCCGCGCGCGAGACCGTGCAGGGACATGAGCCTGCGTATGGACAGCGTGATGGTGCCGTATTCGTCCGCCAGTCCGACCAGCTTGCCCTTGAGGTCGGCAAAGGTCGTGATTTCGGGCTTGGCGATCACGCTGTAGATCGGGTTCTTGAATTCGGCCGCGACCGCGACCGCATCGGAGCCCGCCAGCGCTGCGCGGATCAGGAAGGGCGTGGCCACGTGGGTCAGGTCGACGCTGTCGTTATGCAGCGCCGCGATCTGGTGATCGGCCCCGCCGGGGATAGGCTGGAGAATCTGCACATTGAGCCCTTCGCGGGCGAAGAAGCCCTCGCGCTCGGCGATCGCGACCGGCAGCGAGAAGATGCTGCGCGCCGCCGAATAGGCTTGGCCGTAGCGGAGAGTCAGCGTCTGGCCGAGGGCTCCGGGCACGAAGGTCATGTACAGGAGCGCTGCCAGAGCGGTGCCGAGGCTTGTTTTCGACATCCCCGCCATTGCACTCCGCACCTTCTGACTCGACGCAGGTCGTCAGTGGGATGAAACCTCGGACGGACTGAACTTGGCACGCACCTTTTCGGCGCTTGCCGGGTCCGCACGAACCGTGATCGCGAGCGCACCGTCATCGCGCAACGCTTTGGTCATGACTTCGGTATGACGGTGGAGCCAGCTGACGCCCGCACCATCGGCTGCATCGATGACCAGATCAAGCGTCACCCGCCGCGCCGCCAGTCGCGCCTCTATCTCCGCCGCGAGGCGGTCGATCCCCTCCCCGCTCAGCGCCGAGACCAGCACGGGACGTCGCCCGGGCGGCTGGCGCTCGGCGCGATTGCGCAGGCGAATGCCGGCGTCGGCATCGAGACGGTCGATCTTGTTCCACACCTCGACCAGCCGTGCGTCGTCATGCGGCTCGATGTCGAGCTGGGTGAGGACCTGCTCGACATCGAGCGATTGTGCCTCGGTGTCCGCGTGCGACACGTCGCGCACGTGCAAAATCAAATCGGCTTCGATGACCTCTTCGAGCGTTGCTCGAAACGCCGCGACCAGCATCGTGGGCAAATCAGAAATGAAGCCGACGGTATCGGACAAGATGATCCGCAAGCCCTGGGGCAACTGGACGGCGCGCAAGGTGGGATCCAGGGTTGCAAACAGCATGTCGGCTGAGAGCACACTCGCTTGGCTCATGCGATTGAACAGGGTCGACTTGCCGGCATTGGTGTAGCCCACAAGCGCGACGATGGGATAAGGGACACGCTTGCGGCTGTCGCGGTGAAGTTTGCGCGTACGCTTGACCTTTTCCAGCTCGCTCTCGATGCGAGCGATACGCTCCTCGATCGTGCGCCGGTCAGACTCGATCTGAGTCTCGCCTGGACCGCCAAGAAAGCCGAAGCCGCCGCGTTGGCGCTCAAGGTGGGTCCAGGTCCGCACCAGCCGGCTCTTCTGATAAATGAGGTGCGCCAGTTCAACCTGCAGAGCGCCTTCACGGGTGCGTGCGCGCCGGCCGAAAATCTCCAAGATCAGGCCGGTGCGATCGACGACCTTGGCGCCCCAGGCCTTTTCGAGATTTCGCTGTTGCACCGGCGACAGGGCGCAATCCATCACCACGATGCCGATCTCGTCGGTCTTCACCAGGCCGGCGATCTCATCGACCTTGCCCTTGCCGATGAAGGTCGCGGGCCGAATGTCGCCGAGCGAAACGATACCCGACGACACCACGTTGAGGTCGATGGCGCGCGCGAGTCCCACCGCCTCGTCGAGTCTTGCTTCGGGAGAGCGCAGCGCGGCATTGGCGCGCACATCCGTCGAGGGCGGCGCGCGCCCCCGCAGGTGTGGCTCAATGACAAGCGCACGCCCCGTCTCTGAGCCCCTGCGCGGGCTCAGTCGGTCGCCGTGACTATCGAACCGACGCGGTTCCAATCAGGCCTTGTCTCCGGCCGACGTTTCCTCGGCCCCTTCGAACAGCTGGATCGGGTGACCCGGCATGATCGTTGAGATGGCATGCTTGTAGACGAGTTGCGAGTGCCCGTCGCGTCGCAGTAGCACGCAGAAGTTATCGAACCAGGTCACTACGCCTTGCAGCTTCACTCCGTTCACCAGGAAGATCGTGAGCGGCGTTTTGTTCTTGCGGACATGATTGAGGAAGGTGTCTTGGAGATTTTGTGCGCGTTCGGCCGCCATTGTCTTTGGTCCATTTTTTCGCCCGCAGGCCCCTTCCCGCGAGCTTTATTGCCAGGTCGCTGTGCCCATTTTCTAGGCTAGACATTTCACAGAACCGGGACTGCGCTATTACAGGGCAGGGCCGCTGGCGGCGCAAGCACAAGTTGGGGGCAGGACCTGCTTCGTCGGGGGCAAATGAGCCTCAGCTGCGCTCGGCATGCCGATGGAATTCAGCCCGCAGTGCCGTCGCCACCGACCCCGGCGCGCCGTTACCCACCGGGCGGTCGTCGATCCGGACCACCGGCATCACGATCTGGCTGGCCGAGGTCAGGAAGGCCTCGCGCGCCCCTTGCGCCTCCTCGACGGTGAACGGCCGCTCCTCCAATTCCAACCCCTGCGCTTTGATGACCTCGATCAAAACGCTCCTGGTGATGCCCCGTAAGATTCCGTTATCGGCAGGTCGGGTCACCACCTTGCCACCCTTGGTAACAATCCAGGCGTTGCTCGAGGAGCCTTCGGTCACCTGCCCCTTGCCGTCGATGAACCAGGCCTCCTTCGCCCCCCGCTCGCGCGCGGCCTGCTTGGCGAGCACATTGGGCAGGAGCGAGATTGATTTGATGTCGACACGCTGCCACCGGTTGTCCGGCACAGTAATAACGGCAAGGCCTTCCGCAGCAGTTCGTTCGTTGCCCGCGAAATCAATGTTGCGGGCGGTCACCACGACGCTCGGATGGGTGCCGGGTGGCGGAAAGGCATGATCGCGCCGAGCAACCCCGCGCGTGATCTGCAGATAAATGATGCCGTTGTGAACCCGGTTCCGGCGCATGCATTCGCGCATGATGATTCCGAGCGCGGTCTCCGACATCGGCAGGGCGATGTCGAGCTCACCAAGTGAGCGCTTGAGTCGTGCCAAATGACGGCGCTGGTCGATGACGCAGCCGCCCCTTACTTCGCAGACCTCGTAGACGCCATCCGAGAATTGATAGCCGCGGTCCTCGATATGGACCGTCGCCGCCCGCTGCGGCAGGTAGCGGCCGTTCACATAGGCGATACGCGACATCAGGGCACAGGACAGCCGACACCGGAGGCGTAGCGCATGACGCTTGGTTTTTCGTCGCCTGTCATCGGCGTTAGTCGATTCCGAGGGCTTTGAGTTTGCGGTGGAGCGCCGAGCGCTCCATGCCGACAAATTCGGCCGTGCGCGAAATGTTGCCACCGAACCGGCTGATCTGCGCAACCAGATATTCGCGCTCAAACACCTCGCGCGCATCGCGCAGAGGCAGTCCCATGAGGTGCTCGCCGCCATCGCCGCCGGGCATGGAGGGGACCATGGAGCCTACATCCTGTGGCAGCATGTCGGCATTGATCACCGCCTCCGGGTCGCCGCCGGCCAGGATCATCAGCCGCTCCACATTGTTGCGCAGCTGGCGCACATTGCCGGGCCAATCGTGCGACTGCAGCACGGCCATGGCGTCGTCACCGATCAAGCGTTTCGGCAGACCTGTTCCAAGCGAAATCTGTTCCATGAAATATTCGATGAGCTGGGGAATATCCTCCCGGCGTTCGGCCAGCGGCGGCACGCGGATCGGCACGACTGAAAGCCGATGATAAAGATCTTCACGGAATTTCCCGGCCGCAATCTCGGCCTCGATATTGCGTCCAGTCGACGAGATGATGCGCACGTCAACCTGAACCTTCTGGGTACCACCGACGCGCTGGAAGGTCTGCTCGACCAGGACCCGGAGGATCTTGTTCTGAGTCTCTCTTGGCATGTCGGCGATTTCGTCGATGAACAGGGTGCCGCCGTGGGCCTCTTCGAGTGCGCCGACCTTGCGCCCTTGCCCGTCGGTCGGCTGCTCGACGCCGAACATCTCGAGCTCCATGCGCTCGGGCATCATTGCCGCCGCATTGATCACGATGAATGGTCCATTGGCGCGCGCCGAATGGGCGTGGATGGCGCGGGCGGTCAGTTCCTTGCCGGCGCCTGCAGGCCCGACGATCAAGATACGGCTGTTGGTAGGAGCGATTTTCTCGACGGTCTGACGGAGCTGGTTCATCGACGATGATTTGCCGACCACCGCTGAAGGCGCGAACTGCTTGAGCGCCTTGACCTCGCGCTTGAGGCGCGACGTCTCCAGTGCGCGCTGGGCGACGAGCACCAGCCGGTCGGCCTTGAACGGCTTCTCGATGAAGTCGTAAGCGCCCTGCTTGATGGCGGCGACGGCCGTTTCGATGTTGCCATGACCCGAAATCATCACGATCGGCAATTCGGGGTGTTGTCCCTTCATCGCATCGAGCAATTGCAGCCCGTCGAGCCGGCTGCCCTGCAGCCAGATGTCGAGAAAGACGAGGTTGGGTCTGCGGCTCGCGACATGCGCCAGGGCGTCGTCGCTGTCCCGCGCCGAGCGTGTGATAAAGCCTTCGTCCTGCAGGATGCCGGAAACGAGCTCCCGGATGTCCGCCTCGTCGTCGACGATAAGAATGTCATCAGCCATGGCGTGTTACGCATTCGTTGCAAGTTGAGGGGATGGCGACTGCCGCGTGGGCTGGGCGTCTTTCGCGGCCGCGGTTTCCGCCGCAAAGCGCAGGCGCATCCACGCCCCCCGCTGGCCCGGAATCTTGTCGGCGGCATCGCCAAGCTCGATGCAACCGCCATGGTCCTCCATGATCCGGCCGACGATCGCGAGCCCGAGGCCCGTACCCTTTTCCCGGGTCGTGACGTAAGGCTCGAGCAACCGGCTGCGGTTCTCTTTGGGGAGCCCGATCCCATTGTCGACGACATCGATGACGATATCGCCTCCCTCGCGGCCCGCGAACACGCTGATACGCCCGCGGCCAAGCTCGGCCGGGGGAACGGCGCTGACCGCCTCGGTTGCGTTTTTGATGATGTTGGTGAGGGCCTGTGAAATGAGCCGGCGGTCGAATTGCGCGGGCATCGGATCCTGTGCGATTTCGACCTCGATATCGATATCGGCGTTGCCGACACGTTGGAGAAACACCACTTGGCGAACAGTGTCGGCCACGTCCTCGGCGGTCATCACCGGCTTGGGCATGCGGGCGAAACGCGAGAACTCGTCCACCATGCGCTTGATGTCATCGACTTGGCGGACGATGGTGTCGGTGCATTGCTGGAAGATGCCCCCATCGTCCTTGATCACGCTCGCATATTTGCGGCGTAGGCGCTCGGCGGACAGCTGGATCGGCGTGAGCGGGTTCTTGATCTCGTGCGCGATACGGCGTGCGACGTCGGCCCAGGCGGAGGTGCGCTGCGCGGCCACGAGCTCGGTAATATCGTCGAGCGTCACCACATAGCCGCCCTCGGCCGCGCTCGATTGCTCGCTCGTCACTCGTACCGAGAGATTGCGCTCGCGGCCGTTGCGATTGATCGTCACCTGACCCTGCACCAGGCGCTGCAAACCGGAGCGTGCCGCGGTGAAGATATCTTCAAGCTCGGGAACGATATCGGTGAGCTGCCGTCCGAGGGCCTCAGCTTCCGTACTTCCGATCAAGCGCTCGGCGGACCGGTTGAGGATGCTGATACAGCTCTCGGCATCGACACCGATCACCCCAGCGCTGGCGCCGGCCAACACCGCCTCGGTGAAACGGCGGCGGCTGTCGATGAGGTCGCGCGCCCGTACGATGTCGTCGCGCTGCGTGCGCAGCTCCTGGGTCATCTTGTTGAAGGTCTCTCCGAGTTGCGCAAGATCGCCCTCGGAACGCCGGGTCGGCACCTGGACGTAGAGATTGCCAGTGGAGACGACTTGCGCGGCGCCGATCAGACGGCGAATCGGCGCCACCAGGTAATTGGCGAAATTCAACCCGATCCAAACCGCCGAGAGCAGCACGATCAGCGCAATCACCGTGTACATCAGCGCGAACGCGACCTGAATCCCGATCCGTCGCGCCGAAAGATCGGCATATTGCGCGACGCTCGCTTGGGTCCCCCGCAGTTGCGCCAGCACCCGCGCGTCGAGAAGCCGCGCGATATACAGATACACGTCGTTGTAACCGCGCAGTTTGATGATCGAGGCGACGTGATTGGCGTCGAGGAACATCGCCACTTGCGGCTCGGTATCGTTGATGCCTGCGAGCACCTCTGCCGACGGCCTGACGAAGGCCTGGGTGACCTTCGTCTCGACCTCATCGACGACATTGAGGTCCTTGTCGAGCAGAACGATCGCCGGCAAACCCCGGATGGAGGCCTGGACCGCGAGGAACTGATGGAACTGCTCGCGCGATTGGTCGAACAAGGGTTTGGCGCGCGCAAGCTCGATTGCGGTGGCGATGCTTTCGGCGCGTACGAATTGGACCTGTTCGCGCACGTAAGCATCCGCGACGATTAATGAATTCTCGATGAGCGACTGCGTCTGTTGCGAGAACAGCCGGTCGAGGCCGCGGTCGAGCGTCACGCTTGCAACCACGGCGACCAGAACTGCCGGGACTGCGGCGATGACCGAAAACAGCGCGACGATGCGCACATGGAGTCGCGCCGCGGCGCGCCCGCGACGTCTGGCCTGCACGACACCCCAGACCTCGGGCGCGATCACCACCGTGAGCAAAAAGACCGTGACCGCATTGGTCAGGAGGAGCGTGACCACGACCTCGTGGGTGGGCGGGATCGGGGTGAGCCCGGCCAGCACCACGAAAGTGACAAGAGCTGACAACAGCGCGAGCGCGACCGCCGCCAGACCAAGTGTCCGCGGGATCCATGCTGGCGCGGGCGCTGCGGCAGCGGTCGCCAATTCGGCGGTGGCGGCCTGGCCGACATTCGTCATCAAGTGTGTCTCATCCCAAACGGGTAGCCGTAACGGTGCGATAAAACTGCCCGTTTGGGCGCCCCCAGCTTATCGGTAGTTTTGACTGATGCTTTTATACAACAATGTTGCCGGATTGCGACAAATCCGGGGCACAGTTTCCTATGCTGTGGCCGTTTGGTACCAAGCCGATTGGGGTCAATTACTGCTACGGAAAACTTGAATATCGAGGTCGCGAATCTTCTTTCGCAGGGTGTTGCGGTTGACCCCAAGCAGATCGGCGGCCCGGATCTGGTTGCCGCGGGTGGCCGCGAGCGTCACCGACAACAACGGATGCTCGATCTCGCGCAGGACGCGATGATACAGACCGGGAGGCGGCAATTCCTCCCCAAAGCTCGCGAAGTAGGACGCCAGATGGCGCTCAACGGCAGCGGAAAGGCCCTCCTCTGCCCGCGATTCGTCGTCCCCCGACACCATCGCAGGCTGCGAGAGTTCGGCATCGATGACCGCGGCCGCGATGGTTTCCTGGGGGTAGAGCGCGGCAAGCCGACGGGCGAGATTTTCAAGCTCGCGCACGTTACCCGGCCAACGATGCCGTTTGAGCCGTTCGAGTGCCGCCTGGTCGAGTTGTTTTGCCGGTAATCCTTCGCGCTCGACCTGGGTGAAGAAATGACGGATCAGATCGGGTACGTCCTCGGTGCGCTCGCGCAGCGGCGGCAGCCGCAGGGGCACGACATTGAGACGGAAGAACAGGTCCTCGCGGAACAGCCCCTGTTGGATCAGGATGCGCAGGTCCTTGTTGGTGGCCGCGATGATGCGTACGTCCGCCTTGATCGGCGTGCGCCCGCCCACGGTGGTATATTCGCCCTGCTGCAGCACGCGTAGAAGCCGGGTCTGCGCTTCCATCGGCATGTCGCCGATTTCATCGAGGAACAGCGTGCCACCTTCGGCCTGCTCGAAGCGGCCGGAACTTCGGGTATTGGCGCCGGTGAACGCACCCTTCTCGTGGCCGAACAACTCCGACTCGATGAGGTCGCGGGGGATCGCCGCCATGTTGATGGCTACGAACGGACCGCTGCGGCGCTTGCCGTAATCGTGCAGCGCACGGGCCACCAGTTCCTTCCCGGTCCCGGATTCGCCGGTGATCATCACGGTGAGATCGGTCTGCATCAAGCGGGCGAGCACGCGATAGATTTCCTGCATTGCCGGCGACCGGCCGACAAGCGGGATGGAGTCGAAGTCTTCGGCCTTGGGGGCCGGGCGCGCGCGTTCCTTCGGCTCCGACAGGGCGCGACCGACGATGCCGATGAGCTCCTTGAGATCGAACGGCTTCGGCAGATATTCGTAGGCACCCCGCTCGGACGCCCGCACCGCGGTCATGAACGTGTTCTGCGCGCTCATGATGATCACCGGAAGCTGCGGCCGCAATTTCTTGATGCGCGGCAGGAGATCGAACGCGTTCTCGTCCGGCATGACCACGTCGGTGATGACGAGATCGCCCTCGCCCTGACTGACCCA
>Ga0111539_10010033_pt1 | contig 11937 bp, 14 predicted proteins | sample RhiMethybrSRZTD1_FD_79667 | JGI IMG/M metagenome (GOLD analysis project Ga0111539, IMG submission 79667) | Populus rhizosphere microbial communities from Tennessee, USA - Rhizosphere MetaG P. TD hybrid SRZTD1 (version 2) (version 2) | ecosystem: Host-associated > Plants > Roots > Rhizosphere >...
CCTTCAGCTCCTTGGCGCGGGCTCGCATCGCGGCCCTTTCCTCGGCGCTGAACCCTTCCTGCTTCTTCGTGGGGCTCATCCTGCTCCTTTCGTTCATTCGACGACCTGCGCGAAGCGGTCGAGCCGCTGCAGCCACGTACTGATGCCCTCGAAGGCGTACGGCACGAGCATGCATCGACGGACGCGGCCGACCTTCTCCGTCGTCACGAGCTCGGCCTTTTCGAGCACGTGGATGTGCTTCTTCATGCCGGTCAACGACATGCCGAAGGGCTCGGCGAGCTCGCTGATCGTCGCGCTGCCGGATCCGAGCCGCTCGAGCACGGCGCGGCGAGTCGGGTCGGCAAGCGCGGTGAACGTGCGGTCGACTGTCGGTGAATACTGAACCATCGAGTTCAGTATTACACGGCCACTCGCAAAGGACAAGCCGGTGCGAGCCCTCGCATCGCGACCGCTCAGCGACGGGTCGAGGTCGTCGCCTGTTCGAGGCGCTTCGCGGCCGTCACGAGCCACTCTTTCAAGGCCGAAACCTCTCCACGACTGAGGCCCGCCTCGACGCTCGCCTCGAGCGCGCGGACCGTTGGCGTTGCTGTTTCCAGCCGCCGCCCGCCCTCGGAAGTCAGCCAGACTTGAAGGATGCGACCGTGGGTCGGGTGCGGCCGGCGCTCGACCAACCCGTCGCGCTCCAGCGTGACAACGAGCTCGTTCATCGCCTGCGGGGTCGTGTTGCAGGCACGCGCGAGATCGGCGCCGGACAAGCCGGGATCGTGCGAGAGCACGGTCAATACCGCGAAACGGGCCCCCGTGAGTCCATGCTCGCGGAGAGCAGCGTCGATGGCGCCGCTGAAGGCGTTCCATGCCTGCCGCAAGAGATAACCGCTCGGTGCCTCGGGGCCTCGGTAGCGCTCCCCGATCGCTGGGGCTTCCATACTCCGATCATATCAGGCCCTTGACAACTTATCCGGGCCTTGTCATGATCGCAGGAACCTGATACGTCTGAGGAGAGGACCGAGATGACTGCGATATGGAAAGCCCAGGCTCGGCGGTTTGGCATCGCCTCGCTGGTCGCGCTGCTCTTGCTGACGGCGGACGCGCGAGCAACGAAGACCGCCGGGGCGAGCGCTCTCTCGGCGTGGCCCGTGGTTTCGTCGCCAAATGCGGGTCCCGGCGACAACCAGCTCGAGGGCGCGACGGCGCTGTCCTCCGCTGACGCGTGGGCGGTGGGCCGGTACTACGACACGGCGAGCGGCGAGACGAAGACGCTCACCGAGCACTGGAATGGCTCCGCGTGGACGGTCGTGCCGAGCGCGAATGCGGGCGCCGGAGGAATCCGTTCCCTCGAAGACGTCGACGCGGTTTCGGCTGCGGACGTCTGGGCCGTCGGGTACTTCGTCGAAGACGCCTCCAGCGAAGGCGGGAGCAAGACGATGGTCGAGCACTGGGACGGGAGCGAATGGGAAATCGTCGCGAGTCCGAACGCAGGACTCGGCGAAGGCGGCAACGGGACGCTCGCGAGCGTCTTCGCCCTCGCGACCGACGATGTTTGGGCGGTCGGCTCTTACTTTCCGGCCGTCGACTCTCCCACCCTCCAACCGCTGATCGAGCACTGGAACGGTGAAACGTGGGAGATCGTCCCCGGCCCGAGGCGGAGCCCCGGTACGTGGAGCGAGCTGAAGGGGATCTCCGGGAGCGGGCCTGCCGACATCTGGGCGGTCGGCGTCCGCGACGCGCAGGTCGGCGACGCCGTGACCGAGCGCGGGCTGATCCTGCATTGGGACGGCGAGGCTTGGAAGCGCGTTCGCGCGCCCCTCCCCGCCGCCCGGCTGACGCCGTTTCTTCTCCATGACGTCGTGGCGCTCTCTGCGACAAACGCCTGGGCGGTCGGCGCCCTCGCGACGCGAAGTAGTCACCGGACGGTCATCCTGCACTGGGATGGGCATGCGTGGGAGGTCGTCCGAAGCGCCAATCCATCCGCGCAATTCCAGGATCTCACCGCCGTGACGGCCCTCTCGGAGACGCGCGTCTGGACCGTCGGCACCTATTGGGACGCAGACGCCAAGCGCATGCGCACCCTTGTCGAGCGCTGGACCGGGGAGCGCTGGCGCCGGGTCACGAGCAGCAACCGAGGCAACAGCGAGCTTCGGGACGTCGCCGCGACGCGCGGAGCTCGGTTCGCCGTGGGAGAGTCGGGGCTGGAAAGCACTCGCACCCTCGTCTTGCACCACCGCGTGCGCACGCCTTGAAAGCGGAATGAACGCCTTTAGTTCGGCGGCCGCTCGTCGTGGCGCGGCAGGCCGTCGTCCGGGATCTTCTCCCAGCTCGCGGCGTAGGCGACGAATTGCCGATGTTGCGGACGGACTCCTGGGTCGCCGTCGAACGCTCCGAGGCGGACGCTGATCACCTCCGGGTCAGCGGGACTGCGGCTCCATAGCTGCGAGCCGCACTGCGAGCAGAATTCCTTCGCAAAGCCGTCCGGCGGCCGCCAGGCGCGCACCAGCTCCTCGCCGGAAAGGATCCTGAGCGAGCCCGGCGCGACGCGTGCCTGGGCGGACGCGGCCGTGCCGCTTCGACGCTGGCAACGCGTGCAGTGGCAGTAGCTCGCGCGCAGAAGCGGCTCGGTCACCTCGAAGCGGACGCCGCCGCAGAGACACCCGCCCGTCAGCGGTTCGGTCAGTCCTCGCTCCACCAGCCGGGAACCATATCCGCGTCCAGCGGGTCATCCCCCGCGCCGAACGCGAGGTACTCGATCCCGTCGGGGCCGGCCTCCATGTTCCGCATCGTGTCCCTGTCGAAGCGGACGGCGTCCCATTGCCGGAGCTCGACGACCTCGTCCTCGACCTTGACCCGCCCGGACCCGCGCACGACCACGTAGACCTCTTCCTGGTCGGTGTGCTTGTGCCCGAACGGGATCCTGAAGCCGGGGTCGAGCTTCATGATGCTGAGCCCTAGCGTCTCGCCCTCCAGGTCGCTGCGGGCGAAGCGTGCGTCCATCTCCGTCGGCATGTCGAACTTCGGCGCCACGTTCTCGACGTCCCTGAGATTCTTCTTCGTATAGCTAGCCATGAGCCGATTCTCCGCGGAGTCGGCAGATGGCAAACGTTTAGTCGTTCTCGGACGAGGGAGCGAGCGGTTCGTTGTCGAGGAAGACCTGCTGGAGTCGCTCGTCCACTTCGGCGAGGCCGTCCTTGGCCCACTGGATGCGCTCCTCGATGAGGCGGGCCTCTTCGCGGAGCCGCTCCTTGCGCACGCGGGCGTCGTCCCCGACTTGGCGGGCGGAGACGCGAGCCTCGTGCTCGATCGCATCGGCCTTGCGCCGTGCGTCGGCGAAGATCTGCTCGACCTCCTTGTCGGCCTGCAGCTTCTGCTCGCGCAGGTACGCGTCCGCTTCGGCCCTGGCCTGGCGGAGAATGTCGTCCGCCTCCTCCCGGGCGAGCGTGACGATGTGCTGGCCGGCCTTCTCGGCGGCCGTGAAGACCGCCGTGACGCGTGCGCCGATGCCCTGATCGTCCTCCGAGGCCCCCATTTCGGGAGCCTGCGGCTCGGCCTGCGCCTCGACTTCCTGCTCCTCCTCCGTTCCCTCTTCCACGGCCGCCTCCGGCGGCGCTTGCCTCATGTTCATCACGTCCGAGAGTATCGGCCGCTGCGGACGCCGGACTTTAGGCCGACCTGCGTTGGATGCCGAGGCGCTCGAGCTCGAGCCGGGCGAGCTCGTCGTACCGCCCCTCCTCCAGGTCGCGATAGGGCTGCTGGCTGACCGCGAGCAGACGGTCGTAGGAGAAGTTGACGACCGCGCGGCGGGCCAGGAACTCGGTCAGCAGGGGATCGTCTGGCCGGAAGCGGAGAGCCCGGCGCACGGCGCGAGCCTCGTGCGTCCACGTCCAGCGCAGCGGGAGGTACAGGCCGAGGAGCGGCAGCGTCGGGATGAGCCCGATGCAGAGAGCGAGCAGGACGCTCAGGTTCTCCGTCGAGTCGCGGCTGTCGCGTCCGCTCTCCTGCGCGCTGCGCCCGGCCGCCTCGACCTCGTCGGCCACGCCGGAGACCCGGCTGCCGAGGAACGGCACGTTTCCGAGCGTCCTGACGAGGCCGCCCGTCTGCTCGACGGCAACGCCGGCCGTCACCACCGTGTCGGAGAGCTCGCGGAGATTCCGCACCTCCCGGCCGACGAGCAAGGCGAGAACGATCCAGAGCGCGACCCACAGCACGGCGGCCACGTCGAGGACGCGGACGAGCCGGACTCCAGCCGTCGGGAACGCGAGGGCCACGTGACGCTCCTACCCGGGCCCGCCTGACGTCACCCCACCACGCGTTTCGAGCGGCAATCCCCGTGGGAAGAAGGAAATCGTGGACTTACGCAGGCTCATCCACAGACGGATCAGGCATGAGAGCCCGAACGCCTCGGTCGTTGCGGACGTGAACGCTCCCGTAGCGGTGAACGTCGGGGCGAACAGACACGCGAATTCCAACAACGATCGGGAGGGGTCGATGAAGAAGCCCGAGGAGCGGCGCGCAACCGAAGCACCGCCCGAGGAGCGGGTCGAGGACGCCGGGCGGGAGACGTTCGGCCGAGCGGCGCCGATCGACGAGGACGTCGCCGGCGAGCTCAACGCAGCCCTTCCGGAACACGAGCTCGATGGCGGAAGCGACGAGGCGGGCGGCTCGAAAGCCGCCTAGTCCTCGCGCCCGAGCAGAGCGCCGAGCACGGCGCCGAAGAGCGCGTGCACCGCGACCTCGTAGGCAAACACGCGGCCGTTGCGTGCGAGGGGAGGCCAGTCGCCGGTGCGCCGGTCTTCGTGGACGCGGTCGATCACGGCCATGAACGGCCACAGGCCGAAGCTTTCGAGCTGGCCCATGAGCACGCCGCTCGCCGGGCCGCGGAAACCCAGCCGCTCGAAGGTCGCGCCGAAGAGCGCACCGTTGGTCAGGTGGACGGCGATCGCCGTCTCGGGCCCGACGCGCAGCAGGCCGCCGAGGAGCCGGCGGTCGGAATACCAGGGCACGCCGAGCGCGCGCCCGAGCGCCGGCTCGGCGGCCGCCCAGACCGCCGCGGCCACGATCCCCGCCGCCATTCCCCTCATCGCACGGCGAGCATATCCTCACCGGCATGGCGGCTTTCACCCTCGAGCAGCGGCGCACGCTCACTCTGGCCGCAACGGTCCTCGGGTCGTCGCTCGCGTTCATCGACGCAACCGTCGTGTTCGTGGCGCTCCCGACGATCGCGGAAGACCTCGATCTCGGCCTGACCGGGCAGCAGTGGATCGTCCTCTCCTACTCCCTCGCGCTCGCCTCCCTCTACCTCGTCGGCGGAGCGATCGGCGACCGCTACGGACGCAGGCCGACCTTCATCGCCGGAGCCGCCGGCTTCGCCGTCGCGTCCGCCTTCGCGGGGTTTGCGCCGTCGGGCGGCCTGCTCATCCTCGCACGCGCGCTGCAGGGGGTCGCGGGCGCGTTCCTGACGACGAACTCCCTCGCGCTCCTGCGCGGGGTCTACGGCGAAGACGCCGGGCGGGCGATCGGCCTCTGGACGGCCTTCACGAGCGTTGCGACGATCGCCGGCCCGCCGATCGGCGGTGCGCTCATCGAGTGGGTCTCGTGGCGCTGGATCTTCTTCATCAACCTCCCCCTCGCGGTGCTCACGGTTCTGCTCGCCAAGGTCGGCGAGTGCAACGAGCAGAAGATGCTGCGGGTCGGGCGGCTCGACATCCCCGGCGCCACGCTGGCGGCGGTCGGGTTCGGGACGCTCACGTACGGCCTCGTCGAAGGGCCTGACAAGGGCTTCTCGGAGGTCTGGTGGGCGTTCGTCGTCGCCGCACCGGCGCTCGTCGGCTTCTGCCTCGTCGAGGCGCGCTCGAAGAACGCGATGCTCCCGCTCGCCCTCTTCAGGCGCCGCAACTTCGCCATGGCGAACCTGGAGACGTTCCTCGTCTACGGCGCGCTCTACGCGCAGCTCATCTACGTCCAGCTCTACCTGCAGTTCATCGGCTTCTCGCCGTTCGAGGCCTCGCTCCTCAGCATCCCGGGGAGCGTGATCATGATCGCCCTCGCCGCGCGCTTCGGGAAGCTGGCGGACGAGCACGGGCCGCGCTCCTACCTGACCGCGGGCCCCTTCCTCGTCGGAATCGGCATTCTGCTCATCCTGCCCGTGACGGAGAGGAGCGACTTCTGGACCTGGGGGTTCGTCTCGATCATCGTCTTCTCCTTCGGGCTGGCCATGCTCGTCGCGCCGATCACGTCGACGGCGCTCAAGTCGGCGCCCTCGGAGCTCGCGGGTATCGCCTCGGGCGTGAACTCGACGGTCTCGCGCCTCGGCAACCTCATCGCCGTTGCCACGATCGGCGTCGTGATCTCGCTGATCTACAACTCGCAGGTGAGCATCGGCACTCCGCTGGCGCGAAACCAGGTCGACCAGGCGTTACGGGACGCGTCGATCGACGGCTTCCGGGTCGGGATGATCGTCGCCGCAGGCCTCGCCTTCGCGGGCGCCGCCGTCGCGGCGGTCGGCATCGTCAACCGCGAGGACGAGCCGGACGAGGTCAGCGAACAGGCACCGGCGCCAGCCGGAAATTGAGGCCCGCGGCGCGCGCCCGCGCCCTTGCCCCGGCCTCTTCCCTCGTCTCGCCGGACTCGTAGAGGATCGCGAGCCGGTAGCTCTGCGCGTCGTTCGTCCCCTGGGCCGAGAGCGGCAGGCCGGGCCGGATGAGCACCTCGAGGTTGTCCTCGGGGTCGGGCACGGCCTCGACATAGGCGTCCTCGAAGACGCGCATCACGTAGCTGACCGCGGCGCCGTCGGGGAGCCCGGTCTCCCAGTGCGGGTCCTGCCCGCAGGCGAGCTCGAAGAGGGCGTCGTAGGTGGAGCGGCCGTGCAGCGCGAGGACGAGCGGCGCGAACTGCGAGGCGATCCGGCCGTTCACCTCGATGATCTGGGCGGGCCCATCCTCCGGGACGAAGAACTCGACGTTGAAGAAGCCGCCCTCGAAGCCGAGGGCCGGGAGGATGCGCGAGGCGATGTCGGAGAGCTCGGCCTGCCGCTCCTCCGAGAGCCGGGACGGATACTCGAACCGCTCGAAGCTGAACGTCCCTGGATACTTGACCGAGTCGGTGACGCCGATCGTCACGACCGACTTGCCGTGGACGTAGCCCTCGAGCGTGACCTCGTCGCCCGAGAGGAGCTCTTCGCCGAGGAACCCGTGAGCCTTCGCCGGGTCCCAGCCGGCGAGCGCCGCGATCTCCGCGTACCGGTTGGTGTAGAGGTCGGCCTCGTGCAGCTTCGCGAGCTCGGAGAGGTCGTCGATCCGATAGGTGTTCTGCGAGAGCCGGCCGACGACCGGCTTGACGAAGAACGGGGGATTGCACGGAATGCCGTCCTCGAGCAGGCAGAACTTCGGCGTCGACTCCGGGGCGACGAGCCTTTGCACGTCGCGGGAGGTCGGCTTGTGCTGGAGCGCGAGGATGCTCGCCGGCGTCGGTCCCGGCAGGCCGCGGCGCTCGGCCAGGATGGCCGCGAGGAGCGCGGACAGGTCCTTCGTCCCGATGACGCCGTCTGCCGGGATCGACTCGGCGTGCTCGAGGAACGGCACGGGCTCGAACGCCTCGAGCTGGTCGAGGTCGGAGCCCTCGTAGCGGACGTCGTAGCGGCCCTCGAGCCCCGCGGCGCGGATGGCGACGAGATCCCGCTCCTGCGGGGAGAGGACGAGGATGTCAGTCATGCGCGCGGCCCGCGCCTCGGCGCGAAGCGGGAATCGTACCCATCCCGATTTAGAGTAGGTGCGTGCTCCTGGCCCGGACCGATGTCGTCGGCAGCCTCCTCCGCCCTGCCTCCCTGCTCGAGGCGCGTGAACAGCTGGATGCGGGCGCGCTCGACGAAGAGCGGTTCGCGCAGGCCGAGGATGCCGCCGTCGACGAGGCGCTCGCCCTCCAGGAGGCCGTCGGCCTCGACGTGGTCACGGACGGCGAGATGCGCCGCCTCTCCTTCCAGAGCCAGCTCCCTGCCGCGGTCGAGGGCTTCGGCGACTGGGACCTGGACGCATTTCTCTGGGGCGAGTGGCACAGCGAGGAGCTCGGGGACATGAGCGTCGAGCGTCCGCCCCTGGCCGTGACCGGGAAGCTTCAACGCAGGCGCTTTCTCTCGGCGGATGAGTTCACGTATGCGCGGGACCGAACGGACAGGCTGCTGAAGGTAACGCTCCCCAGCCCCTCGTTATTCGCCAACTTCTGGAACCCGAACCGGCCTCCGGAGGCCTACGGGACACTCGAGGACTACCTCGGCGACGTGGCCGAGATCCTCCGCGAGGAAGTGGACGAGCTGGTTCGCCTCGGCGCGCGCTACATCCAGCTCGACGCGCCGCACTACCCCCTCCTCCTCGATCCCGGCTACCGGGACTTCTACGAGAGCCGCGGCTGGCCGGCCGACCGCTGGCTCGAGCTCGGCCTCGAGCTCGACAACCTCGTGATCGGCAACCACCCGAACGTCACCTTCGGCATGCATCTCTGCCGCGGGAACCAGGCGAGCCGCTGGCTCGTCTCCGGCGGGTACGACTGGATCGCCGCGCGCCTCTTCCCGCGCGTGAACGCCGAGCGCATCCTGCTCGAGTACGACGACGAGCGCTCGGGATCGTTCGAGCCGCTGGCCGAGGTTCCCGAGGACAAGGTCGTCGTCCTCGGCCTCGTGACGACGAAGAGCGACCGGCGCGAGACCGTGGACGAGCTGGCGGCCCGCGTGCGCGAGGCCTCCGCGTTCATGCCGCTCGAGCGCCTCGCCGTCTCGCCTCAGTGCGGCTTCGCGACGTCCATTCTCGGAAACGCGCTCACCCACGACGACCAGCGCGCCAAGCTCGAGACGCTCGTCCGCGCCGCCGAGCTGGTGTGGTCGGCATGACGGTCGTCCTGCGCGGAAGCGGTCTCACCGTCGAGGACGTCGTTCGAGTCGCCCGCGCCGGCGAGCAGGTCGAGCTCGCGCCCGAGGCGATGGAGCGCATGCGCGAGACGCGCGCGCTCGTCGAGCGCGTCGTGGCCCGAGGAGACGAGGTGTACGGAACCACGACGGGCGTCGGTTCGCGCAAGAAGATCCGCGTGCCGCTCGAGGAGATCCCCACCTTCAACAGGCGGCTGATCGAGAACCACCGGATCAGTGTCGGGCCCGATGCGCCGCCCGAGGTCGTGCGGGCCACGATGCTCCGCCACGCGAACATGCTCGCGAAGGGAACGTCGGGCGTGCGGCCCGAGATCGCGGAGCGCATCGTGCGCGCACTGAACGACGGAGAAAGACCCCGGGTGCGGATGCTGGGATCGGTCGGCCAGGGAGACCTCGCACCCATGGCCGACCTCGCGGGACAGCTCTTCGGCGATGTCGAGCTCCTGGCCAAGGAAGGCATCGCCCTCGTCAACTCCAATGCGTTCTCGACGGCGCTCGCGTCGCTGGCAGTCGCCGACACGAAACGGCTCGTCGACACCCTCGACGTCACAGGCGCCATGGACCTCGAGGCGTTCGCCGCCAACCTGACGATGCTCCACCCCGCGATCGGCGACGTGCGCCCCTACCCCGGGCTCTGCTTCGCGCTCGAACGCCTGCGCCGCTTGCTCGAGGGCAGCTATCTCTGGGAGAAGGACAGTGCGCGCAACCTCCAGGACCCGCTCACCTTTCGCTGCCTGCCGCAGATCCACGGCGCGACGCGCGATGCGCTCGACTTCAGCACGCGGCAGCTCGAGATCGAGCTCAACGCCTCCCAGGAGAACCCGCTCGTCATCCCGGACGAAGACCGGATCGTCTCGGTCGCGAACTTCGACATCCTCCCCCTCGCCGCGGCGCTGGACTTCCTCCGCACGGCCCTCGCCCCCGCGCTGACGAGCGCGTGCGAGCGCATGCTCAAGCTCCTGCAGGGGCCGCTCACGGGCCTTCCAGACGGGCTGGCGCCGAGGCAGGGCCTCGCGGAGAACTCGCTCGGGGAGCTCGGGGTGACCGCACAGGCGCTGACCGCGGAGGCCCGTCTGCTCGCACACCCCGTCTCGTTCGAGGTCGTCACCTCGACGCATGCCGAGGGAATCGAGGACCGCATCACGATGGCGCCGCTCTCGGCGCGCCGGCTCGCGGAGATGGTGGAGCTCGGTGAGCACCTGGCTGCGATCGGCTTCACCATCGCGGCCCAGGCGCTCGAGCTCCGCGACCCGCCGGCGATGGGCACGGGCACGAAGCGTGCGCTCGGCCTGGTCCGCGAGCGCGTGCCCTTCATGGGCGAGGGCGACCCGCTTCCCTCCGACCTCGAGCCGGTGCGGGGCCTGATCGTGGCGGGCGCGTTCGTCGCCTGATGCCGCGTCCGGCGATGCTGCCCGTGTGATCGCGGGCGAGGAGCAGGCGTGTATTGCCGGACGCGGCATTAAACTCAACCGTATGGCCGGAGCCGGACTACTCGAGCGCCTCGAGCAAGGGCACGTCATCTGCGCGGAGGGCTACCTCTTCGAGCTCGAGCGCCGCGGGTACATCCAGGCCGGCGCGTTCGTCCCCGAGGCCGTCCTCGACCACCCGGAGAAGGTCACGGAGCTCCACCGCGAGTTCGTGCACGCGGGCTCCGACGTCGTCGAGGCGTTCACGTACTACGCGCACCGCGAGAAGATGCGCGTCGTCGGCAAGGAAGGGCTGCTCGAGGAGCTGAACCGAAACGCGCTCGCGCTCGCGAAGGAGGTCGCCGACGAGACGAGCTCCCTCTTCGCCGGCGACATCTGCAACACGAACGTCTTCGACCCCGACGACCCCGAGTCCAGGAAGGCCGTCCAGGCGATGTTCGACGAGCAGGTCGCCTGGGCCGCCGAGGCCGGCGTCGACTACGTGATCGCCGAGACCTACTCGTACGCCGAGGAAGCCCGCATGGCGCTCGAGACGATCAAGGCGGCCGGGCTCCCGGCGGTGGTGACGATGTGCATCCACCAGGAGCCGATGACCCGCGACGGCATGACCCCCGCAGACGCCTGCGCGATGCTCGAGCAGGCGGGTGCGGACGTGGTCGGGCTCAACTGCATCCGCGGCCTCAGGACGACGATGGACCTCCTCCCGAGCATCCGCGAGCAGGTATCCGGCTACGTGGCCGCGCTGCCCGTCCCGTACCAGACCACCGACGAGATGCCGACCTTCCAGAGCCTCCGGCATCCGCGCCACGACGGCATGCTCTTCCCCACCGCGCTCGAGCCCTTCGAGTCGACGCGCTTCGAGGTGACCGAGTTCGCCCAGGAGGCCGACGCGCTCGGGATCGCCTACCTCGGCCTCTGCTGCGGGAACGCGTCCTACCTGACCCGCGCCTTGGCGGAGGCGCTCGGACGCACCCCGCCCGCGAGCCGCTACTCCCCCGACATGTCCAAGCACGCCTACTACGGCACCGACCCGCTCCTGAAGCCCGCCAACATCGATTTCGCCGACCAGCTCTGACGCAGCGCGCGTGATCCCGGTCCTCATCGACTGCGACCCGGGCCAGGACGACGCGCTCGCACTGCTCCTCGCGCTCGCGAGCCCCGAGCTCGACGTCGTCGGCGTGTCGGCGGTGGCGGGGAACCAGACGCTGGACAAGACCACCACCAACGCACTGCGCGTCCTCGAGCTCGCGGGCAGAACCGACATCCCGGTTGCCGCCGGCGCCGACGGGCCGCTCGCCGGCGAGCTCGTCGTCGCGGCGGACGCGCACGGCGAGACAGGGCTCGACGGCGTCGACCTGCCGCCGCCGAGCATGGAGCCCGTGCCGGAGCGCGCGGTGGACTTCCTCGCGGCGAAGATCGTCACCTCGGAGACGCATGTCACGCTCGTCGCCCTCGGGCCGCTCACGAACGTCGCGCTCCTGCTCGACGCGCACCCGGAGGCTGCGGACGCGCTCGAGCGCATCGTGCTCATGGGCGGCGCGATCCACGAGGGCAACCAGACGCCGTCCGCCGAGTTCAACATCTGGATCGACCCCGAGGCCGCCG
>Ga0111539_10010035_pt1 | contig 11936 bp, 10 predicted proteins | sample RhiMethybrSRZTD1_FD_79667 | JGI IMG/M metagenome (GOLD analysis project Ga0111539, IMG submission 79667) | Populus rhizosphere microbial communities from Tennessee, USA - Rhizosphere MetaG P. TD hybrid SRZTD1 (version 2) (version 2) | ecosystem: Host-associated > Plants > Roots > Rhizosphere >...
ACAGTGACCGAGCGGGAAATGGCTGAGCCCGCCGTTGCCGCAGGCGTTCTCGTGGCCGAGGTATTTTCGTTCGGCGACACGCTGGAGCGCATGCTGGAAGTTCTGTTGGTGGGCATGGTCGGCGTCAGCCTCGCGACTCACTGGGACGCGCGCGCCTTGCCGCTGTCCGCTGGGCTGATCGTCATCGTTCGTCCCGCTGCCACCTGGCTGCTGCTGGCGCATTCGCCGACGAATCGCTTGCAGCGGCTGCTGTCCGGCTGGTTCGGCATCCGGGGCATCGGCAGCATCTATTATCTCGCCTATGCGCTGATGCACGGCGTAACAGGCGCGGCCGGTCGCGAGCTTGCCGACATGACGATCTCGATCGTTGCAATCTCGATCGTCGTCCACGGCCTGACCTCTCAGCCCCTGATGACGTGGTACGACCGCCAGCAGTCGCAGCGCGCGCCGTAATCAGGCGCGACGATTGTCTTTGGCCACTGCGGCTTCGACGGCATTCGTCACGTGCTGCTTCTCCTCCGGCGGCGGCAGTACTGCCGGCAATCCCAGCGACTGGAGCCAGAGCTCCCGGCACCAACCCTTGGTGTGGTAGAGGTGCTCGTCTTCCTGGTCTTCGACTTCATCGTAGGCAGCCTGAAGTGCGCTGGCGGTTTCGCCTTTCGCGGCCTTGGCACACTCGCCGATGAGCTCCCAGTCTGCGTGATCTTTCGTTTCAGCCAGCACCACGCATTCGCAGGCAACGAGCTCGGCGCCCGCGGGATCGCCTGCCGCCAGCGCCATCTTCATCGCGACGACCAGCGACTTGCCGGTGTGCTGTACGACCTGGCAGCCGGGCGTCATTTCGCCGGGATCCAACTTGAGCGCCGCGCACGTGCGAGTAAGCACGGCGATGTGGTTCTTCGTCTGCTCCAGGTACTCCGTCCATTCCTCCCGCAGCTCGTCGTTGATGGCGCACTCTAGTGCGGTCTGGTAGACGAGAACTCCGCCGCGCTCATGGACCAGGGACTGGAGCAGCAGCTCCTTCAATTGCGATGCGATCATGAAATTCTCCTGAAAAAATTGCTCACACGCGCGGCGGGTCGGTCTCGCGCGCGAAGTTGCGATGCTGGGTGAGGGCGGCGATGAACGCTCGCACTGCCGCGTCGGTCTTTTCTGCGTCGAACTGCAGGAGTCCGGCATCCGCTTCGCCCGAGGGCAGTTTTGCTGGAATACCAGCTGCATCCAGCAGCGCCCTGGCGGCGCCGACGAGCAGAATCGGTTTGCAGTGACGATACTGATCTTTCAGGAACTCGAGCGCGTGGCCGCGAACGCTCAACTCATCTGCAGCGTCCTTTCCGTCCGGCACGATCATCGCGTCCCATACCACGGCCGGTGCGGTTTCGAGCGAGATCTCGACATCGAGGGCTTCGCCGCGCGCGCTCGTCACCTGCCCGAGCTTCACGCCGATGAAGCGCGGCACCGCGCCCGCGGCGGTCAGTGCCTCGTGTATCGCCAGCGCTGCCGCGCCATCCGTGCCGTCGGCAACCAGGATCGCAATGCGACGCGTCTTGATTCCTTCCTCTCCTGGCCTCGCCAGCAATGACAGCGCCTTCGATGTCTGCACTTCCGGCTTCGCAGAACGCGGTAACACCTTGGGCAACGGATCCGGCAGGTCCTTGAGGCCGATGCCATCTGCGACCGCAGTCGCGAGATCCTCGTCTACATTGCGCAACTGCGCGACGACGCGCTCGCGCACCGCTGCCGTCTGGACCTTGGTGAGCTCGAAACGGTACGCGCGGATGATGTGCTGCTTCTCGATTGCTGTCTGACTCTTCCAGAACAGCGTCGCCTGGTTGTAGTGCTCGGCGAACTTCTCCGGCTTGCCGCGCACCTTGTGCTCTTCGGTCTGCTGCGGGAACGACGTGAATCCCTGCACGCCCGCCTGGAACGGACATCCGCCGCCGAGCGAATTCGGCTCGTACGCCACGCGCCCGCGCGGAATCGCCTGGCGATGCATGCCGTCGCGCTGGTTGTTGTGGACCTGGGCCACCGGCGCATTGATGGGGATCTCGTGGAAATTGGGACCGCCCAGCCGCGAGATCTGCGTATCGACGTACGAGTGGATTCGTCCGGCGAGCAGAGGATCGTTGCTGAAGTCCAGCCCCGGCACGATGTGCGCCGTACAGAAGGCGACCTGCTCCGTTTCCGCAAAGAAATTGTCCGGGTTGCGATTCAGCACCATGCGGCCGATCGGCACGACGGGCACGAGCTCCTCCGGAATGAGCTTGGTCGCGTCCAGCACGTCGAAGCTGAATTTCTCGGCGTCGGCCTCGCTGAAGAGCTGCACGCCCAGCTCCCACTGCGGATAGGCGCCGGCTTCGATCGCTTCCCACAGATCGCGCCGGTGAAAGTCCGGATCGGCGCCGGAGATCTTGACGGCCTCATCCCAGGCCAGTGAATGCGTGCCCGCGAGCGGATTCCAATGGAACTTCACGAACTGCGAATCGCCGGCCGCGTTGACGAAGCGAAACGTGTGGACGCCGAACCCCTGCATCATCCGGTAGCTGCGCGGAATCGCACGGTCGGACATCACCCACATCAGCATGTGCGTGCTTTCCGGCATGAGCGAGACGAAGTCCCAGAAGGTGTCGTGCGCGGAAGCTGCTTGCGGCATCCCATGATGAGGCTCGGGCTTCACCGCGTGGATCACATCCGGGAACTTCATCGCATCCTGGATGAAGAATACCGGGATGTTGTTGCCGACGAGATCCCAGTTGCCTTCGTCCGTATAGAACTTGACCGCGAAGCCGCGCACATCGCGTGCTGTGTCGGTGGAGCCGCGCTCACCGGCGACCGTGGAGAAACGCACGAATACCGGCGTGCGTTTGCCGGCCTCGGCGAAGATCGAAGCTCGCGTCAACTTCGTGAGCGGTTTGTAGCATTCGAAGTAGCCGTGCGCTCCGGACCCGCGCGCGTGCACGATACGCTCCGGAATGCGCTCGTGATCGAAATGCGTGATCTTCTCGCGGAGGATGAAGTCCTCGAGCAGCGAAGGTCCACGCAATCCGGACTTGAGCGAATTCTGGTTGTCGGCGACCGGCACACCCTGGTTGGTCGTAAGCGCTCGTCCACTCGAATCCACTCGTACGCGATCGAGCGGACCGTTGCCGGGATTGACGCTCAGCGGCGGACTGCCTTTGCCGACCTTCAGCGATGCATTGGTTTCGGTGAGCGTGCTCGCGCCCACTGACGGATCCGGCGGCTCGGCGGACTGCCCGCGCGCAGGTGTGGCAGCCGCATCGCCAAACTCCGAGGGCTTGGCGGCGTTGAAGGGAAATTCCGCTGCCAGCTGCTGAGTGCCCGCCAGCTTCTGAGTCGCCGCATCGGAAATCGCCTCACGTCCAGCGTTCCTGGCTGGACCGCTGGCAGTGGAACGGGCGGAAGTTTTCGCCGCTGCTTTCGCCGGACGACCGTTGCCGCGCGGTTTCGCGGCACTGGGTGCCGCACGTTTGCTCTGGGCCATGATGAATCTCCGTGGATCGCGGGCGCTCTCGAAATTGATCGCGGCGAGCGCAAAGGCAGTCGTGATCGAAACGGAGAGGCGTGGAAGTGATGATAGAAAGCCGTGAGCAGCAGCGAAGTTCCTGCTTAATTCATGGCGAAGTCTTCGCAGTACGGCCGCCTTCGTTCTCCCAGGCATTGATGGCCGGGCCGCATTGCTGCTTCTTCTGACGCCGCGAGGTGCCGTCGATCGGGCGACGCTTCGGCGGACCGACGAAGGAGCGCCGGGATGCAAGTGACAGCGTGCCCCTCACGGTTCACCCGCCGAGGTCACGACATTCTCGATGACGACGATCACCTGTCGATTCCGGTGCAGGCTCTCGGCGTCGCAGTCCGCGGTGATCGACGCGACCTGTCGGCTGCCGTGTGCTATCTGGGTTGGGGCAGTGCCTCGCAGGATCAGATAGCGCGCTATTGCCGCCGCGCGGCGCTGGGATAGGGTCGCGTCGTAGCCGGCACTGGCCCTGCAAGCGGCAGAGCTTTCGATCTGCGCAGTCCGGTACGGATGATCTTCGAGGAAGCTCGCCAGCAGGTCGAGCCGCTCAATGCCGGCTGAGTTCAGTGTCGTCGAGCTTCCGGCGAACAGGGCATCGTCGAGCGTCAGCAGCAAGCCGCGATCGACGACTTCGGCCTGCAGCCCGGCGATCTGCCGTTGCATTTGCAGCGCGTCGCGCCGTGCGTCGACATTGATGTCGCGCATTTCCTCCAGCTGTCGCTTCTGTTCGTCGGCTTCGGCCTGTACCAGCGTGCGGGCGTCCACCGCGATTCGTTCATGCGCCGCCGCTGGGACGGATGCGCACAGTGCGAGCAGCAGGACGCTGGTGAGCCTTTCCATAGCCCTGCAGTGTGCGACTGTCTGTGTTGCGGGTCGGTGCGTTAACGAACTTAGCCGCGGGCTCAGCCGTTGTGTACGATGGCGCACATAGTGTCAGAGCCGCAGGCAGCGTTAACCCCGATGTCGACACCCAATCATGACCCTCGCCAGAACCACCTCCTGGCGGCGCTGTCGGCGGACGACTTCGAGCGGGTGAGCCCCCGTCTCAAGCTGGTGCCGATGCCGCTCGGCGATGTCCTGTACGAATCCGGCAGCCGCCAGCGAGCGGTGTACTTTCCAACGACCTCTATCGTCTCGCTGCTGTACATGCTGGCCGACGGAGCATCGGCGGAGATCGCGGTCGTCGGCAACGAAGGCATCATCGGCGTGTCGCTGTTCATGGGCGGGGAAACGACACCGAGCCGGGCTGTCGTGCAGAGCGCGGGCCACGCGTACCGCCTGCCTGGCAAGCTCCTCAAGGAGGAATTCATCCGCGGTGACGCCATGCAGCACCTGCTGCTGCGCTACACACAAGCCTTGCTGACGCAAATGGCGCAGACGGCTGTCTGCAACCGACATCATTCCCTGGACCAGCAACTCTGCCGGTGGCTGTTGCTTAGTCTCGACCGACTGGTCGGCGACGAGCTCGTCATGACCCAGGAATTGATCGCCAACATGCTGGGCGTGCGGCGCGAAGGCGTCACGGAGGCTGCCGGCAACCTGCAGAACGCCGGACTCATCAAATACAGCCGCGGACACATCACGGTGCTCGATCGCGTGGGTCTGGAGGCGCGCACCTGCGAGTGCTACGCGGTCGTCAAGAAGGAGTTCGATCGCCTGTTGTCTTACCGTCGGGGACCGATCAGGTAGCTTTGTCGATCAGCCATTGAGCAAGTCCGCTGTGTGCGGCGCGCTGCGCGATGCACCGACTGCCCCAGAACTGAATGCCCGTGATCGATGCAGCGGCGCTTTCCTTGGCCACTTCGGTATCGATCGGCGAGTGGGTCACGAAGTAGAAGCGATCGAACCCCACCATCGAACGATACCGAGCCGCATACTCGCGATAGTCCTCGATGTCGGCATGCGCCTTGACCTCTACCGCGATCCGCTCGCCGGTCACAGCGGATTCCAGCGCCAGGTCGATGTCGGTCTCCGTTTCGGCGAGCACCCCGACGCGCTGCCACCCTGCGTTCCTGAATATCAGGTCGACGAGCACCTCGAGATCCCGCGGATGCAGGCGCTCCACTATCGGCTGCAGGGAATCGATGAGTGCTGCCAATGCAAGGTCGGCGGCGGCCAAGCGTGGAGCATCCACGCAGTTGATCACTTGCAGCACGTAGCCGGGCTCGACCGCACAAATCGTGCCCCGGTACGCCTGAACGGCGAGCAGGCTGCCGCTCAGACGATCGGCCGCCAGAGGTTGGTTCGCGACGTCATACTGCTGCCATCCATCGATCGTGGAACGAACCTTCGTGCCGTCCGCGCGCTCCGACGCGCCCGGAGCTGCGAATGACCACCACATGCAGTCGGCATGGAACGTGATCCACAGCGTACTTGCGGACGCTTCGTAGAAAGCACGAATCTGCTTCGTGTGTCGCGCGCTGGTTTCGCGATCCTTGCTCGGCCCCGCGAGTTGCGACTCGACCTGAGTCCAGCGGCCGTCGAGCGCGAACTCGTGGGACACCTGCGGATAGTCCAGGCGCAGCTCGCCCGCCACGATGCATTGTGCGGTCCACTCACCGCACCTGCCCAGCCGTATGAACAGGCAGCGTTCGGCTTCGATGCTCAAGGTTGCACGCGCCGCCGCTCTGCTGCGATCCGGCGCAGGTGGGCGTAGTCGACGAGCTTCCTGCGTTGCTCGTCCCAGAAGCGAAGCCTGAGCGATCGCAAGCTGGAGGTAAGCGTGACGGTCGTGACTTCCTGAAACAGCGGGTCGCTCTCATGACAGCGCTGCAGGTTGTAGTTCGGGATGCGCGGGCTCAGGTGATGGATGTGATGAAAGCCGATGTTGCCCGAGAGCCATTGCAGCACCTTCGGCAGCTTGTAGTAGGAGCTGCCGCGCAGTGCGGCCGTGGTGTAGTCCCAGTTGTCGCCGCGTTCCCAGTAAACGCCTTCGAACTGATGCTGCACGTAGAACAGCCAGAGTCCTATGCCGCCGGCGATAGTGATGACGATCGACTGAATCAGCAGATAAGGGGCGATGCCGAAGGCCCAGCTGAGCAGCGCCGCAATGCCGAGCAGCACCCAGTTCAGTCTCCACACGTCGCGGCGTCGCCGCTCGTCCGCCTTCTCTGAGGCGAAGCGTTGTTTGACGACGAACACGAAGAGCGGGGCGAGCACGAACAGCACCAGCGGATTGCGCGCCAGCCGATAGGCAAGGCGTTGCCTGGGAGACGCACTCAGATACTCCTGGACAGTCATCGTCCAGATATCGCCGGTGCCCCGTCGGTCGAGATCGCCCGAGCTGCCGTGATGGATCGCGTGCTCCCACCGCCACTGCTGGTACGGGGTGAACGTCAAGGCGCCGGCGATGAAGCCGACGACGTCGTTGGCGCGTCGGGAGCGAAAGTATGAGCCGTGCGTGCAGTCATGAAAGATGATGAAGATGCGCACCAGGAATGCAGCGGACACGATCGCCAGGGGCACGGTGAGCCACAGCGAAACCTCGTGCACCCGATACATTGCATACCACAAGAGCACGTACGGGCCGAACGTGTTCGTCAGCTGCCAGAGCGCACGCTTCGTGGAGGCGCGCTGGTAGCGCGTGACGGCGTGTTTCCATGCAGTCTTGTCCTCGGCCGCCTGCAAAGCCACTCCTTACGGTGTGCAAGAGATCGCAGCATGTATGTTCTGCGACCTTGCAGCCGCCATCTGTACGTCAGCGCACGGACGGCGGGATGTGGCAGTCGCAGCATCAAGTCCACAGTGTGGTAGGAGAAGGCTCGTGAATTGGAGTCGTGCGATGCAGGGCAGCAGCGACCGCGTTCGGTCCTGGCGCCGGCGAGTGCTGCAGAGACGCGGCGCGCTAATGCACGCCGCACTGGCTCGCGAGTCCGAGCATTCTTCGCTGGCCATGCTGGACGAGACCGGAGTGGTGGTCTCCTGGTACGGCGAGGCCGGCGCATCGAGCCAGAACGTCGTGGATCGTCACGTCTCGCAGTTCTATCTCCCAAAGGAGATTGCCAGCAATCAGCCGCTTCGTGACCTGCGTTCTGCTACGGTCGGTGGCACCATCAGCCGGGAGGGGTGGCGACGGCGGACGGACGGAACGACCTTCTGGAGTCACGTCGTCCTCGAAGCGGTCGTCCTTCGCGACGGGCGGCTGCAAGGATTCTCGTACGTGATGCGAGCAGCAGCTGAACGGATTGCCCGACGAGTCTCTTGTCTCGCACCGTTCTTGCTGGGGTTGGCGGTTTTCGCTTCCCTGCCCGTTGCGGCCACGCCGAGCGATCTGCCGGATCACGCACGGGCGAGTCGCTACGGGAACGGTTGGGATTGCATCAGGGGATTTCGACGCGACGGGGACACTTGCGTGCGCATAGTCGTGCCGGCAAACGGATACCTGGACGCGTCCGGCAGGAGCTGGCGCTGCGATAGAGGTTACCGCAACGTCAACGAGAGCTGCCTCGCCATACAGCTGCCGCCAAATGCCTACCTGGACGACGGCAACAGCAAGGGTTGGCGCTGCGATCGCAATTTCCGCGAGGGACCGGATGCGTGCGTGCGCATCGAGGTGCCCGCAAACGCGCACGCCAGCGGCTCCTCATACGGGCTGGGTTGGGAATGCGACCGTGGATTCCGCCTCGTCGGTACTGCGTGCGTGCCGGTCGCGGTACCGGCAAATGGCTTCCTGTCGCGCTCTGGCGATAACTGGGAGTGCGAGCGGGGGTTCCGCAAGGACGCTGCGGCGTGCGTCGCCGTGCAGCTGCCAGCGGACGCGCACCTCGACTATTCGGGCAACAGTTGGACGTGCGACGACGGATTCCACACTCAGGGAGCGGGCTGCACGACGGACTGACGATCCATCGTCAACGTGACTCGCGTGCCGGCGCTGCCGGCATGGCCTTCGATCTCCAGCGTGCCACACAGCTGCGCCGCGAGAATACGCGTCAGTTTCAGGCCCATGCCGCCTTCGATGTGAGCGAGGTCTGCGCCCACGCCGGAATCCGCAATTCGCAGGACCAATGCGTGCTCGGGCGTACGGTGCAGCTGCAGCGTAATCGCTCCCGCGGACTCGTCCGTAAATGCATGCTTGTACGCGTTGGTAACCGTCTCGTTCGAGAACAGCACGATTGCGATTGCGTCGTTGACCGGCAGCGATATCGGATCGGACGTGAGCTCCAGGCTAACGCCGTGACAGATATTGGCGAACGAACCTCGGAGCGCATCGCAGAGTGTCTGCAGCAGCTGCGGCATGAAAATGGTATGACCGCCGTCGCGCGCGGCGGAGATCATTGCGTGCACCTCTGCAAGCAATTGCAAACGGTCACGGCTGTCCAGCAGCACTCGTCTCACCTCCGCAGAGGTAGCCATGCGGGCCTGCAACGACAGCAGACTCGCCGCCGTTTGCAGCGTGTTCTTCGTACGATGGTTTACTTCATGGATCATCGCCTCTTTGAACATCAAGGCGCGTCGTGCTTCCTGTTCGGCCGCTTCGGCTTGCTGGCGTTGGGTCCGCTCATGGGTCAGGTCGTGCGAGAGAAGATCCTGCTGTGCTGCTTGCAGCGACTGCAGCACGCTCAAGGCATGCTCGCGGTCCCTTGCATGCTCTTGCAGCCGTAACGCCAGTACGATCTGCTGCGCGAGCTGCTCCAGGATGCGCACATCATCGGCAGAGCAACGGGAACGACGGTCGTGATGGGCGATCCACAGCGTGCCCTCAACACCCCCATGGCTGTCGCGGAGCGGCGCGATCAGTTCCTCGAGAATTGCTGGCCGGGTGTCTTCGAGCCAGGCGAACGCCCTTGCCGGTCGTGACACGAGAATCGTCGCGCCGGCATCGAGGCACAGGCTGCAGGGGCTGGAGCTGACCGGAGTGTCGAGTCCTTCGTAGGGTGCGAGCGCTCCGTGCACCAGCTCCCATCGCACGGGCGTGCCGTTCGCTGCGTCTGTCTTGAGCAGGCTCAGGCCTGCCGTTCCCGCGTGGCACAGGGCGAGTGCGATGTCGAGCGCGCAGGCCAGGGCTGTGGACGGATCTGCAGTCAGTGCCCCCGCCAGCTGACGCCATGCGTCCGCTTCCAGGCGCAGGTTTGGCGAGCCCTGGAGTCCGGGCAAGGCCGTGGCGAGGGTAGTGAGATCGCGCGCTCGATCTCCTGTGTGGAAGCGCGTTGCGGTATTCACGTTGAGCTTCCCGCGTTCGAATTGTGCTGGCTTCGCCGACAGGTTCGGCCCCCTAGGTTCCGCCGCGCAGAGAGGCCGTTCTGTACGGTGTCGAACATATGCAGAGCGAATCCCGCGAACCGCGGACGTACGCTGCCGCACAGCGCGCGACTATCGCGGCGCGCACGCTGCGCCGGTGAAATCGAAAACACTCCTTACGCAGCGCACCTCCGACGTCAGCGCCAACAAGCTGATTGCGGCGCTGCCGCGGCGCAGCCAGGACACAGTTCTCGCCAGCTGCGACCAGGTGGAGCTGCGGTTCGCGGCGGTTCTGTGCGACGAGGGCGAGTCCGTGCAGCGGGTGTACTTTCCGTTGGATAGCGTCATCTCGCTGGTGACCACGCTTGCGGACGGGCCGCGGCTCGAGGTCGGAATCATCGGCAACGAGGGCATGATGGGAACATCCGTCCTGCTGGGTGTGAACGTCTCTCCGCAGCGCGCCGTCGTGCAGGGCGGCGGATCGGCGCTGTCCATGGGCGCGGCGGTGTTCCGACGGCACTGCGAGCGGGATAGCGACCTGCGCGAAGTGATGAATCGATATGTGCACGTGTTGCTGGAGCAACTCTCCCAAACCGCAGCCTGCGCTGCGTTCCATCCGGTCGAGAGCCGGTTGGCGCGCTGGTTACTCATGACCCGCCAGCGCGTCGGCGACGATCGGTTCAATCTCACGCATGAGTTTCTCGCCTACATGCTCGGGGTACGGCGGGCGGGCGTGACTCACGCTGCGCGCTCATTGCACGTACGGAAACTGATCGACTATCGCCGCGGAGCGATCACGATCCTCGATCCGCCAGGTCTGCAGAAGGTTTCTTGTGCCTGCTACGTTCGCGGCAACCTGATCTATCAGCGGACGCTGGGCTCCGCTCGCCGCCCCCGCTCGTAAGAGCGCTCGCTTGGTTCTATACCATCGTGCAATAGAGCGCGCATTCCGCTTCTGCTGCAATCAACGCCTCGTGATCGGCAGCATGAGAGGAATCACAATGCATCCTCTACGCAAACTACGGGAAGCCGGTAAAGCTACCCCCGCGCAGGTGAGCGAGCTGCTTGCCGAGAACGTCGTCTTCAACAGCCCGATCCTGGTACGGCCCATCGCGGGGCGTGCAGTCATCGCAGCGATTTTCGCTCAGTCGAGCTCGACGCGGGGTTCCGGGACCTATACGGCCGAGTTCAAGCTCGATGAGCGCACCACCTTCTTGCGCTGGGTGGGAACCATGGACGGCCACAAGATCGAGAGCCTGGAGGTCATCGTGGACAACGAGCAGGGACTGATAGTGGAGCGCACCATCGCCCTTCGGCCTTTCCCGGCGGTCAAACTGTTCCGCGACGCCATGTATGCATCGCTCAAGGACAAGCTGCTGCCCGATGTTTGGGACTACCCAGTGCGGTAGTGTGACCACGACGCGGCATCTGGAGTACGATCTTTCGCACTCAGGATGGAGTGCAAGCGGATGCGCGAGGGAGTCGGACAACCTGGGCGCGATGCCGGAAGGGAAGTTCCGGACGACGGACATAGCGCGGCCGAAGCAAGATACCGATACGCCTTCGAAGCCGCCGGAGTCTCGCTGTGGGAGGAAGACTTCACCGAGGTGGCAGCCTTCCTGGAGCGGCTGAGAAGCCAGGGAGTGCGCGACTTCCGCGCCCACTTCCATCGTCATCCCGACCTGGTCGCTGCAGCGGTGCCGCTCGTGAAAGTGCGCGACGTGAACCGCGAAACGCTGCGCCTGTTCGGCGCCGGCTCGAAAGAGGAGCTCAAAGGGTCTCTGGCGCGCGTATTTACCGAGAGTTCGCTGCGCGTCTTCGAGGAAGAGCTCATTGCGCTTGCAGAGGGTCGAGCCTCGCTGGCCGCCGACATCGAGCAGCGCACGTTGGCGGGCGAGCTGCGTCAGTGCCTGTTTACGATCACCTTCCCCCAACCGGGCGAACCGCTCGACCGCGTTCTCGTGACGCTGGTGGATGTCACGGAGCGCAAGCGCGCCGAGCAGCATCAACAAGAGAAAGAGCTGCGCATGCGTCTGGCGCTGGAAGCGACCGGCGCCGCAACGTGGATCATCGATTACACGCGCGGAGCAATGGAAAGCTTCGATGCGCATGCCTGTGCAATGGCAGGTCTCGACGCGTCGCGCACATGGTGGCCGGCGGGAACGTTTTGCGAGCTGCTGCATCCGGAGGACAGGTCGATGATGCAGGCGGCATTGGCTGCAAC
>Ga0111539_10010036_pt1 | contig 11936 bp, 11 predicted proteins | sample RhiMethybrSRZTD1_FD_79667 | JGI IMG/M metagenome (GOLD analysis project Ga0111539, IMG submission 79667) | Populus rhizosphere microbial communities from Tennessee, USA - Rhizosphere MetaG P. TD hybrid SRZTD1 (version 2) (version 2) | ecosystem: Host-associated > Plants > Roots > Rhizosphere >...
AGGCGACCCCGGACGCGATCCGCAGCTCGCTCACGCCAGCCGCCGCCACGTGGCCACCCGCCCGAGCCCGATCCGCCCGAGCACCCGACCGATCACCATCCGGTCGTCGGCCGCCAAGCCGAGCATCAGGACGAGGACGACGTACACGAGGGCCATGAGGGCTCCCTGGACCAGCGCGGGCACGAGGTCGGTTCCGACCGGGATCAGTGACCGGAGGACCAGACCGAACGCGTAGGCTCCGCCTCCGGCCGCCACGAGCTTCCAGGAATCCCGGTCGAACGGCAGGAGGCCTTCGAGCGCCCAGACCTCGACGAGGCTCGCGATGTTCACACCGGCCACGGCGATCAACGTCGCGATGGCCGCACCGATCACCCCGTAGGGCGGGATCAGGAGCGCCCCTCCGCCGACGAGGAGGACCGTGCTCGCGACCGTGTTCGCGAGCTTCACCCGCACGTGTCCCGTCATGTCGATCATGCCCTGGCACGTCCCGGTCGCGGCGTTGACCAGCTCGGCGGTCGCCACGATCATCAGTGCCGTCGTCGCACCCGCGAAGCTCTGCCCGAACAGGTGCAGGATCGGCCCGCCGTAGAGCAGGATCGCGATGAAGAACGGGAGGTTCAGGCCGAGCGTCCACCGGGTGGTGGTGACGTAGAGGCGTCGCAGCTCGGGTGCGGCGCGGCGGTCGTGCAATTGGGCCATCGCCGGTCGTGACGACACGTAGATCGCGCCCGATGGGACGGCCGCCACGGCACCGACCTTCGCCGCGACGGCGTAGACCCCGACGTTGGCGATCGAGCTCATCGTGCCGAGCATCAGGACCTGGATGTTCCTGCGGAACTGCCGGAGCAGGCCGGAGAGCCACAGCGGGATCGCGTAGCGGAAGATCGCCCCGGTATCCCGTCGCACACCGTGGCGGAGGGCTTCGCGGAGCGGGAAACAGCGCTCGAGGAGCACCACGAGGGCGATGCTCGCGGAGACGTCGGCGATGCCGAACGCGATAAGCGCCGAGCGAAGGTGGAGCCACCCGGTGACCGCCAGGCCGATCACCAGCATCATCCGCACGACCGATTGCACGACCTTCTCGGCGAACGTCGCGTAATCCATCCGCCGGAATCCTCGGGCGGTCCCCAGCAGCACGTTGCTCAGGGTGAGGAAGGGAACGACGACGGCGAGCAGGCGCAGGGCCTCGGCGAGCGCGGGAGCGTCGAAGAGCCGATCGGCGATCGGCGCGGCACCGACGAACAGCAGAGCCCCCATCACGAGCCCGCCGAGCACGCCGACCACGATCCCGACCTGCAGCGTGCCGGCGAGGCCGTCGCGATCGTTCCGTCCCGAGAGGATCGCGACGTACCGGACCATCGCGTCGTCGATGCCGAGCAGCGCGAACCCGGCGAACAACGTCGCCGCGCTCACTGCCACGACGTACAACCCGTAGCTCTCCGCCCCGAGGGATCGCGCGAGGACGAGCGCGATCACGAAGCGGCACGCGAACGCGAAGAACGTCCCCCCGGCGATCTGCCCCGTGCCCTTGGCGGTCGCGAGGATGTCGCTCGCGTCCGTTGGTTCGGTCAGGATTGCGGCGTCACCGCCGGCGGGTCGCGGCACGGGGCTTCCTCTTCGACGCCTTCGAGCGTTGCGACGTGCGCTGAGCCGATCTCGAGGCGGGCGCGGCGGGTCGCGTGGCCGGAGCCTCCTCCGCGGGAGCGAGCTCGACGGCACCCGCGTGGGAACCGTTCCCGGCGGGCGGGGGGTTCGATGTCCGTCCGGAGGTCGGGTGGGAGACCGACGGATTCATCTGACCGCGAACAACGGTCGGCGCCGAGCGACCGACCATCTTCCGAGCGATGCGGACCGCCTCCCGGTCGCCATCGAACGTTCCGTCGCGATACTGGGCGGTCGCGTGCGAGAACCCGGAGACCACGTCCGGATCCGCGATGAAGCCCTCGAGGATCGCCCCCACCGCGGCCTCCCACCGCTGGAACGTCTCCTCGGCCGTCGACTGGTCGTCGTCGGGGAGGATCGCCCCGAACGCTCCGTCACCGAGGTGCGCGATCACGACGTCCTTCCGAACCGTCAGCGGGAGGACCTCGCCGATCCTCCCGAGTTCACGGTCCGTCGGTGTCCGCCAGGTCTCCGCGCCGGGGCCCGCCCCGAGCGCGACGGCGAACGATCCGAGCGAGAACGTGCCGCCCGCACGATCCGCGCGGCTCACCTCCTCCCGCAGCCGGGAGCGGAAGTACGACACGGTGTGGAGACCCGTCCTCGGGTCGACGGCCGTGTCCTCGTCCGTCTCCTCGTCCCGGTCGACGTATTCGGCGAGGAACGCGAGGACGACGGCCAGGATCACGCCCAGGATGAGGCCGAGGATGATCGTCATCCCCTTCTTCGGTCCGACGGGATCCGATCCGGCCTTCGGCTGATCGATCGGAGTGATCTGATAGGCGTCGTGCAGGCCGGCGACCTGCGTGATCGTCGGCCATCACCGATTGGGCGAGCGACTCCGCGGCCTCGGGATCGGGCCCTCGAGCGACGAAGGACAGGACGTTCGTGTCGGTCACGACCTGGACGTCGACGGTGACGTTCGAGACGTCCGTCCCCGATGGGATCGTCGCCTCGGCCCGCTCGCGGACCGATCCGCTCCTCGCGATCGTGGCGTACGTCTCCCCGATCTTGACGCCTCGCATCAAGATGTCGTTGGCCTCGTTCTTCCGGTCCTGCGAGTCCGGATCCGTGCCCCGGATGTTCGACGTGATGTTCGCCGTCCCGGTCGCCTCCCAGACGGCCGGTTGGCGCCAGACGAGGACCACCGTGAGGACGGCCGTCACGAGGAACGCTGCACCGGCGACCATGCGGTGCCGCTGGACGACGGCCAGGTAGCGCCTCAGCTCCATGGGTCCTCCGGACGCGGCGATCCGGCGGCGAGCGCCGGAGGCCGCTCCCGATCGAGCGCGTCGTCGGTCGCGTCGGGGCGGGTCGAGGGCCTCCCCGCGGAGTGGTACCAGAACCCGGCTGCGGCCATCTCGGCGGGGTCGAACAGGTTCCGCGCGTCGACGACGATCCGGTGCGTCATCGCACGCCCGAGGGCCTCGAGGTCCAAGGCTCGGAACTCCGGCCAATCGGTGGCGACGACCAGGCAGTGCGCGCCGGCCGCAGCCGCGTACGGGTCGGCGGCGATCTCGAGACCCGGCATCTCCACCAGCGCCTCCGACGCTGCCTTCGGGTCGTACGCCACCAGGTCGGCGCCCGCCGTCCGGAGCTGGCCCGCGAGGGCGAGCGCGGGCGAGGAACGAACGTCGTCCGTGTCCGGCTTGAACGCGAGGCCCAGCAGCGCGATCCGTTTGCCCTCGAGGTTCCACACCGCGTCCTCGACCTTGGATGCCAGCGACCGAACCGCTTCGGCGTTCACGCGCTCGACCTCTTCGAGCAGGCCGAATCGGTACCCGAGCCTCGCGGCGAGACGTTCGAGCGCGGCCACGTCTTTCGGCAGGCAGTAGCCGCCGTAGCCCAGGCCGGCGTCGAGGAACGCCCTCCCGATCCTGGCATCGGCTCCCATCACGTCCGCGACGGCGCTCACGTCGGCCCCGGTCCGTTCGCACACACGCGCGAGCGCGTTCGCGAAGGAGATCTTCGTCGCGAGGAACGCGTTGCTCGCGTGCTTCGCGAGTTCGGCGGTCCGGATGTCCGTGACGATCACGCGTACACCCTTCGTCAGGAGCGGTCGGTACAGCCGTTCGAGCAGCTCCCGTCCGGCATCCGATTCGACGCCCAGCACGATGCGGTCCGGCTCCAGTGCGTCCCGGAGCGCCAGGCCTTCGCGGAGGAACTCAGGGTTGGACGCGAGGTGGACGCGGCGGCCGTTGCCCTCGCGCTCCAACGTTTCGCGGATCCGGTCGACCGTACCGGCCGGCACGGTCGACTTCTCCACGACGAGGGCGCCGTCCGCGGCGTGACGGCCGACCTCCCGCACGGCGCGCTCGACGGCGAGGAGGTCCGCCTCACCGTCGTGCCGCGCCGGCGTGCCCACGCAGATGAAGATCACCTCGGCGGTCCGGATCGCCTCCGCGGGATCCACGGTGAAGGAGAGCCGCCCCGATGCGAGCTCTGCCGCGAGCGAGTCCTCCAGCTGCGGCTCGTAGAACGGCGGCACTCCCCGGCTCAGGAGGGCGATCTTGTCGTGGTCGACGTCGGTGCCGATGACGTCGTGGCCCAGCACCGAGGAAGCGACGCAGGTCACCACGCCGACCCGGCCGGTGCCGATCACGGCCACGTTCATGCTGGGCTCCGCCTCGATCGGGAGGGCATGTCAGCACAGTAGGTTTCGGCTTGCGGAGTGCCGACACACGGGGGCAGTAGCTTCCGTACGCTTCACGACGTAAGAGGCCCGGGTCCGCGGCACGCTCCTGCGCCGTCGCCGGGTCGGCGACTGGTCCCACCTACGTAGGAGAATTACCGATTCGGTTCGATGGGGGCGGCGCATCCTCCCTCGTACCATCCGATAGATGAGGACCCGAACGATTCGCAATCTGTTGCCGACGGTGGTGCTGGCGGTTTCCTCGCTCCTGACCCTCGCCCCGGCGGCGGTCGGCCAGCAGGCTCCCACGGCATCGAAGGTCCGAGTCATCCTGACGTCTCGCTGGAACAAGCCGAGCCCGGACCCCGTTGGACTCGACTATCACCGCGCGCGGGGCCGGCTCCTCGTGGTGGACAGCGAGGTCGACGAGACACCGAGGTGGGCCCGGGCGAACGCGTGGATCGCAACGACGCGCGGGCGGGTCACCCGGTCCTGGTCGCTCGCTCGGTTCTCGATCGAGCCAACCGACATCGCGTTCCTGAACAAGGGGACCGTGTTCATCGCCGACGACAACAAGGACCGGATCTTCCGCCTCCGCCGTGGGCCGGACGCGACGTGGGGCACGCGCGACGACAACGTCCGGTCGTTCTCGACGAGACCGTTCGGGAGCCGTGACCCGGAGGGGCTCGAAGCGGCGAAGGGGTCGCTCTGGGTGACCGACGGGAACGCGGCACGGGTGTACCGGATCCTCCCTGGACCCAACGGGATCTTCAACGGGTACGGACCCGAGGGCGACGATGTCGTCAGGAGCTTCGGGACGCTCCCCCTCGGCCTCCGCGATCCCGAGGACCTCGCCTACGACGGGCACACGCACCTCCTGATGCTGATCAGCAGGCTCGATGACGTGATCGTGCGGACGAACCTCAGGGGACGGCTCGTCGACGAGATCGACCTCTCGTCGTTCGGGCTCATCAATCCCGCCGGCATCACGATCGGCGCGGGGAGCTCGGACCCGTCGGCCCGGCACGTGTACATCTCCGATCGAGGCATCGACAACGACGTCGAGAACGGCGGTCGGCCGCTCGAGAACGACGGACGGATCTTCGAATTCGCGCTGAGCGGCTAGCGGTCGTTCGGGCTGCCCCGCAGGTCGCATCGACGGACGGAGCCACGAGGCGAGGTGCCTCCATCCACCGTACGGAACGTACCCCATCGGCACCTTCTCTCGGAGGCAACACCGCGACTACGTTCAGCGCTGTTCCGTGCACATGAACCATGGGGAGGGCGCAGCGTTGGGTGGATCGTCTCCTCCGCCGATTCCGCATCCGGCAACGGCGGTCGGATCTTCGGGAGATGCTTCAACGTGAGTGACCTCACGCTGTCGACACTCATCCCGTTCGACAACGCCCTCAGTAAAGGCGGGGGAGGCTACTACGCCGCGAAGCGAACGCTGGACATCGTCGTGGCCACGATCTTGCTCGTCCTGACGATCCCGCTGTTCGTCGGGATCGTGCTCGCGATCAAGCTGGACGATCGCGGCCCGGCGATCTTCTCCCAAGAGCGCCTGCGTGGCCGCCGGGCGCGCACCCGGGGAGGGCGAACCTGGGTCGTGCAGCCGTTCACGATGTACAAGTTCCGCACGATGCGGTCGGACGCGGACATCGCGCCCCACCGCGAATACATGGCCGCCTACGTCTCGGGCGACGAGGCGAGACTCAAGGCGCTCCGTCCGGGAAGGCAACGATGGGAGTCCTACCGGCCGGCCGCGGACCCTCGGGTGACGCGCGCGGGTCGCGTCCTCCGACGGCTCAGCCTCGACGAGTTGCCGCAGCTCTTGAACGTCCTGCGTGGTGACATGAGCCTGGTCGGACCCCGCCCGCCGCTGCCCTACGAACTGGATCTGTATCGCGAGCGGTATCGGCTTCGACTCGCGAGCCGCCCGGGGATGACCGGGTGGGCGCAGGTGCGCGGCCGGACGTCGATCGGGATGGCGGACACCGTGCGATTGGACCTCGAGTACATCGCCCTGCGATCGTTCTCCCTGGATCTCAAGATCCTCGCGCTGACGGTACCGGTCGTCCTGTTGCGCCGGGGGGCTGATTAGCGATGTCGGCGGTCCGGATCGGCGTGATCGGGTGCGGATACTGGGGACCGAACCTCGTCCGAACGTTCCTGGAGATCCCCGAGGCGTCGCTCGTCGCCGTGACCGATCGCGACCCCGATCGCCTGGAGTTCGTGCAGGTCCGGCATCCGCAGATCCAGCACTTCCTCACCGATCTCGAGCAGATGCTGGAGCTGGACCTCGACGCGGTCGTGATCAGCACGCCCCCCGAGACGCACCACGCCCTCGCGATCCAGTGCCTGAAGCACGGATTGGACGTCCTCGTCGAGAAGCCGCTGGCCACGGATCCGGTCGAGGCCCTCGAGATCGTCGAGCTGGCGGAGGCGAACGACCGGGTCCTGCTGGTCGGCCACATCGGCGTGTACCACCCCGCGATCCGGGCGTTGAAAGAGATGATCGACGGCGGGGAGCTGGGACGGATCCGGTACGTCGACGCGATCCGAACGGGACTGGGGATGTTCCATCCCTCGCTCAACGTCGTGTGGGATCTCGCGCCGCACGACGTCTCGATCCTCCTGTACCTCCTGGGCAGATCGCCGCTCACGGTGAGCACGCGAGGCGTCGGCTGCGTCCGCGAGGATGTCGAGGACGTCGCGTACATGACCGTGATGTTCGAGGACGGGATCCTCGCGCATTCGAGGATGAGCTGGCTCGATCCGGCGAAGACGAGGCGCATCACCGTGATCGGCAGCGAGAAGATGGTCGTCTACGACGACCTCGAGTCGCTCGAGAAGGTCAAGGTGTACGACAAGCGCGTGGACGCGATCCGTCGGACCGATACGTTCGGCGAATATCAGTTCAGCTATCACTACGGCAGCGTCGTCAGTCCGTTCATCCGGTTCGAGGAGCCCTTGCGGCTGGAGGCACTCCACTTCCTCGACTGCGTCCGCCGACGGAGCACTCCCCTCACGGACGGCCGCAACGGTCTCGAGGTCGTCCAGGTGATCCAGGCGGCTCAGGGATCCCTCGCTCGAGGAGGCACGCCGATCGAGATCACTCCGGGGCGCCTCGGGCTCCTTCCACCGTCGGAGCCCGCGACGAACGGCTCCCACGCGCTGCTCGACCTCTCCTTGAACGGCAACGGTCCGCTCGTCGCTCTCGGGGATCCGGAGATCGAGGGGTCACCGATCACCGGTGCCGGCCACTGATGTCGCGCCACCGCTGCCATCGGCGGTGACCCGGGCACGGTGACCGGCAGATCCTCGGCGATCGCGCTCGGCCTTCTCGTCGTGGGCGGGCTGGCCGTGGTCTCGCTCGGCCCCTTCCCGCAGCCGGACCTGCCCGGGCGGTTCGAGTCGCTGCCTCATGTGGTCGCGTACGCCGTGGGGATGCTGACCGCCCTCGCGGCGACGTACCGGGATCCCCGCCAACCGGTGCGGCGGCGCGACGTGGTGATCCTCGCCGCATCGCTGATCGCCGTGGGCGCGATCCTCGAGCTGGCGCAGCGGGTGGTGGGTCGAGACGTCGAGTCCGTAGACGTGCTCGCGAACGCCCTCGGGGTCGTCATCGGCGTCGCGGTGTGGTCGGCGATCCGACGCTTCGTCGGTTCGGCCGCGGGTCGTGACCGCTGAGCCGAAGCGAGACGGTCAGGCGGTTCGCACGAGGTCGCGGCCCGATGCTTGCCAGGCGACCTGTTCGGTGATGCCTTCGAGGAGCGTCACCTTCGGGCGCCACCCGAGGAGCTCGCCCGCCAAGGCCGTCGATCCCGAGGTCGAACGGACGTCTCCAGGTTGCTCCGAGTGCGGCTCCACGCGGACGGGTCGTCCGGTGACCTCCTCGACGATGCCGATCAGCCCACGGAGATCCGTCACCGTTCCCCCGGCGATGTTCACGACCGTTCCGGCAGGCGTCGCGCTGTGCCACGCGGCGAGGTTGGCCTCGACGACGTCGTCGACGTACGTGAGATCGCGGAGCTGGCGCCCATCACCGTACATGGGGAACGAGCGACCCGTGAGGGACGCCTCGATCAGTCGCTGCAGGGCCATGTCGGGTCGCTGACGGGGCCCGTACACGGTGAAGTATCGAAGCGAGACGGTTGGAACCCCTCGGACGGCGAACACGCCGCACAGATGCTCGGCGGCGAGTTTCGTGACGCCGTAGGGGCTGACCGGTCGTGGGAGGGCGTCCTCGGGCGTCGGATGTCGCGCCGCGTCGCCGTAGACCGACGAGCTCGAGGCGTAGACGAAACGGTCGATGCCGGATCCGAGCGCGGCCGTCAGGAGCCTCTCCGTCACCGAGACGTTGTGCGTGAGGTAGTCGGAGAACCCCTTCCACGACGCCCGGACACCGGGCTGGCCGGACTGATGGAAGACCACGTCGACGCCTTCGAACAGGTCGTCGAGGGAGCACGTTCGGAGATCGGCCCGGATCGTCGTGCAGCCCGGGTAGCGGCTGAGGGACTCGAGGGTCCGTCGCTTCAAGGCGACGCTGTAGTACGGAGTGAACGTATCGACCGCCCGGACGCGGACGCCGTCGGCCAGCAGTCGCTCGACCAGGTGGCTCCCGATGAAGCCGGCGGCGCCGGTGACCAGCGCGAGCGACCCGGCTTGCCCCCTCGAGGTGGGGTCATCCATTGATCATGACGAGATCGGGGAGGATCCCGTTCTGGGTCACGAACGCGGCGGCTTCGAGGCGGGAGTGGACCGACAGCTTCGACAGGATGTTCTGGATGTGGGTCCTCGCCGTTTGCGGGCTGATCACGAGCATCCTCGCGATGCTGTCGTTGTCGGCACCGTCCGCGAGCAACGCCAGCACCTCGCGTTCCCGACGGGTCAACCTCGATATCCGGGCATGGGCACCGTCGAGCTCGCGCTTGCGTCGGAGCAACGTGGTGAGCAGCGGGCCGAGCATGCTCGGCGGGATCAACGTATCGCCATGGTGGACGGCCCGCGTCGCGTTGATCAGCTCGGCGAGCGGGGCTTCCTTCGTCACGTATCCGCTTGCGCCGGCATCGAGGACATCGACGAGTCGCCGGTAGTTCTCGGTCTCGCCGATGATCAGGACGCGGCAGCTCGCCCAATGCTCTCTGATCAGCGCGGTCGTCCCGACGCCGTCGGTGATCGGCAGGTCCATGTCGATGATCGCCACCTGGGGAACGGTCCGTTCCACCTCGGCGACCGCCTCGGGGCCGTTCCGAGCCTCGCCGACGACCCGGAGGTCCTGCTCGCTCTCCAGCCCCGTACGGAGGGCCTCTCGGAAGAGACCATGCTGATCGGCGATCAGGATCCGGATGGGCGCGTCCCCTGGGTTCATGACCCCCCTCGACGTCACGACGCCCAGCGGGGCGACGCTGACCGGAACGTATCGGCAGCACAGAAAACGCACACGCGACCGGTGGCGTATCCGTTCTACGACGACCGGATGAGGCCGATCCCGATCCCGGCGTGTGGAGATGGCGTCCTGCGGGCTAGCTCTCGCTCTCCGGCTTCGGGACCTCGACGATCCCGTGCCGCACGGCGAAGGTCGCGGCTTCGAGCCGGGAGTGAACCTGGAGCTTCGTGAGGATGCTCTGGACGTGCGTCCTGATCGTGTTGAGGCTGATGCCGAGCGTGGATGCTGCCCTCCGGCCGTCGGCGCCCTGCACGAGGAGCGTGAGCACCTCCCGCTCACGAGGAGTCAGTTGAGACGCCATCAGGGCCACCTCCCGCTCGGCGCCGGATCGGCGCCGAACCGGCGAGAGACGCTGCGGCAGCACCAGGTGCCCGTCCATCGCAGAGCGGATCGCGTTGACGAATCGAGCGACCGGCGTGTCCTTCGTCAGGTACCCGACGAAGCCGAGTCGGAGTGCTTCGTCCACGCTCGCCCGGTCGCTGAGCGCGGTCAGGGCGATGACCTTCGCCTCGGGATGCCGCTCGAGGATCTTCCTCCCCGCGACCAAACCGCTCTGGTCCGGGAGTCCGATGTCCATGAAGATCACGTCGGGCATGGCGCGGTCGGCCTCCGCGATCGCCTCCTCCCCGGTCGTGACCACACGGGTGACCGACACCCCCAGGTCTTGGATCGCGACCTGGACGGCCTCGGCGAACAGCATGTGATCGTCGACGATCAGGATGCGAACCGCCGTACGTCCCTCCCTCCGACCGGTAGCCACAGGGAGAACGTCGTCGTCCCTCGGTCCGATCTCACCCAGATCCGGCCCCCTTGCGCCTCCACCAGCTCCTTGACGATGAAGAGACCGAGCCCGGACCCGGCGCGACCGGAGTCGGCCATGCGGCCGCGGGCGTACGGCTCGAAGATCAGCTCCTGCTCCTCGACGGGGATCGTCGGCCCCTCGTCCGAGACGCGGAGCTCCACGTGATCGTCGTGCTGTTCGATGTCGACCTCGACCTTCGTCCCTCGGAACGAATAGGCGAGGGCGTTCCGGATCAGGTTGGACACCACCGTTCGGAGGAGGGTCGGGTCGAACCGCGCGATCGCGCGCTCCGGGGCGGCGACGACGATCGGTCGCTCGTCCCTCGATTCGAGGTGGCTCGCCGCGACGACGTCGTCGACGATGCGCACGAGGTCCGCTTCGCTGTCGGTCGCCGGTCGATCGCCCGCGGCCCAGGCGAGGATCGCCTCCGCCGATCCGGTGAGCTGATCCAGCTCGTTCAGCGACGTGGTCAAGACCGCCCGCTCGGCGGGGTCCCATGGCTGTCGAGCGAGGATGAGACCCAAGCTCGATCGGATCCCCAGGAGCGGTCCCCGCAGCTCGTGCGCCGTCCAGGCGATCCCCTGGTCGAGGCGCTCGGTGGCCATGTCGGCGACGGCAACGTGCTCGAGGATGCGCATGACTTCAGCGAGCATCTCGCCGACCAGTCCGACGGACCCGTCCTGTTTCCCGCGCGGCCGACCCATCAGGAGCACCGCATCTCCGGCGTCGAGCACCATCACGCGATGCACGCCCGTGAGTTTCCGGAAGCGCTCCTGATGGTCCTCTCGCTCGGTCGGCCCTAGCGATCCCCACGGTGGGAGGGTGGACATCTCCTCCAGGAGGCGTCGGAACCGACGTTGTCCCACGCCGCTCGCCGAAACGAGGGAATGCATCCAACCGTCCGCGCGGGACCAGCCGACCACCGGGACGTGGAAGCGCTCCGACACGAAACGAACCGCGACCCGCACCGCTTCCTCGGCCGAACCGGCACCGACAAGCGAGGCACCGAGGCTCGAGGTTCTCTCGAGCGTCTCGACGCGGCGGCGGAGCTTGGCGCGGGTCGCCTCCGTGTCGAGCGCCACGCCCAGCTGGCTGGCGCCCGCCAGAAGCACGTCCCACTCCATCTCGAGCCTGGTCGCGGGGGCCACGACCTCCACGATGCCGAGCCGATGACTGCCGCATCGGAGCGGCAGCATCGCGACGACCCGGACGTCGTCGAGCTCTATCCGGGCCGGTATCCCGGAGGTGTACGCGGCACGGCGCGCGATCGCCCGCCGTCGTCCGCTCCCGTCATCGGTCCGCGGGGTGCCTCCGGCCGGCCGCACGATCCTCAAGCGATCGGCTCGGTCGGGACGCCTGAGGGATATCGTCGCCTCGTCCCCCAGGATCGA
>Ga0111539_10010038_pt1 | contig 11935 bp, 7 predicted proteins | sample RhiMethybrSRZTD1_FD_79667 | JGI IMG/M metagenome (GOLD analysis project Ga0111539, IMG submission 79667) | Populus rhizosphere microbial communities from Tennessee, USA - Rhizosphere MetaG P. TD hybrid SRZTD1 (version 2) (version 2) | ecosystem: Host-associated > Plants > Roots > Rhizosphere >...
GACTGTCTCGACAAAAAAAGCTCCGCAGAAGCCACTGCGGACGGAAGGCACACCATTTTGAAATTGCGGGCGACGGTGCGCCGTCCTGAAAACCAAGGCCAGTCGCCGACGCCGATGGCGGCGAAAAGCAAGATCATAATGCCGAAGACGAGGGCGATGATTCCGTGAGTCGGACGATCCAGTGCGGTCATTGCATCGGCGTTCTCCAGAACGCGTATCGAAGCACAGATGGTCGGCGACCAGGCAGAAGCCGTCAGGCCGTCTCGGAACAAGCTGAGGATCTCAGCGACGTCCCGAACCATAATCGTTTGATTGGAACTTGCGTGAGATTCGGCGATTGCCTGCTCCCGTGACGGTCAAGGAGCACATTGCGGTAGGCACACGCCCTGCCTGCGGAGGTCGAGCTTCGGAGCGTTCCCGCAGACTGGGCCATCAGTAACAAAGTGCCGGTATGCGCACTCGAATGACCGCGTGTACTTCGTCGAGCCATCAACGCGCTAGGTCATATACGAAACTGGATTGAGCGACCGCTACGTCCCTCACTGCAGCCCGGCGTCAGCCGCGATGTTCTCTTGAACTCGTCGCGCGCGCGTCTGCCCAGCACGTCAATCTCGCATGTAAAAGAATACAGCTGTAGCTGGTACAGATTATCGGCGCGACAGGACGGGTGTGCGCTGTTCGGGATATTCGAAAAGCTGGAGTTGGTACAGATTATATTTGGGAAGCTCTACGGAACGCCGGGCGGCAGCTGGAAACCCGACTGGCTTCCATGGAACGCCGCGAGATCGACGTCCGGTTCCGTGGCCTTCGACGGGCGGTAAGCAGGTCAGTCCTGGGCTTCGAAATCCGCGGTGAAGAGGGCCGCGGCGGACAGTCGGTTCAAGAGGCGCGGCCGGTGTCTCAGCAACGCGCCACTCCACGCTGGTCTGCGCGCTCGCGGGTGTCGTGCGCCTTCACCGTTGATGCGTGAAAAATAAATCCATGCCAGCTCTCCCGACAGCAAGGTGAGGAGGGCCGGTGAGCGGGTGCAGTTGGAGTGCGGTGTCGGCCGGTAGGCGTGACGCCGATGGCTTTTCGAACCAACGACTTGCCGCCATTCACAGCCGACACAGGGTTCAGGCGATCGAACGTCGCACTTGCCTGTTGGGCCTGGGAGACGGCCGTGACGTGCGGCTCGTCCTGCGGAGCGCTTGTCGCTGTCTTGAATTAAATGCCCATGCAAGCTTCCCCGCGGATTCAGTTTTTGGAACGATAATTAAATCGGCACGTTCCGCGCCAAGGGGACAACCACAGGAGACTCGTGATGACCCGCATGCCCGAAATGACAGAACTGACCAATGCTGAACTTGACGCGGTCGCCGGAGGCCAGGCTGGTGCAGCAGGAGGCCTGGTGAATGTCGCACTCAACGTCGAGAACATTGACATTCTCAGAGGCGCAGACATCGACGTGATCGATGATGTCACGGTCACGCTTCGTGACATCGCAAAGCACAACAACGTCGGTGTCGGAGCGCTGATCCAGGTTCTCGGCGGACCGGGTGCAATCCTTCAGCGTCAACTGGCATAACGTTCGTTCGGCAGAACAGTAAGGAGCGGCGCTCCCGGCCCCATCGGGACGGGGGCGCCTGCCAGACGCTCATGAGCGCACGACACCTTTTCCGCCAGGAAGCGGTCGAATTCCAACGCGCGCGGCAGCAGTGGGGCGACGTCGCTGCGCTCCAGCCTCTCGCGACGAAGATCTTCGCCTGGTTTCTGGTTGGCGTGGTCGCGACGCTCGTCGTGTTCGCTTTCCTTGCCAGCTACGCCCGCAAGGAAACCGCGATAGGATATCTGACCCCGACTACCGGAACCGCCAAGATCTTCGCACCGCGAAGCGGAACCATCCGACAGGTCCACGTGCAGGAAGGCGACGCGGTGCGGGAAGGGGAGCCGCTGCTTACCATCGATACCGATCAGATCGCATCCGACGGGGTGGATGTGAACGTTGCGCTTCTGGATACGCTGTCCGCACAAAGGGAACTTCTTTCCAAGACCATTCAAGCCGAAGAGCAGCGCGCTGGCGCAGAGCGCGAACGGCTTTCGTCGCTTGCGAAAGGTCTCGGGTCGGAGATATCGCAGCTTCACGCCCAGCTGCAGCTCCAGAAAGAGCGCATGGAGGTGGCGAACAGCGATCTCGACGCGGGTCAACAGCTGCGTGCCAAGGGCTACCTGACGACGATCGAACAGCGGCGGCGCCAGATGGTGGCGCTGGAGCAGCAACAGGCGCAGCAGGCGTTGATCCAGCAGGTCGCGGCCAAGCGGAACCAGCTTACGGAAACCGAGTCCTCCTTGAACCAGTTGCCGACCGTCATGGGGCAGAAGGTGCAAGCCCTGCGCAATGAGCTGTCGGCCACGGATCAGCGCATCGCCGAGACGAGGGGCCGCCGCGCTTATGTCATTCGTGCGCCACTCGCCGGTCGCGTGTCGACATTGCAGGCAACGGTCGGCCAAAACGCGCATCCACAGCGTCCGCAACTGGAGATCATTCCGGAGCACGCCACCCTCCAGGCCGAGCTATTCGTGCCGACACGCGCCATCGGCTTCATAGAAGCCGGGCAGCCGGTGCGTCTCCTCTACGATGCTTTCCCCTACCAGCATTTCGGGACATATCGCGGGGAGGTCGTACGGGTCTCGCAGACCATTCTCATGACGAGCGATACCGGCGGCCCCATCAAGCTGAACGAACCGACGTATCGTGTGATCGCAAGCCTGGAGCGCCAGGAGATCGATGTGAATGGCAGGCCGGTCGCACTTCAACCCGACATGCTGCTGAAGGCCGACATCATCCTCGAGCGGCGGACCTTGATCGATTGGCTGCTGAGCCCATTGCGCTCGGTCCGAATGTAGGGCGGTCATGCTCAGTTTCAAGCGCCACGGCCAACTGCCGGTCGTTCATCAAACCGAGGCAGCCGAGTGTGGCCTCGCATGCCTTGCGATGGTGGCATCGTTTCATGGCCATCGTATTGACCTCAATACCCTGCGGCGACGCCATCCCGTCTCGCTCAAAGGCGTGACGCTTCGCGGGCTGATGCAAACGGCGGGTCACATGCAGCTGGTCTGTCGGCCGCTCCGGTTCGAGATGGAAAACTTGCCGCAACTCCGGTTGCCGGCAATCCTTCACTGGGACCTGAGCCACTTCGTGGTCCTGAAGGCCGTGACCAGAAAAGCGCTCACGATTCACGACCCTGCCAGCGGTGAAAAGTCGTTCACGGTTTCCGACGCCTCCAAGCATATCAGCGGTGTCGCGCTCGAACTGTCGCCCGCGGAGGGCTTCCTGCGGCAGGACGAACGCGCAAGGCTGCCGCTCTCGGTCTTCTGGTCCCAGCTGCGTGGCAGCGGTCATGCGCTGGTCCAGATCTTCGCCCTCTCGGCGGTTCTGCAGCTTTTGATGTTGGCCGCGCCATTCTACATGCAGCTGACCATCGACGAGGTCATTGCGCGCGGCGACGTCGATCTCCTTGCCGTATTGGCGCTCGGTTTCGGCATTCTCATGCTGGTTCGCGTCGCGGCAAGCGCAATGCGGTCGTTGGTTCTGCTCGTCTTGCAGAACGTCATCCACTTCCATCTGGGCGCACGGCTGTTCCGCCACCTGATCCGGCTGCCGGCGGCCTTTTTCGAACAGAGACACATCGGCGACGTCCTCTCCCGATTCACGTCGCTGCAGCCGATCCGTACGCTCCTGGCCGAAGGGATGATTACCGCGCTGATCGACGGCATCATGGCGATCCTCACGCTCGCGATGATCTTTCTCTACAGTCCGGCACTCTCGTTCATCGTCATAGGCGCCCTGCTGCTCTACGCCATCATCAGACTCGCGCTGTACCGTGTTCTGTGGCGACGGACACAGGCAACGATTCAGGCCGGCGCCCGGGAGAATTCGACGTTCATCGAGACCGTCCGCGCCATCCAATGTCTGAAGTTGTTCAATCGCGAAAGCGAGCGCGAGGGGCAGTGGCTCAACCGCTACGCGGAAGTTGCGAACGCCAACGTTCGTCTGGGCCAGGCAAAGATTGCGTTCAGCACGATCAATGACCTCATCTTCGGTGTCGAATTGATCCTGATCGTATACCTTGCTGCAAGGCTGGTTCTTGCCGGTCAGCTGACGGTCGGCATGGTGTTCGCCTTCATGGCCTACCGTCAGCATTTCACCGACAGATCGGTGGCGCTGATTGAAAAAGCGCTCGAGTTCCGAATTCTCGGCCTGCATCTGGAGCGTCTTTCGGACATTGCATTGACACCCCTGGAAAAAGGGCACGATCAGCCGCTGTCCTATGCGCGTCCGCTCGAAGGCGGACTGGAGCTGCGAAACGTCTTCTTCCGGTATTCGGAAACCGAGCCGTTCGTGCTGGAACACATCAATCTCAAGATCGAGGCCGGCGAATTTGTCACCATTACGGGCCCTTCAGGAGGGGGCAAAACCACGTTGATCAAGCTGATGCTGGGCTTGCTTGAGCCCACGAGTGGCGAAGTCCTCGTCGATGGGTTGCCGCTCGCCACAATGGGCGCGCGCGCGTTCCGCGAGCAAGTCGCAGCCGTGATGCAGGAGGACCAACTGCTGTCCGGCTCGATCGCGGACAACATCAGTTTCTTCGACCAGCAGTTTGACGAGGAGAAACTGCTTCGATGCGCCGAACTTGCCGGCATGCATGCCGAGATCATGGCCATGCCGATGACTTACAACAGTCTGATCGGCGACATGGGGAGCTCGCTGTCCGGGGGCCAGAAGCAGCGCGTTCTTCTGGCGCGCGCGCTGTATCGCGACCCGCGAATTCTCTTTCTGGACGAGGGTACGGCGCATCTGGATGTCGAGACCGAGCGTGTCATTTCCACGAGCCTGCGCCGGCTGCACATGACCCGGATAAGTGTCGCCCATCGACCCGACATCGTCAGTGGCGCCGATCGGATCATACGCGTCGCGCGGACCGTCCAGTCGATCACCGAGCGGTCGGCCTTGATAGAAAGCGGGTCCGCCCCGTCACCGGCGATGGTACGGTGAGAAGCCGCGCGGTCGTAACAAAGTCGTTGCGCCTCGGTACATCGTGGGAAAAGACTCGAACCCGCATGGGGCGGACACGTGAGCAACACGGATCCGTACCTGGATTCCAGCGGGCCAAGGAGCTGAACGCCCGGCGGGAAGGGGACCGCGTGGCGATAAACACGGGCGAGCGGCGCGTGTCGGGCGGACGTCAGTATGGCGACTGCGTCAACAAGCCCACGGCGGCGGCCGCCAAGGCGTGCCTTGACCAGGCGCAGCGCGGGCGCGTTGAACAGGTGTGGTCCTATTTCCCGCCCGACGCCGCACCGCTTCCCTCCGACGGAGCCAGCATCGAATTCAAGTCAGTCATGGTGCGACAGTAGAATCAACGGATTCGGCGAAGACAGTGCGCGCGTGCTGTTGCCTGACGCGCGCGGCCGGCTGCACGAGCGACACTGCGGGCCGCACAGGCTTGCTTCCCGGTGCAGGCGCACCTCTGCAAATCGATTCCGCATTCTCGCCGCAAGGAAGCTGGCGTCGCCGCCAGCCTGCATCGTTGAAGTTGATGATGACAGTGCATTCAATCCATCCTTAGCTGCCGCGTCCTGATGGGACGAGAGCAATCAAGGGGAGGACGACATGGCCGACAAGAAGTTTCGTCGCGAGGATATCCCCGGGATCGTACCGGAGCTTCCCGACATGGTGACGCCCGAAGGTGCGGCCGCCGCGCTGCGAGTGACGATGAGCAAGTTGCGGGCGCGGCAGGTCATCGACAAATCGCGTCCTGTTGGCGCACAGACCATCAATGACTTCTTCACAAAGACCTTGTTCGAAGGAATGGATGTGCACATGTCGCCGGCGCATTGAGGGAAACTGGGGTGCGAGACCGGGCCGGTCCGTTGCGATGAAGGCGCAGCGATCGACATCGCCGCCGTGCGCGGACGCCCGCGTGGCCGATCCGCGCCGGCGATGCGCCAGGAGCGGTGCAGCGTCGGAGCCGAACGCGTGGATTGTCCGGCGACCGTGCCGCTGCGCGGCTGCTGGTCGAACAGGCACCGGCCGCATTGACGGCGCCGGTATCCGAGGTTGCAGCCATCCTGCCGTGAAGTAATCTGGGCGGCAGGGTCGGGGTTGCATCATGTCGCGGCTGCTCAGGATCTTCGTCTCGTCGCCGGGCGATGTCCCGGACGAACGGCTGCGCGCCGATCTCATCATCGACAAGCTGGCGCAGGATTACTCCCGCTTCTTCCGCATCGAAAGCTACCGCTGGGAGCATGAGCCGATGCTCGCGTCGGCGCATTTCCAGGACGCGATCGATCCGCCGAGCAAATTCGACATCGTGATTCTGATCCTGTGGTCGCGCCTCGGCACGCCGCTGCCGGAAAAGACGGCGCTGCGCGAATACCGCGGCCTGGACGGCCGGATTCCGGTGACCGGGACCGAATGGGAATATGAAGACGCGCTCGGTGCCGCGCGCAAGAGCGGCGCGCCCGACATGCTGGCGTTCCGCAACATCAGCCCGGCCACCGTCGACGTGCGCGATCCGCAGGCGCGGGAAAGAAGCCTGGAGCAGCTCACCGCATTGAATGAATTCTGGAAGCGGCACTTTGCCGATCGCGGCGTATTCCAGGCGGCTTTCGACGAATACGACAACCTCGACAAGTTCGCCGCGCGGTTGGAAGAATCGCTGCGCAAGCTGATCGAGCGCAGGATCGCGCAGCTCGCAGGCGCGGCGGACGCCCAGTCCGCGCTCTGGATGGGAGCGCCGTTCCGCGGGCTCGAGGCGTATGAATTCGAGCACGCCCAGATCTTCTTCGGGCGCGACGGCACCGTGCTGAAGGCGGCCGAGCAGCTGGCGATCAATGCGCGCTCCGGCACGGCGTTTCTGCTCGTGTCGGGCCCGAGCGGATCGGGAAAATCCTCCCTGGTCAAGGCCGCGCTGGTGCCGCGGCTGATGCGGCCGCAGCGCATTCAGGGCGCAGCCTTCCTGCGCCGCGCGATCTTTCGCCCCAGCGATGCCGGGGGTGATGTCGTGCTCGGTCTCGTCAAGGCGCTGACCGGGAGCGCCGCGACCGGCGATATCGGCCTGCCCGAACTGCTCGCGCCCGGGCAGAACGCCGGCGATCTCGCAAGCCATCTGCGCTCCGCCGCCAGCCAGCCCGGCTTCGTCTTCGCGGCCGCGCTCGGCCATCTGACCAAACAAGGACGCGAGCGCGGCCGGCTGTTGGCGTTCGAAGAGGCGAAGCTGATCCTGGTCGTCGACCAACTCGAAGAGCTGTTCACCATCCCGGCCATCCCGGCGAACGACCGGCGCCTGTTCGTCAAACTGCTCGGCGGGCTCGCGCGTTCCGGCGCGGTGTGGGTCGTTGCAACGCTGCGTGCCGATTTCTGGCATCGCGCCGCCGAGTTCACCGATCTGGTGACGCTCGCGGAAGGGTTCGGCCGTCTCGACGTTTCGCCGCCGACACCGTCCGAACTGGCCGAAATGATCCGCAAGCCGGCGCAGACCGCGGGCCTGTCGTTCGAGATTCACCCGCAGACCAGCATCGCGCTGGACGCGCTGCTTGGCGAGCACGCGGCCTCCGCGCCCGGCGTGCTGCCGCTGCTGTCCTTCACGCTCGACGAGCTCTATTCGCGCGACGTGACGCAGCACGGCGGCACGGTCCTCACCTACGCGACCTACGAGTCGCTCGGCGGCCTCGAAGGCGCGATTGCGACGCGCGCCGAGGAGCTGGTGACCAAGCTGTCCGAGCCCGCGCGCGCCGCACTGCCGCGGCTGCTGCGCGCGCTCGCGACGGTCGCCAGCACCGCAGACCAGGCCCCGGTCTCACGCGCGGCACCGCTTGCGAACTTCCCGGAAGGAAGCGCCGCGCGCGAGGCGGTCGATGCCTTCGTCGCCGCGCGGCTTCTGGTCGCCGCGAACGAGGGCGCGGTGCCGATGGTGCGGCTCGCGCACGAGGCCCTGATCAGCCGCTGGCAGCGGGCGCGCAACCAACTGGTCGCCGACCGGCGGGCACTGGAAACGCGCACGCTGGTCGAACGCCAGCAGGCCCGCTACGAGCAGGCTTCCGGACCTGCCAGGCAGCAGCTTCTGTTGCGCGACCCGGATCTCGCCAACGCGGTCGATCTCGCCAATCGCTGGGGCGACGAGCTTGCGGCGGGAACGCGCGACTTCATCCAGGCCTCGCGCCGGCGTGCGCGGCTGCGCCAGCGGCTCACCGCGGTTGCGGCCGGCGTCTTCGCACTGGTCGCCGTCGGGGCGGTCGTTGCCTCGGCCATGGCGTGGCGCGAACAGGGACGCGCCGTTCGCGCACAGGAGCAAGCCGTCCGGGAGGAACAACGCGCCGTCACGGCGCTCAAGGCCGAAGCGGAGTCGCGGCAGCGCGCCGAAGAGTCGCGGCAGGCCGCCGAGGAATCCCGCGATTCCGAGCGGTTGACGCGGAATTTCATCGCGCGTGTCGCCGACACGCTGCAGGTTCTCAGCGGCGTCGTGCCGGAGGAAACCGAAGCGCTGATGCGGCAGACCACGCAGGCCATTCTCTCCGGCGAGGTTCGCGACCCCGACGTTCTCACGCTGCAGCAGATCAATGCCCTGATCGAAATGGGACGCCACTTCTTCGACGCATGGGACACCCAGCGCGTCGGAGATTTCGTGAAAGAGGCGGACGAGAGACTTGGCAAACTCGGCAGGGCCGGCGCGGCGCGTCCCGAGGCCGCCCGGTTGCGCGCCGCGGCGCGCGAACTCGCCGGCGACAAGGATTCGATCTACCCGCAGACGCGCAAGCAGGCCGAGCGGTCCTATGGGCAGGCGCTTGGCCTGTTCGAACGCTACCGCAAGACCGGTTCCGGCGGCGAGCTCGCGCTCGCGCGCGTTCATCGCAAGCTTGCGACGCTCAAGATGGTGGAGAACGATGACGCCGCAGCGGCCGCCCATGTGGAGGCCGCGCGCCCGCTGCTCGACACGAGCGACGAGGCGCAGAGCGAGCGCGCGGTGCTCAACGACCTGGTGGCGGTCAGCGCGATGGGTCGCGGCGACTTCGCGGGCGCGCAAGGTCTGCTGGAAGAGGCCGTTGCGCTCGACCGGCAGGTGCTGGACCGCGCCCGGCAGGCCGGGCGGCCGGTCCAGCGCGCGAGCGCCGCATTGGCGGCGCACCTTCAGCACCTGGGGGACGTGCTGCGCCACAATGGCAGCAAGGATGCATCATCGATCTACGAGCAGGCCGAGGTGCTTGCCACCGAGGTGCTGGAAACCTATCCGAACCAGGACAACACGCGCTTCATGCTCGATCTCATTCGCCATGGGCGCTCGCTGGTCTACCGCAAGGGTCTGGTGCCGACCGCTCCGGCGGAGCGGACCGCCGCGCTGGAGGCCGACCTCGATCGTGTGTTCGGGCAGGGCTTCCGCCGCTTCAAGTTCGGGATGTCGATCGCCGAGGTCAACAGCCTGTTTGATACGCCGTATGGGCTTGATCCAAAGACCCTTCCGCGCGCCGGGGAATATCTGACCGGCGACGTTCGCTATCTCTGGATTCCGCTCAGCAAGTCTGCCGATTTTCGCGACTTCTACGATCTCGCTGCCGACTGCCTGACCGACGACCTGGATTATGTCGTCTTCCTGTTTCACGAGGACTCGCTGATCCGGATTTCGTATCGGCTTTACGGCCCGGCCAGGCCCGGGTGCCGCGATCGACGCGGCCTGTTGCCCGAACTGGCCAAGCGTCACCTGATGCCGATCTTCGGCACGCCGAAGGCGTGGCGGCTGGATTGGAGCACCAAGCAGATGTCGATTATCGGAACGACGCTTCCGCAGGGGCCGAAGCTCGACATCGTCGCGCGATGAGCGTGGGACCGCTGCGAGCGCTGTGCTTCCCGGTTTGCCGTTTCAATCGCAGGGTCTTCCGCCGAACCTCGGGCCGCACCCGACGCGGCCGCCCTGGTTCAGCGTTTTCTTCGCCTTGGCGGTCGCGGTCTGGTCTCTGGTGTTGTCCTGGCAGCGCGGACCGGGAACATTGAACGGGAAGCAGCCGGACGACAGACAGGTCTGGTAGCGCGCGTCGCAAACGCCCCCGCATGTTCCTGGCCCGCCGGGGCATGTCTGGTTGCAGACCTTGAGCCAGGTGCGACAGAACGCAGGCGAGCCGGCGGCGCAAGCGCCTTCGACTCCCAGAAGCGCAATGAGCAGTGCCGCTCCAATCGATGTGATGCGCATGTCGCCCCTCAGGTCCCGGAGAGACGATCACACCGCACCAGGGGTTTGTAAACCGGGGCGCCTGCACCGGACGAGAAACGGCCAGGAAGTCGTTCTTCTCGAGCCTGTTGCTCTTCATCGCCGCGCGCATCCGGAAGCAGGACGCGGCAATGTTTGGAATGTCACCGTCATCCGGGCGCGCACCGGATCGGGTTGGATAGAGCGGTCGCAGGCGACGAAACAGGCTTCGCCGTCGGTGGGGCGATGGCGTCCCTCCCACGAGGTGCCGGTTCGTCTGATGGGGGCGCCTTCCTCACGCCACGGGCCGATCCGCGCACTTGCGATCCGCCTCGATCCAAGGTCGAATCAGGCGATGGCCGATCGCGCGACGTGTGCGGCCAGGCACGGAGCCGGAAGATGAAGATGCGAACCGTGACCGTGGAGCTGCTCAGGGCCGGACCACGGCACAACCAGCTCTTGTCTCCGCTGACACAGTATCTGGCGGTGTGCGGGGATGCACCGGCAGGGCGGGTGACGCTCCCCTACGAACACCGCGACATGGAATTGCGCCTGCAGGACCTGAATTACCGTGTCGCGACCGACGACGACCGCTCGCGCCGGGAAAGGATTCTGGAGCGAACCGGGGACGAGATTGCCGACATCCTGTCGCAAATTCCGGGACTCGCCGGGGCGCTCAATTCCGAGACCGAGCGTGCCGACACGCTGACGCAGCTGAGAATCGTGCTCTCCGCCTCGGAGCTGGCGATGCTGCCGTTCGAGCTGACGAAGAGCCCCGCTTCCACCGGCCCGTCGGGTCGATGGCTGGCACTGCAGGCGCGAATGCCCGTCTGCATTACGCGGCACATCAGGTCGGTGTCGGCCGAAGGCATGCGATGGCCGACCGATCCGCGCATTCTCTTCGTCGCCGGACCGGAGACCCCGTTCGACCAGCATCACCAGGCGCTGCGCGATGCACTGTCCCCATGGCGCGATCCGGGCGGAGGAGTGGGAGATCGCCTGCATGTGCTCGAACGTGCCACGCTTGCGCAGATCGCCGCGGCGGTCACCGGCGCGGCGCGCGCCGGCGCCCCGTTTTCGCACGTGCACATCCTCGCGCACGGCGATCGTCTCGACGAGACCGATGTGTATTCGCCGGTCGGCGTGGCCTTGCACGACGAGGTGGTCGCGGGGGCGCGGCTGACGACCGCTTTGAGCGCGGTGACCGGAACCGGCGTGGTGCGGCCGGCCGTCGTCACCCTGGCGACTTGCGAGAGCGGCACGATTGCCGACGTGCGGACGCCCGATGCCAGCGTGGCGCACGATCTGCATGACTCGGGAATTCCCCTCGTGGTGGCCTCGCAGTTTCCGCTTACCGTGGATGGCTCCGTGCCGCTGATCGCGCGCTTCTACCAGGGCCAGCTGCGCGGCGAGCATCCTCTGGTCTCGCTCTATGACGCGCGCATGCTGTTGCACGGCTGCATGAGCCATCACGCGCACGATTGGGCCGCCGTCGTGGTCTACGAGGCGTTCCCGTCCGACCTGTCCGGGCAGCTCGAGGACCTGCGCTACGGGCAGATGCGGCGCGCGCACGACGGCGCGCTCCGGCGGGTCGAGGCGCTGGTCAAACCCGCCGCTGATCCGTCGGGCGCCGCCACGGATGCGGCCGGACCGGCCGATGCCGCCAAGACCGCGGAACTGTTCGCGGATGCGGACGCGGCGGGGACGCAGCTGCC
>Ga0111539_10010042_pt1 | contig 11933 bp, 14 predicted proteins | sample RhiMethybrSRZTD1_FD_79667 | JGI IMG/M metagenome (GOLD analysis project Ga0111539, IMG submission 79667) | Populus rhizosphere microbial communities from Tennessee, USA - Rhizosphere MetaG P. TD hybrid SRZTD1 (version 2) (version 2) | ecosystem: Host-associated > Plants > Roots > Rhizosphere >...
CCGAGAATCAGCTCCCGTTTTGGGCGGTGCGGGTGCTGACGTAGATGTCTCCGATGCCCTCCGGGCCTGGCGCGCGCCCAAAGAGAAGCTGGCGTGCATTCCGCGAGAGGGAGGGCCGCGTCTCACCGGCAGCGGTGTTGACCGCCGCTCCCGCGTTCACCGGCGCCGACCACGGCGCATTGAACCTCGCGCGCGTCGCCACCCAGATGTCCTGGGCGCCCAGCCCGCCGGCGCGGTTCGACGAGAAGACGACCTCGAGTCCGTCCTTCCTGACGTTCGGCTGGATGTCGTTCGCCCCGGCGTCGTTCAAGCCGGCTGCAGGAACGGATCCGCCGAAGTTCCAGCCCGAAAGCCGCGGGCTGACGTAGATGTCGCCCGGGACGACCGCAGAGCTCGACGAGAAGTAGAGGAATCCCTTGTCGTCATCGTTTTCCACGTACGAGGGACCCTGCTCGTCGAAAGCGGTGTTCGGCCCGGCAGGAGCACAGCCGAGGTTACGGGGCTCCGTCCAGCCCTTCGTCGGATTGTTGCGGGTGAAGTAGATGTCGCCCAACCCGCAGCTACCCGCAATGGCCTCCCGGCTGACGAAGAAGAGCCCTCCGCCCCTGACCGGGGTCGGACAGAAGTCGTCGGCGGCCGAGTTCACCGGCGCACCGAGGTTCGCGGGCGCACCCCACGGTTCGCCCGTGCTGTCCCGGTGGGAAACCCAGATGTCGAGTAGACCCTCTCCTCCAGGCCGATTCGAGGCGATGTACAGGCTCAGACCGTCCGGAGACTGAATCGGACAGCCGTCCTGGAACGGCGTGTTCAGCTCCGAGTTGTTGCCGCCGATCTCGTCGATCTTCTGGGCCGTGCCCCAGGCCGAGAAGTTCATCGCCTGAGCCACAGCCGTGAGCGCCGTCAGGCTCATGAGCGCGGCGACCAATGCAACCTTCATCCCTGTTCGCATCTTCGCTCCCTTCCCGACGTGCTCCACGCTGCGGCTCATAGCGCACGTCCTTGTTGGTGCCCATGACGCTAAGAGGGGGCGATCGGCCGGACTACGGTGGCGGCAGGCAGATGCGGCGGGAGGCTGCCACCCGGTCAGACGAGTGCTGGCCTACTTGACGTCCCAGGGTGCGGCGACGGACAGTCTCGGAGAGCCCACTACCCGGAGGTCGATACCCCTGAAGGCCGAGCAGAGAGAATCACAGCGCGACGAGCTCGAGAGTCTTCGCGCGGAGGTCGTCGGGCTGCGCGCGTCGCGGGCGCGGCTTGTTCTGGCCGGCGACGCCGACCGTCGCGCGATCGAGGGTCACCTGCACGACAGCGTGCAGCAGCACCTTGTCGCCCTCGCGGTCAAGCTGCAGCTCGCCGGCCCATTGATCAACTCGAATCCAGGAAGCGCGAAGGCGCTCCTCGAGGAGATGGCAGGCGACGTCCAAGAGGCGCTGGACGAAGCGGCACGGCTGGCCCAGCGGATCTACCCGCAGCTGCTCGAAACTGGCGAGCTAGCCGCGGCGCTCCGTTCCGCCGCCGTGAGCGCAGGCGTCCCTGCCTCAGTCGACGTCAAAGCCGGCTCGACCTACTCCCCCGAGCTCCTCCGGACGGTCTACCTGTGCTGGCTCGAGGCGCTCGAGCACGCCCGAGGCGATGCACGCGCGATAGCAACCGTGGGGGAGGAGCAGGGAGCGCTGAGATTCGAATTCCCCATGGCAGGGGGCGAATGGACGGGACTGGAAGGACTACGCGACCGCGTCGAGGCGCTGGGCGGCCGGCTCACGGTCGAGGCGGATCCCGAGCGCGGAACCTACCTCTCCGGCTCGCTGCCGGTCTCGAGCTGATGCGGATCGCTTTCCGCCAGGTAGAGGATCACAGCCTTGACGCGCTTGTGCACGGCCGTCTCCCAGGTCAGCCCGAGCTTGAGGAAGATCGAATGGATCACCTTCTCGACGGACCTCTCCGTCAGCACCAGGGCCTCGGCGATCCCCGCGTTGTTCTTTCCCTCGGCCATCTCGCGCAGCACATCGCGCTCACGCGGAGTGAGCTCGTTGAGCGGCGAGTCCTCTGCTCGCGCGGTCTCCGCGACGAGCGCCTCGACGACCTTGGGATCCATGACCGAACCGCCGTCTGCGACGGCGTGGATGGCACCCACGAGCTGGTCGAGGTCCTTGACCCGCTCCTTCAAGAGGTAGGCGCGGCGCTCGCTTCCACCCTCGAGAAGCGCGAGCACGAAGGTCGGGGTGGCGTACTGGCTGAGCACGACCACACCGACCTCGGGGCTCGTCTCGCGCAGCCGGGTCGCCACCTGAATTCCCTCGTCCGTGTTTCCGGGCGGCATGCGGATGTCCGTGACGACGACGTCGGGCCGCTCGGCCTCGACCGCCTCGAGCAGCGAGTCGAGGTCCTCGCACACCGCTGCGATCTCGAAGTCGTCTTGGGTCGCGAGCAGGCCTCGCAGTGCCTCGCGGATGAGGTAATGGTCCTCGGCGAGCACGAGCCGAATCGGCACGTACTGAGGATACGGCGGTGACGCCTCGTTCTCCACAGGGGCGGGACGGTGAACCACCTGTAACTGCGCCGCTCGTCCTCATCGTCGACGACAGCGAGCAGAACCGAAAGCTCGCCCGAGATGTGCTTCGGGGGGCCGGGCTTCGTACGCTCGAAGCGGGACGAGGGGATGAGGCGATCATCCTCGCGACCGAAAATCGGCCGGATGTCGTCCTGCTCGACCTACGGCTACCGGACATGAACGGGACGGAGGTCGCGACCCAGCTTCGCCACGAGCCAGTAACTGGACGGATACCGGTCGTCGCGCTCAGCGCCTCCGCGTACGCCTGGAGCACCGACCGGCTCTTGGCCGCGGGTTTCGACGGCTATCTCCAGAAGCCGATCGACGTGCGCGCGTTTCCGGACCAGGTGCGCGGCTTCTGCAAACGCCGCGGCTGAGCCCATTTGCCGGCCCCTAGGGGTGCTAGCACCCCCAAAACCGCCGGTGGGCACGGTAGGCGACCGCGTTGCCGGCTGTCACGCTCTAGACGCACACCGCCGACCCTGTGAAGATCGTCACCTGCGGCCGTCCCGGCCGAGCTGGGACAAGGAGGATGTGGAGAATGCGGAAACTATTGATCGGATGCGCGCTCGTCGCCCTGGTCGTCGCGCTTTCAGCGTGCGGAGGCTCGAGCGGGAGCTCCGCTTCCGATGAAGCCATCCAGCGGCAGGCTGACAACTACGCCATCAGCCAAATCGAACGGGACTTCCACGAGGCGATTTCCAAGAAAGACATCGACCAGCTGGTGGGACTGTTCTCAACCAATGCGACAGGCACGTTCGGCCCCGGAGTGACCGTGACGGGCAAGGACCAAATCCGTCAGGTCTGGAGCAACTCGGTTGGGTTCAAGCCCGAGACCCACTGGTTGTCCGACCATCCTGCATACAAGCTCAAGGTCACCGTCGACGGAGACCGCGGCACGCTCCACTTCGAGTGTCACTTCATCGACGTCGACACCGGGAAGGTGGCAGCGGTCACGGCCGGCAATCTCGACGTCGCGAAGATCGATGGCCACTGGCTGATCACGAACTTCGTCGGCAGCACGTCAGAGCTGAAGATCTGAGCACGTGTCGAAGGAGGCCGTCCCGCAGCAGGGCTCAGCAGCCGGTGCGTCGAAACGCCGGCTGCTGAGCCCCGCCGACAACCCGCTCGTCCGGGCTGTCGGCCGCGTGCCGGCCGGCGTCCACGTGAAGTTGCTCGTCGCGTTTGTGGGCACGGCCCTGCTCGTCGTCGTCCTGGGCGGGCTCGGGCTGCGACTAATCGGACAGTCCAACGAGCGGGTGGAGACGCTCGGGACGCTCCAGGTGCGAGCCTTCGCCTACGGCAAGCTCCGGAGCGACGCCGGCAACATTCGCGGCCTGCTCGCCCAAAGGGTGGGGGGCGACTTCTTCGAGGTCTGGCTCTTGCCCGATCAGAGCAAGGAGGACCTCGAGGCGGGCGGCTGGGCAATCGACCGGGCGTCATTGAGCGCCGCCACCCTGCTTCCCGCGTCGACCCGCTCCGACCAGCTCGGATTCCAGCCACCGCCCGAGGACGAGGGGTACCTGGACAGGATCCGGGAGACCGGCGAGCAGCTCGCGAGGAAGCTACAGGCGATCGTCGACATCGGCCGCACGGATCGTGGACGAGCGGAGTCCCTCCGTCGGGAGGCCGAGCTGCTGGCCATCGACCTGGATTCCTACGCGACCGAGCTCGCGAACACCACGAACGCGAGGGCAGACGCCCTCATCGCCCAGAACGCGAGCGCGTACGAACACTCGCGCAACCTGTTCATCGGAGTGGCGGCGGGTGCGATCGTCCTCGCGCTGCTGCTGGGGTTCGTTCTCTCGTGGTCTGTGATCGGGCCGATCCAGCGGATCAACTTCCGGCTCGCCGCAATCGCATCCGGGGATTTCTCAGGGCATGTGGACGTCGCCAACCGCGACGAGCTGGGCGCGCTGGCGCTGAACGTCAACCGCATGAACGACGAGCTCCAGCGTCTCTACAAAGCGCTCGAGGCGACGAGCAAGCACAAGTCGGACTTCCTGGCGAACATGTCCCACGAGCTGCGGACGCCGTTGAACGCGATCATCGGCTTTTCCCAGGTGCTCCACGAAGGGATCTCCGGCGAAATCAACGCGAAGCAGGAGGAGTACCTCGACGACATCCTCACGTCGGCGAACCACCTCCTGGCACTCATCAACGACGTCCTCGACCTCTCCAAGGTCGAGGCGGGCCAGGTCGAGCTGCAAGTCGCACCGTTCTCGCTGCAAGAGGCGCTCGAGCGCGGCGTCTCGATGGTGCGGGAACGCGCGACGCAGGACGGAGTTCAGGTGACCCTTCACGCCAACGGCAGCCTCGACGCCGTTACGGGAGACGAGCGCCGGATCAGACAGGTCATCTTCAACCTTCTCTCGAACGCCGTGAAGTTCGCGCCCGCCGGCGGGCAGGTGGACATCAAGGCGACACAGTCCAACGGCGAGGTCACGGTCTCCGTTGCCGACACCGGCCCGGGTATCGCCGCGCAAGATCTCGACAGGATCTTCGAGGAGTTTCAGCAGACCGATCTCGGCGCGAGTCACGCGGAGGGCACCGGACTCGGGCTTGCGCTGTCGAAACGCTTCGTCGAGATGCACGGCGGACGAATCTGGTGCGACAGCGAGCTTGGCGAGGGCAGCACGTTCCGGTTCACCCTGCCGCTGGGTACAGCCGAGCAATGACGGGCTCGCAGGTCCTCGTGGTCGAGGACAATCCGCGCAACATGAAGCTGTTTCGCGATGTTCTTCACGGTTCGGGCTGCCGCACCCTGGAGGCGACCACCGGCGAAGAGGCGGTCGCGCTCGCCACCGAGCACCGTCCCGATCTCGTGCTGATGGACATCCAACTCCCGGACATCGACGGCATCGAGGCGCTCAACCGCCTGCGCGCGGACGAGCGGCTTTCATCCATGCCGGTTCTCGCCCTGACCGCACAGGCGATGGAAGGCGACCGCGAGCGCTTCCTTGCCGCCGGCTTCGACGGCTACCTCTCCAAACCGGTGGACATTGCCGAGTTTGTCGCCACTGTGAAGCGCTACTGCGAGGATGGCAGCGGATGAGCCACGACCCCGCGCGGATCCTCGTGGTCGACGACGTGCCCGAGAACGTGCGCCTGCTCGAGGCCGTGCTCGATGCTCATGGCTACGACGTCGTCACGGCCACGAACGGCAATGACGCGCTCGATCTTGCAGTGTCGGCGAGCCCAGACCTCGTGCTGCTCGACGTGATGATGCCGCAGCCGGACGGCCTCGCCGTCTGCAAGCGGCTTCGCGAGCAGGAGGAGACGGCGGTCTTGCCGGTGATCATGCTCACGGCGAGCGAGGGGTCCGAGAAGAGGACGGCGATCGAGGCGGGCGCGGATGACTTCCTTCCGAAGCCGTTCGACCGCGAAGAGCTACTTACTCGCATCCGGTCGCTGCTCCGGATCAAGCGCTATCACGACACGATCAAGGCTCAGGCTGCAGAGCTGCTAGACCTGAATCGAACGCTCGAGGATCGTGTTCAGACGCAGCTCGAGGAGCTCGAGCGACTGCAGCGGTTACGACGGTTCCTCTCGCCGCAGCTCGCCGACGCGGTCGTCTCGTCGGGCGACGTGTCGATCCTGCGCAGCCACCGCCGGCAGGTCGCGATGTTCTTCGCCGACCTGCGCGGCTGGACGAACTTCGTCGACGCCGTCGAGCCCGAGGAGCTGATGCGCGTCCTCGGCGAGTTCCACGGAATTATCGGCAGTCTCGTCGGCCGGTTCGACGCGACGGTCGGCTTCATCGAGGGGGACGGCGTCCAGCTTTTCTTCAACGACCCGATCGAGATCCCCGACGCCGCGTTGCGGGCGGTACGGCTCGGCTGCGCGCTGCGTGAGGAGATGGCGGAGTTGACTCCCCGGTGGCAAAAGCGCGGCTACGACCTCGACCTCGGTGCAGGCATCGCGCTCGGCTATGCGACGTGCGGGGAGGTCGGCTTCGAGGGCCGCTCCGATTACGCCGCCATTGGAGCAGTGACGAATCTCGCATCGCGCCTCGCAGACGAAGCGACCGCGGGCCAGATCCTGATCTCGCAGCGTCTCTACGCGGAGGTCGAAGACGCGGTCGAGGTGAAGCCGGTCGGCGAGTTCACGCTGAAGGGGTTCCAGCGACCGGTCGCGGCGTTCAACGTCATCGCCATCCGTGAGCCCGCCAAGAAGGTTGCTTCGACGCTCCCGTCCGGCTAGCGGAGCTCCTCCTGGATCATCTTCGGCGAGGCGTGGATGCAGATGATGTCCAGCCGCTCCTTGCCGACGTTCTTGAACATGTGCGGGGTGTTCGGGCCGACCACGGCGATGTCGCCGGGGCCGGCCTCGAACGCGTGGCCGTCCATCGTCAGCAGCGCTCGCCCGCTCCGCACGATCCAGGTCTCGGAGTAGGGATGGCGGTGCAGGTCGGGGCCCTCGCCGGGCTGGTTGTGGACGAGGAAGAAGGACACGCCCGAGCCGTACCCCTCTCCCTCGAAGGTCAGCGTCCCGCGAGGGCTCCGTGCGATTTCTCCGTCGGGGATGACGCGGTGCACGGCTAGTCGCTGAGCTGGGCCAGCCGCATCTGGTTCCCGGACGGGTCGCGGAAACCGGCGTCGCGCCCGTACGGCTGGTCGGTCGGCTCCTGCGAGAACTCGACACCGCGGCCCTTGAGCTCGCTGTACGTCCCGTCGATGTCGTCGGTGGCGAAGAAGAGACCGCCGGCCGCGCCTTTCGCGACCAGGTCCTTGAGCTTCGAGGAGGTCTCCTCGTCGAAGACCGGCGGGCCGGGCACGGCCATGAGCACGATCGCCACGTCCTGACCGGGCACGCCGACCGTGAGCCAGCGGAAGTTGCCCATCTCCGGCACGGTCGTGTCGTTGCGAAGCTCGAGTCCGAGCTTCTCCGTGTAGAAGGCGAGCGCCTCGTCCTGGTCCTGGACCCAGACGTTCACGGTCGTAAGGCTCTTGAGCATCGTTCCTACCTCCATGTGAGTCGTTGGATCGACTGCGGCCAAGCTATCCAGCGGCTACGAGGCTGTCTTCTCCAAAACTGCTGTCGTGGGCCGCGTCCACGCGAGGAGGACGCAGGTCGGCACCTGCGCCTGGCTGGATGCCGGCGGGAAGGCCGCGCGGTAGGCGGTCGGAGAGGCGCCGAAGGCGCGGCCGAAGCTCGTCGTGAATGAGCCGACGCTCTTGAGCCCGACCGTGAAGCAGATGTCTGCGACGGAACGGTCCGTGTTCCTGAGGAGCTCGGCGGCCCGCTCGAGACGGCGGTTGAGGAGGTACTGGTGCGGTGTCTGGCCGAACGCGCGGCGGAACTCCCGGCTGAAGTGCGCCGGCGAAAGGCGGGCTGCACGGGCCAGGGCAGGCACCTCCAGGGGCTCGCGGTAGCGGGCGTCCATCAGATCCTTCGCTCGCAGCAGGTGGCGCGCCGGCGGGGCCGGAGTGATCGTCACTTGGGCCGGTAGACGAGGACGAGAACGCCTTCCGCCCCAACCGGCCGCGACTCGACGAGCTCGAGCGCCTTCGTCGCGCTCGTGTCTCCGAAGAGCTGCTTGCCCGTGCCGAGGACGACCGGGAAGACCATCAGCCGAAACTCGTCCACGAGGCCCTGTTCGACGAGCTCGTCCACGAGGCGACGGCTCCCGTTGACGAGGATGACGCCGTCCTCGTCGTCCTTCAGCTTCGCCAGATCGTCCGTGCCGATCACCGTCGAGTTCGACCACTCGGGATCGGAGAGCGTCGAGGAGACGACGTACTTCGGCATCGTGTTGAACTTATCGGCGAAGTCGCCCTCGCGGCTCGGCCACGCCGCCGCGAAGCCCTCGTACGTCTTCCGCCCGAGGAGAAGGGCCGTGCTCTCCATCACCTCGTCCAGCTTGAACTTGTCTCCGTCCTCGCCCCGGTTGAACTGGAAGGCCCACCCTCCGCGCTCCATGCCCTCGGATCCGCCGGGATCTTCCATGACCCCGTCGACCGTGACGAATTGCGATACGACGATCTGACCCATGCCTACACAGTAGAGATGAAGACGTTCTTGAGCTCGGTGTAGTGCTCGAGCGCGAAGGGGCCGAGCTCGCGCCCGATTCCCGACTGCTTGAAGCCGCCGAACGGAGTCGTCACACGCACAGAGCTGTTCGAGTTGACCGAGATGTTCCCGGTCTCGAGCGCCCGGGCAACCCGAAGCGCGCGGGCCCCGTCACGCGTCCAGATCGAGCCGGAGAGCCCGTAGACCGTGTCGTTCGCGATGCGGATCCCATCGGCCTCGTCCTCGAACGGGATGACCGCGACGACCGGCCCGAAGATCTCCTCGCGCGCAGCGCGGTCGTCGTTCGAGACCGGCGAGAGAACGGTCGGCGGGAACCAGTAGCCCGGCCCGTCGGGCGCCGAGCCGCGGAAGGCGACCGGCGCGCCGTCGTCCACGTAGGAGGCGACCTTCTCACGGTGGTCGGCGGAGATGAGCGGTCCCATCTGCGTCGTGTCGTCGAGCGGGTCGCCGACGCGCAGCGCCTTCACCTCGCGCTCGAGCGCCTCGAGGAACGGCTCGACCGCTGAACGCTCGACGAGGATCCGGGAGCGCGCGCAGCAATCCTGGCCCGCGTTCCCGAAGACCGCGAGCGGCGCCGAGGCGGCCGCTTTCTCGAGGTCGGCGTCCGCGAAGACCACGTTGGCGGACTTGCCGCCGAGCTCGAGGGTCACGCGCTTGATCGACCGGGAGGCCCTCTCGCCGACGCGGCGGCCGATCTCCGTCGAGCCCGTGAACGCGACCTTGGCCACGTCCGGGTGCTCGACGATTCGCTCGCCCACTGTCCGGCCGGGACCGTTGACGACGTTCAGCACGCCCTCCGGCATCCCCGCCTCGAGCGCCAGCTTCCCGAGCTCGATCGCGGTGAGCGGCGTGAGCTCCGCCGGCTTGAGGACGATCGTGTTCCCTGCCGCAAGGGCCGGACCCACCTTCCAGCTCGCAATCGGGAGCGGGAAGTTCCACGGCGTGATGAGCCCGACGACGCCGAGCGGCTCGCGGAAGGTGACGTCGACGCCGCCCGACACGGGGATCTGGGAGCCGAGCAGCCGCTCGGGCGCGCCCGCGTAGTAGTCGAAGACCTCGACGACGCTCCCGACCTCGCCACGCGCGTCGGAGATCGGCTTGCCGACGTTTCGCGCCTCGAGCTGCGCGAGCTCCTCGACCTTGCCCTCGACCGCGCGCGCGAGGCGCCGAAGCAGCTTGGCCCGGTCGCCGGGTGCGACGTCCCTCCAGGCCGGGAAAGCGGCCTTGGCGCGCGCCACCGCCTCGTCCGCCTCTTCGACTCCTGCGCGCGGGAGCTCGGCGAGAACCTGCTCGGTTGCAGGCTCGAAAACCTGCATGGTTTCAGTGCTCACGGCCATTCGGCGAGCCTATCACCGGCGTCCTAGACGTCGGGAGGCGCGGGTGCCGTCCGTGCGCCGCGCGCCGCGCCTGCGCTGGCCGCGACCACGAGTGCGATCGCCGTCACCGCCCGGATCCCGAGCCGCTCGCCGAGGACGACGAAGCCGACGAGAGCGCCGATCGCGGGCTCGAGGCTCATGAGCACGCCGAACACCTGCGTGGGCAGGCGGCGGAGAGCCTCGAGCTCGAGCGACCATGGGACCGCCGAGGAGAGCACCGCCACGCCGAACCCCGCCGCCAAGAGCACAGGCTCCAGGAGCGACGAGCCGGCGCTCGCGACCCCAAGCGGGAGAGCCACGCAGGCTCCGACTCCCATTGCGAGCACGAGACCCGTCGGCCCGGCGAAGGCCTTCCCCACCCGGACGCCCAGCAGGATGTAGGCGCCCCAGAGGACGCCTGCAGCAAGGGCGAACGCGGCGCCGGCCGCATCCAGCCCTTCGCCGATCCCAGGTGCCAGGAGCGCGATCCCGGAGGCGGCCATCGCGACCCAGAGGAAGTCGCTCGAGCGCCGCGAGCCGATGAGCGCGACGCCGAGCGGCCCGATGAACTCGAGCGTCACGGCGATCCCGAGCGGGATGCGGTCGAGCGCCTGGAAGAAGCAGAGGTTCATCGAGACGAGCACGAGGCCGAACACGACGGCGAGCCGAAGCTCGCCCCGCGGCCGGTTCCGGATTCGCGGGCGGAAGAGCAAGCCGAGAGCGAGCCCGCCGAACACGAGCCGTAGTGCGACGACGCCTGTCGGCGTCAGGTCGTCGAAGAGCGACTTGGCGACCGCCGCGCCCAGCTGCACCGACAGGACGGCCACGATGACGAGCGCGGGCGCGGGGACCCGGTCGAGCTCAGCCGCGTGGCTGCGGTTCACGAACCTGAGTCATGCCGGCCAGGGTGACCGGCACAGAGGGCTCGACCTGGCAGCCGGCGTCGCCCTCACAGCAGCCGATCTTGAAGCGGCAGCGCGGACACTGCCAGGTCTGGTGCCGCCATTCCATCGCGGCGCCGCAGCGGAGACAGCTCTCGGTCACGGGGAGCAGTCTGGCCTCAGGCCAGGACGTCTACGCAACCTGCTCGAGCGCCGCCGACTCCGATTCCTCGAGGAGGTCGAGGACGGCCTCCTCAACCGTCCCCTGCGTGGCCGGCTCCCCCAGGTCGACGTCGCCCAGGCGATCGAGAGCGCCGCCGATCGTGATCCCGTCGCGGAAGCGGTCGAAGACGCGTGGGTCGATGTACGAGGCGCGGCACACCGCCGGAGTGTTGCCCAGGTAATGGGCGACCTCGTTGACCGCGCGCGCGATCGCCCGCTCCCGGGCGGTCTTCGACCCGGCGGCACGGCCGGAGACTGCAAGGCCGACCGCGGCGAGCACGGTCCCGTGCCAGGTGCGGAAGTCCTTGGCGGAGAAATCCTCGTCTGCGATCTCCTTGATGTACTCGTTGATGTGGTCGGAGCGCACGTCCACCCAGGAGCGCCCGTCCTTGAAGGCGAGGAGCTCGCGGCCACCGCGCCGTTCCTTCAGCTTCTTCACGACGGCGTACACCTTCGGGTCGACCACCGACTGGACACGCTTCTTCCCGCTCTTGGCCACGTAGTCGAAGACCAGGAGCCCGTTCGGCCTCAGGGTGACGTGGCGTTTCTGCATCGTTGCAACGCCGTACGTGCGGTTCTGCTCCGCGTAGTCCTCGGTGCCGACCCGGAAGAAGCCGCGGTCGAGGAGTCGCACCGAGCACGCGAGCACGCGCTCCCGCGGAAGCCCCCGCCGGGCAAGGTCCTTCTCCGCCGTCCGGCGGATACGCGGCAGCGCGCGCGCAAACCGCAGCATCTCGTCGAACTTCTCCTGGTCGCGCCGGGCTCGCCATTGATCGTGGTAGAGGTATTGCCGCCTGCCGGCCGCATCGGTTCCGACCGCCTGGATGTGCCCGAACGGATACGGACAGATCCAGACGTCCTTCCACGCCGGCGGGATGACGAGGTCGCGGA
>Ga0111539_10010046_pt1 | contig 11930 bp, 8 predicted proteins | sample RhiMethybrSRZTD1_FD_79667 | JGI IMG/M metagenome (GOLD analysis project Ga0111539, IMG submission 79667) | Populus rhizosphere microbial communities from Tennessee, USA - Rhizosphere MetaG P. TD hybrid SRZTD1 (version 2) (version 2) | ecosystem: Host-associated > Plants > Roots > Rhizosphere >...
CACGACTCCTCGACGGCTCCGACGACCATGCCCCGGACGAACGCGGGGATCTTCTTCATGCGCTCGGCGGCCGCATCGTCCCAGACGACGGTCTTCGGCGGTTCGGCGCCGTATTCGATCGTTGTCGTCCCGAGCGTTCCCGCGACGGACGCGCGTCCGCTGATGGCGAGAAGAGGAGCGCCGGCGAACGTACCTGGCGTGTGCGTGCACAGCGGATCTTCGGACATCAGATCGCCCGTCATCCCGAAGGCCCGCGCGCGGCAGCCTCCACAGTGGCCGTTCATCTCGCACTCGCCACAACGTCCGCCCAGCGACGTGCGTTGTCGAATGCCGGTGAACAACTCCGAGGACGTCCAGAGGTCCGCGAGACTCGCGTTGCGAAGGGATCCCGCGAAGACTGGGAGATATGGGCAAGGCGTGACATCGCCGTTTGGCCGTATCCCCATGTAGTGCGTGCCCGCCGGGCACCCGCCGGCCCCTCCGGAGTAGGTCCTGATCTGGGAGCCGCCATTCTCGAGAACGGTCTTGATGTAGTGCGGCGCGCACTTGGCGTTCACGAGCATCCGGCGGTTGTACTTTCCCTGGATCCGGTAGAGCGATGCGAGCACCTCGTCGTACTGCGCCGGGGTGATGTCCGACACGAACTGCCCGCGCCCCGTGGGCACCAGGAAGTAGAGGTTCCAGACCTTGGCGGCGAGTCGCTCGTGAGCGAAGTCGGCGATCGCGTCGAGCTCGCCGAGATTGTGCGCGCCCGCGGTCGTCTGCACGATGAACGGGAGCCCGGTCCTGTTGAGGATGCCCGCTCCCTCCACGGTGTTTCGCCAGGCCCCGCGCACTTTCCTGAAGCCGTCGTGACGGTCGGGATCGAGCGCATCGAGCGAGAGCGAGAGGCCCCGCGCTCCGGCTTCTTTGAGGCGCGTCGCCACGTTCTCGGTGATCTTCACGCCATTGGTGCCGACGACGACCCACAGTCCGCGCTCCGACGCGCGCCTGACGATCTCGAGGATGTCGCGGCGCAAGAGCGGTTCGCCGCCGGTCAGGATCGTGATGCACTCAGGCGCGAACGCGGCGATTTCGTCGATGACCTTGAAGCATTCCTCGGTGCCGAGCTCGCTGCGATCGGCGAAGTTCTCCGTGCCGACCTGAGGTGTGCCGCCGGCGTCGAGATAGCAATGCTCGCAGGCGAGGTTGCAGCGGTAGGTGAGGTTCCAGGAGACGACGTACGGCCGGGCGAAATTCGTGTTCGGATTCAGCATGTTCACATGCCGAAGAAGTCTTTGGCCGCGTCGAGGATCTGTTCGTCTACTTCGAGCGACCCTCGGTCGCGCGCGAATTTCTCGATGCCGGTCTTCGCCATGGGGCGGACGAACTCGGGAATGTTCGCGAGCCTGGCTTCCGCGGCTGCGGTCCAGCGGACGGGCGCCGGTTCGCCGGCGCGCTGCTCGCCTGTGCCTTCACTGGACGGCAGCATCCCGGGAAACGGACATTTGCCACCCGACGCCGTGGCCGCCGCGCCGTCGGTCGCCGGGCCGATCCGCACGCCGAGTGACTGGACCACTTGTGTTTCGTACGCGTTGGTCAGCATCGCGATCTCGTAGCCGCACTCAGGACACGAGTAGAGGACTGATAGCGAGCCGCGATCTGGCGGCGCGACCGTCTGCAGTTTCATCGGGGTGTCACAGGGGACGCAGAGAAACTTCATCGGCGAGGCTCCGTTGATTCGAGGCTATTCAGAAGTTGTTGCGCCACGTGATCCAGCGCGCGCGCGACGGGTGTGTCGGGCATGTCCGCGAGCGGGATCCCGGTATCGCAGTGCCGTGCCAGCTCGGGATCGAAAGGGACGGTCCCGAGGCAGGGGATTTCAAGGCTCGAAGATTCTGATGAGGCGAAGAGCGGCTTGATGCCGTTGCAGTCACGGCAGTAATAGCCGCTCATGTTCTCGACGTAACCGAGCACGCGATTGGGTCCCTTCGATAGCGCGGCCACCGATCGCGCGACCACGCCCCGTGACACTTCCGAAGGGATCGTGACGAGCACGAACGAGGTCCGCGGCCCGAGAAAATCGGCGTACTGCACGGTTCGATCGGCGCCTGGTGGCAGATCGAACAGCAAGAGATCGAGCTCGCCCCACTCGCAGGATCCAAGGATTTCGCCGAGGAGCGCGAACTCCTTCGTGGCGCGCCAGGTATGCGAATCACCGTGCGCCGTGCTCTCGAACTCGAGCGCTTGCGACTCCGGGATGAGCGAGCCCATCGAGAAGACCGAGATCCCGTTCACCGTCCGCGGGAGCGCGACCTTGTCGCTGCCTGGAACCATGACCGCGTCCTGAACGCCTGCCATGCGCGCCTGCGAGGGGCCGTTGAAGTCCGCGTCCAAGATCGCAATCCGCAGCCCCCGCGCGCGCAGCGCGCCCGCGAGATGCAGCGTTAACGTGCTCTTCCCGACTCCGCCTTTGCCTGAGCCCACGGCCACGAGATGCCGCACTCCGGCGAGCCCGTCGGCAATGCGGGTCTGCTTTTCGGCAACCTGCTCGAGGATTCTGGACCCTCCGTCGCCGACGATGTCGTGGTAGCCCTTCACGATGAGCGAATAGCCTACACGTTTTCATGGGCAGGTGTAACATCTGCCGGGTCGTCAATGGCGCACGCGGGGCCGCGATCGAATGAGGGATGCCGCATGAGTGATCACTCTGGGGTTCGCACAATCACGCTCGCGGTTCTGCTTCTTGTCTTCCCGACGGTGGCGCTCGCGCAGTCCGTCGTCGGCGTTCTGGGCATCGCCACAGAGGTCGCTCCAATCGAACGGCGACTCCAGGACAGCCGTGAAGTTGCCGTTCGCGGGTACGTCTTCCGCGTCGGCAACCTGAATGGTCGAAAGGTCGTCGTTGGCCGTTCAGGTATTGGGAAGGTCAACGCGGCCATCATTGCCACGCTTCTGATCGGCGAGTTCAGCCCTTCAGCCATTCTGTTTTCAGGAACGGCGGGAGCCATCGACCCAGGGCTCTACCCCGGGGATGTCGTGATCGGGGCGACGGTGGTACAGCACGATGTGGGACTGCAAACGTCGGACGGCATCAAGCGGCGTGGAGTTCGAAACCCGTTGACCGGCAATCTCGATCCCCTCCTGGTTCCAGCGCCCGAGGCTCTGCTGACCGCTGCGAGACAATCAGCGCAAGGGTTGTCGTTGCCGCCGGTTCGGATGCCTGGTGGCGAGGACCGGAAGCCACGGATCGTCGAAGGCGTGATCGTGACGGGTGATGTATTCCTGGCGGATGCCGCTCATCAGCGAATGCTCCGGGACACTCTTGGTGCCACTGCCGTTGAAATGGAAGGAGCCGCCGTAGTCCAAGCGTGCCGCCAGTTCAGTGTGTCGTGTCTCGTGGTCAGGAGCATCACGGACCGCGCCGACGGGCAAGCTGAGACCAGCTACCAGCAGTTCATTACGATGGCCAGTGAAAACGCCGCCACACTGGTGGCGGCAATCATCGCCAGGCTTGAAGACCGTGCCCGATAAGCAAGCAACTGCGCTCACGGCAGCGAGAGAGCGACGTACTCGGACGGACGATTTCGCGCGGGGACAATCAACAGCAGCGCCATAGCAGACGGGCTCAGCCGTCAGACACTGAGAACGGTGTCGCGCCCAAGCGGCGCGGCCGTGAGGCCGATTTGTCCGAGGAGCGCTTCAAGGTCGTCGCCCGACGCGGGAACACAGGAGAGGATCCTCGCACGGTTCTGTCGGACCCACGGGTCCGCCGCGGGCAGCGCGCGCGCCTTCTCGCCGTCGCCGAGGAGCCATTGCCACGCCTCGTGCGTCCCGGTTGCGTACTGTTGGAGAAGGGACTCCGGTGCCCCTGCGTGCTGAATCCGCGAGATGCGCGCCGCCAGATCGCGCGCTTCAACCAGCCCCGAGTTCATGCTGTGCACACCGACCGGAGCCGCCTGGTGCGCGGCGTCCCCAGCGAGCCAGACGCCGCCGTTGCCGAAGCTCCGCGCCAGCCGGCGCTCGAACATGCCCAGCGTCGACCAGTAAATCTGGGCCGGCCGCGCCGTGTACCAGGGGGCCCTGGCAGCGATCAACTGCTCGAGCCGATCCATCGAAGCGACGTGCTCCGAGACGGTCCGGATCTGGAATCCCCATCGGCATCGCCCCTCCTCGAGGGGCCAGTACACGCTGGTCAGGTCTGGGTCGAGAATCACGCGCACTTCCGCGGGGAGTTCCCCCGCCGCTTCGATCTCAAAGACCGAGAAGAGTTCTCCCGCGCCATAGTCCTCCATCTCGATGCCCGCCATCCGCCGCACGGCCGACTCGTACCCGTCGGCGCCGATGACATACGTTGGCTTGATCGTCTTGACGCCCGCGATGACCCACTCGCTTCGTGCGACGGGGTAGCCTGAAGCGACATGATCGAGCTTCGCGACCTCCGCCTGGTTGATCCCGCCGTCCACGCTGAGGGCCTGAAGCCGGTGTCCCCAGAGGACCTTGAGCTTCTCCGCGCGGAGCGCCTCCGCCGCGGCGCTTTCGAGCACATTTTGGCGAACGACGAGCAGATACGGATGGCTGGAAGCGAGGGACGAATAGTCGATCTCGGCGCGCCGCTCGCGCCCTTCGTAGTAGGCGACCTTCGTCAGCTTCCGCCCTGAGGCGATCAGCTTCTCAGCAAGTCCTGCTTCGTCGAGAATCTCGAGCGTACGAGGATGGATCGCGAGCGCGTAACTGTGCTGGCTCGTGCGCTGGTCCATGTCGATGATCTCCACACGGACCCCGTTCCGTTGCAGGAACAGCGCCGCGGTGAGACCAACCGGACCGGCGCCGACGACCAGGACCTCAGGATCGGGGTGGCGAAACATGTTCTTCCTCCACGAGGTCACGTCGCAACAAACGTTCCCGTCTGGATCCAGCGAATTCCCTTTAAAGACCCAATACAGCGAAGCCGGCTCGTGGGGAATCTTGGGTCGAGTGTGACTTTTTTCCCACGAGCCAATCGCGCGGGAGCCTGCGGACCGCGCCCTCGCTGCGTAAAGGAGATGTCCCTTCGAGGTCCCGGACGGATTAGGGGAGCGACAGCGCGACGTACTCGGACGGATGATTTCGCGCACCGACCGCCACGACGATGTACTGCTTGCCTTTGACGGCGTAGGTCATCGGTCCGGCAGTTGTTCCCGACGGTAAATCCATCTCCCAGGTCACGCTGCCGGTCGCCTTGTCATAGGCGCGGAACTTCGTTCCCCACGTCCAATCGGCGCCGGCGGTTCCGCTGATGGCGTCGCTGCCTTCGCCGAGAAACAGCAACGTCTTTGTGACTAGCGGCGCAGGGCGATTCGGATAGCCGAGCGGAGGCAGTTTGAGATCCTTCAACAACGGATGGAATCGTGGTCCGTCGCCGTTGGGCCGCATCCAGACATGGACGCCGCGATTGAGATCGATCGCCGTGATTCGACCGTAGGGACCTTTGATGATCGGCAGGCCGTCGATGCTGATAGCGTCGACCGTCGACGGCGGCGCCTGAGACGCCGGTTGATCGGTCGCCGGGGTCGGCATGAAGTCGGCGTACTCCATCGTCGCGCGCGGATCGTTCTGCTTCTGCGCAGCGCGGTTCGCCGGGCCCAGCGTTTGCGAGATCGCATAGTAGTAGCCGGTGTCCGGATCGAACGCGCCGGTGTTCCAGTTGGCCGATCCCCACGCGCCAGGCTGCACGAGCGTGCCCTTCTTGCCGCCCTCGCTCGGGACCGAAGGCGGTGAGAAAACCGGGCCCATGAGGTATTGATTCGCAATCGTGCGGGCACGCTGTTTCAGCGCCGGCGTGTAATCGATCAGATCGTTGTCGCTGATGCCTTGTAGATCGAACGCCGGCGGCTTTGTCGGAAACGGCTGCGTGGGCGACGAATGTTCGCCCGGCACGGTCGACTGCGGCACGGGCCGCTCAACGATCGGCCAGACCGGGCGGCCGTTGGTCCGGTCGAGCACGTAGAGAAAGGCCGCCTTGTTCGCTTGCATCACCGCCTTGATACGCTTTCCGTCCACGGTGATCTCGCCAAGCATCGGCGGCCCGATGTTGTCCCAGTCCCATAGATCGTGATGGACCGTCTGGAAGTGCCACACGCGCTTGCCCGTCTTGACGTCGAGCGCCACGATCGAATTCGCGAACAGGTTGTCGCCCGGCCGCCAACCGCCATACCACGCGGCCGTCGGAGACGTCAGCGGGACGTAGACGTAACCGAGCTCTTCATCGGCCGTCATCGGATTCCACGCGCCGAGGTCGCCGGCGATTTTCCACGAACCGTTGCCCCACGTGTCGTTGCCGAACTCGCCGGGCTGCGGCACCACGTGAAACGTCCAGAGGAGCCTGCCGGTTTCGGCGTCGAAGCCTCGAACGTCCTCGGGCGCCGCTTCCTTCGTGTTGCCGCCGTCACCGGCGCCACCGGTGTTTCCGGTCACGACGACGACGTTGCCGAGCACGAGGGGCCCGGTGCTGTCATTGAAGCGTCCGGCCAGCGGCTGGCGATCGCCGAAGCGCAAGAGAACGCGCCCCTCGGTTCCGAACGTCTTCACCGGCACGCCTGTCATCGCATCGAGCGCGTAGAGATATTCGCCGCGAATCGAGAGAATTCGGCGGTCAGCATTGCCGTTGCCGCCGCGCCAATAGTCAACCCCGCGCGTCGACGCGCCACGGGCATCTTCTCGGTCCGAACCGAAAGGCTGTTCCCAGATCGTTCGACCTGTTTCGCCGTCGAGCGCAATCACGAGGCCGTGAGCGTCCTGCGTGTAGAGAACGCCGTCGATCATGATCGGCGTCGCGCGCAAGTACGCATTCGGCCGAGTTTCGGGGAACGCCGCGATCATCTTGTCGTTCACCGCCGGGCGTCGCCAGGCAATGCGCAGATTTTTGACGTTGTCGCGACTGATTTGATCGAGGGCGGAGTATCGGGTGAACCCCTTGTTGCCGCCGTAATAGCGCCATTCGGTTCGCGACTCAGGCGATTGCGCAGCGACGACCGCAATGGCCGCGACCGCACACAGGGTCAAAACGGCCGGAAGGGGCTTGGCGTGTGCCATTAGTCGGTCTCCCTTGAAGCCGAAAGTATACGAGGATCCCGCCTCCCCTCCTCCTTGGAAATCCGCAAGTTCTGTCCGTCTTAAACAAACGTCAGCAGGCTATTCCCCCGAGGAAACAACTCATGAAATGTCGAAAGAACGTCAAGAACCTCACGGATGATGAAAAGACGCGATTCGTGAACGCGTTTCGGGCGCTGATGTCAAACGACAGCGTGCTGCATCCGGGCGCGCAGTCCCGCTACGACGATTTCGTCGAGACGCATCTGCTTGCCATGCACGACATGGATACGAACATGATGCGTCCCGAGAGCTGGGGACACGTCGGCTCGGTCTTTCTGCCGTGGCATCGCGAGCTCCTCTACCAGTTCGAACAACTCCTGCGGGCCGAGGACGACACGGTCAGGATTCCGTACTGGGACTGGACCCGTGCCAAGGGGCCGCTCGATGCCGGGTATCCGTTCACGCATGACTTTCTGGGCGTGGATGGCACCGACGGCAACAGCGATCGTGTCGAGCGCGAGGCCGGCGCGCCGTCACCGTATCCGTATGCCTTCGACCCGGAAGACTGGTCGACGTCGATCTCGGTGTTGGACCCCGGCGACACTCTCAATTTCTTCCAGCGTCAATTCGGCGAGTTCGACATCGCTGGCACCGCCAACGACGCCCCAAACCTCCCGTCCAACGATACGGTCGAGGTCGGGACCGGCACGACCTACCGCAACGCCCATCAGCGGCTTGATCAGCTACACGACCCACAGGTCGCGCTGCGAAGACCTGCACAACCTGGTGCACCGGTATTGCGGCGGCAACATGCTGCGCATGACGTCTCCTAACGACCCGATCTTCTTCCTGCATCACGCCGCCATCGATCGCATGTGGAGCATCTGGCAGAAGAAGGTCGCGCCGGGCACCGCGCTCTACGTGCAGAGCAGCGCCACGGCCGGGCACAAGCTGAACGACGCGATGCTCTACAACGAGCCTGGCGACGCGGCGCCGTTCACCACCGGGGCGACGCCGGCGCAGATGATCGACGGCCACACCATCCACGGCGACGGCGTGTGGTACGACAGCGACACTCCGGAAATCGACGACCCGGATTCGTTGCTGTCATTCGACGACATTCCAGAGGGTCTCACCAGCTACAAGGCGGTGAGTTTCAAGATCAAGGGCGGCCGCGAGGTGCGCTTTCGCATCACCGGCAACCCGACCGGCGACTTCGGCCTGACCCCCATGGGAACGGAATTCGTCGCCACGCCGGTCGAGGCCGACGACTTCTTCTACGGCTACGTGTGGGTGCAGCTCACCGCGCCGGCCGGGGCCGTGGTGAACAGCTCGGTGTCGATCCACGCGTACATCGTGGACGACGAGGGGTACTACGCCGCGAGCGAAGGAGGCGAGTTCGCCCTCGGCGACTGGACCGTCACCCTGAGCGCGACGACCGTGCCCCGCGAGAACAACGCAGTGGCCCTCGTGCTCGATCGCAGCGGCAGCATGGGCGCAAACGCCGGCGGCACGAGCACCCGCGCCGACCTGCTGGCCAACGCCATCGGTGTCTTCCGCGATCTCATGCTCGACAACGACGAAGTGTCGGTGACGACCTTCGACGATCAGGTGGACACGCCGATCTCCATGCAGGCGGTAAGCGGCGCACCGGCGTTCGACACCGTCGATCTCTCGCCGCGTGGGGCCACGTGGATCGGCGGCGGGATTCAAACGGCCTCGCCAGAGTTGGATGCCGCGACGCACACCAATCGCAGCATGGTGGTGCTGACGGATGGCAACGAGAACGTGCACCCCTATATTTTCGAGTTGCCGGCCGGCACCGTTACCAACCGCACGTACGCGATCGGCTTCGGCTTGCCGGGCGACGTCAGCGACGAAGCGCTGAACGACATCACGTCGAACACGAACGGCGACATGATCATCACCGGCAACATCACCAGCGACGAGCAGCGCTTCATGCTCACCAAGTACTTCGTGCAGGTGCTGGCCGGCGTCACCAACTCGCAGGTAGTGCTCGATCCGCAAGGAAAGCTGTACCTCGGCGGTCAGGACACCATCCCGTTCAAGGTCGCCGACGCCGACGTCTACATCGACGCCATCGCGGTGTGTCCGATTCCGGCGTTCCTCGAGTTCGTGCTTCAGACGCCAGGCGGCAACATCATCAGGCCCACCACCGCGGCGCCGAACGTGCAGTGGATCGCCGGACAGCAGGTGCTGTGTTATCGACTGGTGCTGCCCGCACTCGCGGCGTCACCATCCGGCAGCCATGCCGGGACGTGGCGCGCGATGCTGCGCATCAAGGATGACAAGGAGCGGACGCGACTGCTGCGGAACAAGGAGCTGGCGGCGAGCATTGTCAGTCCGGCGGTCAACAAGTACCTGCCGTACAGTTTCATCGTGCATGCCAGTAGCAACCTCACCCTCAAGGCCTGGCGCGTGCAGAACGATACGGCACCGGGCAGCACGGTCGACCTCCACGCGGCGCTGAGGGCGTACGACGTGCCGTTCGACAAGCACGCCAGCGTGTGGGCCGACGTGACCTTGCCCGACGGCGGCTCGCAAACGCTCAAACTGCTGTCGTCCGGAGCAGGCCGATATGCGACACCGTTTGTGACCTCACTCGCCGGCGTCTATGTGTTCCGCGTCAGGGCCGAAGGGTTGACGGCCGCCGGATCTCCGTGGACGCGCGAAACGACGCTGACGGCCGGCGTGTTCCGCAAGCGGAGCAGGAACGGCGGCAACGGCGGCAACGGCGGCGAGGATCGCCTGTGCGAGTGGCTGCACTGCCTGCTCAAGGAGCATAGCGTGCTGAACGAAAGCGCCTGGAAGCGGCTGCGCGGTCTCGGGGTCGACGTGGAGCTGCTCCTCGAGTGTCTCGACGAGCTCTGTCCGGATCTTCCCAAGGAGCGCATCCCGGCACTCAAGCGACGGGTCACCAGGGCCATGAAGATGAAGACAAAGACGAAGACGACGACTCCGAAAGCGGCCGTCGCGCAAACCGCCGCCGACGTCAAGTTTGCCAGGGCGGTGGCGCCGAAGCCGGTGGCGGTGGCGCGAGTGCCAAAGAAGAAGAAAGTCGAAGTGAACATCAAGGAGCTTCGCCGGCCGGTCTTCCAGACGATGTTCACGCGGCTGGACCTCGAGAAAGAGGAGAAGAGAGGTGCTGGCCAGCAGAGGAAAGACAAGAAAGAGAAGAGTAGTGACGGCGGTCACGGTGGCCACCACCACTGAAACACGATTGACGGTTGGACGCGGCGGCTCGAGCGCATTCGGCGCCAGAGCCGTTGCGTCATGCGGAGCGCGCCTTCGCGGCGTAGAGCAGATGCGCGGCGGTCGGGCGGAAACCGAGCGTCTCGAGTAACTCCTTCGAGATTTCCACGGGGTGGACTTTCTGGAACCTGAAGCGACCAGTGTCTTGCGCGGGGAGTTGAGAGAGCAGCTGCTTCAGGCGGGCTCCGCCGTCCTCGACGAAAGTGCGCATCGACAGAATCTCTCCATCATTCACGTAAAGAATGAAGGCCTCAATGCGTTCGTCCGACGCGACGGCCAGCCCTTGGATTTCGTCTTTGCGAGCCGTGAGGGTCTCGACGGAACGTTCCCAGCACGTCTGCGGATGCTGATCTCCCAGCAGGTCGTTGGCGACGAGATCGTCAATCGTCACGGGGAACACAAACATGCCGGCCGCATCGCCCACAACGCTTGCTTCGCGATCCAACACGTAGTCTGTTAGCAGCGCTTCCTGGAGATAGCCGCATGCGGCGAACAGCTCACACGTCGGCGTGAGAGTCTCGGGGATCTCAGCGACCATTCTCGGCGGGCCGAGAATCGAGAGCTTCGAGCTGAGCGAGGTGAGCAGGTGACGGCCATGACCCTGCCGACAATGATCGGGATGGACGGCGATCTTGTGGATGAGGGTGCCTGAAGGCCGCTTCGCGCCGATCAGTACGGCGATCGGATCGGCGCCCGCGAACGCCACCATGCAGCTGCTGCACCAGACCTGAAGGTCGCGGATCGATCGCTTGAACGTCGCCGGCGTCATCGCCGGCTCGTCGGGAAAATGCGGCGACCAGCAGCGATTCAACGCGTCGACGAGCAGCGACACGTCGTCCGTCCGGCAGAAGCGGTACGACGACATCTAGCGAAGCTCCGCCTCAAATCGCTCACAAAACACGTGTCGGCTCCGCTTCGCTAGGGCAGCGTCTTCTTGGCCCGCTCCGCGGGCCAGATCAGTGCTCGCGATCGCCGCCGGGCTTGTTCGGCACTGTCTGCGAGCTCACCTCGTTGAGGTAGCCGCTGCCGACGGACGGAACCACTTGAGCCTTGTCCTGGGCGTCCGCAATATTCTTGCTTTGGGCTTCCGCAACCTTGTGCTCATGCGAGTGGCCGTGGCCCGCTGGAGCCGGCTGCCCCGCTGCCGCGCCCCTGCCCGCGTTCGGGTAGGCCGCGATCACCTCGGCCATGATCTTCTTGCCGATCTCGATGCCTTCCTCGACGAGCGCAAGATCGATCGCCGTCAAGGCGCGCTCTTTCGCAAGGCCCTCGACCCTCTCCTGCGTCTTGTTCCGCATGAACCCGGCCGGCACGCGCAGGATTCTTAGCGTCGCGTCTTCCGCCCACGCGAACGTCGAGATCAACGGGTTCTTCTTGTCGTCGCGCGCCACGAGCTTGGCTTCGCCGGGTGCGGCCGCAGCGTTTTCCGCGGCGGCAACTTGCGCGGCAGCCGAGCCGATCTGGAGCGGCGTCCCGGTTTCTTCCTCGATCACCTGCCGGGCGAAGTCGAGCGTGATCGTGTCGAGCTTCGTCATGCGGGCGCGCTTTTCGACACGCGCCTTCACGCGTCGCCGCATATAGGCGTTCTTCATGGTCCAGAGGCC